>Ga0210102_1000182_pt1 | contig 18429 bp, 17 predicted proteins | sample RushOxbow_ThreeS_4_FD_185563 | JGI IMG/M metagenome (GOLD analysis project Ga0210102, IMG submission 185563) | Wetland microbial communities from San Francisco Bay, California, USA, that impact long-term carbon sequestration -... | ecosystem: Environmental > Aquatic > Marine > Wetlands ...
CCGCCGATCGAGCGTCCGCTGCGAGCGTCGACAATGTCGAAAACGAGCGGAGTGTGAAGGCCGATCGTGGAGTGCAGCATGCGGGGAGACAGCCGCGCCCTGAAGCGCACACCGGCGACGTGCTCGTCAGGCGCGCCGGCGGGATTCAGCGGCAGGCGCCGCCCGTTGCAAAGCACGACGTGTCGCTTGTCGTCGATACCGGACACTTTCACCTGGACGCGCTCGAGCGATGCGTCCACTGCGCGCGAGGTGCCGCCCGTGGTGGCCGCTTCCCCCAGCACAGGCCAGGGTTCCAGCGCCTGCCGGAGCTCGAGCGTGATGCCGTCGTGGACGCAGCTGCCGCACCGCGGGAAGCGGAAGTCGAAGAACGGTCGCAGCCAGTCGAATTCGAACGCGTATCCGGCCGCGTTGAGCATGGAGACCACCTCGCGCATGTCCTGAGCGAGGTAGTGGGGCAGCATGAAGCGGTCGTGCAGCGCCGTTCCCCACGGCGCGAGCCGCCCGCCGTATGGCGTCTTCCAGAACTGCGCCACCAGCGCGCGCACCAGAAGGTACTGGACCGCCGCCATGTGCTCGTGCGGTGCCATCTCGAACGCGCGCAGCTCGAGCAGTCCAAGACGTCCAGTCGGACCGTCCGGGGACCAGAGCTTGTCGATGCAGAACTCCGCGCGGTGGGTGTTCCCGGTGATATCGACGAGCAGATCGCGCAGCAGCCGGTCGAGCAGCTCAGGGGCGATAACACCTGTCCCCGCCAGGCGTTCAATCTCCCGGAACGCGATCTCCAGTTCGCGCAGGCTGTCCTCGCCCGCCTCGTCCACGCGCGGCGCCTGGCAGGTGGGGCCGATGAACTGTCCCGCGAAGAGGTAGGAGAGCGCGGGATGGTTCTGCCAGCAGGTGACGAGGCTCGCCAGCAGCGCCGGGCGTCGCAGCACCGGGCTTTCCTCCGGAGTCGCCCCGCCGAGCGTGATGTGATTGCCGCCGCCGGTGCCCGCCCTGCGGCCGTCGCGCAGGTATTTCTCCGCCACCAGCGAAAGCGAGCGCGCTTCCTCGTAGAGCGTCGTGGTGATGGCGACGAGGTCTTCCCAACGGGCCGCGGGTTGCACGTTGACCTCGATCACCCCGGGGTCGGGAGTGACCTTCAGCACCTGCAGCGAGCCGTCCTGCGGGGGCTCGTAGCCTTCCGGGACCACGGGCAGCTCGAGCTCGCCCGCGCAGGCCTCGATCAGCCGGACGAGATCGAGATAGCTTTCGAGCCGGTCGAGCGGGGGGAGGAACACGTGGAGCAGACCATCCCGCGCTTCAACGCACAATGCGGTACGGATGATCGCGTCGCCCTCCGGCAACGCGTCGAGGGGCAGCCGGTAGCCTATGGGGAAATCGCCGGGGGTCAGATACAGCCGATCACGCCGCAGCGGCCAGCGGCAGGTCTGCCATTCGACGGCGCGGCCGGACCCGGAGTCGCGTGCCCGGGCGCGCAGCGGCAGGGCATAGCCGGCGACCGTCCCGAGCCCCTGCCTCAGCAAACGCGCCAGCCGCGAGCGCTCGGAGGCATCGCCGAGATCGGCGCCCAGAGGATCGACCCCAACCGGCAGGCGGCTTTCCATGTCGAGAGCCGGCCACGGGTCCTCGTGCACCGGGACAATGAACTCGCGTCCTAGCGCCAGCCCGCGGGCGAGGGACTCAATCAGGCGGCGCGCGTCCTCGACGCGGTGGCCGAAATTCGATTCTTCCTCGGCGATCCAGCGCGGGTCACGCCAGAGTGGAATGCCGTCCCTGCGCCAGTAGAGTCCGAGCGCCCAGCGCGGCAGCGCTTCGCCCGGATACCACTTGCCCTGGCCGAAGTGCAGGAAGCCCTGCGGTGCAAACCGCGCGTGCAGCCGGCGCAGCAGCTTCGCGGCCAGTTGCCGCTTCGCGGCGCCCGACGCAGTGTGGCTCCATTCCGGCGCATCGCCGCCCGCGCGCGCGACGAAGGTCGGCTCGCCGCCCTGGGTGAGCCGCACGTCGTGCGCCTCGAGATCGGCGTCCACGCGCCGGCCGAGCACGCCAATCGCCCGCCACTGGGCTTCCGAATAGGGCTTCACACGACGCGCTGCAACGACATCGAGAACTCCATCTGCGAGCGGCAGGGTTCGTGCGAGCCAACCACCGGCGCCGCCAGGTCGGGCGCGCCCGCCCGCGCCAGCGCGATATGGGTTTCCGCGGCGAGCAGCGCCGAGGTCGGATCGAGCCCGATCCACCCCGCGCCGGGCAGGTAGACCTCCGTCCATGCGTGCAGGTCGGCACGGTCGGTGTCCCGGCCCCCGGAATCCGCGCGCCCGAGGTGGATGAGATAGCCTGATACGAAGCGTGCGGCAAACCCGAGATGGCGCAGGATCTGCGTGAGCAGCCAGGCGCTGTCGCGGCACGAGCCCCGCTGCAGCCGGAGCGTCTCGTCGCAGGACTGCACGCCGTGCTCGGGGCGTTCAATGTAGGCGATGTCCTGCTTCAGGCGCTCGTTGATCCGCACGAGGAGCTCGACGCTATCGCGGCCGTCCGGCCGTTCCGCCGTTTGGAATTGCTCGAGCCAGTTCCGGAGCTGGCGGCCGTCTTCGGCGACGGCGAGCAGCGGTGCAAGCTCCCGGCGGTCGGGCTCTGGATAGGCGGGGGGAAAGCGCGCGGCCGAGGGATCGACCAGAAATTCGAACGGGTTGACCGGCACGATGTCGGCCCGGAGCTCGACGCCGATCTCGAGCCCTGCGGTCGGTTCGTGGAACAACGCGCGCGCGACATGATTGCCGGACGCGTCCTGGTACCAGTAGGTCGAAAGGGGCTCCGGTCTCACCGTGAAGCTGTAGGAGTCAACCGGAGTGCGGCAATCCGCTACCGGCTTCAGCCGGATCTCGTGCGGGCCGAGCCTGACCGGACGGTCATAGCGGTAGCGTGTCGCGTGCTGCAGGCGGACGCGGACGGTCATGCATTGCGCCGTGGCAGCGCGGGCGGGGGCCTCACGCGGTGCCCGAGACATTCCAGTCGGGATTGGGCAGCTGACCGAACACCTTGCGCAGGCCTTCTCCCCACCGCGTGTGGATCATCTCGAAATAATCGTCGCCTTCCTCGATGTGGCGCTGGAAGCCCACGCGCAGGCTGTTGCGGCTGTAGACCAGCAGGTCGATCGGCAGTCCCACCGAGATGTTGCTGCGCATGGTGGAATCGAACGACACCAGGACGCATTTGGTCGCCTCGAGCAGGCCGGTGTCGGCCGTGACAACGCGATCGATCACGGGCTTGCCGTACTTGCTTTCGCCGATCTGGAAGTAGGGCGTCTCGCGCGTCGCCTCGATGAAATTTCCCTCGGTATAGAGGTTGAACAGGCGCTGCTGCTCGCCGCGGATCTGGCCGCCGATGATGAACGTCGCGCTGGCGTCGATTTTGCTGTGTTGCAGGGAGGCGCCGTCGCGCTTGTGCACCTCGCGCAGCGCGTTCCCCACGAGCTCGGCGACCTCGTACATCGAGGGCACATTCATGATCGTCTTGAGCGATTCCGGATTGCGCGCGTCCTGGTCGAGCAGGCTGATGGTGCTCTGCGTGACCGAGAGATTGCCCGAGGTGAGGATCACGATGACGCGCTCGCCCTCTGCGGCGAACATGTTCATCTTGCGGTAGCTTGAAATATGGTCGACCCCGGCGTTGGTGCGCGAGTCCGACGCAAACACCATGCCGGCATCGAGCATGACTCCCACGCAGTAGGTCATAGGCTTGTAACGCGCACCGGTTCAATAGGTTACGGCGCGAAGCTTAGGCGAAACCATGCGTGCTGACAAGTTCAGGAACGCGCTGCGGCAGGAGCGATCTGCTGCCCGGGATAGACCGGGACGAGAAAGTGCCCGTTGATTTCGGAATTGAGCGCGGAAAGTTTGTCGAGGATGCCCATCAGGTACTCGTGCAGGCCGAATGTGATGATCTGCTCGGTGCGGCCGTAGCGCAGCTGGGCATTCAACTCGCCCGCGAGCCGCTCCGGCTCGCGCGAGGAAGCGTCGCACAGGTCGCCGAGGATCTGGTAGATCTCCCGGGTGCAGGCGTGGAGCGACCGCGGCACGTCGTCGCGCAGCACCAGCAGCTCGGCCACTTTCATCGGCGTGATGACGTCGCGGTAGACCTTGCGGTAGGAATCGAACGCGCTCACCGAGCGCAGCAGGGCGCCCCACTGGTAGTAATCCACCGCACCGCCGACGTCGGTCACGCTCGGCAGCAGCGTGTGGTACTTGACGTCGAGTATGCGCGCCGTGTTGTCGGCGCGCTCGATGAACGTGCCGAGCCGGATGAAGTGGTAGGCCTCGTCGCGCAGCATGGTGCCGACCGTCACTCCGCGGAAGCGGTGCGAGCGCGTCTTGACCCAGTCGAAGAAATCGCTGATGCCCTGGCTGAGGATCCCGTCGTAGGTGCGGTCCTTGATCTCGAGCCACAGCCCGTTGATGTCCTCGTACATTTCCGTCGTGATCGCGCCGCGCGTCGTGCGAGCGTTTTCGCGCGCCGACTGGATGCACGAGTAGATGCTGGATGGATTGGCAGGGTCGAGCGCGATGTAGCGCAGCACGCGGTCGGAGCTCAATGCCCCGGGAAACTGCCGGTAATAGTCCGTGGCCCGCCCCGTGATCACGAGCGGCAGTGCCCACGGCTCGGCCCAGGACTCGTCGGGAGTGCGGTAGGGCAGCAGCGACATGCGGTAGGTCACGTCGAGCATGCGCGCCGTGTTCTCCGCGCGCTCGATGTGGCGCGACATCCAGTACAGATTGTTGGCGACGCGGCTCAACATGCAATCTTCACGCTCATCCTTCCAGAACCCAGGTATCTTTCGTTCCACCGCCCTGGGACGAATTGACCACCAGCGAGCCTTCACGCAGCGCGACCCGCGTGAGCGCCCCGGGAACGAGCGATACGTTCTTGCCGGCGAGCACGTAGGGCCGCAGGTCGACGTGGCGCGGAGCGACGCCGTTGCCGCAGAAGGTGGGGCAGGTCGACAGCGCGAGCGTCGGCTGGGCGATGTAGTTCCCGGGGTTCGAGCGGATGCGCCCGCTGAAGTCCTCGATCTGGTCGCGGCTCGCGGCCGGCCCGATCAGCATGCCATATCCGCCCGAGCCCTGAACCTCCTTGACCACGAGTTCGGCAAGATGCCCGAGAACGTACTTGCAGTCCTCGGGCTTGCGCAGCTGGAACGTCGGCACGTTCTGCAGGATGGGTTCTTCGCCCAGATAGAACTTGATCATTTCCGGCACGTAGACGTAGATGGACTTGTCGTCGGCCACCCCGGTGCCGATGGCGTTGGCGAGCGTCACCCGGCCCGCCCGGTAGGCGCCGAACAAGCCGGGAACGCCCAGGATGGAATCGGGGCGGAACGCAAGCGGGTCCAGGAAATCGTCGTCGACACGGCGGTAGATGACATCCACTTTCTGCGGGCCCCGCGTCGTGCGCATGTAGACGCGGTCCTCTGCGATGAACAGATCCTGGCCTTCCACGAGCTCCACGCCCATCTGCAGCGCGAGGAAGGCATGCTCGAAATAGGCGCTGTTGTAGGAACCAGGGGTCATGACCACGATGGTCGGACTCGCCACGCCCGCCGGCGCCACCGAGCGCAGGTTTTCGAGCAGCACGTTGGTATAGTGGTCGATCGGCGCGACCGACATCTGGGAAAACAGCTCCGGAAAGAGGCGCATCATCATCCGGCGGTTCTCCAGCATGTAGGACACGCCGGAAGGGGTCCTCAGGTTGTCTTCCAGCACGTAAAAGTCTTCCGGCCCGGTCTGCACCACGTCTACCCCGGCGACGTGCACGTAGACCTCGCCCGGGACGTCGAACCCGACCATCTCGGGGCGGTAGAGCCGGTTGCCGAAAACCTGCTCCGCGGGAATGATCCCGGCGCGCAGTATGTCCTGCCCATGGTAGATGTCCTTGAGGAACGCGTTGAGCGCGCGCAGCCGCTGGCGCGTTCCCTCGTTGATCTTTTTCCAGGCGCCGGGCTGAATGATGCGCGGCACGATGTCGAAGGGAATGGCGCGCTCGACTCCGCTCTCGTCCCCGTAGACCGCGAAGGTAATGCCGAGCCGCGTGTAGAGCGCGTCGGCCTCCCGCTGCTTCTGCAGCAGGTAATCGGTGGTCTTGGCCTCGAGCCATTCGGCGTAGGCGGCATAATGCTGCCGGATGCCGCCGTCCTTCCGGTACATCTCGTTGTAGAATGCGGGCGTTGCCCCGGCATCCGCCCGTGTCGCGACTGCGCGCATGATTCCTCTGGTAGCGGCCACCGTACCAAAAAGATACGCCTGAATCCGGCGCAAGACCACTGTCAGCGGCCCGCATGAACACCATGGAACAGCTCGGCAGTTCCCTCGCGGCCGCCATTGCGCAAATGGGCTCGCGCCTGGTCGAGTACGCGCCCAGCGTATTCGGCGCAACGCTGCTGCTCCTCGCGGGATGGCTCGTCGCGCGCCTGCTGCGCGGGGCGGCGGTCCGGTTGATGGGTGTGCTCGAAATGCTGCTGCACCGCCTGTTCCGGGGACGCATGGCCGCTACTGCGCGCATTCCTTCCGCCTCGGTGGAGATCGTCGGCAGCATCCTCTTCTGGGTGGTCATCCTGTTCTTTGTCGCGTCGGCGACGCAGCTGCTGGGGCTCAGCATATTCACCGAATGGCTCAAGGACCTGGTCGGGTACCTGCCGACGCTCCTCGCCGGCGCGCTCATCATCCTGGCGGGGGCCTTGTTCTCCGGGCTGGCGCGCGACGTGACCGTGGCCGCGCTGCCCACCGTGCCGGAAGCGCAACGCGTGCTGCTGGGTCGGGTGGTGCAGATATCGATACTCGTCACGGCGATCGCGGTCGGTGCCGACCAGATCGGCATCGAGATCACGTTCCTGGTGGTACTCGCCGCCGTGGTGACGAGCGCTGTCGTGGGCGGAGTCGCGCTGGCCGTCAGCCTGGGCGCGCGCACCTATGTCGCGAATCTCATCGGCGCGCATTACCTGAGGCAGGCGTTCGGCGTGGGCCAGCGCGTGCGGATCGGTGAGGTCGAGGGAACGATACTGGAGCTGACGGCGATCTCGGTCGTTCTGGAGACCGCCGAGGGACGCGTCACGATACCGGGCAAGGTCTTTAACGAAGAAGCGATCGTGCTGCTGACCGCGAGGCGCGACAGTGCGTGAGCTGACCGGGCTCTCGGCAGCATTCGTCGAGGCGCATCCGGCGGAGGCGGCGCGCGTGCTCGAGGGCCTCGCTCCGGAAGATACTGCGGTGTTTTTCGCCGCCCTCGACGCGAAGCTTGCGGCGGTCGCGTTTCATCACCTGGGCGTGGCGTACTGCGCGAGGGTGCTCCAGCAGCTCGATGACGGCGAGGCGGCCGATCGGATCCGGCTCATGGGTTCGCAGGCGGCGGCCCGGCTGCTGCACGGCCTGGCGCCGGAGCGGCAGGCGCGGCTGCTCGCGCGGCTTCCGGTCGCGACTGCGGTGGCGTTGCGCCTGCTGATCGGGTATCCCAAAGGCACGTGCGGCGCCTGCATGGACCCGGCGCCCCTCATCCTGTCTTCGGAGGCGACCGTGACCGAGGCGATCGATCAGGCGCGCCGTCACCAGGAAGGGGAGCGTGGCGATTGTGCCTTCGTCGCCGACGCGCAGCGGCGCCTGATCGGGGTGGTGGCGCTCGGCGATCTGCTGCGCGCGCCGCCGGGCCAGCCGCTGTCGACGGTCATGCGAAACCCGGAGCACGCGATCTCGGCATTGACTTCGGTGATGACGGCGGCCAGTCACCCGGGGTGGGATACGTATCACCTGCTGCCGGTGGTGGAGCGCGAGAGCCGCGTCGTAGGCGGTCTTCACCGCCAGGCGCTTGCCCGGGAACTGGGCGATACCGCGACGCGCGTGGGACCCGCGCTCGTCACCGGGGTGACGGGAGCGTACTGGCACACCGTTTCGATGCTGGCCCAGGTCGTGATCGGCAATCTGCCGCCGGTGTCGCCGGTGGCAACGACAAGGAGGAACGATGAGCGCTGAATCGGCGATGGTGGCGCTGGAGAGCCGCTTTCTGCGGGATTACCCGCGCGAAGCGGCGCGCAGGCTCGAGCGGATGCCGAGCGAGCAGGCGGCACGCGTGTTCAACGCGCAGCCTGCCGAAGTGGCGGTCTCGGCCTGGGAGCAGTTGCCGAACGACGTCCAGGAGCGGCTCATCGAGGCGCTGCACCCGGAGGCCGCTGCGCGCATCCTGAACGAAATGGACCCCCCGTTCGCGGCCGAGCTTCTCTCGCTGCTCGACGCCGCGGAGCAGGCCCGGTGGCTGGCTCGAATGGAGCCGGCGACGGCCAAGCTCACGCGGGGACTCATGTCGTATCCGCCCGACACCGCGGGGCGGCTGATGGACCCGCGGGTGGCGAGTTTTCGCGCCGCGATGACCGTCTCCGAGGCGATCGAGCGCCTGAAGGGGTTCAAGAAGAACCGCGCGCTGCGCGAGCTGTTCGTCGTCGACGACGAGGGCCGTCTGACGGGGCGCGTGGAAATCCAGGATCTCGCGACCGCGCGTGCGGAGCAGCTCCTGCGGGAGCTGGCGCGCCCCCTCAGCGCGGCCGTGCTCGATACCGCCCCGCGCGAGGAGGTCGTCGAGAAGATCGAGCAGCAGCGCATGCCGGCGCTGCCCGTGGTGAGCGTCGCCGGGCGGCTGATCGGCGTGATCCACCAGGCCGCGCTGCTCAGTGCCGTGCAGGAGGAAGCAAGCCTGGACATCCAGACCATGGTCGGCGTGAGTCGGGATGAGCGGGCGCTGTCGAGCGCGACGTTCGCGGTCGTGAAGCGGCTGCCCTGGCTGCAGATCAACCTGGCGACCGCCTTCCTGGCAGCATCGGTCGTCGGGCTGTTCGAGGACACCATCGCGAAATTCACGGCGCTCGCCGTGCTGCTGCCGGTGGTCGCCGGTCAATCGGGAAACGCGGGCGCGCAGGCGCTGGCGGTGACGATGCGAGGACTGGCACTGCGCGAGATCAGCGTGCGCCACCTGCCGCGCGTCGTGTTCAAGGAGGTCAATGCGGGATTGCTCAACGGCCTCGCGATTGCGGTGGTCTGCGGCCTGGGCGTCTGGGTATGGAGCGGATCCGCCGGTCTCGTCGCCGTCATCTGCGCGGCGATGGTGATCTCGATGGTCGCGGCCGGCTTCTCGGGCGCCGCCATTCCGATACTCCTCAACCGCATGGGTTTCGATCCCGCTCAATCGAGCTCGATCGTGCTCACGACGGTGACCGACGTCGTCGGATTCTTCTCCTTCCTCGGGGTGGCCACGAGCCTGCAGGCGTGGCTGTAAGCCGGGCCGGGAGCGGGCGTCATCCGCTCAGCGTCAGCTCGAGGCCGGCGACGGGAAGCCCGGCGTATTCGGAAACCCAGCGTTCCCCCGCCCGGATCGGCAGCGCCGCGGTCAGGGTGCCGGTGGTGACGACTTCTCCCGGCGCCAGCGGCTCGAAAAACGCCTGGCTCCGGAGCACCGTGGCGAGATGGGCAAGGGCCGACGCGGGATGGCCGAGCGCATTGGCGCCCACACCGCGGTCCTGCACTTCGCCATCCCTGCTCAGCGTCACGCGGCAGTCACGCAATTGTGCTGCAAGGACAGGTATCTCGTGCGTTCGGACGGGGTAGGGCGTGCCCAGAATCAGCCGCCAGTGGAGGGCGAAGTCCGCGACCGAATCGGCGGACTGGAATTTCCAGTCGGCGAAATGGCAGTCCACGATCTCGAAGCTGGCCGCAATCCACTCGGTCCTCTCGAGGATTTGCGCCGGGTCGGTGACGCCGGCTGCGAGTGGCGCCTTGAGCTTGAAGGCTATTTCAGGTTCCAGCCGCGGCCGCGCGGAGCCCTTCAGCGACATGCCGGCACGTCCGCGTTGCGCCACCACCAAGGTGCGGTCGTAGACGTGCGCCCAGATTGGCGCAGTCGCGCCGTAATCGGCCCAGATGTTGCGGTTCGTGAACCCGATCTTGCGGCCGACGGTCTTTTCCCCCCGCGCGCGGCGCAGCTTCAGAATCTCTGCCGCGACCGCGTAGCCATCGTCCCAGCCGAAACCCGCATTGCGCTCGACTACGGAGGAGATAGTCCCGCCGCGATCGAGCGCATCGAGCAACTCGCGCGCAATGCTCTGAATGTTCATCGTTCAGTTTCTTGAAATTTTATTTCCTTGGCGTTCTTGGCGCCCCTTCGACAGGCTCAGGGCAGGCTTGGCGGTTCAGGATTCATTTCGCGCAGCGAAAGCCGATATTGTGATGCCCCGAGGCGGGGTTGCGCGAAAGATTGCGCCCGCGCTGCGTGGCGGTAATTTCATCGGCCGGAGAATCGTGACCGCCGCCGCGCGTGCCGCGCACAGGGCCTGCCGCGGAATCTTCCCGGCCGTCGCTCGCATCGTACGGATAGGGGCGGTAGGCGCTCGACACCCATTCCCACGCGTTTCCCGCCATATCCTGCGCGCCGTAGGGGCTTGCACCCGCGGCAAACGCGCTTACCGGAGCCGTCTCGTTGTAACGCGCGGCAAACTGCGCGCGCGTCCGGTCGGGCGGTGCGTTGCCCCACGGGTAGCGCCTGCCGTCCGTGCCGCGCGCAGCCTTTTCCCACTCCGCTTCCGTCGGCAGCCGCATGCCGGCCCACGCGCAATAATCGCGCGCCCCGGCCCAGGTCACTTCGACGACGGGATGGGTTTCGTATCCCCGGTCGGCGCTCCATCTGCTTGCGGCGCGATGGATCCGCGCGTCCGGATCGTCGAAATCGAACAGCCGTTCGCCTTTTGCATTGTGCGTGCCGGCGGCGTTCAGGAATTCGGAGAACCGGGCATTCGTGACGGGGTGGCGGTCGATCGAGAATGCGGGCAAATCCACGCGATGCGCGGGGCGCTCGTCGGCGGGGCCGCCGTCGTTTCCCATGACAAAGGCGCTGGCTGGGATCTCGATTCTGTCGGCCGGTATCGCGCCATGGGCCCAGCCGATGCTCGCGGCCAGCACGACGAAGGCGCGTGCGGCCATGCTAAAATTCCGCTCCCTAGGCGCGTAGCTCAGATGGCTAGAGCGCATCCTTGACATGGATGAGGTCGTTGGTTCGATTCCAATCGCGCCTACCAACTGTTAAAACGGACGCAGAGCGCCGTTTTAACTCTGCGTATTCGAACGGACGCGATGCGCCGTTCAATACGCAGGGCTGAGACGAAACGAGTCAGAGGCGGCCGCCGCGGCAGCTGTTTCTGGCTCTTGTTTTTTGGACGATAGCATGCCTGACATTCGATTACCCGACGGATCGGTCAAGAAATTCGACCGGGCGGTGACCGTGGCCGAGATCGCGCAGGCGATCGGCCCGGGGCTCGCGCGCGCCGCGCTCGCCGGCAGGGTGAACGGGAAACTGGTGGATACCTCTCACCGCGTTGACGCGGACGCGGAGGTCGCCATCGTCACCGACAAGGACCGCGACGGCGTCGAGATCCTCCGGCATTCGACCGCGCACCTGCTCGCGCACGCGGTGAAGGAGCTCCACCCGGATGCCCAGGTCACCATCGGCCCGGTGATCGAGGACGGTTTCTATTACGATTTCGCGTTCAAGCGCCCGTTCACGCCCGAAGACCTCGCCGCCATCGAGAAGCGCATGGCGGAGATCGCAAAGCGCGACCTCAAGGTCGAGCGCCAAGTCATGCCGCGCGATGCGGCGGTGAAATTTTTCCGCGACATGGGCGAGCGCTACAAGGCGGAGATCATCGCGGCGATTCCCGACGGCGAGGCGATTTCGCTCTATCGCCAGGACAACTTCGTGGATCTCTGCCGCGGGCCGCACGTGCCCTCCACCGGGAAGCTCAAGGTGTTCAAGCTGCTGAAGGTGGCGGGAGCCTACTGGCGCGGGGACTCGAAGAACGAGATGCTGCAGCGGATTTACGGCACGGCGTGGGCGCGGAAGGAAGATCAGGACGCGTACCTGCACCGGCTCGAGGAAGCCGAGAAGCGCGATCACCGGAGGCTCGGGCGCAGCCTCGAGCTGTTTCACACCCAGGAAGAGGCGCCGGGAATGGTGTTCTGGCATCCGAAGGGCTGGGTGATCTGGCAGCGCATCGAGCAGTACATGCGGCGCATCCAGGATGAGAACGGCTATCTCGAGGTGCGGGCGCCGCAGGTGCTCGATGTCGCGCTGTGGAAGCGCTCGGGGCACTGGGACAATTTCCGCGAGAACATGTTCTTCACCGAGTCCGAGTCGCGCGACTACGCGGTGAAGCCGATGAACTGCCCGGGGCACGTCCAGATCTTCAACCAGGGGCTGAAAAGCTACCGTGACCTGCCGCTGCGGCTCGCCGAGTTCGGCTCGTGCCACCGCAACGAGCCCTCCGGCGCGCTGCACGGGTTGATGCGCGTGCGCAGCTTCACGCAGGACGACGCGCACATCTTCTGCACCGAGGCACAGATCGAGCCCGAGGTGATCCGCTTCATCGACCTCCTGCAGCGGGTCTACGCAGATTTCGGGTTCATGGAGATCCTGGTCAAGCTCTCCACCCGGCCGCCGAAGCGCGTCGGCACCGATCAACAGTGGGACAAGGCGGAATCCGCCCTGAAAATCGCGCTCGAGCACAAGGCGATGGCCTACGAGCTGCAGCCGGGGGAAGGCGCGTTCTACGGGCCGAAAATCGAGTTCTCGCTGAAGGACAGCCTCGGCCGGGTCTGGCAATGCGGCACCATGCAGCTCGATTTTTCGATGCCGGAGCGGCTCGGCGCGGAGTACGTGGGCGAGGACAACGCGCGCCACGCGCCGGTCATGCTGCACCGGGCGATCCTCGGCTCCTTCGAGCGCTTCATCGGCATCCTGATCGAGCACTACGCGGGCGCGATGCCGCTCTGGCTCGCGCCCGTGCAGGCGGTCGTGATGAACATCACCGAGCGCCAGGCCGCCTACGCTGAGCGCGTTGCCGCGGCACTGAAGCAGGCCGGGCTGCGCGCCGTGACCGACTTGAGGAACGAGAAAATTTCCTATAAGATTCGGGAACATAGTCTGCAGAAGCTGCCCTACCAGGTCATCGTGGGCGACCAGGAAGTGGCGGCGGAAAAGATTGCCGTGCGGACCCGCAAGGGCGAGGATCTCGGCCAGATGAGTCTGGCCGATTTCATCTCCAGGCTGCGGTCTGAGGAAGCCCGGCTGGGCCGCGCGGCGCAAGATTGACCGGATCGAGGGAGCGCTACATCGCACAGGAAAAGGAACCACGGATCAACTCCGAGATCACCGCGGCGGAAGTCCGCGTGATCGGAGCGAACGGCGAGCAGGTCGGCGTGTTGAGCCTCGCCGCTGCCAACAAACTGGCCGAGGAAGCCGAACTCGATCTCGTCGAGATCGCACCGACCGCCGTCCCGCCCGTATGCCGGGTGATGGATTACGGCAAGTACAAGTATCGCGAGGCCAAGAAGCGGCACGAGGCGAAGCTCAAGCAGAAGCAGATCGTCGTCAAGGAGATCAAGTTCCGTCCCGGCACCGACGAGGGCGACTACAAGATCAAGCTGCGCAACCTCACGCGGTTCCTGCAGGAGGGCGACAAGGCGAAAGTCACGCTGCGCTACCGCGGCCGCGAGATGGCGCACCAGGAGCTGGGAGTGCGGCTGATCGAGCGGGTGAGGGGCGACCTCGCGCCGTACAGCACGGTCGAGCAGTATCCCAAGATGGAAGGCCGGCAGCTCATCATGGTGCTGGCGCCGAAGAAGACCGGCAAGCCTCCCGCGAAAGCCGCGGGAAAAGCGGCGGTGCAGAAGAAGGCGGCGGCTCCCGCAAAAACGGGCGCCGCCAAAGCCACGGCGGAAGCTGCGGCCGAAGTCGAGAAGAAGTAGTTGTCCGGGTCCCCGAAGCCCTGCCGCCAAGGCAGGCACCCGGCGCTACGCTAGAACAGGAGTTGTCATGCCCAAGTTGAAGACCAAGCGCGCTGCCGCCAAGCGCTTCAGGAAGCGTCCCGGCGGCGCCATCAAGCGCGGCCAGGCGTTCCTGCGCCACATCCTCACCAAGAAGAACACCAAGCGCAAGCGGCACCTGCGCGGCTCCACCGGCGTGCACGCGGCGGACCGGGCCTCGGTGCGCGTGATGCTGCCGTACTAGGAGACCCCCATGCCACGAGTCAAACGCGGCGTCACCGCGCGCGCCGCCCACAAGAAGGTCCTGCGGCGCGCCAAGGGCTTCCGCGGCCGCCGCAAGAACGTATTCCGCATCGCCAACGAAGCGGTGATGCGAGCCGGACAATATGCTTATCGCGACCGCCGCGACCGCAAGGGCGAGTTCCGCGCGCTGTGGATCGCGCGCATCAACGCCGCGGCGCGCGAGCACGGCCTCTCCTACAGCCGGTTCATGAACGGGCTGAAGAAGGCGGCGGTGGCGGTCGACCGCAAGGTGCTCGCGGACATCGCGGTGCTCGACAAGCCGGCGTTCTCCAAGTTCGTCGAGAAGGCCAAGGCCGGCCTCGGCGCCTGAATTCCGCGGCGCGTGGAGGGAGGCTGGCGTGACGGGCCTCCCTTTTTTCTTCCAGCCGCCTCGCCATGACGCAGGACGTTGACGCCATCGTGAAAGAAGCGCTCGCGGCGCTCGCGGGCATCGACGATGCCGCCGAGCTCGAGCGCGCCAAGGCACGCTATCTCGGCAAATCCGGCGCGCTCACCCAGCTGCTGAAGGGCTTGTCAAAACTGCCCGCGCCCGAGCGGCCGGCGTTCGGCAGCCGGGTCAATGCGGCCAAGGAGAAGCTGGAAGCAGCGCTCGCGGAGCAGCGCGGCCGCATCGAGTCGCGCGCACTCGAGGCGAGCCTGCGCCAGGAGGCACTGGACGTGACGCTGCCCGGGCGCGGCCTCGCGCTGGGCGGTCTCCACCCCGTGACGCGCACGATGGAGCGCATCGAGATGCTCTTCCGCTCGATGGGATTCGAGGTGGCGGACGGCCCGGAGATCGAATCCGATTACTACAACTTCACCGCGTTGAACCAGCCGGAGAATCATCCGGCGCGCTCGATGCACGACACCTTCTACCTTGCCGATGGCAAGAGCCTGCTGCGCACCCATACTTCGCCCATCCAGATCCGCTATCTCGAGAGCCACCGCCCGCCGGTCAAGATCATCGCCCCCGGGCGCGTCTACCGGCGCGACTACGACGCGACGCACTCGCCGATGTTCCACCAGGTCGAGGGCGTGTGGATCGACGAGCACATCACCTTCGCCGACCTGAAGGGCGTGCTGGTCGAGTTCCTGCAACGGTTCTTCGAGCGCGCGGATCTGAAGGTGCGCTTCCGGCCGTCGTTCTTTCCGTTCACGGAGCCCTCCGCCGAGATCGACATGAGCTTCGGGGACGGCTGGCTCGAGATGGGCGGCGCCGGCATGGTGCATCCCAACGTCCTGAAGAACGTGGGCATCGAGAGCGAAAAGTTCCAGGGATTCGCCTTCGGGCTCGGTCCCGACCGGCTCACCATGCTGCGTTACGGGGTGAACGATCTGCGGCTGTTCTTCGAGAACGACCTGCGATTCCTGAATCAATTCAATTGAACCGCCAAGTCGCCAAAATGCATACAAGAACAACTATTAAATGTTATTTTTTGAATGCCCCTTGGCGTCTTGGCGGTTGATGAGTTTATGAAGTTTTCCGACAACTGGCTGCGCACCTTCGTCAATCCGCCGCTTGCCGCGCGCGAACTCGGCGATGCGCTGTCCATGAGCGGCCTCGACGTCGAGCACGTCGAGCCCGACCGCGACGACTGGATATTCACGACCAAGCCCACGCCCAACCGCGGTGACTGCCTGAGCATCTCGGGGATCGCGCGCGAAGTGGCGGCGGTAACCGGCGCGCCGTTGACCCCGGCCGAAGTGAAGACCGTGCGCGCGGGGATTACTGAGCGCTTGAGCGTCACGCTGGAAGCGCCGCAGGCCTGCCCCCGTTACTGCGGCCGGATCGTGCGCGGGGTCGACGCGAACGCCGCGACGCCGCAATGGATGACGCGCAGGCTCGCGGCGAGCGGCATCCGTCCCGTCAGCGCGCTGGTGGACATCACCAATTACGTCATGCTCGAGCTCGGCCAGCCGCTGCACGCATTCGACGCAGCGAAGCTCGATGGCGGCATCCGGGTCCGCTATGCACGGGCCGGGGAGAAGCTGACGCTGCTCAACGGCGAGGCGCTCACGCTCGACACGGGCTTTCTGGTGATTGCGGACGCGTCGAAGGCGGTGGCGCTGGCAGGCATCATGGGCGGGCTCGATACGTCGGTGACGGAGGCGACGCGCGACGTGTTCCTCGAGAGCGCGTACTTCAGCCCGGAGGCAATCGCGGGAAAGACCCGGGTACTCAATTTCGCCTCCGACTCATCCTACCGCTTCGAGCGTGGGGTCGATTTTTCCGCGACGCTGGCGGGGCTCGAGCGCGCCACGCAGCTCGCCATCGAGATCTGCGGAGGCGCCGCGGGCCCGGTGACGGAAGCGCGCGCGGCGCTTCCGGCGCGCGACCCGGTGCGCCTGCGGCTCGCTCGGGTCGAGCGCCTCCTCGGCGTGAAGCTCGACGGTGTCCAGGTCGGCGATATCCTGCGCCGGCTGCGCTTCGAGTTCTCGGTGGCGGAAGGGGAGTTCCGGGTCACGCCGCCGACCCACCGCTTCGACATCGCGATCGAGGAAGACCTGATCGAGGAACTTGCGCGCATCCACGGCTATGACCGCATACCGGCCACGTTGCCGGCGGCGGCGCCCACCATGCTGCCGCTGCCGGAAGGCAAGCGCGACGTTGCGGCCATCTGCAGGCTGCTTGCCGCGCGCGACTACCAGGAGATCGTGAGCTACAGCTTCGTCGACGCGGCCTGGGAAGCCGATCTCGCGGGCAACACCGCGCCAGTGACGCTGGCCAATCCGATTGCAAGCCAGATGGGGGTCATGCGCTCGACTCTGGCGGGAGGGCTGGTTGCCTGCCTGGCTCAGAACCTCAGTCGCAAGCAGGCGCGCGCCCGCCTGTTCGAGGTCGGCCGCTGCTTCATGACGGAAGCATCGGGAAGCTATCGCCAACCCGTGCGGATAGGAGGAATCTCCTACGGAGACGCCCGTCACGAGCAATGGGGTCTCAAGGGACGCCGCGGTGATTTCTTCGACGTCAAAAGCGACGTCGAGGCCATGCTCGCGCCGCTTGCCGGCGAATTCCACCCGGCGGAGCACCCGGCGCTGCACCCGGGCAAATCGGCGCAAATCCTCGTCGGCGGCGCTCCCGCAGGATGGCTCGGGGAATTGCACCCGCGCTGGCAACGGAAGTATGATCTGCCGCTCGCCCCGGTCCTGTTCGAGCTCGACTACGATGCGATCAGCGAGCGGGGCCTGCCAGCATACCAAGAGGTATCAAAGTTTCCGCCGGTGCGGCGGGACATCGCGGCCGTCATCGACGAGCGGGTCAGCTATCGGGAGGTGCTGGAGAGCCTGCGCCGGCAGCAGCCGGCGATCGTGGTCGAAATCGGCCTGTTTGACATCTACCGCGGAACGGGTGTAGAAGAAGGCAAAAAGAGTCTTGCTTTCAGGGTGTTATTGCAGGATACTCGCAAGACCCTGACCGATGCGGAAATCGAGTCCGCCGTCTCGCAGCTACGCCGGGTACTACAGCAACAATTCAACGCGAAACTCCGTTGAAAGGGGACAGCATGACGTTAACCAAGGCCGAACTGGCGGACCTTCTGTTCGAGAAAGTCGGTTTCAACAAGCGCGAGGCGAAGGACATGGTGGAGTCCTTCTTCGAGGAAGTGCGCATGGCGCTCGAGAACGGCAAGGGAGTGAAGCTCTCCGGCTTCGGCAATTTCCAGCTGCGCGACAAGCCGCAGCGTCCCGGCAGGAACCCCAAGACGGGGGAAGAGATTCCGATCACGGCGCGCCGTGTCGTGACGTTCCACGCGTCGCAGAAGCTGAAGGCGATGGTGGAGAGTAACTACCATGGAAGCAAGTCATAGCTCCCGCGCGCAGCTGCCGCCGATTCCGGCGAAGCGCTACTTCACCATCGGTGAGGTGAGCGAGCTCTGCGGCGTGAAGCCGCACGTGCTGCGCTACTGGGAGCAGGAATTCACGCAGCTCAAACCGGTCAAGCGGCGTGGCAACCGCCGCTACTACCAGCACCACGAAGTGCTGCTCATCCGCCGCATCCGCGATCTGCTCTACGACCAGGGCTTCACCATCAGCGGCGCGCGCAACCGGCTCGACGAGCTGGTGTCGGAGCCGGGCCGCGCCGCGCGCGGGCCGCGCGGCAATCTTGCAACGCTGCGCAAGGAAATCAAGAGCGTCATCGAAGTCCTGCGCGGCTGATAGCGCCCCGCCCGCGCGGTTTTTCCTCTCCGGTTCGGCCGAGCCTTATTACCGGCTGATATAATTTCATTCCTCGGGGCGTAGCGCAGTCTGGTAGCGTACCGGCATGGGGTGCCGGTGGTCGTGAGTTCAAATCTCACCGCCCCGACCA
>Ga0210102_1000183_pt1 | contig 18426 bp, 14 predicted proteins | sample RushOxbow_ThreeS_4_FD_185563 | JGI IMG/M metagenome (GOLD analysis project Ga0210102, IMG submission 185563) | Wetland microbial communities from San Francisco Bay, California, USA, that impact long-term carbon sequestration -... | ecosystem: Environmental > Aquatic > Marine > Wetlands ...
ACCTCGACCTCGACACCGTCCGGTTTCCCGACGGCTCGACCGGCACGCTCGAGATGCTCCGGCATCCCGGGGCCTCGGCCGTTGTGCCGTTTCTCGATCCGCCGGAACAGCGTGACCCCCGGGTGCTCCTGATCCGGCAGTTCCGGCACGCGGCCGACGGGTTCATCTGGGAGGTGCCGGCCGGCCGGCTCGACCCGGGAGAGGCACCCGAGGCGTGCGCCCTCCGGGAGCTGGAGGAGGAGACCGGGATGCGCGCCTCCGCGGTGGAGCGGCTCACCACCATCTACTCCACCCCCGGCTTCACCGACGAGCGGATCCACCTCTTCCTGGCCCGCGGGCTCGAGCCCGGGGCCCACAACCGGGAGCCGGACGAGTTCATGGAGCTGCACCGGGTCCGCTGGAGCGACGTCCTGCGGATGGTGGAGGCGGGGGAGATCCAGGACGGAAAGACCCTGGTGAGCCTGCTGTTCGCGCAGTGCTTCCGGATACGGGGCTGAGCGGCCGACCCGCTATAATCCCCGCGTGCGTCTCCGTCCCCGATCTCGGCTGTCCGACCCCACCCGCCCCGCGCGCGCCGCCGCCCGGCTTGCGGTTCGCCGCGCCGGGAGCATGTGGGACCGGTTCGCCGACTGGTTCAACGGGCTCGAGCTGGCCGAGAACACCATCCTGCTCGGCTTCGCCACGGCGATCGGCCTGGGGGCCGGCCTCGGGGTGGTGGGCTTCTACCGGCTGATCGACCTCGCCTACTGGCTGCTCTACCTCACGCCGGCGGTCTATCTCACCCAGCAGGGGATCCTGGCCTACCGTCCGCTGCTCACCGGCCTCGGGATCACCGTCGCGTGGCTCATCATGAAGGGACCGGGCCGGAGCCACGACGGTCTGAACGTGCCCGACGTCCAGCGCGCGGTCGCCCGGGAAGGAGGCCGGCTGCCCCGCCGCCCGGTGCTGGCCCGCACCGCGGCGAGCGCGGTGACGCTGGGGGCGGGAGGGTCCGCCGGCAGTGAAGGGCCGGTTGCGGTGCTCGGCTCCGCCATCGGCTCCTGGCTCGGCTACGCCTTCCGGTTCGACCCCGCCCGAATCAAGGTGCTGGTCGGCGCGGGAGCCGCGGCGGGGATTTCCGCCGCATTCAACGCACCGCTGGCCGGCGCCTTCTTCGCGCTGGAAGAGATTCTCGGCTCGCTTTCGGTAGGGGCGTTCCCTCCCGTCGTCGTCGCCAGCGTGGTCGCCGCGGTGACTTCCCACGCCTTCCTCGGCAACAACCCGGCGTTCCCCATTCCCGAGGAGTACGGGTTCGCGCTCCAGCGCGAGCTCCTGATCTTCTACCCTTTCCTGGGCGTGGTGGCGGGGTTCGCTGCGGCGATGTTCGTACGGATCTTCTTCGCCACCGAGTCGCTGGTCCGGCGGCTCGACCTCCCGGGCTGGACCCGGCCGTTCCTCGGCGGGGCGATCGTCGGGATCATGGTGATCGTCTCCGGCGGGCTGCTGGTCGGTCACGGGCACTTCGCGGTGCATCTCGACGTGTTCGGCCGGATGTCCTGGCCGGCGCTCGCGCTCCTCGGAGTGGGGAGCATGGTCGCCACCTCCATCACCCTGAACAGCGGCGGCTCGGGCGGCGTCTTCACCCCGTCGCTCTACGTCGGCGCGGCCACCGGCGGCGCCTTCGGGGTGGCGCTCACCGCGCTCTTCCCCGCTCTCCACCTGCGGCCCGAGCCCTACGCCCTGGTGGGCATGGGTGCGGTCGTGGCGGCCGCGACCTCGGCCCCGATCACCGGCATCCTGCTGGTGTTCGAGATGACCAACGACTACGAGATCGTGCTCCCGCTCATGCTCGCGACGGTGATCGCCAACCTGGTGGCGCGGCGGCTCGAGCCCGATTCGCTCTACAGCGGTTGGCTCCGCCGCCGGGGCGAGCGGCTCCAGCACGGCGCCGATCGCGACGTCCTGGCGGGGCTTCGGGTGGCCGACGCCTTCGATCCGGCGCCGACCATCGTCGGCGAGGGCGCCCGGCTGGATCAGCTGCTCGATCATCTCGGGAGCGGCGCGGGCAGCGACCTCCCGGTGGTGGATGAGGATCGCCGCCTGGTCGGGATCATCACGCTGGCCGACCTGAGCCGGCTGGCCCGGGACCGCCGCCACGACACCGCGCCACTGGTGGCGCTCGACGTGGCCAGCCCCGCCGAATCGGTGACCCCGGGCGACTCGCTGCTGGAGGCGATCCGGCGAATGGGGGTGCGGGGTACTGCGTCCATCCCCGTGGTAGACCGCGCTACGGGGCACTTCCTCGGCCTGGTCAGCCGAGCCCACGTGCTCGCGCTGTACGAGCAGGCCGTGGCCACCGGAGAGCATCCGATCCCGCCGGCCGCGCGGGGCTGATCCCGGGCCCCTTCGTTACTATTCCTCCATGCCGGTCCAGTCCCTCGACGCGCTCTTCCGCGCCCTCGCCAAGGGGGAGCTCGTCCCGGTCTACTACTTGCACGGCCCGGAGGAGATCCTGAAGGACGAGGCGATCCGCGCAATCCTCGACCGGACGCTCGATCCCTCCGTGCGCGACTTCAACCTCGACCAGCGCTCCGCGGCGCAGCTCGATCCCGACGACGTGTTCGCCCTCTGCACCACCCTCCCGATGATGGCCGATCGCCGGGTCGTGGTGCTGCGCGATCTCGAGGCGATCAAGCGCAAGCCGAGGTTGAGGACGGCGCTCCTGCGCTATCTCGAGCGTCCCGCCCCGGAGACGGCGCTGGTCCTGGTGCAGGGATCGGGGGAGGACGGCGAGGACAAGGACGTGGCCCGACTGGCCGTGGCGGTGTCGGCCGATCCGCTTCCGGCCGACCGGGTGCGGAAATGGCTCCAGCGCCGGGCCTCCGCGCTGGGTGTGACGCTGGAGGAGGCCGCGGTGAAGCACCTGATCGAGGCCGTGGGCGGCGAGCTCGCGCCGCTGGCGGCCGAGCTGGAGAAGCTCGCGGCGCTTCCCGCGACAGCTCCGCTCACCGCGGAGCAGGTAGGCGATGTCGTCGGTGTGCGGCACGGCGAGACCGTCTTCGACTGGCGCGACGCCGTCATGGAGGACCAAACCGGGCCGGCGGTGGCACTCCTGGGGCGGCTGCTCGAGCAGCCCGGCGCCTCCGGGGTCAAGCTGGTCACGCTGCTCGGAACCACGCTGGTCGGCGTCGGCATCGCCCGCAGCCACTATGACCGCAAGCTCCGGGGCCGCGCGCTGGACGACGCGGTGTTCGAGGTGATCCGGCGCCACCGGGTCTTCGGCTTGCTGAGCTGGGGCGAGGAGAAGGCACGCTGGGTACGCTGGGCGCCCCGCTGGCCGGCGGCCCGGCTGCGCGAGGCGCTCCGGGCGACGCTCGCCGCGGACCGGGCGCTCAAAGGCACCACCATCTCCGACGAGCGCGGCATACTGACCGATCTGGTTTTGCGGCTGGCCACCCCAAGGAGAGAAGCAGCATGAGACGATGGGCAGGCAGCTGGACGGTGGCGCTTCTCGGGCTCCTCCTCATCCTCGCGAGCCCCCTGCGCGCCCAATCCGATCCCCGCCTGGTCGCCGCGGTGCGCTCGGCCCAGGAGGGACAGGGCGACTCGGCCCGGGCCACGGTGAAGCGGCTGCTCGACGCCACCGCACCCACCGACACGCTGTACTCCCAGATCCTCTACACCCAGGCGATGGTGGCCGACAACGCCGCCGACATGCGGCGGTCGCTCCAGCGCGTGGTGGTGGAGCATCCCACCTCGAGCTGGGCCGACGACGCGCTGGTCCGCCTGGTGCAGATGGACTACGCCACCCGGAGCTTCGACGCCGCCGCGCGTAACCTCGAGCGGCTGCGGCAGGACTACCCGCTCACTCCGCTCTACTCCCAGGCCTCCTACTGGGCGGCCCGCACCTACTTCGATCTCAAGGACCAGGCCCACGCCTGCCAGTGGCTCTCCGAAGGTCTGGCGCGGGCGGGGGACGACCTCGAGCTGCGGAACCAGCTGGCGTATTTGAGCCAGCGGTGTACGGTGGCGGTGGCCGGCGACAGCGGGGCGGATAGCGCGGCCGGCCGACCGGATTCGACGCCCCGCCGGGACACGACGCGAGGGGCGGCCGCGCCGCCCGCAAATCCTGCAGCGGACTCCACGCCCCGCCGCCCCCCTCCCCAGCGGCCCCGCTACCGGGTCCAGATCGCCGCGGTGGCGACGCCCGGCGCGGCCGACGACGCGGCCGACGCGGCGGAGAAGCTGGGATACCCGGCCGTTATCGTGCGGGAGCGCGGGCTCTACAAGGTGCGAGCCGGCGCCTTTGCCACCCGGGAGGAGGCGCAGGCCGCGGCCGCCCGGGTCAAGGCGAAGCTGGGCGGGAGTCCGTTCGTCGTCGCCATTCCTTGAGCCGGCGCACCGCGCTCGGGGGCAGACCGTACTCGCGCCGGAATGCGTCGGTGAGATGGCCGTGGCTGGCGAAGCCGACCGACAGGGCGATCGCCGCGATGGTCTGGCGGGTCTCCAGCAACAGCTCGACCGCGTCCTGGAGCCGGCGCCGCACGATCATCCGGTGGATCGGCACCCCGCCCGCCGCGGTCACCAGCCGACTCAGATGGAAGGGCGAGCATCCCACCGCCCGCGCGACCTCCGCCAGCATCAGCCGCTCTCGATACCTCGCCGCCACGACCTCGGCGACCCGCGCGGCGTATTCGGCCGCCAGGGGATTCCGCTCCGCCGGCGGGGCCGGCCGCCGCAGGCCCGATCGGCGGGCGGCCTCGGCCGTCACCGCCCGGAGAAACGCGATCGCCCGCTCCTCCACCTCGAGCGCCGGCGCGCTCGGGTCGAGCGCCGCCCGACGAGCCAGGCGGTGCAGGATCCAGGCGCGCCCTTCGAGCGGTACCCGGAGCACCGGGAAGCGGCCGGCGGGCCGGTCGGCCGCCGCCGGAGCGTGCGGCTCCAGCAGCTCCGCCGAGGCGCCGGGCGCGAGCCGGAACACCGTCCCGCCGTCGCCGCCGCGCACCGGGTGGCGCACCCGGTACGCCTCCCCCCGGTGGAAGAACAGCGCGCTCCCCGGATCGGCCAGGACCCGCCGGCCCTCCACCTCCCGGAGGAAGGCGCCCCAACGCGGCACCACCACCTCGTCGGCTTCGCTGCATTCCTCCGGGCAGTCCGGCAGGTGCCCCTCGCAGCGCCACTCGTACACCGCGACCAGGCTCCCGGCCGGCGCAAGATCCGAGTAGCGGGGGAACGCCGCGGCCGGAATATTCGCCGCCATGTCCACCTCCCTCTCGACGGTTCCGGCCGCCGCGGCGGGCGGCCGCCACGACCCGGCCGCCCCGCGGCCCGAGCGGCAGCGCGGGGTCGACGTGCTGCGCGGGCTGGTGATCGTGCTGATGGCGATCGATCACGTGCGCTGGTTCCTGTCCGAGGCGCGTTTCGATCCCACCGACCCGACCCGCACCACGGCGGCGCTCTTCTTCACCCGCTGGGTCACCCACTTCTGCGCCCCGGCCTTCATGCTGCTGGCCGGCGTCGGCGCCTGGCTCGCGCTGGGCCGGGGGCGCAGCCGCGCCGACCTGTCCTGGTACCTGGCGACCCGCGGGCTCTGGCTCATCCTGCTCGAGTTCACCGTGGCCCGGTTGGGCTGGCAGTTCAACCTCGACTACGGGTACAGCGCCGCCCTGGTCTTCTGGGCCCTGGGCTGGAGCATGGTAGCGCTGGCTGCGCTGGTGCGCCTGCCGCTTCCGGCGATCGGCGCCTTCGGGATCGCGATGATCGCGCTCCACAATCTCGCCGATGCCATCGAGCCCGCGTCCTGGGGCTCACTCTCCTGGCTCTGGACGATCCTCCACGCGCCCGGCGATCTCGAGCCGCTCCCCGCCGTGCACCTGTTCGTTCTCTATCCCCTGGTGCCCTGGATCGGGGTCATGGCCGTGGGGTACGCCTTCGGACCGGTGATGGCGCTGCCGGCGGAGCGCCGGAATCGGCTCTGCCTGAGCCTGGGCGTCGCCCTGACCGTCGGGTTCGTGCTGCTCCGGGCCCTGAACCGCTACGGCGACCCATCGCCCTGGAGCGGGCAGGACGCTCTCTGGCGGACCGTCCTCTCGTTCCTGAATACGACCAAGTACCCGGCCTCGCTCCTCTTCCTGCTGATGACGTTGGGGCCGGCCATCGCGGCACTGCCCTGGCTCGACCGTGCCGGCGGCCGGGTCGCCGACGGGCTGCTGATGCTGGGCCGGGTGCCGCTGTTCTTCTGGCTGCTTCACGTGCCCCTGATCCATCTGATCGCGCTGGGGTTCTCGCTCGCGCGCTACGGCACCGTCATTCCCTGGCTCTCGGAGAACCCGCCCACGCCCCTGCCCGACGGGTATGGCTACGGCCTGCCGGTGGTCTACGCGGTCACGCTCGCCGTGGTGCTGGTGCTGTACCCGGTGTGCCGCTGGTTCGCCGGGGTGAAGCGGCGTCGCAGGGACGCCTGGCTCGGATACCTCTGAGCCCTCGCGCCGGAGCGTTCGGGAGCGGCTAAGATTCCGGCATGCCGCTCCATCACCGGAGTTGTGCCTGGGCACTCGCGGCGCTCGCGGCTTCGGGCTGTTCGTCGGGGCAGGCGGGGGCGGGGGGCTCGGCGGGCGAGCTCCCCTCGCCGGCGCCGGCGTTTCCCGCCGAATGCGTCATCGAGACCGGGCCGGGGGGCATGACGCCGGTCTCGGTCGCCGCGCTCGACGGCGACGACTCCTCTCTGGTTCTGCGCCAGCGCCTGGTGCCGCCGGTCATCCTGGACTGTGCCGGCACCCCTCATCCCGGCGCCGCCCGCACCTGGAGCGCCGATGGCTCGGGGCGCTTCTGGACCCTCCTGCTGGCGAGGACTGCCCCCGGCGCGGGCGCGGCCGTCTCCGCCTGGCGGGATCCACCCGCCGGCGAGACGCTCCGTCTGGCCGGGGCGCTGGCGCTGGTCCCGCTCGACCAGCACCGGCTGACGGTGGAATTCGACCGGCACTACGACGGAGTGCCGCCGGTGCTCGCGGACCCGGCGCTCTCCCTGCCGCTCGACTCGTCCGGGCCCGCGCTCTCCTTCGCTCCGGTCTCCTCGAGTGACCCGCGGGACGCGCTCGATGCCGGCGCCGGCCTGCTCCGCACCTCGGACCCGGAAGTACTGGCCTATGCCCGCGCCGACTCGGAGCTCGCCGTGGCGGCGCTCCCCTGGAGCCGCACCTACGTCCTGCTCGCTCCTGCAGCGGACACTCTGGGGCTGCCGGCCGACTCACCGGGGTTCCGGACCGCCCTCGCCCGTGACGCGGTCGCGGCCGAGGCCCGCGCGGCCGAGCCGCCGTTCTGGTGGGAGACTCTGCCGGCGGCAGGATGCCGCGAACGGAAGGTCGCGGCTCCGGCCCGCGAGGCCGACGCGATCGCGTTCGACCGCGAGGACCCGGTTGCCGCCGCGCTCGCCGCCCGGCTGGTGGCGCTCTCCCGGGAGCCGGGACTCTCGGCCCGGGGGCTCGCCGGGGAGACACTCGATTCCGTGCTGCGGAGCGGCCTGGCGCGCGGCATCGTGCGTGCGCTCCCGCGCCGCGCGCTGGTGCCGTGCCGGGACGCCCGCTGGCCCGAAAACGTCGTGGTCAGGCCGCTGGTGGACACCCGGGCCAGTGCGGTGGTGCGGCGCGGCATCGTTCCGCTTGCGGTCGAGTGGGACGGCACGATTCGCCCGGTGGCGTCGCCATGAGCTTCCGGACCCGGCTCTTTCTCGGCTTCGTCCTGGCGGTGCTGGTGCCGCTCGGTCTGCTGGCGGCAGGCGTGCGGCGCGAGCTCGATCGCCGGCTCACCGCCGACTACCGGGCGCGAGTGGATGGCGCGGTGCAGGCCATCCGTGCCGACCTCGCCCGGGAGAGCTGGAGCATCCAGGGCCGTCTCGGCGCCCTCGGCGCCCAGCTCGCCTCGGACAACCGGTTCCGCCAGGCGGTAGTGCAGGGCGACCCCCGCGCCAGACCGTACCTCCTCGACTGGGCGCGCTACGCCATCAGGCAGGCGGGGCTCACGGTGCTCCAGCTCCAGGACAGTACCGGCCGGGTCCTGAGCTCGGGCCATTTCCGCCAGGAGTTCGACCTGGTCCGCCCGGAGCTTCCCCGGTTTCTCTCGGCCACCGGCGGCTGGCCGGCGCTGGCGCGGGTCCGCACGCCGGAAGGCCCCATCCTGGCCCTGGTGCGCTCGGACTCCTTCACCGTCGCCGGCAGGCGCTTCACCCTGGTGGGCGGCGTCGGCGCCGAAAGCCGGTTCCCGGGCCGGTTGCCCGGCGACTCGGCTTTCGCGGTCCGACTGGCGATCGCTGATGCCGACTCCGTGGCTGCGGCCGCGGGAACGGAGATCGCGGCGCAGCTTCCCATCCCGTTCCTTGGACTCCCGCCCGACACCATCCCCGGGACGGCCCGGCTGGTGGTGACGCAGTCGGCCGGTACCCTGGTGGAGCTCCGGCGGAGCATCGACCGCTGGTTCCTCGCCGCGCTCCTGGTGACGGCGGTCGTGGCCCTGGCCCTCGCCGCCTGGCTCTCGTCCCGGATCAGCCGGCCGCTCACCCGGCTCGCGGAGCAGACCGCGGCGATCGACCTGGATCGGCTGGACCAGGACTTCTCCAGCGATCGCGGGGACGAGGTCGGCGCCCTCTCCCGTCTGCTCGGGGCGATGACCGCGCGGCTTCGCGCCGGCGCGGCGCGGCTCCGTGAGGCGGAGCGCCGGGTGGCCATGGGAGACCTCGCGCGGCAGGTGAATCACGACATCAAGAACGGCCTGGTCCCCATCCGCAACGTGCTGCGGCATCTGGACCAGGTGGCGCACGACCGGCCGGACGCGCTCGCGGAGATCTTCGCCGAACGGCGGAGCACACTCGAGTCGAGCGTGACCTACCTGGACGCCCTCGCGCGCAACTACGCCCGTCTCTCGCCCGCACCCGCGGTAGAACCTTGTGATGTCAACGCGCTGGTCGCGGGGCTGATGTCCGCCGGCGGCGCGGCCGGCGTGGTGCGGACCGACCTGGCCGAGGAACTGCCGACGGTGTCGGTGGACCGGCTCATGCTCCGCCGGGTGCTGGAGAACCTGGTCGGGAACGCGCTGGAGAGCCTCGATGGCCGGGAGGACGGCTCGGTGACGGTGAGGACGGAGCGGATCGCCGAGGGAAGCCGCGGTGTGCGGATCACCGTGGCGGACACCGGCCGCGGCATGACGAAGGCCGAGCTGGATCACGCCTTCGACGACTTCTTCACCACCAAGGCGGGTGGCACCGGGCTGGGCCTCTCGATCGTTCGGCGGCTGGTGCTCGACCTGGGCGGCACGCTCCGGATCGACACCGAGCCGGGCGCGGGGACGCGGGCCGTGGTGGAGCTGCCGGGATGACGCTCGTGCTGGTGGTGGACGATGCCGCGCCCCTGGCCGAGCAGTACGCCTACGACCTGCGGCGAATGGGCGGCTACGAGGTGCTGACCGCGCCCGACGGCGCCAAGGCGCTCGAGCTGGTCGCCTCGGCGCCGGTGGACTGCATGATCCTCGATCTCGAGATGCCGGGCATGGACGGCTTCGAGGTGCTTCGCGCGCTGGAGCGGAAGGGGATCCCGGTACCGGTCATCGTCTACACCGGCACCGGCAACTACGACCGCTGCGTCCGGGCCATGCGGCTGGGGGCGTACGGCTTCATCGACAAGGCCGAGCCGATGGAGCGGGTGGCGCACGAGATCGAGAGCGCGCTGGAGCGGCGGCGGCTGCGCGGCGAGCTGAGCTCGCTGCGGCGGCAGCTCGGCAGGGAGACGTCGCTGGTGGGCGGCAGCGCGGCGATGACCCGGCTTCGGGAGACCATAGCCCGGGTGGCCCCGATCCCGAGCCCGGTGCTGGTGATCGGCGAGAGCGGCACCGGCAAGGAGCTGGTCGCTCGCGACCTCCATCGCTTCGGGCCCAACCCGTCGGGAGCGTTCGTCGCGCTCAACTGCGCGGCGCTGCCGGAGACGCTGGTGGAGAGCGAGCTGTTCGGGCACGAGCGGGGCGCGTTCACCGGCGCCGTGGGCACGCGGAAGGGCGCCTTCGAAGCGGCGGAGAAGGGGACGCTGTTGCTCGACGAAATCGGCGAGCTGCCGCTCGCGATGCAGGCGAAGCTGCTCAGGGTGCTGGAGGAGCGGCAGCTCACCCGGCTCGGGGGCACCCGCCCCGTATCGGTGGACGCGCGCATCGTCGCGGCGACCAACCGCGAGCTGGAGCAGGAGGTGGCTGCCGGCCGCTTCCGCCAGGACCTCTTCTTCCGGCTCAACGTGCATCTGGTGCGGGTGCCGCCGCTCCGGGAGCGACTCTCCGATGTCCCGGCGCTGGCCGACCAGTTCCTCACCGGGATCTGCACCCGGTTCGGGATCCGGAAGAAGAAGATCGCTCCCGACGCACTGGACCTGCTGATGGCCTGCGAGTGGCGGCGGAACAACGTCCGGGAACTGCGCAACATCGTGGAGCGGATGATCATCGCGACCGACCAGGAGGTAATCACGGCCGCAGAGGTGCCCCCGGAGATTCGGGGGGCGGGGGCCATTCCCGGCGCCTCTTCGGCCAACCGGAGCTTCCAGGATCTCAAGGCCGAAGCCGAGCGGCGGATCGTGCTTTCGGCCCTGGAGCGGAACGACTGGCACATTACCCGTACAGCCGACGAGCTGGGGCTGTCCGACCATGCCAGCCTGCTGAAGATCATGCGCCGACACGGCATCAGGAGACCGCAACCTGGTGTGTCCTGAGGGACACGCGCGATGGTCGCCTATCGTGTCCCTACGGACACTTACCGCGGGTAGCTGTTCACGTGCACAGCCGGAATGACTTGATTCACAATAAGTTGAAAGATTGGCTCTGCTGAGTGTCCTGTTGGCCACCAGCTTGCCTTCACGGCATGGCGTCCCAGCCACTTCCCGCGCTACGGCGCCATGCCAAGGAGGCTACCATGCTGTCCCGCCCCGCCTGCTACTCGTTGGCCCTTGCCCTCGTCTTCCCACTCGCCGCCTGTGGCAATGGCGAGTCCCGGTCGACCGACCAGACCACCACCTCGACCTCCCCGGCCACTGTGGCCTCCGCCCCAGAGTCTGGAGCCACTTCGCCGGCGGCGATCGAGCCGGTCGCATCGGCCCCGCTCGCCCCCGTCTCTTACATCGATGCGGAGGAGGCCTACCGCGAGCGCCGCTACGACGACGCGGTCGGGTTGTTCGACGGCTACACCCGCCAGCATCCGGAGAACCCGTGGGGCTACTACCTGCTCGGGCTCAGCGCCTGGAAGTCGGGCGATGCCGAGCGGGCGATGGCGGGGTTCGACGAGGCGCTGCGGCTCGACCCCGGTCACCGCAAGAGCCTCTTCAACTCGGCCAGGGTCCTGCTCGAGACCGACCGTCCCCAGGAGGCGCTGGAGCGGATCGAGCGCGGGCTTGGCCTGGAGCCGCTCTCGGGCGAGGGGTATCGCCTGCTGGGGCGGGCCCGCTACGAGCTGGGCCAGGCGGCCGAGGCGATCGATGCTTACCGTCGGGCCATCGCGCTGGACGAGCACGACGCGTGGGCGATGAACAACCTGGGCCTGATCTACATCCAGCAGGGCCGGAGCGATGCGGCGCTGCCGCCGCTCGCCCGGGCAGTGGAGCTCAGGGCCGAATCACCGGTCTTCCAGAACAATCTGGGCACCGCACTGGAGCAGGCGGGCCACCTCGCCGACGCCAAGCGGGCCTATGAAGCGGCGCTCGCCGCCGACAGCAGCTATGCCAAGGCCGCGGCGAGCCTCGAGCGGGTCACGGCGCGGGTGGAGCAGGGCGACACGGCCTCGGTGGACCTGGCGGCCCTGGCGGGTGAGTTCCAGGCCGAAATGGGCCGGCTCAGCGACTCGACGAGCACGGCCGATACGACGCAGGCTCAGGCGGACGGGGGGGAGATGGCGCGCGACAGCGCCGCGCAGTGAGGTCGGGGGGTAGCGTCGTATCAGGAGTCCAGCCGCTCCGGGACCGGGTGCATGGTGACCACGGCCCGGAGCAGCTGGCCTATCCGCACCGTCACCTTCCGGCGCACCGCCTCATAACCGAAGCAGCGCACGCCCAGTTCGTAGCGGCCGGGAAGGAGCTGGGGAAAGCGGAACATGTTCTGCAGCCGGGCGGCGGCGATGCTCCGGACGTCGCGCACCGTTGCGCCGGCCGGATGGAGCCACACCTCCCCGTTGCAGCCCCGCCCCCTCCCGGCGTGACCACCGAACCGAGCACCACGCCATAGCGGTAGGGAGCCAGCCGCATCCCATGCCGCGTCACAGGAGTCCCGACACCGGGTGGAGGGCGCCCTCGGCGAATCGTGACGGGCGGAGCGGGCCCGCGTCCAGCGTCGTCGCCCGCCCGTCCGACATGATCTCCGCCAGGAGCTGGCCCAGGGCCGGCGCGTGCATCACCCCGTGACCCGAGGAACCGTTGACCAAGTACAGATTGGGACAATGGGGCATGGCCCCGAGGATGGCGTGCCTGTCGGGAGACATCTCGTAGAGCCCGCCCCAGCACGCCGCGCGATCGATGGCGGCGGCGCGGAGCGCCGGCACTCGGCGGTGAGCCGCGGCCTCCACCGCGGCTATCCAGGCGGAATCCACCCCGGCATCATAGGGGCAGCCCGGCACTCCGGGGCTGGGCTGGAGCAGCAGGACCCGGCCATCGCGGACACGGAGGTGGAAGCCGTCCCCTGCCCAGATCGTCATCGGCATGCGAGGAGGCAGCAGGTCGCAGGGGATGGTGGCCGCCGCCTGCCGCCTGAGGGGCACCACCGGGAGGTCCAGGCCGGCCCACGCGGCCACCTGCGCCGCCCACGGGCCCGCGGCGTTCACCACGGCGTCAACGTCCAGGCGTTCCGCGCTGGTCTCGACCGCGGCAACGCTGCCGTCGGGGCGGCGGACCAGTCCGGTCGCCTCGACACCCCAGCGCACGACGACCCCGAGGCGTTCGGCGGCCCGGAGATATCCCTCCAGAATCCGGAGCGGGCGGATGTACCCGTCCGTGGGACAGAAGACGCCGCCGACGATCCCCTCCAGTGATACGGCGGGGTTGATCTGCGCAGCCCCGGACGGGTCGAGCTCCGTCGCTTCGTGCAGCCCCTCGGCGTGTTGCACTCGTTGGCCCTCCCGCAGGGTGGCCAGCTCCGCATCGCTCATGGCGAGCCAGAGATAGCCGACCTGGTCGTAGCCTGGGTCAACGCCGGTCTCTTGGGCGAAGCAGAGGAGCTTTTCCCGCGCGAGAAGGGACAGCCGCACGTTGGTCGCGGTGGCATACTGGGCCCGGAAGCCCCCGGTCGCGCGCCCGGTGCTTCCCTCCCCCGGAGCCGCCGCCCGATCGAGGAGTACGATGTCGCGCCAGCCGCGGCGGGCCAGGTGATAGGCCACGCTCGCGCCGATGACCCCAGCTCCGATCACCGCGACCGACCCTGCGGTCATGCGGTGAAGATGTGTTCGGGGTGCCTGAAGCTCTTGAACTCCAGGGCGTTGCCGCTGGGGTCGAGAAGGAACATGGTGGCCTGCTCCCCCGGCTGGCCCCCATAGCGCACCCGCGGCTCCAGCACGAACGGCAGCCCGGCCGCGCGGATGCGACCCGCCACCGCCTCGAATTCGCCCCACTCCAGGATGGCCCCGAAGTGCGGCATCGGGACCAGCAGATTCTCCACCTTGCCGGTGTTCTGGGTCGGGCTCACGCTGCCGGTGGTGTGGGCCGAGATCTGGTTGCCGAAGAAATCGAAGTCCACCCAGGTGTCGGTGCTGCGGCCCTCCCGGCAGCCGAGCACGTCGCCGTAGAAACGCCGGGTGGAGCCGAGATCGCGGACGAAGAAGGCGAAATGGAAGGGACGGGCCATCGGCTCGCTCATTGGGGGGGAACCTCAGAAGTATAAGGGCGCGAGGGCGCGGCGAAGCTAGCGCCTTAGCGCCTGTGCGCCCTCGCACCAGCGCCTATATTCTCCACCGTATGCCCCACCCGTGTTCCCGCCTCACCTCGTGGCGCCCGTGAGCCGCGAATCTGCCGGTGCTCCCGCTCCCCCGATGCTCAAGCACTGGCGGGAGGTGAAGGCCCAGCATCCCCATACCATCCTGTTCTACCGCGTAGGCGACTTCTACGAGATGTTCCACGAGGACGCCACCCTTGCGGCCCGGGTCCTCGACATCACTCTCACCTCGCGGGGCGATGGGGTGCCGCTCGCCGGGGTGCCGGTAAAGGCCGCGGCGGAGTACCTCCGGGCTCTGGTTGGGGCCGGGCACCGGGTGGCGATCTGCGAGCAGGTGGAAGACCCTCGGCTCGCCAAGGGCCTGGTGCGGCGCGAGGTGGTGGAGACCGTGACCCCGGGCGCGCTCCTCGCCGAAGGCTGGATTCCGGGCAGCCGGAATAACTGGATAGCCGCGGTCTGGCGTGGCCGCGGGGCAGGCGAGGCGCGGGGCAGTCGCGGGCTTGGGCTGGCGGCGATCGACTTGAGCACCGGCGAGTTCCTCTTCGAGACGATGGCCGAAGACGGCCTGGAGGAGTCGCTCTCACGGCTGGCACCTGCGGAACTGGTTACGGCGGAGGACGATACCGCCCCCCTGCCCCTCGGCCCTGCTGTCCCGCTGCTCACCCGCCGCAGTTCCTGGGAATTCGACGCCGAGCTGGCCCGGGAAGACCTGGCCCGCCGGTTCGCGCTCGCCTCGCTCGACGGGCTCGGCATCGGCCTGGAGGATTCGGCCGCGCTGGGAGCCGCGGGGGCGCTGCTCCGCTACCTGGCTGAGCTGCAGCCCGGCGGCCTGCCGCACCTGGCCCGGCCTTCGGTGCGGCGGAGCGACCGGTTCCTCTGGCTCGACGACATGACCCGCCGCAACCTCGAGCTGGTGGAGCCGCTTCGTCCCGGCGCAAGGGGAAGCACCCTGCTCGAGGTCCTGGACCTCACCGTCACGCCGATGGGCGGACGCCTCCTCCGCCAATGGCTGCTTTCACCGCTCCGGCAGCCCGAGGAGATCGACCTTCGGCTCGACGCGGTGGAGACCGCGGTGCGTGACGGCCGGGGCCGCGCCCGGCTTCGGGAAGCACTGGAAGGCGTGCGTGACGTCGAGCGTCTCGGGGGACGCGCGGCCGCAGGCCGTGCCACGCCCCGCGAGCTGGGCGCGCTGCGCGACTCGTTCCAGCGGCTGCCCGATGTGGCCGAAGCGCTGAGCGCCCTCGCGGGGTCACCGCTGCCGGACGGCCGCCGGGCCGCTGCGCTGGGGGAGGCGGTCGATGAGCTCGACCTCCTGGGCGACCTCACCGCCGAGCTCACCCGCGCCCTGGAGGACCGGCCTCCTCCTCAGCTCGCGGACGGCGGCGTGATCCGACACGGCTACGACCGGGAGCTGGACGAGCTCCGATCGCTCCGGGACGGCGGTCGCCAGTACATCGCGTCATTGCAGCAGCGGGAGCGGGAGCGGACCGGGATCCCGTCGCTCAAGGTCGGTTTCAACAAGGTGTTCGGCTATTATCTCGAGATCACCAACGCCCAGGCGGCCAAGGTCCCTCCCGACTACGAGCGGCGCCAGACCCTGGCATCGGCCGAGCGGTACGTGACCCCGGAGCTCAAGGAATACGAGTTCAAGGTCCTCGGTGCCGAGGAGCGGATGGGCGCCCGGGAGGCCGAGCTGTTCGGCGCGCTGAGGGGCGCGGCGGGCGCCGCGATCGGGCGCATCCAGCGCACCGCTCGGGTGCTGGCCCGGCTGGACGTCTGGGCCGCGCTCGCCGACGGGGCGGTCTCGGGTCGCTGCGTCCGGCCCACCGTGCACGACGGCTACGAGCTCGACCTTCGCGGCAGCCGGCACCCGGTGATCGAGCGGATGATGGCGCGGGAGTCGTTCATCCCCAACGACGTCCGCTTCACCCTGGCGGAGCGCGTGGCACTGGTGACCGGGCCCAACATGGCCGGCAAGTCCACCATCCTGCGGCAGATCGGGCTCTGCGTCGTGCTGGCCCAGATGGGGGCCTTCGTGCCGGCGGAGGAGGCCTCCATCGGCGTGGTGGACCGGCTCTTTACCCGGGTGGGCGCGAGCGACGACCTGGCGCGGGGCCAGTCCACCTTCATGGTGGAGATGAGCGAGACCAGCGCCATCCTGCACAACGCCACCGCCCGGAGCCTGGTGCTGCTGGACGAGATCGGCCGGGGCACCTCGACCTACGACGGGGTGGCCATCGCCTGGGCGGTCACCGAGCACCTGCACGACCGGGTGGGCTGCAAGACCATGTTCGCCACCCACTACCACGAGCTGATGCAGCTCCCCGAGCGGCTGCAGCACGCCCGGAACTACAACGTGGTCGTGCGGGAGACCGGCGACACGGTCGTGTTCCTGCACCGGCTCGAGCCGGGCGGCACCGACCGCTCGTACGGGATCCATGTCGCGCAGCTCGCCGGGCTCCCGGCCGAGGTGGTGCGACGGGCACGCGCGGTCCTGGGCACCCTCGAGGGCGAGCACCGGATGGTGCCGGGGTCGCCTCCCCCGCTGGAGCCCGATGTCGGCCAGCTCGCCCTCTTCGGGGAGCCCCCGGCATCCGACCCGGTGGTGGAGGATCTCAAGGCGCTCGACCTGGACACGATGACCCCGTTGCAGGCGCTCAACCGTCTGGCCGAGCTCCAGCGCCGGGCGTCCGGGGGACCGCCCCCATGAGACGGCATTTCGGTGCGAGGTCGAGGAGGCTGCGGATGAGCGCAGTAGAACGCGGATTGCTCCGGCGGAGCCATCTGCGTTCCTCTGCGTTCATCTGCGGCCTCGGTGTCCTTCTGGCGGCTGGGTGCACGAGGAGGGACGACGGCACGGTCACGCTGGGCACCGACCAGCCGGCCAGCCAGGAGAGTGTCGCGGACATGCCACCGGTGGCGATCAACCCGGTCTCGCCGATGGTCTATCCCCCCGCGCTGCTGGAGCAGGGCATCGAAGGCCGGGTGCTGCTCCGGCTGTACGTCGACGCGCAGGGCAAGCTGGTCACCGATTCCACCCGGGTGGCGGAATCGAGCGGCTACCCGGCGTTCGATTCCGCCGCGGTCAGGGGCGCGACCTCGCTCCGGTTCTCGCCCGCGCTCCGGCACGGCCGGCCGGTCTCCGCGCCCTTCCTCCAGCCGGTCCATTTCCGGAATCCCCGGAACCGGAGCACCCCATGACGCCTCCTCACCTCAAGCCCTACGATTCGGTGCTGGACACCGTCGGCTGGACCCCGCTCATCCGGCTGGCCCGGGTCGGCGCGGGGGTCCGCACGCCGATCTACGGCAAGGCGGAGTACGCCAACCCCGGCGCCTCGGTCAAGGATCGAATCGGGCTCGCGATCATCGAGGACGCGGAGCGGCGGGGCGAGCTCAAGCCGGGCGGGACGATCGTGGAGGGGACCAGCGGGAACACCGGTGTCGGTCTCGCCATCGCTGCCAGTCTCAAGGGCTACCGCTGCATCTTCACCATGCCGGACAAGATGTCCCAGGAGAAGGTCCGGCTGCTCAAGGCCTACGGCGCCGAGGTGGTGATCACCCCCACCGCAGTGCCCCCGGATCATCCGGACAACTACGTGATGAAGGCCAAGCATATCGTGAAGGAGACCCCGGGCGCCGTCCTGGCCAACCAGTTCTACAATGCGGTCAACCCCGAGGCCCACTATGCCACGACCGGCCCGGAGATCTGGGCCCAGACCGAGGGGAAGGTGACCCACTTCGTCGCGGGGGCGGGGACCGGCGGGACCGTGAGCGGGGCGGGAAAATACCTGAAGGAGAAGAACCCGAAGATCCGGGTCATCGCCGGAGACCCGATCGGCTCCCTCTACACCCACTACCACCGCAGCCACGCCATGGGCGAGGGGCATCCGTACAAGGTCGAAGGGATCGGCGGTGACAAGATCCCCACCACTCTCTGGTTCGACTACATCGACGAGTTCCGCCAGGTACCCGACCGAACGTCCTTCATCATGGCCCGCCGGCTCGCCCGGGAGGAGGGGATCCTGGTGGGGGGCTCGGCGGGGCTCAACGTGTGGCTGGCCCTGGAGATCGCGCGGGAGGTGGACGATCCCGGGGCGCTGATCGTGACGATCCTCTGCGATACGGGCGAGCGCTATCTCTCCAAGCTCTTCAACGACGAGTGGATGCAGGAGAACCAGATGCTGGAGGTGCCGCGGATCACGGTGGAGCAGCTGCTCCAGCGCCGTCCGGCCGGCGCGCCGGCGCTGGTCAGCGTGGCCCCCGCAGCCGCCGTACGCCAGGCCCTGAACCTGATGAACACCTGGGGGGTGAGCCAGATCCCCGTGATGGAGAACGGCGAGTCGCTGGGCGGACTGATCGAGGGCACCCTCATGGCCAGGGCCCTGGCCCAGCCCTCGCTGTTGGACCGGCCGGTCCGGGAGGTGATGGAGGCCCCCTTCCCCGAAGTGGATGCCACCACGCCGGCCGACCGGGTCGGCTCGATGCTGACCCGGGAGAGCCCGGCCGCGCTGGTGC
>Ga0210102_1000184_pt1 | contig 18425 bp, 15 predicted proteins | sample RushOxbow_ThreeS_4_FD_185563 | JGI IMG/M metagenome (GOLD analysis project Ga0210102, IMG submission 185563) | Wetland microbial communities from San Francisco Bay, California, USA, that impact long-term carbon sequestration -... | ecosystem: Environmental > Aquatic > Marine > Wetlands ...
CCGATCAGGTTGGTGGCGAAGAACGCGAACACCACCGGCAGGCCGAGCGCCATGAACAGCACCAGCGTTCCCAGCAGCACGAGCAGGACTTCGTACCAGGCCATCGATTCAGAGCCCGTCGCTCGGGGCGTCCTGCTGCGCCGGCGCGCGCGGATGCAGTGCGCGGCGCAGGAACAGCAGCAGCAGGATCAAGAAGATCGGCGGCGCGAGCACATACAGGTACCACTCGGGGAAGACGAAGGTCTCGTGCACCAGATTGTTCGCGCTGTACGAGCGCCAGAACATGCGCACTGCGTAATAGCAGAGCACCGCGCACACCAGCGCGCCGAGCCCGTCGGTGAAACGCCGCAGCACTAGCCGCGGCCCTGGCGGCAGGCGCTCGACGGCGATCTCGATCGCGATATGTCCTTCCTCGCGCAGCACCCAGGGCGCACCGAGGAAGGTGATGCCGTAGAGCAGGTACTCGGCGATGTCGAGCGTCCATGGCGTCGGAAACAGGCGCAGCGTGCGCGCCGCGACGTCCACGCAGATCAGCACCGTCAGCACGCACAGCATCGCGCCGGCGGCGAGCGCAAGCAGGTTGACCAGCCCGTCGAGTGCGGAGCGCGGCGGTCCGCCACCCACTGACAAGCGCAAGGGGTTTTTCTGACAGTTGGGTGTTGCGTTGCAGCGCGTACGCTGCTACGCAACACATCGTTGTTCTTACCTTGTCAGGAGAGGACGCACCTTCTTCACGAAATCGGCATCGCCCTTCGCGAGGTCGCTCCAGTAGATTTCCTCGGCGGAATTGGCGAAGCCCGCGCCCATGTCGACGACCTTGATGCCGGCCTTGTCCTGCGCGGCCTTCTGCTTCACGTCCTCGTCGGCGCGCCACTGCGGCCATTCGCCTTCCACCCAGAGCGCCATCTTGCTCAGGCACTCGCGCTGCTCGGCGGAGAGCGACTTCCACTTGTCCAGATTGATCAAGATCGCGACCGCGGCACTGATAAACCCGGGGTCGTGGCGGATCTTGGTGTACTTGTCCCAGCCGAAATCCTGGATGCCCCACAGCGGCCAGCCGTAGCCGTCGACCGCTCCGCGCTCGAGCGCGGTGTGGACTTCGGGCGGCGCCATGCGCACCGGGCTCGCGCCGAGCGACTTGAAGAAGGCGTCGTAGATCGGCACCGAGCGCAGCCGGAAACCCTCGAACTTGCCATCCTTGCCCGGCTTGGTGGTGTACAGATGGAAGCGCACACCGTTGAACAGATGCGTCAGGTACCACGCGTTCAGCTTCTTGTTGTACTCCTCGTTGATCAGCGCCCAGGCACCGTTCTTGCGCTGCTCGGCGGACTCGACGCGCGCCACGCTGATCACGTCGCCCGCCGGCACCACGCCGCGGAAATAGTTCGGCGGTCCGTAGTGCATGTCCACCACGCCGTTCTTGAGCGCATTCCACTGCTCGAGCGACGGAATCGCCTCCGGGCCGACCACGCTGATGCTGACCTTGCCCGCGCACTGCTTGTTGGTCTCGTCCACGAAGCGCACGAACTGACGCGCCACGATCGAGCGCACCGGCAGGAACGAAGCGGCCTTGAGCTTGATCTCCGCGGCCGCGGCCGGCAGTGCCATCGTGCCGCCCGCTACGGCCGCCGCGATGACGGCGAGCTGCAGGATTCTTTTCATTTCGACCTCCTCTCCGGGTGAGCGCCGCAGTCTATCCGCGGGGAACTCACGCGGCAAGCCGATCGCGGCGCGCCTCAGTCGCGCGGCGGCCCCGGCGGCTGCAGCAGGTTCAGGTGCTTCAGCAGCCCGACGAACCGATCGAACAGGTCGCGCTGGTAGGCCGCGAGGTCGCGTCCGCGCCAGTCGTAGAAACCCTGCCCTTCGCGCGCGCCGCGTCGCCCTTCCCGCATCAGACGCTCGACGATCGGCGGTGGTTCGTAGCGCGGCGCATCCAGCGCGCGCGCCATCGAGCGCGACGCGTAGTACAGAATGTCGACGCCGCCGAAATCGATGAATTCGCACATCCCCATCGTCGCGTAGCGTGGCCCGAAACCGGCGCGCACCGCGCGGTCGATGTCCTCGGGCGTCGCGACGCCCTCTTCCACCAGGCGTGCCGCTTCGTTCATCGCCGCTGCCTGCAGGCGCGGCACGATGAAGCCGGGCGATGCGGCGCAGCGCACCACCACCTTGCCTGCCGACTCGAGCAGCGCCTTGACGCGGGCGAAAGTTTCCTCGCCGGTGAGCGTCGCGGGACTGACTTCGACCAGGGGAATGAGGTACGCCGGATTGAGGAAATGGGTGTTGACGTACCGCTCGGGATGCGTGACCAGCGCAGCGAGCGTGTCGGCGAGCATCGAGGAGGTCGTCGATGCGATGATCGCCTGCGCCGGCAGCTGCGCGCAGACGCGCGCGAAAGCATCGCGCTTCGCGTCCAGCGTTTCGGTGACGCCCTCGAACACGATGTCCGCGGCGGCGAGTACCGGGCCGGCCTCGTCGAGCCGATACAGCGCGATGCGCCCAAGGACCGCTTCGCGCTCCCCGCTGCTCAGCACACCGAGTTCGCTTAGCAGGCGGAGGTTGGTTTCCATTTCGCTGCGCGCCGCGGCCTGCAGCCGCGCAGCGTCTGCCGCCTCGCGCGGCTTGAAATCGACGACGTCGACGCGGTAGCCGGCGTAGGCGAAGACGAGAGCGATGCCCCGCCCCATGCGCCCCGCGCCGAGCGCGACGATGCCTGTCACGCCACTGCCGCCAGCCGCTCGCGCCCGTGCGGCAGCGCAAAGTCGATCTGCGGCCCGATCGGCACGATGCCGCTCGGGTTCAGCATGCGATGGCTCTCGTAGTAGTGCCGCTTGGCGTGTTCGGCGTTGAAGGTCGCCATGACGCCCGGGAATTGCACGACGTCACGGGTGTAGGCCCAAAGGTTCGGATAGTCGACCAGGCGGCGCAGGTTGCACCTGAAGTGTCCGTAGTACACCAGGTCGAAGCGCAGCAGGGTCGGCAGCAGACGCAGGTCGGCCTCGGTGAGCCGCGCGCCGCAAAGATAGCGTCTACCGGTCAGGCGCGCCTCGAGCCAGCCGAGCGTCTCGAACAGCGGTCGCACCGCCTCCTCGTAGGCCTCCTGGCTGGTCGCGAACCCCGCGCGATACACTCCGTTGTTCACGGTTTCGTAGATGCGCGCGTTTAGGGCGTCGATCTCGCCGCGCAGCGCTGCGGGGTAGTAGTCCCCCGGCCTTGCGCCTGCGGCATCGAAGGCGCTGTTGAACATGCGGATGATCTCGGCCGACTCGTTGCTGACGATCGTGCCGCGCATGCGATCCCACAGCACCGGGGTGGTCACCCGCCCGGTGTAACTGGGGTCGGCGGCCTGGTAGACCTGGTACAGGAATTCGGCGTGATGGATTGGATCGGGAATCACGCCCGGCCCCGGCTCGAAGGTCCAGCCGTGTTCCAGCATGCGCCAGTGAACCACCGAAAGCGAGACGATGTCTTCCAGTCCTTTCAGCGCCCGGTAGATGAGCGTGCGCTGCGCCCAGGGGCAGGCGAGACTCGCGTACAGGTGATAGCGCCCCGGCTCGGCGGCAAAGCCACGCGCGCCGCTCGGCCCCGGCGAGCCGTCCGGGGTCACCCAGTTGCGGAACCGGCTTTGCTGGCGCTCGAAGCGCCCGCCGGTGCTCCGGGTGTCGTACCAGCGGTCTTTCCAGACGCCTTCGATCAGCAGTCCCATGGCGCTAGCTGTGAAGTGTCACTAAAGCGTCCGAGGCCCGTACGGATCGGCCACTTTCTCGTGCGTATGCGGGGGCAGCTGATGCGGCACGCCGTTCACAAGCGTCACGCCATGCGCCAGCCAATCGCGGGTCGACGCCTCCGCGCGCTCGATCAATTCGCCGACGGCCGCGAAGTCGTAGGGCGACACGGCGAGCGGGCACAGCGGCGGCACGACCCGGATCTCGGCGACGTCCTGGTAGCGCTGCACGGCGTTGGCGAGCTGGCGGGCGATGAGTATGTTGAGGCCGTGCAACGCCGCCGCGATGGCACGCCGCGGCGGCGCAGGCAGCGCGCAGGAATAGCCGGTCGGCAGCACGATCAGCCGCTTCGCGCCCAGGTCGATGGCGGCGGAAATCGGCGTGTGGTTTGCCACGCCGCCATCGATGCCGAAGCAGTTGTTCAACTTGACGGCGGGAAAGACGCCTGGAATCGCCGCACTCGCGAGCAAGGCGGAAACTACGGGGCCCTTGCTCAGCCGCAGCTCGATGCCCTCGAGCATATCGGTTGCAATGATGTGACAAGGCAGCTTTGCGTCCTTGAGATCCTGGTAGGGAAGGTGCGCCGCAATCAGCCGCTCGAGGGCGCGCGGCTCGACGACGTGCCCGCGTCCCGAGAACAGGCGCACGAGGCTGCTGAAGGCGCTGATCGGAAAGATGTCGCTGCGCTTGAGCCCGCGCCATAGCAGCTCGAGCCGAGCGACGCCCTGCACAGTGGGATCGCCCGCGAAATATGCGGCATTGATGGCGCCGACGGAAGAGCCGACCACGAAGTCGGGCACATCGCCATGCGCGAGCAGCGCTTTCAGCATCCCGACCTGGATAGCGCCCAGACTGCTGCCACCCGAGAAAACGAAGGCCGTTCGCGGTTGGACGCTCATCGGGTGCAATTCCTGGAAATCAGCGACACAAATTTACTGCGCTTCGGCCGTTGTCGTCACGTGTGGCAGAGCACCGACCGGTTGCGCGCGCGATACCCGAACAGGCTTCACGCCGGCAGGCCCTCTCGAAGCAGCGTCGTCAGCTGTGCACGCGAGTACCCGGCAAGCCCGAGGTTTTCGAGCGTACGGCCGCTCGAGCGCAGGTCGCGGCCCATCACGGCGGAGGCGATCGAGAGCAGGCCGCGCGCCACCGGGCAATCGACGCCCGCCCATTCGGCGACCGAGACCAGCAACGCCAGCCCCAGCTCCACGTCCTCGATCATGTAGCGGTGCTCGGTGAGCACGATGCGTTCGCTCCAGTCCTTCGAGTCGGTGAGCTTCTTGTGGACTTTGCGGCCGTACATCCACTCGTCGCCGTCCGGCCGATAGTGGTCGGCGAGAGGAAAATGCGGTGCGGCGTAGCCGAGCGCTGCGCGCACGGCGATACGCTCGGCGTCGAGCGCGTCGGTCACCCGCCGGACCGACGCCTGCGTGCCCTCGTTGTGGATGTCCCAGCGCTCGAAATGCTCCAGCGCGCCCGCGTTCATCAGGACGAGCGGCGGATGGATGATCGGTCCGGCGTTCAGCAGGGCCGCCGAGAGCGCGTCCTCCGCCGGTTCGAGTGCGGGAAACGCGCGCCGCACCACATCTGTCGCCTGCGCCTGCGCGCGCGCCGGGAACACCCCGGTCGGCAAGCGCGTCGCGCGCGCAGTGATCGCTGCGGTGGCGGGTCCGTGCTTGCGCGTAAGCCAGGGCAGCGTGCCGGTTTCAGCGAACGCGAAGCGCGCGCGGTTGCCGGCCGCGCGGATTTCCTTCGTCATCAGGTAGGAGCCGAACGTGCCGGGCGGCAGGAGCACGACCTGGCCGTCCCGCAGATGCGGCGCGATACGGGCTGCGTTTGCGGGCTGCGTGAACGCTGGGTCGGGCATGACCACCAGGGCCGCATCGCGCAGCGCTTCGCCGACGTCGCGGGCGACGCAGGCGATCGGCACGCTGCGCTCGCCATCTACGTCCTTCAGCGCGATCGCGGCATTCGCACGCAGCGCGGCGAGTGCGCGTGCATCGCGCCGCCAGAAGCGCACGCGATGCCCCTGCGCCGACAGGTCTGCGGCGCAGGCGTAGGCGCCGTTGCCGCCGCCGAGTACCGCGATTTCCATCTCGCTCGAGGCGGCGGAGTGCGCGCCGGCTCAGACGTAGCTCGCGTAGCGCGGGTCGTACATGCGCGAGCGCACGTACTCCAGCAAGTCCTTCGGTGCGGGCCCGGCGGCGATGCCCTGCGCGTAGGCGACGCCGGCGACCGCTGCGCCGATGCGCGCGGACACCTCGCGCACCGCGATCAGCGGCGGATAGAGGCTGCCCTGCGCAAGGTCGGCTTCAGACACCGTCGCGGCCAGCGCCTCGGCCGCCGCCAGGAACATCGCGTCCGTCACATGACGCGTCCTGCTCGCGATCGCGCCCAGCCCGACGCCCGGAAAGATGTACGAGTTGTTGCCCTGTCGCGGCACGAAACGCTTGCCCTCGTAGTCGACCGGATCGAAAGGGCTGCCCGAGGCGAACAGCGCACGCCCCTCGGTCCAGCGATACGCTTCCTGCGCCGTGCATTCCGACTTCGAGGTCGGGTTGGAGAGCGCGAACACGATCGGGCGCTTGTTGAACTTCGCCATGCTGCGCAGCACGGCCTCGGTGAACGTGCCGCCGACGGCGGCGACGCCGATGATCGCCGTTGGCTGCAGCGCGTCCACCGCGGCGGCGAAGTCCGTCACGGCAGGATGCGCGTGGGCGTACGGCCGCTTGTGCTCGGCGAGACTGCCGCGTCCCGCGACGACGAGGCCCTGCGAGTCGATCAGCCAGCAGCGCCGCCGTGCCTCGGCTTCGGGCAATCCCTGCGCCCGCATCGCCGTGACGATCAGGTCCGAGATTCCCGTCGCCGCCTCGCCCGCGCCGAGGAACAGGACCTTCTGGTCCGTCAGCCGCCCGCCGGTCACCCGCAGCGACGACAGCAGCCCGGCCAGCGCGACCGCCGCCGTGCCCTGGATATCGTCGTTGAAGGCGCAGATGCGTTCGCGGTACTTGGCCAGCAGGCGAAAGGCGTTGTGGTTGGCGAAATCCTCGAACTGGATCAGCACGCCGGGAAACACTGCCTGCGTCGCGGCGATGAACTCCTCGACCACCGCGTCGTACTCCGCGCCCTGGATGCGGCGCTGCTTGAGCCCGAGGTAGAGCGGATCGTCCAGCAGCGTCGGGTTGTTGGTGCCGACGTCGAGCAGCACCGGCAGCGTGCGCGTCGGCGGGATTCCCGCGCAGGCGGTATACAGCGCGAGCTTGCCGATCGGGATGCCCATGCCGCTCGCGCCCAGGTCGCCGAGGCCGAGAATGCGTTCGCCGTCCGACACCACGATGATCGACACGTCGCGATAGGGCCAGTTGCGCAGCACCTGCGCCATGCGCCCGCGATCGGCCGCGGTGATGAACATGCCGCGCGGGCGCTGATAGATATGGCCGAACTTCTGGCAGGCGAGCCCTACGGTCGGCGTGTAGATGATCGGCACCATCTCGTCCGGGTAATCGGCGATGACGCGATAGAACAGCGCCTCGTTGCGGTTGTGCAGCGCTTCGAGCGCTACGTACTTCTCCAGCGGATCTGCCTGGCGGCGCAGGTTCTCCAGGATGCGTTCGACTTGCACCTCCTGCGTGATGACCTGGGTGGGCAGCAGGCCGCGCAGGCCGAGCGCGTCGCGTTCGGCTTCGCTGAACGCGGTGCCTTTGTTCAGCGCCGGATCGCGCAGCAGCGCGATGCCACGCGGCTGCTCCGGCGGGACGTTCTTGCTCATTGCCCTCTCCACTGTGTGCTGTTCGCTGGCCTGCTTGTGCTCAGGGCTTCAGCTCGATTTCGACGAATGCATACTCGGTGTCGTTCGCGTTGATCACGTCGTGCTCGACCCCGAAAGTGCGGAAGTACGGCACGCCGTTCTTCAGCTCGGCGAACGCCTCCTGCCCGCCCGCGGCAACGATCTTGAGCCGGCCGTCGGCCATCGGCACGACGACGTAGTCGTACTCATGGCGATGCCAGCCGGTGGCGGCGCCGGGCGCAAAGCGCCACTCGGTCACGCGCACGCGTTCGTTATCGATGAAAACGGTTGCCCGCGCCTTGTCATCACCTTGCGCCGTCATATGCGCGCCTCCTCCTTGCTGCGCAGGATGCCATACAGCGCGAGGACCAGCTGCGGCAGGAGAAACCAGAACACGGCATTCAGCAAAGCGAGCGGTGCGGTGAGCAAGCTGATCCCGCCCTTGCCCGATGCGTCGACGAAGGCGACGAAGAACGGGACGCCGATCACCGTTCCCGGGCCGTTCGGCCCGACGCCCGCGTACGCGAGGCTCTCGCGCGCGAGCCAGGAGCCGAGCGCGAGCGCTGCGCCGACGGCGTAGGCGACGCCCTTTGCCGCACGGCCCGCGCGCGGCGCCGCATAGCGCCAGGCGAGCGCACCCGCGACAATCCCGATCAGCCCAAGCGCCGCGAGCAGAGGTACCAGCATGTGCCCCACTCAGGCCTTCGCCCCGAGCGCTTCCCTGATCTGCTGCAGCGCCGAGGGATCCTCGATCGTGGTCAGATCACCCGGATCGCGCCCTTCGGCGAGCGCCTGGATCGAGCGGCGCAGGGTCTTGCCCGAGCGCGTCTTTGGCAGCAGCGTCACGAAGTGCACTGCGCGCGGACGCCCGATCGCGCCGAGCTGCTTGTCGACCGTGGCCATCACTTCCTTCTCGAGCGCCTTGCGCCCATCCGCGGAGCCGAGCTTGGAACTGTCCTTGGCGACCGCGAACGCGAGCGGCATCTGCCCCTTGAGCGCGTCCTCCACCCCGACCACGGCGCACTCGGCGATGTTCGGATGCATGTTGACCGCTTCCTCGATCTCGCGCGTGCCGAGGCGGTGCCCGGCGACGTTGATCACGTCGTCGGTGCGCCCGAGGATGAAGTAGTAGCCGTCCTTGTCGCGAATGCCCCAGTCGAAAGTCGAATAGACCAGCTGGTCCTTGAAATCGTGGAAATAGGTATTGACGAAGCGCTCGTCGTCGCCCCACACGGTGCTCATGCAGCCGGGCGGCAGCGGCGGCGCGATCGTCACCACCCCTTTTTCGCCGTCGCCCACCGGCTGTCCGTTGGTTTCGTGCAGCAGGCGCACGTCGTAGCCGTAGACCGGAAAGCTCGGCGAGCCCATCTTGAGCGGCGTGCGCTCGACCCCGGGGTGCGCCGAGAGCAGGGGCCAGCCGGTCTCGGTCTGCCAGTAGTGGTCGATCACCGGCCGGCCGAGCGCCTGCGTGATCCAGACATGGGTCGGCTCATCGAGCGGCTCGCCGGCGAGAAACAGGTGCTTGAGCGCGGAGACGTCGTACTTCTTCAGGTAGGCCGGGTCCTGTTTCTTGAGCACGCGGATCGCGGTCGGTGCCGAAAACATGACGCGCACCTTGTGCTGCTCCACGATCTTCCACCAGATGCCGGCGTCCGGGCGGATCGGCACGCCCTCGTACAGGATGGTGGTCATGCCCGCGATCAGCGGCGCGTAGATGATGTACGAGTGGCCCACCACCCAGCCGATGTCCGAGGTGGTGAACATCGTTTCGCCGGCCTCGCCGCAAAAGATGTGCTTCATCGACGAAGCCAGCGCAACCGCGTAGCCGCCGACGTCGCGCTGCACGCCCTTCGGGCGCCCGGTCGTCCCCGAGGTGTAGAGGATGTAGGACGGCTCGTTCGATTCGAGCCAGGCGCAGGGCACTTCGGCCTTCGCGTGCTGCGCCGCGATCTCCTTCCAGTCGACGTCGCGCCCCGCCACCGTCGGCATGTTCGGGTCGAGCCCGCGCCGGTAAATCAGCACCTTCTCGGGCGGATACTTGGCCAGCCGGATCGACTCGTCGACCAGCGACTTGTAGAGCACCGCTTTGCCCATGCGGCTGCCGCCGTCGGCGGTGATCATCAGCTTCGGCCGGGCGTCGTCGATACGCGCCGCGAGACTCGAGGCGGCAAAGCCGCCGAAGACCACCGAATGGATCGCGCCCAGCCGTGCGCAGGCGAGAATCGCGAAGCAGGCTTCGGGGATCATCGGCATGTAGATGATCACGCGGTCCCCTTTACCCACGCCGAGCGAGCGCATCATCGCCGCGGCGCGATTGACCTCGGCGTGCAGCTCGCGATAGCTGTAGCTTTTCTCCTCGTCGACTTCGGTCGAGATGTAGACCAGCGCCTTTTGCTCGCCGCGCGCCGCGAGTTGGCGATCGAGCGCGTTGTAGCAGAGGTTGGTCTCGCCGCCTACGAACCACCTGGCGAACGGCGGGCGCGCATAATCGAGCACCTGGCGGAACGGCTTTTGCCAGTGCACGAGCTTCGCCTGCTCGGACCAGAACGCGTCCCGATCCTCGATCGAGCGCCGGTGAAAATCCCGATAGCTGTCCATGATCCCTCCTCCCTCGCTCTGCGCCGGGCGGCGCGCAGCAGGCCCGCAGCGTCTAGGCGTTCATGTCAACCACGACGCGCCGGCTCACCTTGCCCGCGATGAAATCGTCGAATGCCTGCGGCAGTTTGTCGAACGCGATGGTACGCGCCATCTCCTTCAGCAGCGGCGGCCGCATGTCGGTGGCGAGCCGCGACCAGACGCTGCGCTCGAGCTCCGCACTCGGCGCGTCGATCGAGTTGATGCCGAGCAGGCTCACCCCGCGCAGGATGAACGGCATCACCGTGCTGTTCAGGTCCGTGCTCGCCACGAGCCCGATCGAGGCGATCACGCCGTTGACTTTCATCGTGCTCGCCATCCAGGCAAGCACCTCGCCGCCGAGATTGTCGACCGCGCCCGCCCAGGTCGCCTTGTCGAGCGGCCGGATCCTGGCGAGATCGAGACTCGAGCGCAACAGGATCTCCCGGGCGCCGAGCTTTCTAAGCCAGTCCGCTTCGGCCTCCTTTCCGGTAAGCGCGACGACGTGGTAGCCGAGCTTGGCAAGCGCTGCGACCGCGATCGAGCCCACGCCCCCGGTTGCCCCGTCCACGACCACGGGGCCGTTTTCCGGCTTCAGGCCGTTCAGTTCCATCTTGCAGACCGCGAGTCCCGCGGTGTAGCCGGCGGTCCCGAAGGCCATCGCTTCCCAAAGCGTCATGCCCTTGGGAAGCTTGACCACCCAGGCCGCCGGAAGCCGCGCGTACTCGGCGTATCCGCCGTCGTGCTTGACGCCGATCTCGTGGCCCACGCCGAGCACCGCGTCGCCCTTGGCGAAGCGCGCATCGCTCGAGCTGACCACGGTCCCGGACAGGTCGATGCCGCCGATGCAGCTCGGGCGCAGCAGAATCCGGCCCTTGCCGGTCGCCGCGAGCGCGTCCTTGTAGTTGACGTCCGAGTAGGCGACCTTGATCACCACCTCGCCTGGGTCGAGGTCGTCCAGCGTGCACTGGACGAACTCGGCTTTGACCGAAGTCTTGTCCACCTGAGTGATGCGATAGGCCTTGAACGTTTCCATCGACGCGTCCTCCTCTGTCCCCGGCGCCCGGGCTAGCGCCGTGCGCGTTCGCTGCGAAGGTAGTCGAGCGACTGCATCTCGTGCAAGCGGCTCGCGGTGCGCGCGAACTCCGCGCTCTGCGTGCCCTCTACGAACAGCGCCTCCGGCTGCGCCTCGGCCGATACCACCAGGTTGACGCGGTCGTCGTAGAGAACGTCGACCAGCCATGTGAAGCGCCGTGCCGCGTCCGCGTTTGTCGCTGACATGCGCGGCACGCCGGACAGGACGATGGTGTGGAAGCGCCGCGCCAGGTCGACGTAGTCGGCATAAGACCTCGGCCCGCCGCACAGCGCCGCAAAATCGAACCACACGACTGCGCCCGCGCGCCGGCGAAACGGGATGCGCCGTCCTTCGACGTCCAGCGCATGGTGCTCGTCCTCGACGTCGGCGACCGACTCGAACACCGCGCTCAGGGCGCGCTCGGCCGTGGCGTCGAGCGGCACATGGTAGACCTTGAGCCCCTCCATCTTGAGACGCCGGTAGTCGGTGCCGTTGTCCACCTGCAGCACGTCCAGGCGCGACTTGATGAGCTCGATCGCCGGCAGGAAGCGCTCGCGCTGCAGGCCGGCCGCGTAGAGCTGATCGGGATGATAGTTGGAGGTCATCACGAACTCGACGCCCCGCTCGGTCACGTGCTGGAAATAGCGCCCGAGGATCATTGCATCGGCGATGTCCGAGACGTGGAATTCGTCGAAGCAGACCAGCCGGTAGCGCCTCGCCGTCCGCTCGGCCACTTTCGCGATCGGGTCCTCTTCGCCTCTCAGGGCATCGAGCTCGCGATGAATCTCGCGCATGAAGTGATGAAAATGCACCCGGCGCTTGCGCACCAGGGGCACGCACAGATAGAACGCGTCCATCAGAAAGCTCTTGCCGCGCCCGACGCCGCCCCACAGATAAACCCCCTTCGGCAGCGCGGGCTTCACCAGCAGGCGCTTGAGCGCCGTGCTGCGGCGCGCCTTGTAGGTCGTCCATTCCTCGTACAGGCGCTGCAGGCGCTCGACGGCGCGCCATTGCGCCTCGTCGGAGACGAAACCTCGCCGCGCCAGATGCTGCCGGTACAGGGTGGCCACGTCGAGCCCCGCGGCAGCCTCGCCGCCGCCCGCTTCGCGCTCGAGCAGCCCGTCGCGCATCAGCCGTTCAGGCTGCGCCGGTCGACCGCCAGGGCGGCCTCGCGCATGACCTCCGACATCGAGGGATGGGCGTGGCAGATGCGGGCAATGTCCTCCGAACTGGCGCCGAACTCCATCGCCATGACCGCCTCGGCGATCAGCTCGGAGGCCTGCCCGCCGAGCGCGTGCACGCCGAGCACGCGGTCGGTCTTCTCGTCGGCCAGCATCTTGATGAAGCCTTCGGGCTCGTCGCGGCCGAGCGCGCGACCGTTGTAGGCGAACGGAAAGCGGCCCGTCCGGTAGGCGACGCCCTCGGCACGCAGTTCCTGCTCGGTCTTGCCGACCCAGGCGATTTCGGGCGCGGTGTACATGACCCAGGGGATCGCATCGTAGTTCACGTGGCCGTGCTGGCCGGCGACGATCTCGGCGACCATCACGCCCTCTTCCTCGCCCTTGTGCGCGAGCATCGGCCCGCGCACCACATCGCCGACCGCGAATACACGTGGCAGGCTGGCGCGGCAGTTCTTGTCGACGTCGACGAAGCCGCGCTCGTCGAGCCGCAGGCCGACCGATTCGGCGCCCAGCCCGTCGGTGTTGGGCACCCGGCCGACCGAAACAACCAGCCGGTCCACTTCTAATGTTTTGGTTGAACGATCGTCTGCAATATACTCAATTACCACACTTTTCTTTGATTTTCTTACGGCCACAATCTTGACCCCAAGCTCGATGTCGAGACCCTGCTCAGCGGTGAATATCTTCCAGGCCTCCTTGGCGATCGACTCGTCCGCGGCGCCGAGGAAGCCCGGCAGTGCCTCGAGGATCCTGACCTTGGCGCCAAGCCGCCGCCAGACGCTGCCCAGCTCGAGCCCGATCACACCCGCGCCGATGACCCCCAGGCGCTCGGGCACCGCTTCGAACGCGAGCGCGCCCTCGTTGTCGCAGATCACCCGGTTGTCGACCTCGACCCCCGGCAGCATGCGCGCCTTGGAGCCGGTGGCGATGATGACGTTGCGCGCCTCGATTGGCTCGGCGCCTTGTGCGCCCGTGACCGCAAGCTTCCAGGTCGTGCCGCCGCTCACGAAGCTGCCGTGGCCGCGCAGCCAGGTGATCTTGTTCTTCTTGAACAGCCCCTCGATGCCCGCGGTCATCTTGCTGACGATCGCGTTCTTGCGCGCCAGCATGCGCTGCAGATCGAGCTTGACCCCGGTCGCGGTGATGCCGTGCACCTTGAACTTGTGCAGGACGCGCTCGTAGTTCTCGGAAGACTCGAGCAGGGCCTTGGACGGAATGCAGCCGACGTTCAGGCAGGTGCCGCCCAGCGCGTACTGGCCCTGCGGCGTTTTCCACTGGTCGATGCAGGCCGTCGCGAGGCCGAGCTGCGCGGCGCGAATGGCCGCCACATAGCCGGCCGGACCGGCCCCGATGACCACGACGTCGAAGATCTGTGCCATGAAACCTCTCAGAGTTCGAGCAGCAGGCGCGCCGGATCCTCGAGCGCCTCCTTGATTGCGACCAGAAACAGCACCGCCTCGCGTCCGTCGATGATGCGGTGATCATAGGACAGCGCCAGATAGTTCATCGGTCGCACGACGATCTGCCCGTTCTCGACCACCGCGCGCTCCTTGGTCGCGTGCACGCCGAGAATGGCCGACTGCGGCGGGTTGATGATCGGCGTCGACAGCATCGAGCCGAACACCCCGCCGTTCGAGATCGAGAACGTGCCGCCGGTGAGATCCTCGATCGCGAGCTTGCCGTCCTGCGCCCGCCTGCCGAAGTCGGCGATCGCCTTCTCGATCGCTGCGAAGCCCATCTGGTCGGCGTCGCGCAGAATCGGCACCACCAGCCCGCGCGGGCTGCCGACCGCGATGCCGATGTCGAAATAGCCGTGGTAGACGATGTCGTTGCCGTCGACCGAGGCGTTCACGACCGGGAACTTCTTCAGCGCCGCGACCGCCGCCTTGACGAAGAACGACATGAAGCCGAGGCGCACGCCGTGCTCTTTTTCGAACTGCGCCTGGTGCGTCTTGCGCAGGGTCATCACCGGCTGCATGTTGACCTCGTTGAAGGTCGTCAGAATCGCCGCAGTCGCTTGCGAATGCACCAGGCGCTCGGCGATGCGCGCGCGTAGGCGCGACATCGGCACGCGCTGCGCCGGACGCTCGCCGAGCACGCGGTCGATGTTCACCGCGGCAGCCGCCGCAGCGAGCTGCGGCCGTGCCGCCGCGGGCGTGACCGGCACCGTCGGCGGCGCCTCGGGGGCGGCCGCGTAGCTGCCCGCCTTGCCGACTTGCGCGAGCACGTCGGCCTTGGTGACGCGACCGTCTCTGCCGCTGCCCTGGATCTTGGACGGATCGACGCCCTTTTCCTCTGCGAGCTTCCTCGCCGCCGGCATCACCGGGGGCGGCGTGCGCTCAGCGCCCGCCGGCGGGGACGCGGCGGGCATTGCCGCCGCCGCGGGCTTTGCGCCCGCCGCAGCCTTGCCATCGGTGTCGATGCGCGCAATCACCTCGCCAGAGGTCACTGCGCTGCGCTCGCCCTTGACGATCTCGACCAGCACGCCGTCGGCGGGGCACGGCAGCTCCATCACCACCTTGTCGGTCTCGATCTCGATCAGGTTCTCGTCGCGCGAGACCGGATCGCCTGCTTTCTTGTGCCATTCGAGCAGCGTCGCTTCGGCAACCGACTCCGACAGCTGCGGCACCTTGACTTCGATGATCATCCAGACTCCCGTTTTGGTTTTCCCCGGCTTCGGCTTCACCGTCCCCGGGTTTGCAAAAACCAGCGCGTAACGCGCCGGGGGCGCCGGCCCTGCGGCCGGCCTTGCATGGTCTGTCTACGACTGGCTCATTTCAGTGCTCCGAGCGCCTGTTCCACCAGCGCCTTCTGCTCCTCGATGTGTTTGGCGAGATACCCGGTCGCCGGCGAAGCCGATGCGGGTCGTCCCGCATAGTGCAGCTTCTGCGGCGCTCGCATGTTCGCTTCCAGGTAGTGGCCGCTCTGGTACCAGGCGCCCTGGTTCTGCGGCTCCTCCTGGCACCAGAGCACTTCGTTCGCGTTCGGGTAGCGCTTCATCTCGGCGGCAAACTGCTTGTGCGGGAAGGGGTACAACTGCTCGACGCGGATGATCGCGATGTCGTCGCGCCGGCGCTCGCGCCGTGCTGCCAGCAGATCGTAGTACACCTTGCCGCAGCAGACGACGATGCGCCGCACGGCCCTCGTCTCGAGCGCGTCGACCTCGCCGATCACCGGCAGGAACGACCCGTCGGCCAGCGCCTTGATCGAAACCGCCGCTTCCTTGCGTCGCAGCAGCGATTTCGGCGTCATCACGATGAGCGGCTTGCGGAACGGCCGCAGCATCTGGCGCCGCAGCAGATGAAAAATCTGCGACGCATTCGAAGGCACGCAGACCTGCATGTTGTGCTCGGCGCAAAGCTGCAGGTAGCGCTCGAGGCGCGCCGAGGAATGCTCCGGCCCCTGTCCCTCGAAGCCGTGCGGCAGCAGCATGACCAGGCCCGACACGCGGCCCCACTTGGCTTCGCCCGAGGAGATGAACTGGTCGACGACGACCTGCGCGCCGTTGGCGAAATCTCCGAACTGCGCCTCCCAGATCACCAGCGCGTTCGGCTCCGCGGTCGAGAAGCCGTACTCGAAGCCGAGCACGGCCTCCTCCGAGAGCACGGAATCGATCACGACGAACGATCCCTGGTTCGGCGCGATGTTCTGCAGCGGCGTATAGGCGCCCTGGTCCCAGCGCTCGCGCTGCTGATCGTGCAGCACCGCATGGCGGTGCGCGAAGGTGCCGCGCCCCGCGTCCTGGCCCGACAGGCGCACGTCGTAGCCGTTCGACAGCAGCGTCGCGTAGGCGAGCGTCTCCCCCATGCCCCAGTCGACCGGCAGCTTGCCTTCGGCCATCTGGCGCCGCGCTTCGATCACCCGCGCGACCGACGGATGCAGCTGAAAGCCCTCCGGCACGCTGGTCACCCGCTCGGCGAGGCGCTGCAGTTCGGCCAGCGGCACGTGGGTGTCGGCCGCGTCGGTCCATTTGGTGTTCAGGTACGGCGCCCAGTCGACCGCGAACTTGCTCTTGAAATTGGAGATCACCGGGTTGCTGGTGTGCTGCCCGGCGTCCAGCGCGGCGCGGAACTGCTTGATCATCTCCTCCGGCTCGTCCGGGCCGATCACGGCCTGCGCCACCAGCCTGTCGGCGTACAGGCGGCGCGTGCCCTGGTGCTGGGAAATCTTCTTGTACATCAGCGGCTGCGTCACGAACGGCTCGTCCTGCTCGTTGTGGCCGAGCTTGCGGAAGCAGACGATGTCGACCACCACGTCCTTGTGAAAGGTCTGGCGGAAATCCAGCGCCAGCTGGGTGACGTACAGCACCGCCTCCGGGTCGTCGCCGTTGACGTGGAAGATCGGTGCCTCGACCATCTTCGCGACGTCGGTGCAGTAGGTGGTCGAGCGCGAGTCGCGCGGATCGGAGGTGGTGAAGCCGATCTGGTTGTTGACGACCAGGTGCACGGTGCCGCCGGTGCCGTAGCCGCGCGTGTTGGCCAGGCTGAGCGTTTCCATGATCACGCCCTGGCCGACGAACGCGGCGTCGCCGTGCACCAGGATCGGCAGCACCTGGTCGCCGGTCTTGTCGTCGCGCCGGCGCTGGCGCGCCCTCACCGAGCCCTCGACCACCGGATTGACGATCTCGAGGTGCGACGGATTGAAGGCGAGCGACAGGTGCACCGGTCCGCCGGGCGTCGAGATGTCGGAGGAAAAGCCGTTGTGGTACTTGACGTCGCCCATGGACAGTGCGGGCGCGTGCTTGCCCTCGAATTCGAGGAACAGGTCGCGCGGCATCTTGCCGAGCACGTTGACCAGCACGTTCAGGCGCCCGCGATGCGCCATGCCGAGCACGATCTCCTGCACGCCGAGGCTGCCGCCGCGCTGGATCAGCTCGTCGATCGCCGGAATGAGCGATTCCCCGCCCTCCAGCGAAAAGCGCTTCTGCCCGACGTACTTGGTGTGCAGGTAGCGCTCGAGCGTCTCGGCCTCGGTCAGCTTCTGCATCAGACGCCGCTGCTGATCGGGCGAGAGTTTCGGCGTCGCGTGCAGCGGCTCGACGCGCTCCTGGATCCACAGGCGCTGCGCGCGCTCGCCGATGAACATGAACTCGAAGCCGATGTTGCCGCAGTACGTTTCGCGCAGCGCCTGCAGCAGATTGCGCAGCGTGGTGCGGTCCAGGCCGACGTAGGACCCGGCGTTCACCTCGCGGTCGAGATCGGCTTCGCTCAGGTCGTAGTACCCGGGCTCGAGCTCGGGCGCCGGCAGGCGCGGCAGGCGCTTGAGCGGATCGAGCGTCGCCCAGCGCGACCCGGCAATGCGGTAGCTGGTGACCAGCAGCAGGGCGGCGACCTGCAGCCGTTCGTCGGCGCCGATCGAGCCCGCCGCACGCGCGCTCAGGGCGCCGGCCTTCGCGCGCTGGACGAAGGATTGGACCACCGGCGCGTGCGCCACGTCCTTCGCCCCCTCGCCCGCGCCGCCCGGAACGATCTGCATCGCGTCGAAGTACTCGCGCCACTGCTCAGGCACCGCGCCCGGGTTGGCGAGGTACTGCTCGTACAGGTCCTCGACGAACGGCGCGTTGCCGCCGAAGAGGTAGGAATTGGACATGAACTCGCGCATCAGGCTCATCGCATCGCCTCGTTCGGCTGGCTGCGTCGGGGAAGGACCGTCTGCCGCTGCGCCGGCGCGGGTCTCAGGCGCGCTTGGCGATCGGCACCACGTCGCGCTGGGTCTTGCCCTGATAGAGCTGACGCGGGCGGCCGATCTTCTGGTCCGGATCGACGATCATCTCCTTCCACTGCGCGATCCAGCCGACCGTGCGGGCGAGCGCGAAGATGCAGGTGAACATCGAGGTCGGGATGCCGAGCGCGCGCTGCACGATGCCCGAATAGAAATCGACGTTCGGGTAGAGCTTGCGTTCGACGAAATAGTCGTCCTCGAGCGCGATCTTCTCCAGCGCGATTGCGAGCTCGAACAGGCGGTCCTTGCCCAGGCCGAGCTCGCCGAGCACTTCGTGGCAGGTCTCGCGCATCAGCTTGGCGCGCGGATCGTAGTTCTTGTAG
>Ga0210102_1000186_pt1 | contig 18393 bp, 16 predicted proteins | sample RushOxbow_ThreeS_4_FD_185563 | JGI IMG/M metagenome (GOLD analysis project Ga0210102, IMG submission 185563) | Wetland microbial communities from San Francisco Bay, California, USA, that impact long-term carbon sequestration -... | ecosystem: Environmental > Aquatic > Marine > Wetlands ...
ACCTCGGGCCGGGGCGGCATGTACTCCGTCCAGTCGGTTTTCAGGGCATTGGCGCGCGCCTGCGCGAGCGGCACGAGCTCGAGTCCCTGCTTCCCCTCGTGCTGCCGGCGCACGCGCTCGTACTCGCCCTTCATCTCCGCGATATAGCCCGCGCGCGCCTCATCCGAGAGGAGATTGCTGCAGACGCCGACGCTGCGCGAGGCGTCGGCCACCCAGATTACCGGCCCGTGATAGTGGGGCGCGATCTTGACCGCGGTGTGGGTACGCGAAGTCGTCGCGCCGCCGATCAAAAGCGGCACCTCGAACCCCTCCCGCTCCATCTCGCGCGCAACGTGCGCCATCTCCTCGAGCGAGGGCGTGATGAGGCCGGAGAGCCCCACGATGTCGCATTTCTCCTCGCGCGCGACCTTGAGGATCTTCTGCGCCGGCACCATGACGCCGAGGTTGATCACCTCGTAGTTGTTGCACTGGAGCACCACCGCGACGATGTTTTTCCCGATGTCGTGCACGTCGCCCTTCACGGTCGCGACCACCATCTTGCCCTTCGGCCGGGCATCGCCGAGTTGGGCTTTCTCCTGCTGCAGGTAGGGCTCAAGGTGGGCCACCGCCTGCTTCATCACGCGCGCGCTCTTCACCACTTGCGGCAGGAACATCTTGCCGGCACCGAAGAGATCGCCTACCACGTTCATGCCATCCATGAGCGGGCCCTCGATCACGCGGATCGGGCGCCCGTAGTGGACGCGTGCTTCCTCGGTGTCCTCCACGATCCAGGTGTTGATGCCCTGCACCAGCGCGTGCTTGAGCCGCTCTTCCACGGGCCGTTTGCGCCACTCGAGATCCTCGATATCGCGCCGCGCGGTGCCCTTCACGGTCTCGGCGAAGCTCACCATGCGCTCGGCCGCGTCCGGCCGCCGGTTGAAGATGATGTCCTCGACATGCTCGAGCAGGTCCTTCGGGATCTCCTCGTAGACGCCGAGCTGGCCGGCGTTGACGATGCCCATGGTCATGCCGGCGCGGATCGCATGGTAGAGGAAGGCGGTGTGGATCGCCTCGCGCACCGGGTCGTTGCCGCGGAACGAGAACGAGATGTTGGAAAGCCCCCCCGAGATCTTCGCGTAGGGCAGCGTCTGCCGGATGACGCGGGTCGCCTCGATGTAGTCTTTGCCGTAGTTCGCGTGCTCCTCGATCCCGGTCGCGATGGCGAAGATGTTGGGGTCGATGATCACGTCCTCGGGCGGGAAGCCGAGCTCGTCCACCAGGATGTGGTAGGTGCGCTTGGCGATCGCAACGCGGCGCTCGAGCGTGTCCGCCTGCCCATTCTCGTCGAACGCCATTACCACCACCGCCGCGCCGTAGCGCCGCGCGAGCTTCGCGTGCTTCACGAACTCGTCTCTGCCCTCCTTCAGGCTGATCGAATTCACCACGCTCTTGCCCTGCACGCACTTCAACCCCGCCTCGATCACCTCCCACTTCGAGGAGTCGATCATCACCGGCACGCGCGAGATGTCCGGCTCGGAGGCGACGAGGCTCAGGAACGTCGTCATCGCCTGCTTCGAGTCCAGCATCGCCTCGTCCATGTTGACGTCGATCATCTGCGCGCCGTTCTCGACCTGCTGGCGCGCGACGGACAGCGCTTCCTGGTAGTTGCCGGCGAGGACGAGGCGCGCGAACGCGCGCGAGCCGGTGACGTTGGTGCGCTCGCCGATGTTGACGAAGAGAGCGTCGTCGCCGATGTTGAGCGGCTCCAGGCCCGCGAGACGCGTCTTGCGCTCGATCACCGGGAGCTTCCGCGCGGGCACCCCGGCGAGCGCCTCCGCGATCGCCCGAATGTGCTCGGGCGTCGTGCCGCAGCAGCCGCCGGCGATGTTGACGAAGCCGCTCTTCGCGAAGTCGAGCAGGTAGGCGGCGGTCTGCTCCGGCGTCTCGTCGTAGCCGGTCGGCGCGAGCGGGTTGGGCAGCCCCGCGTTGGGATAGGCGCTGACGTAGGTGTCGGCGATCTTCGAGATCTCCTCAATATAGGGGCGCATCAGCTTCGCGCCGAGCGCGCAGTTCAGCCCCACCGCCAGCGGACGCGCGTGCCGCACCGAGTTCCAGAACGCTTCCGGCGTCTGCCCCGAGAGCGTGCGGCCGGAGGCGTCGGTGATCGTGCCGGAGATGATCACGGGCAGACGCGCTCCCATCTGCTCGAAAATCTCCTCGATTGCAAAGATCGCGGCTTTCGCGTTGAGCGTGTCGAATATCGTCTCGAGCAGGAGAAGATCCACGCCCCCTTCGACCAGGCCGCGCACCGCCTCGGCGTACGCGTCCTTGAGCTCGTCGAAACTGATGTTGCGGAAGCCCGGATCGTTGACATCCGGCGAGATCGAGGCGGTGCGGTTGGTGGGCCCGAGCGCGCCGGCGACGAAGCGCGGCCGCGACGGGTCTTTCGCAGTGAACGCGTCGGCCGCCGCGCGTGCGAGCCTTGCCGCTTCGACGTTGAGCTCGTGGACCACGTGTTGCAGGCGATAATCCGCCTGCGCGACCGCGGTCGAGTTGAAGGTGTTGGTCTCGATCACGTCGGCACCGGCCGCCAGATACTCCGAGTGAATCGTCCGGATCACGCCGGGCTGCGTCAGCACCAGCAGATCGTTGTTGCCCTTGAGGTCCTGCGGGTGATCGGCAAAGCGCTCGCCGCGGTAGTCCGCTTCCGAGAGCCGGTGGCCCTGAATCATGGTGCCGAGAGCGCCGTCAAGGATCAAAATGCGATCCCTCAACAGGGCTTCGAGCTGTGCGATGCGGTGAGCCATAAGTACCGGACTAAGTGGCGTAAGACCCTGATGCAAAAGGCGGTAATTTTACGCCATGTGGCCGGCGCAAGCGGGTTGCGACTATAATTCCGGTCCCAGCGCGAGACGTGGAAAACGGAAATGAAGCATTTCGAGCCGAGAGAGGCCTACGAGTTCATGAAGAAGAACCCGAACTCGATCTTCATCGATTGCCGCAGCGAGATGGAGTACCTGTTCGTGGGGCATCCGGCGGGCGCGATCCTCGTGCCATGGAACGACGGCCCGAACTGGGAAGTGAACCCGAATTTCGTCGCGCACGTGAAGAAGGCGGCGAGCGTCGACCGCCCGATCGTCCTCATCTGCCGCAGCGGCAATCGCTCGCTCGACGCCGGCCGCGCGCTCGAGGAAGCGGGCTTCACGCAGGTGTGGAACGTGCTCCACGGCTTCGAAGGCGAGCTCGACGAGCAGCATCACCGCGGCTCCAGGACCGGCTGGCGCTTCGAAGGGCTGCCGTGGGAGCAGTGCTAGGAGCGGGCTGCCTCAGGAAGCCGCCGGAAGCCGATCCAGCATAAGCAACCCAGCGTCAACAACCCGAGCGAGCCGAGCGCCAGCGTCAGTCCGCTGCCGGAGAGCAGCGGCACGACGAGCGCCGCCGTGAACGCGGTGAAGAGCGCGTGCGCGAAGCCCTGCATCGAGGACGCGGTGCCGCTGTTCTCGGGAAAGAGGTCGAGCACCAGCAGCTGCACGCTCGGCGCCGCGAGCGCCATGCCGACTGCGTAGCCCGCAAACGGCAGCACGGTCCACGGCAGCGCCGCCGGATTGAGCGCGTGGTAGCCGACGTTGAAGGCCGCAGCGCAGAACATGATGAGGTAGCCGGTTTGCACCGTGCGCCGGCGCGACGCGCGGCCCGCCATCCGGTGGGACAGGAACGCGCCGAGCATGACGCCGAGCACGCCCGGCACGAACAGCAACGGGAAATGGTGCTCGGTCAGCCCGAGCAGGCCGTAGATGACGGCCGGGGCCGCGGCGACGTAGAGAAAGAACCCGCAAAAATTCAACGCGACCGCGAGGCACAGCAGCCGCAGCCGTGGGCTCGCTGCGAGCGTGAGGTAGATCCGGATGAGCGGTGCCGGAGCAAACGGCTGGCGCTTCTCCGGCGGGTGCGTTTCCGGCAGCGCCCGCGCGCACACCGCGAGCTGCAGCGCCCCGTAGAGCGTCAGAAACGCGAATACCGCGCGCCAGCCGAAGGCGCCCTGCAACCATCCTCCGATGATCGGAGCGAGCGCGGGGGCGAGCCCGAAGATCATGGTGATGAGCGAGAGCAGGCGCTGCGCGTCGTGGCCGGGAAAGCTCTCGCGGACGATGGCGCGCCCCACCACCCACCCGACGCCCGCCGAGAAGCCCTGCGCGCCGCGAAAAAACAGCAGCTGGGGAAAGCTCTGGGCGAAGGTGCAGCCGATCGAGCCGAGCACGTGGATCGCGAGACAGGCGAGTATCACCGGGCGCCTCCCGAACGAGTCCGACAGCGCCCCGTGGAACAGCGTCATCACGGCGAACGCGATGAGATAGGCCGTGAGCGTCTGCTGCACTTCGAGCGGCGTCACGGCGAACTCGCGCTGGATCGCCGGGAACGACGGCAGGTAGGTGTCGACCGAGAACGGGCCCAGCATCACGAGCCCGGCGAGCGTTACCGCGAGCAGCAGCGGTGAATCCTTCCCCTGGCGCACGCGGGATGCCGGAACTGAATGCCCGCCGCGCGGTTATTCGCCGACAGGCTGCGCGCCAGCCGCGGTCTTGAAGCTCACGAAGCGGGTGCCGTCCTCGAGCGCCTCCTGATCGTGCTCCTGATTACCCGGGATGAGAGCCACCTCTCCTGGCCCGATGTCCCGGGTCTCCTCGCCGATCCGCATCCGCAGCCGTCCCGTGAGGACCATGATGATCTGCTCGCTCGGGTGTTGGTGCGGCCGGGCGCCGCCGCCCTTGGGCTCGGCGTAATAGCCGAGCTCCAGCTCCTTGCCGGTAACAGTCGGGCCGTACGCGGCGGAATATCCCGGCGCAACGAGGGATTCCGGCATATCGTTCAGCTTGAAGAATGGCATGACACCCCCTTGGCGGACGCGAATCGTCGAACCGTCCCGCCCGGGTGACACTATCCGGCGCGCGAACGGGGGTCAAGAGTCGCGGGGCCGATCGAAACGGCGGTATTGAATGGCTTCCGCGACGTGGGCGGCGGCAAGCTCCCGCGCCGGCGCCAAATCCGCGATGGTACGCGCGACCTTGAGCACCCGGTGGTAGGCACGCGCGGAAAATCCCAACCGGCTGACCGCCTGCTCGAGCAACTTCGCGCCCTGCGCGTCCGGCGCGCAAAAGCGCTCGACCTCGCCCGTAGACAGCACCGCGTTGGGCCGGCCCTGGCGCTCGAGCTGCCGGCTGCGCGCGGCGGCAACCCGCTCGCGGATCGCATCCGAGGTCTCGCCCCGCCCGCCGCCCGCAAGGTCCTCCTGCGGCACGTCCGGTACCTCGATCTGCAGGTCGATGCGGTCGAGCAGCGGGCCCGAAATCCTGCGCCGGTAGCGCGCCACCTGGTCCGGCGTGCACCGGCAGCGCCCGCTCGGGTGGCCGAGATAGCCGCACGGGCACGGGTTCATCGCCGCCACCAGCTGGAATTCGGCGGGAAACTCCGCCTGGCGCGCGGCGCGCGCGACGCTGACGCGGCCCGACTCGAGCGGTTCGCGCAGCACTTCCAGCACGCTGCGATCGAATTCCGGCAGCTCGTCGAGGAACAGGACGCCGTGCTGCGCCATCGAAATCTCCCCTGGCCGCGGCTGGCTGCCGCCGCCCACCAGCGCCACCGCGGAAGCGGTATGGTGGGGAGCGCGGAACGGCCGCATGCCCCAGTTCGCGTTGTCGAAGCCCGTGGTGCCGAGCGACTGCATCGCCGCGGTGGCAAGCGCTTCCCCGCGCGTCATGGGCGGCAGGATTCCCGGCAGCCGCTCGGCCAGCATGGACTTGCCGGTTCCCGGCGGCCCGACCAGGATCAGGCTGTGCCCGCCGGCCGCCGCGATCTCGAGCGCGCGCTTGGCGTGCAGCTGCCCTTTCACGTCGCGCAGGTCGGGGTAGCGCCGGCCGTTGACCCGGGGCCGCTCCGAGCAGCGCGCCAACGGCGCGCGTCCCGCCAGGTGGGCGCACACGTCGAGCAGGGAACGCGCCGGATAGACGAGCGCTTCCTCGGCGAGCGCCGCCTCGCGCGCGTTGGGTTCCGGCAGCACGAACGCGCGGCGGTCACGCGCGGCCGAAAGCGCCATCGCCAGCGCGCCGCGGATCGGACGCAGCTCTCCCGTCAACGCGAGCTCCCCCGCGAACTCGCAGCCCGCGAGCGGCGCGGAGGGCAGCAGGCCGGATGCGACCAGGATGCCGAGCGCGATCGGAAGATCGAAGCGGCCCGATTCCTTGGGCAGGTCAGCAGGGGCGAGATTAACGGTGACGCGCCGCGCCGGGAACTCGAAGCGCGCGTTCTGCAATGCGGCGCGCACACGGTCCCTCGCCTCCCGCACCTCCGCCTCCGGGAGGCCGACGATGGTGAAGTTCGGCAGGCCGTTGGCGAGGTGCACCTCCACAGTCACCGGCGGCGCGTCCATCCCCGCCAGCGCGCGGCTGTATACGACGGCGAGCGACATTGGCTCCACCCCCTCGGCAAGTCCCTGGGGGCTTAACGGGCGAGACGGCGGAATGGACTACGAGGGGCGAGCCGGAAATTCGAAGAACGTGCCTGCGCACGTTCGAGCCGGCGAACGACCGCCGCGATGCAGCGTGGCGGGACGGGGTCGAAGACCAGGGATGAGGTCAACGGCACGTGCCAAGCGGCACTATTCCGCCTTCTGCCTTCTGCCTTCTGCCTTGCTTTCAAGCTCGGCCAGCTTCTCTTCCAGCGCTTGGAGCTTCGCGCGTGTGCGCGCGAGCACCTCGCGCTGTACGTCGAACTCTTCGCGTGTCACCAGATCGAGGCGGCTGAACGCCGACGCGATCAACGCGCGCAGGTTCTTCTCGAGGTCCGCGGCCGGGCTGCGCGCGAGGATTTCCCTCATCCTGCGGTCGATATCCTCGAACAGCTTCGTGTCGGCCATGGGGGTCCCGATCCGGTGCAAGTCGCTCTCAATCCTACATGGGCCCAATGCCCCTTGTTGGTGCGCAGTTCATTCTTGGGCGCACCGCAGCAGTGCGCATACTTTTCGTCGCAACCCAGCTGAATTCATAGCATCTTGTTTTAAAGGACCTTTCAGACTGGCACGATCCGTGCTGATCCGACGTTCGCAATATTTTGCTCCGTCAACAAAGAAAGGGACATCCATGTTCAGGAAATCTCTCATCGCTGGTCTCACGGCTGCCGCGTTGGGATCAGGAGTCGCTCAGGCACAGCAACCGCCAGCTTCGCCGCATACCATTACCGGCAACATCGGGCTCTTCAGCCAGTACATCTTCCGCGGCCTGACGCAGACCAACGAGGAGCCGGCATTGCAGGGCGGCATGGACTACAGCCATGCGAGCGGCTTTTACGCCGGCACGTGGGGGTCCAACGTCAGCGTGCTGCGCGACAGCGGTGCCTACAGTGCGGGCGGGAGCCTTGAACTCGACATCTACGGCGGCTTCAAGGGCGCCATTGGCAAGAGCGACTTCGGCTATGACGTGGGTCTGCTCTATTACTGGTACCCGGGCGATGCCGCACCCACGTTTAAAGAAGCCGACACGCTTGAAGTGTATGGGGCGCTCACCTGGAAGTGGCTCTCCGCCAAGCTTTCCTACGCGCTCTCCGACGACGTGTTCGGTGTGCCGAACGCCGATGGCACCTACTACCTCGACTTCACCGCTACCTATCCTGTCCCCAATACGAAACTGACCTTGATCGGTCATTATGGCATCCAGAAATTCGAGGGCTCAACAGGCGGCGTCGACAACGACTCGTTCGCTTCATACGAGGACTGGAAGCTCGGGGTGAACTATTCCCTGCCGAAGGACTTCACCGTCGGGGTGTTCTATACCGACACCAGCATGAGCTCTACGCAGAAGTCGTTCTACACGGCCGCCGGCACCAAGCTTGGCGACTCGACTGTCACGGTATTCGTCCAGAAGACCTTTTAACGACGCAACCTGGGGCCGGCGCTGCAGCCGGTCCCACTTTCACGGGGGGTACGAATGAAACTCGTCACAGCAATCATCAAGCCGTTCAAGCTTGACGAAGTACGGGAGGCGCTGTCCGCCGTCGGCGTGACCGGCATCACCGTCACCGAGGTCAAGGGCTTCGGGCGGCAGAAGGGGCACACCGAGCTCTACCGCGGCGCCGAATACGTGGTGGACTTCCTGCCCAAGGTCAAAATCGAGGCCGCGATCAAGAGCGAGATCCTCGACCAGGTCATCGAAGCGATCGAGAAGGCGGCCAATACCGGCAAGATCGGCGACGGCAAGGTGTTCGTCGTCGATCTGGAGCAAGCCATCCGTATCCGCACCGGCGAAACCGGTGCCGACGCGCTATAGAAACAGGGAGAAGCCAATGAAGAACTTTTTCAGGAAACTCGTCGCGGTACTGGCCATGCTCGGCGTCGTGGGGCTCAACACGGTGCCGCTCGCCGCGCTCGCGCAGGACAAGCCCGCGGCCGAAATGAAGGCGGAAGCCAAGGCCGCCCCAGCCATGGAAGAGGCCAAGCCCGCGCCGACCCCCAACAAGGGCGACGTGGCGTGGATGCTGACCTGCACCGCGCTCGTGCTCATGATGAGCGTGCCGGCTCTGGCGCTGTTCTACGGCGGCATGGTCCGCGCAAAGAACATGCTCTCCGTCCTGATGCAGGTGCTGGTGACCTTTTCGCTGGTCACCGTGCTGTGGTGCATCTACGGCTACAGCCTCGCCTTCACCGAGAACAACGCCTACTTCGGCAGCTTTTTCGAGCGGCTGTTCCTGAAGGGCACCTTCGATTCCGCCACGGGCGCATTCAGCACGGCCGCTACGTTCAGCAAAGGGGTCGTCATTCCCGAGCTGCTGTTCGTGGCCTTCCAGGCGACGTTCGCCGCGATCACCTGCTGCCTGATACTCGGCGCCTTTGCCGAGCGCATCAAATTCTCGGCGGTCCTCATCTTCGTCACACTCTGGCTGACGTTCGCCTATGCGCCGATCGCGCACATGGTGTGGTTCTGGATGGGCCCCGACGCCTACACCGACCCCAAGCTGGTTGACGGCCTGAACGCCAAGGCCGGTCTGCTCTGGCAATGGGGCGCGCTCGACTTCGCAGGCGGCACGGTGGTTCACATCAACGCCGGTGTCGCCGGCCTGGTAGGCGCCTACCTCGTGGGCAAGCGCATCGGGTTCGGCCGGGAGGCGATGACGCCGCACAACCTGCCGATGACGATGATCGGCGCCTCCCTGCTGTGGATGGGGTGGTTCGGGTTCAATGCCGGCTCGGCCCTCGAATCCGGCAATTCGGCCACGCTTGCCTTCGTGAACACCTTCCTCGCGACCGCCTGCGCCGTGCTGGCGTGGACCCTCGGTGAATGGCTGTTCAAGGGCAAGCCCTCCATGCTGGGCGCCGCGTCGGGCGTCGTTGCGGGACTGGTCGCCATCACGCCCGCCGCCGGCAACGTGGGCATCCCCGGCGCCTTCGTCATCGGCACCGCCGCGGGTTTCGTGTGCCTGTGGGGCGTCAATCAGCTGAAACGCTGGCTCGGGGCGGACGACTCGCTCGACGTCTTCGGCGTGCACGCCGTGGGCGGCATACTGGGCGCGCTGCTGACCGGCGTGTTCAATGCGCCTTCTCTGGGCGGGCCGGGCTTTACCGCCGATTGGGTCACCGGCAAGATGATCACTGCCGCCGAGTACTCGATCTCCAGCCAGGTTTGGGTGCAGGCGCAGGCCGTTGGCGTGACCATCGTCTGGACGGCCGTCGTAGCGTACATCGCCTACAAGATAGCCGACCTGATCGTGGGGCTGCGCGTGACCGAAGAAGAGGAACGCGAAGGCCTCGACGTGAACTCCCACGGCGAAACCGCGTATCACACGTAAATCGGTTTCTCGGGAAGTTGATCGAAACGGGCGCCTGCGGGCGCCCGTTTTTTTGCCTCCACCCCTTCCCATCCCTGCCTTCCTCCCCAAGGGGAAAAGGAGTTGATCCGTTGTTTTTGCGTGGAAAAGCGCGGGCGGGCGAAATCGCCCGGCGCGGCCGGGGGACCCGGTAAAATAGGGCCCCTCCGAGGAGAAGAAGCCGACATGGCCGTTCCACGACTGACGACTGCGCTCGCCGGACCGCTCGCCGACCTCGAGCGCCGTCTGCTCGCCTCCCAGCCGGAAGCCGAGCGCTGGCTGCGCAGCAAATGGCAGGAGCACGCGGCGCCTTTCTACGCTTCGGTGGATCTCCGCAACAGCGGCTTCAAGCTCGCGCCGGTGGACACCAATCTCTTTCCCGGCGGCTTCAACAACCTCAACCCGGAATTCCACCCGCTGTGCGTGCAGGCGGCGATGGCGGCGATCGAGAAGGTTTGCCCGGATGCGCGCGGCGCCGTGCTGATTCCGGAGAGCCACACGCGCAACCAGTTCTACCTGCGGAACGTGGTGGTGCTGCAGACCATCCTGCGGCACGCCGGTCTCAACGTGCGCATCGGCAGCCTCCTCGCCGAAGTCACGGGGCCGACCGAGCTTGCGCTCGACGACGGCTCGAAGTTGACGCTCGAGCCGCTCCTGCGCCGGGGCAACCGGCTGATGGTGGACGGCTTCGACCCCTTCGTCGTGCTCCTCAACAATGATCTCTCCGCGGGCACGCCCGAGATCCTGATGAACCTCGAGCAGGTGGTGCTGCCGCCGCTGCACGCGGGCTGGACGGTGCGCCGCAAGTCGAACCACTTCCAGGCCTACCGCAAGGTGGCGGAGGAGTTCGCGGCGGTGCTCGGCATCGACCCGTGGCTCATCAATCCCTATTTCGAGAAATGCGGCCGGATCAACTTCCAGGAGCGCAAGGGCGAGGAATGCCTGGAGGGCTACGTCGCCGAAATCCTCGACGGCATTCGCGTGAAGTACCGCGAATACGGAATCACGGAGGAGCCGTTCGTCATCGTCAAGGCGGACGCCGGCACCTACGGCATGGGCATCATGACGGTGAAGGACCCGTCCGAGGTGAGGGGGCTCAACCGCCGGCAACGCACCAAGATGGCGGTCGTGAAGGAAGGCCTGCAGGTGCACGAGGTCATGGTGCAGGAAGGCATCTATACGTTCGAGAGCGTGGACGAGGCGGTGGCCGAGCCGGTGGTCTACATGATCGACCACTTCGTGGTGGGGGGCTTCTACCGGGTGCACACCGAGCGCGGCAAGGATCAGAACCTGAACGCGCCCGGCATGCAGTTCGCTCCTCTCGCATTCGCCGCCCCGTGCTCCTCGCCCAACCCCGACGATCCGGGCTGCCCGCCGAACCGTTTCTACGCCTATGGCATCGTCGCCCGGCTCGCGCTGCTCGCCGCATCGATCGAGCTCGAGCAGACCGGGACCGCGGCGCCCGAAACCGCCGCCGTGCCGCGCGCGGCCGCGAGATAAGCAGTTTCAATGAAGTTGGCGTTCGTCGTCGATCCCCTCGACTCCTTCAAGATCTACAAGGACACCACCTTCGCGATCATGCGCGAGGCGGCCGCCCGCGGGCACGCGCTATACGCGATGGAGCAGGAAGATCTCGCGTTGTACCGTGGCATCGTGCACGGCAGCGTGAGGCGAATCCACCTCACAGGCGAGAAATCGCGGTGGTACCGCGCCGAGGAACCCACCGCCGTGCCGCTGCGGGACTTCGATGCCGTGCTCATGCGCAAGGACCCGCCGTTCGACATGGAGTACGTCTACAGCACCTATCTCCTCGAGCTGGCCGAGACGCAGGGCGCGCGGGTATTCAACCGCCCACGTGGAATCCGCGACTGGAACGAGAAGATGGCGGTCGCGCGCTTTCCGCAGTTCGCGCCGCCGACGCTGGTCACACGGCGCGAGCAGCTCATCCGGGAATTCCTTGCGGAGCACCGCGACGTGATCCTGAAGCCGCTCGACGGCATGGGCGGGGCGTCGGTGTTCCGCACGCACCAGGATGATCCCAACGTCAACGTCATCATCGAGACCGTCACGCATTTCGGCCGCCGCACCATCATGGCCCAGCGCTTCATTCCGCAGATCCAGGAAGGCGACAAGCGCGTGCTCGTGATCGGAGGCCGGGCCGTGCCCCATAGCCTTGCGCGCATCCCCAGGCCGGGGGAGACACGCGGCAACCTCGCTGCCGGCGCCACGGGCGTCGCGCAAGCCCTCACCAGGCGCGATCGCGAAATCGCGGATGCGCTCGGTCCCGTGCTCGCGCGGGAAGGGCTGCTCCTCGCCGGCCTCGACGTGATCGGCGACTGGCTGACCGAGGTCAACGTTACCAGTCCCACCTGCTTCCAGGAAATCACCGAGCAGACCGGTTTCAACGTGGCCGGCATGTTCATGGACGCGCTGGAAGACGCGCTTCGCTGATCGGCGATTCGCGGCCGCCGGCGCGGCTGCATGCTGCACCGCAAAAGAGTAGACTATTGCAGTCTCGTTACAGACCTTCACCCGCCTCCATGATCGGCATCCTGATCATCTCGCACGGCACGTTCGGCGAGAGCCTGATCCACTGCGCCAGCCACGTGCTCAACCGGCGCCCCGTGCGGCTCAGGCAGCTGAGCATCACCGCGCAGGACGATCCCCTCCAAATGCTGCCGCTGGCGCGCAAGCTCGTGAAGGAACTCGATGAGGGCGACGGCGTGCTGATCCTCTCGGACATGTACGGCGGCTCGCCCGCCAACATCGCCGCGAAGCTCCTCGTCCCCGGCAAGGTCGAGGGCGTGGCGGGGGTAAACCTGCCGATGCTGATCCGGGTCCTGAGCTACCGCGACAAGCCGCTCGCCACCGCCGTCACCAAGGCGGTGAGCGGCGGCTGCGAGGGCGTCGTGCGCATTCCCGCCCCGGCGCTGGTCGTCAATAATGCTGCAACAAGAAGTTGAGATCATCAACAGGCTCGGTCTGCACGCCCGGGCATCGGCCAAGCTGACGCAGGTTGCCGGCCGCTTCAAGTCGAATGTCTGGATAAGCCGCAACGGCCGCCGCGTCAACGCCAAGAGCATCATGGGGGTCATGATGCTGGCGGCGGCCAAGGGCTCGACCCTGGTGGTAGAGACCGACGGGGCGGACGAGCAGGAGGCCCTCGTCGCGGTCACTCGGCTGATCGCGGGCCGCTTCGAGGAGATCGAGTAAGGCAGGATTGAGGATCGAGGATTGAGCCTCCCGCCGGCAGCGGGCAGAATGGGTCCCGTCAATCCTCAGTCCTGAACGCGCAGTCCTGATCATGAGCTTTACCATCCACGGCATCGGCGTCTCCGGCGGCATCGCCATCGGGCACGCGCACCTGCTGTCCCACGCGGGACTCGAGGTGCCGCGCTACGACGTGCCGCCGCACCAGGCCGCGGAGGAATCCGCCCGCTTCGACGCGGCGGTGAAGCAGGTTCGCGCCGAATTCGAGGAGCTGCGCGGGAGCGTCCCGGCTACGGCCCCGCCGGAAATCAGCGCATTCATCAGCCTGCACCAGATGATCCTCGCCGACTCTACTCTATCGGTGGCGCCGCGCCGGATCATCGAAACCGAGAATTGCAATGCCGAGTGGGCGCTGAAGCTCCAGACCGACGCCCTGGTCGCCCGCTTCGACGAGATCGTCGACGGCTATATGCGCGAGCGCAAGGCGGACGTGATCCAGGTTGCCGAGCGCGTAATGAAGGCGCTTTCCGGTCAGCCCGGCTACGTGCCGCCGCCGCTGCAGGCGGATTCGGAGCGCAACCTGATTCTGGTCGCGCACGACCTCTCCCCTGCCGACGTCGTCCAGTTCAAGCAGCACCGTTTCGCGAGCTTCATCACCGATCTCGGCGGCACGACCTCGCACACCGCCGTCGTCGCGCGCAGCCTCGCGATCCCCTCCATCGTGGCCCTGCACCGCGCGTGGCAGATGATAAGGGAGCACGAGCTTCTCATCGTGGACGGAACCCGGGGGGTGGTGATCGTGGCCCCCGACGACCACGTGCTCGCCGAGTACCAGCGGTTGCAGCAGCAGTTCGACGTCGAGCGGCAGAAGCTGCGGCGCCTCAAGGGCCGCCGCGCCGTCACGCTCGATGGCGTCGCGGTGGAGCTGCAGGCCAATATCGAGCTGCCGGCGGACGTCGCGGAAGCACAGGCCAACGGGGCCACCGGCATCGGCCTCTTTCGCAGCGAGTTCCTGTTTCTCAACCGTCCCGATCTGCCGGACGAGGACGAGCAGTTCGAGGCCTACCGCAAGGTCGCGCAGGAAATGGAGAGCATGCCGGTCACGATCCGCACCTACGACCTCGGCGCCGACAAGGACCAGGAATTGCAGCGCGTCATCACCAACCCGGCGCTCGGGCTGCGCGCGATACGGCTGTGCCTGACCGAGCCGCAGCGCTTCGTCACGCAGCTGCGCGCCATGCTGCGCGCGTCCCACTACGGCAAGGTCAACATCCTGATTCCCATGCTTGCCACCGCGGCGGAGATCGACCAGACGCTCGAGTTGATCCAGCGCGCGCGGGTGAGCCTCGATGAACAGGGCATCCCCTACGATCCCGACGTCAAGGTGGGCGGCATGATCGAGGTGCCGGCGGCCGCGCTTGCGATCGGCATGTTCATCCGGAAGCTCGACTTCCTCTCGATCGGCACCAACGACTTGATACAGTACACGCTCGCGATCGACCGCACCGACGACACGGTGGCGCACCTCTACGACCCCCTGCATCCCGCGGTGCTGAACCTCCTCGCCGGCATCATCCGGACCGCCGATCGCGCCAAGGTGCCGGTCGCGCTGTGCGGCGAGATGGCGGGCGACGTTTCGCTCACGCGCCTGCTGCTCGCGCTCGGGCTGCGCCAGTACTCGATGCACACCGCGCATCTGCTCGACGTGAAGCAGATCATCCTCAAGTCGAGCTGCGCGCGGCTCAAGCCGCTCGCGCAGAAGATGCTGCGCGCGAGCGATCCCAAGAAGCTCCTCGTGCTGCTCGACGAGCTCAACTCCCGTTAAATCCGGACGCTTCGCGCCGGTTTAACTCCGCGCGATCGAACGGACGGAATGGTCCGCCGTTCATCGCACGGGATTTGACAGCGCCCCCCCGAAGCGGGTAATGTTCTCCCGCTTTCAGCCGCGCCGATTTGATATTCAGCTTGCGGGCGCGTTACAAATCCGGCTAAAGAGAAAACGTTCCAGTTTTTTCCGACCCGGCCCGCGCAAGCTCGCCGGGTTTTTGTTTTCATGGACACGGGCAGCGAGTCGAAATCGGTAGGCATCGTTACGCCGCAAACCGCGAAATTCAGCGAGCCGGTCAGGCTCAAGAGCGGAGCGGTGGTGGACGAGTACGAGCTCGTCTACGAGACCTACGGGAGCCTTAACCCTGACCGCTCCAACGCGGTGCTGGTGTGCCACGCGCTGAATGCCGCGCACCACGTCGCCGGCCACTACGCCGACGATCCGCAGAACGTCGGTTGGTGGGACAACATGATCGGCCCCGGCAAGCCGGTGGACACCAGCCGTTTCTTCGTTGTCGGCGTGAACAATCTCGGCGGCTGCCACGGCTCGACCGGCCCGAAAAGCGCGAACCCCCGCACCGGAAAACGCTGGGGCGCGGACTTCCCGGTGGTGACGGTGGAGGACTGGGTCGCGACCCAGGCGCGGCTCGCGGACCATCTCGGCATTCAGCGCTTCGCCGCCGTGATCGGGGGCAGCCTCGGCGCGATGCAGGCTCTCCAATGGACGTTGAGCTACCCGGAGCGCGTGCGTCACTCGATCGTGATCGCCTGCGCACCCAACCTGTCGGCGCAGAACATCGCCTTCAACGAGGTCGCGCGCCAGGCGATCATCACCGACCCCGATTTCCACGGCGGGCATTACTACGAATTCAACACGCAGCCGAACCGGGGCCTGCGCGTCGCGCGCATGGTCGGGCACATCACCTACCTCTCGGACGACGAGATGGCGGCCAAGTTCGGCCGGCAGCTGAAGAACGGCAAGCTCAACTACACGTTCGACACCGAGTTCGAGATCGAGTCCTACCTCCGCCACCAGGCCCGCAAGTTCTCGGAGTATTTCGACGCCAACACCTACCTGCGCATTACGAAGGTGCTCGATTACTTCGACCCGGCGCTGGAGCACGGAGGAAATCTGGCAAAGGCGCTTGCCCCGGCGAGCGCGAAATTCCTGGTCATCTCGTTCACCACGGACTGGCGCTTCTCGCCCGAGCGCTCGCGCGAGATCGTGAAGGCGCTGCTCGACAACCGGCGTGACGTGACCTACGCCGAGATCGATGCGCCGCACGGTCACGACGCGTTCCTGCTCGAGGACCCGCGCTATCACCGGCTGGTCGCCGCCTATTTCGACCGGGTGGGTAAGGAATCCGGCGCATGACGAACGGCAACGGGACCGTCGCGCTGCGCCCGGATTTCGCCGCGATCGCCGGCTGGGTCACCATGGGCACCTCCGTGCTCGACCTCGGCTGCGGCGACGGCGGCCTGCTGCGTTACCTGCGCGAAAGCCGCCGCGTTACCGGCTACGGGGTGGAAATCGACGACGACGGCGTGGCCGCGTGCGTGAAGAACGGCGTCAACGTGATCCAGAGCGACCTCGACCGCGGCCTGTCCGACTTCGAGAGCCGGTCGTTCGATTACGTGATCCTGTCATTGACGCTGCAGACGATAAAGAATACCGAGCGCGTCGTCGCGGACATGCTCCGCGTCGGGAGCGAGGGCATCGTCACCTTCCCCAATTTCGGCTACTGGAAGAACCGGCTGCAGGTGATCGGGGGGCGCATGCCGGTGTCGGACAACCTCCCCTACGAATGGCACAACACGCCCAACCGGCACCTGTGCACGATCGCGGATTTCGAGCGCTTCTGCGCGGAGCACAACGTGAAGATCCTCGAGCGCAAGGTCCTCACGCGCGGAACTCCCGTGCGCATGCTGCCGAACCTGCTCGGCAGCCTGGCGGTATACCGCTTCCAAAAAGCGTGAAAAGGTGTCAGGAACCTTTTCCTGGCGACGCGGAAAAGGTTCCTGACACCTTTTCGGCGGCGCCTTCCTTGCCTGCCGAGCCGATCGAGAGATCGGCAAGTCCGGAGCGGATCATGAACCCGAAGAGGATCACGCCCGGCAACGCGGCGAGCGTGGTCAGCAGGTAGAAGTTCACGTAGCCGATCGCCTCGATCATCGCTCCCGCAGTCGTTCCGGTGAGGAACCGGCCGGCGATGCTCGCCAGGGCGGAGAGCAGCGCATACTGGGTCGCGGTGAAGCGCAGGTTGCACAGCGCGGAGAGATAGGCGACCACCGTCACGCCGCCGATGCCGCTGGCGAAATTCTCGAAGCCGACCGCCGCAGCCATGCCGATATTGGTATGGCCCGCCGCCGCCAGCGCCGCGAAGCTCACGTTCGACACCGCCATCAGGATCAGGCTCACCAGTACGGCGCGCTTCATTCCCAGCTGCGCGTAGAGAATTCCGCCGAGGAAGATGCCCACCAGCAGCGCAACGAAGCCGACGCCGACGTCGTAGAAGGCCACCTCGTCGTTGCTGAAGCCGAGATCCTGGAACAGCAGGCGCAGCGTGAGGTTGGCGAGGGTGTCGCCAATCTTGTGGATGAGCACGAACACCAGGACGACGAGCGCGCCCTGGCGTCCGAAGAACTCGGTCAGCGGGCTGAAATAGGCGATGACGGCCTCGACGACACCGTGCGGCCTGGCGGGCTCGCGATGCCGGACTGGCTCACCCATGATCACGCCGACCAGCATCGCCGGAAGCGCGAAGGCGGCGCAAGCGATATACGCGGCGGTCCAGCCGAGCCGGGCGGCGAGGACCAGAGCCAGGGCGCCGGCTGCCGCAGCGCCGATGCGCCAGCCATATTGAGACATGCCGGAGCCGGCGCCGAGCTGGCGCGGCTCGAGCAACTCGATGCGATAGGCGTCGATGATGATGTCGAACGTGGCGCCGGCCACGCCCATGGCGATCGCGGCGATCGCGACGACAGTGAGCGAGTTGCCCGGATCAGCGACAGCGAGAAATGCAACAGCAACCATCACCAGCACACCGACCAGCCAGAGCCAGCTCACCCGCTGACCGAACCTGCCGATCAACGGCAGCCGGACGTTGTCGACGATCGGCGCCCAGAGGAACTTGACGTTGTAGGCAAGGATGGTGAGCGCAAAAGCGGTCACCGCGGTCTTGGTGATGCCGTGCTGGGCAAGGCGCGTCGCGAGGGTCGCCCCGATCATCGCGAAGGTAAAGCCGGAGGAGATGCCCAGGAACAGGGCGGCGAGCGGCGCGGACTCCAAATACGGTCTGAGACCCTCCGGCAGCCTGCTGCGCAGTCCGCTAAGCCAGGGGGTGGTCATAATCGATCGTGAGCGGCGCGTGATCCGAGAAGCGCTTCGCCTTGTAGATCGCCGCGCGCTTCGCCGTCGCGGCGAGCCCCGGCGTGGCGATATGGTAATCGATGCGCCATCCCACGTTCTTGGCCCAGGCCTGCCCGCGGTTGCTCCACCACGTGTAGGCTGCTCCGGTCGCGTTGGGG
>Ga0210102_1000187_pt1 | contig 18197 bp, 19 predicted proteins | sample RushOxbow_ThreeS_4_FD_185563 | JGI IMG/M metagenome (GOLD analysis project Ga0210102, IMG submission 185563) | Wetland microbial communities from San Francisco Bay, California, USA, that impact long-term carbon sequestration -... | ecosystem: Environmental > Aquatic > Marine > Wetlands ...
ACTGTCGCACGTGTCGATCGCCGTGCCGAGCCTGGAAGCGGCGGCGCAGCGGCTGAAGGAGGTCTACGGCCTCGAGGCCGGCGCCGTGAAAGTGAACGAGGAGCAGGGCGTGCGGATGGCCTACGTCGAGCTCCCGAACGCGCGCATCGAGCTGATGGAGCCGTTGCGACCGGATTCGCCGATATCGAAGTTCCTCGAGCGGAACCCCGCCGGCGGCATCCACCACATCTGCGTCAATGTAAACGACGTCGCCGCGGCCGGCACCGGGCTGGCGCGAAAGGGGGTCCGTATCCTCGGCGAAGGCAAGGAGAGCCGCAACGTGCACGGCGAGCGCATCGCGTTCGTGCATCCGAAGGACTTCCTGGGGGTGCTGCTCGAGCTCGAGGAGCATCGCCGCTGAATCGCGGAGCAACGGTGTCGGGCGCGGAAACAGGTGCCGGGTGACAATTCAGAGGAGTAACGGCGCGTGGCAAGACTGAGCGAGCTTCCCGAGTGGGAGCGGCAGCACCAACTTGACAAGATCCGCGATCTGCCCGACTTCGGTCCGACGCCTTTCGCATCCGGGCCGCCGCTGCGGAAGCGCCGCGTCGCGATCGTCACCACCTCGGGGCTGCACGTTCACGGTGACCGGCCGTTCGAAATGGGCTCGGCCGATTACCGGGTCATCCCCGGGGATACGCCCGCCGGCAATCTGAGGATGAGCCACACCTCGGTTAATTTCGACCGCAGCGGCTTCCAGGAGGACGTGAACGTCGTATTTCCGCTCGACCGGTTGCGCGAGCTCGGCGCCGCGGGCGCGATCGGAAGCGTCTCGGAGTTTCATTACTCGTTCATGGGCGCCGCCCCCATTCGCGCGCTCGAGCCCAAGGCGCGCGAGCTCGCTCAGCTGCTGAAGCAGGACCGGGTCGACGCCGTACTGCTGACGCCGGTCTGACCGAACTGCACGTGCGCCGTGGGCGCACTGGGCCACTTCATCGAGCGCGAAGGCGTTTCAACCTCCCAAATCAGCCTGATCCGGGAGCAGACCGCCGCGATCCGGCCGCCGCGGGCGCTGTGGGTGCCGTTCATGCTCGGGCGGCCGTTCGGGGCGCCGAACGAGCCGGACTTCCAGCGCCGCGTCCTGCGCGCCGTGCTTTCGCTGTTCGAGCGCGCGCCGGGGCCGGTGCTCGAGGATTTCCCCGAAGACGCCCCGGCGACGGACGCTCCCGCTGAGGGTTTCGCGTGCCCGGTGAGCTTTGCCCCGGCGCACGCGACGGAGGGGAGCCTGGCCGAGGCGATGTGCCGCGAAATGGCGCAATTGGCGCCGTGGTACGACCTCGCGTTCAGGCGGCGGGGGCGCACGACGGTGGGCATTTCCGGAATGAAGGTGGAAGAAGCGGCAAGCCACGCGGCCTCCTATGTCGATGGCGCGCCGCGGCCCGCCGCGGCCCCGGGCCTGCCGGCCGGGGTCGTGCTCAAGCGCGCCTGCGACGACGTGAAAGCGTTCTACTACGAGGCGGTGGCGGCGCAGCCGGGTAATCTTTCGCCCGGGGCAATCGAGGACTGGTTCTGGCGGGAAACCGCCGCCGCCAAGGTTATCCTGGCGATACAGCAAGCGTGCCTGAAGAGCAGCGACGAGTCGCTGCAGCCGCTGGGGAAGCTCGGCCTGGTTCCCCGCGCCGTGGCTCACCGCCTGGCGAAAGCGCGGAAGCGCGATTCCTGATCCGGGATAAAGCGCCGGGCGGCATCAACCGGGACTACCGGATCATGATCGGCTGACGCCGAGCCGCGCGCATGGAAAGTCGTCGGCACGCTCCCGGAACGGCAGCGCGAGCATGGGCAGGAACCGGGCGCACACGGCCGGATCACGCGTGTCGCGGACGCCGATCGTGATCGCGTCGTGGCCGGCCCGCGGCGCCGCCCGGTAGGTGCCGAACAGGCGGTCCCACCACGACAGGAAAAATCCGAAGTTGCTGTTGATCTCCTCGGGCACGATCGAGTGATGCACGCGGTGCATGTCGGGGGTCACGACGAGGAGCCGCAGCGCCCGATCGATCGCTCCCGGCATGCGGACGTTGCCGTGGTTGAAGAGGGACCCCAGGTTGAGCGCGAGCTCGAACGCCAGGACCGCCGCGGCCGGCGCACCCAGTGCGAGGACCGCGGCGAACTTGATCATCAGTGACAGGACGATCTCGACCGGGTGGAAGCGCAGCCCGGTCGTGATGTCGAAATCGAGATCGACGTGATGCATGCGGTGCAGGCGCGCGAGCACGGGCACGCGGTGGAAGGCGACGTGCTGGATCCAGATCACGAGATCGAGCGCGAGGAATGACACCACGAATGCGAGCGGGGCCGGCACAGCGAGGGTATTGAAGAGGCCCCACTGGCGCTCGTCCGCTGCCAGCGCCACGCCCACGGTCGCGGTCGGAAAGAGCACGCGCACGAGCCCCACGTTGAGCAGCGTGACGCCGAGGTTCGCCACCCAGCGCCGGGCCTTCGGCAGGCTCAACGCCCGGCGCGGCGCCGCGACCTCCCACGCCGCCATCAGTGCGAACACCCCCGCGAACGCGGCAATGCGGACCGCGGCTTCGTGCTCGACGAGAGAAAGACCGATATCCATATTTCGTCCAGGACAGTTAGTATGACAGGTGCGGAGAACCCGGTGGCTGACACCCACACAGCGATACGCATCCCGGCAGCACGGCTCGAGGCCTTCATCGCGCGCGCTCTCGAGGCGGTGGGCATCTCGGCGGCGGAGTCTACAATCATCGCCACGCTCATGACGCGCGCCGACCTGCAGGGCTCCGAGGGGCACGGCGTGTTTCGCCTCCCCCAGTACATCCGCCGCATCCGCGGCGGTGCGGTCAATGTGAAGCCGGCGATCCGCGTCGAGCGCGAGGCGGCTGGCATGGCACTGGTGGACGGCGACAATGGCATGGGGCACCTCGTGATGCGCTTCGCAACGGAGAAGGCGATCGAGAAGGCGAGGACCGCCGGCGTCGCCTGGGTCGGCGTGAAATGGAGCAACCACGCGGGACCGGCCTCGCTCTACGCCGCGATGCCGCTCGAGCACGACATGATCGGACTCTATATCGCGGTGGGAAACGCCAACCATCTTCCGCCCTGGGGCGGGCTCGACATGCTGCTTTCCACCAACCCGATCTCGGTCGCGGTGCCGGCGGGCGCGGAACCCCCGATCGTGCTCGACATGGCGACGACGGTCGCCGCCTACGGCAAGGTCAAGACCAAGGCGCAGCGCGGGGAAACGATGCCGGAAGGCTGGATGATGGACCGGCAGGGCCGGCCGCTCACCGATCCGCGCCGCGCGAACGAAGGCTTCCTGCTGCCCATCGGCGGCTACAAGGGCTACGGCCTCGCGCTCGTCCTCGGTCTGCTCGCGGGGACGCTGAACGGCGCGGCAATGGGGAAAGAGGTGGTGGACTTCAACGCCGACGATACGAGCCCCACGAACACGGGGCATGCCATCGTCGCGATCAACGTTGCGGCCTTTCAGCCGGTCGCCGAATTCAAGAAGAGCGTCGATATGCTGGTCCGCGACCTACGCAGCTCGGAGCGCCTGCCGGGGGTGGACCACATCCGCCTGCCGGGGGAGGGCAGCCATGCCGCGCGCGCCGACCGGCTGAAGAACGGCATTCCGCTGCCCGCGCCGCTCACCGCGAGCCTGCAGACGCTCGCCAAAGAGTTGAAGATCGCTCCGCTCTGACGCCAGTGACCGGTGACCGGTCTTCGATCCACGAGCCACGATCCACCCTCCACGGAATCTCCTGGAAGGTCCGCATGATCTTCTGGCTTGCTCTCGCTGCCGCGATCGCCTGCTTGCTGTGGTACATGGTCAAAGTCCCGGGCGCTTCCTATGCCGGTGCGCTGACGCTGCTCACCAGCGAGGAGCAGCACGTTGCCGCCAATTCTCGCCGCCACATCGCGGCGATCGCGAGCCGCGAGCATAACGTGTTCCACGCCGCCGAGCTCGAAGCCTCGGCCCAGTACATCGAGAAGACCCTTGCCGGGCTGGGCCATGCGCCCGCAGCACAGCGCTACCCGGTGCCGGAAAGCGAGCTGGTATCGCGACCGGCCGAGGTGCGCAATATCGAGGTGGAACTGCGGGGAAGCGCGCGGGCATCGGAGATCGTGATCGTCGGCGCCCATTACGATTCGGTGATTGGCGCGCCCGGCGCGAACGACAACGGCTCGGGGGTAGCCGCGGTGCTGGAGCTCGCGCGCCTGCTCAAGGATGCGAAGCCGGCACGCACGCTGCGCTGCGTGCTGTTCGTCAACGAGGAGCCGCCGTTCGACCAGACCCCTGCAATGGGCAGCCGCGTCTACGCGCGGCGCTCGCGCGAGCGGGGCGAGAACATCGTCGCGATGTTCTCGCTGGAGACGATCGGCTACTACTCCGACGCTCCCGGCAGCCAGCGCTACCCCTTCCCGTTCAGTCTGTTCTATCCGTCGACCGGCAATTTCGTCGCCTTCGTCTCGAACCTGTCGTCGCGCGCGCTGCTGCACGAGTCGCTCGCGTCCTTCCGCCGCCATGCGGGGTTGCCGTCCGAGGGCGTGGCGGCGCCCGCTTTCATCCCGGGCGTGGACTGGTCCGACCACCGGTCCTTCTGGGAGCAGGGCTGGCCGGCATTGATGGTGACCGACACCGCGCCCTACCGCTACCCTCACTACCACTCGGCCGGGGACACGCCGGACAAGGTGGACTACGAGCGGCTCGCGCGCGTGGTCACCGGGCTGCACCGGATGTTGCTGGACCTCGCTCAGGTGCCGCGATGAGCAGTCCGGCGACCCGCGCCCGTGACGCAGGTCACGTCGCGCTGCCGGTTGCCCCGGCCCGGGGGCGGGGCTAATCTCACTCCATGCCGCTTTCTTACCCGCGCTCCTTTCCGCGGCTGCTGGCGGTCGGCTTCACGCTCGTCGCGCTGCCGCTGATGTTCGCGCTCGTCAGCAACGCGGTTTCGGTGGATCGCCTCGCCAATCGCAGCCAGAACGCGGTCTACCAGGCCGTGCAGGCCACCCAGAGCAGCCGCCGGCTGGCGCAGCAGCTGACCGCGCTCGAGCGCACCGCCCGCCAGATGGAGATTCTCGACGACCGCTCGCTGCTCGACGCCTACACCGCGAGCCGCCGGCAGTTCGAGCAGGCGGTGGCGGAATTCGCGAATCTCCCGCTCGACGCGGAGCAGAAAGGCGTGCTCGACGACATCGTCCGCGGCGAGGCAGCGGCCTTCGGCGCGCTGTCCGGCCCCGGTCCGAAGAGCCCCGAGGCAGGGGCGGCGGTCGAGAGTTTCGTCGGCCTGTTCGAGCAAGCCCAGGCCCTGGTCGCGCGCTCCAATGAGCTGATCGGCCGCGAGGTCGAGGCGATGCGCGAGACTGCCGACCGCGCGCAGCGCATCACGTTGTGGCAGCTGCTCGCGCTGGTTCCGGTGGTGGTGTTCCTGGTGATCGGATTCTCCATCCTCATCACGCGCCCGATTCGCCAGATCGACGCCGCGATCCGCCGCCTGGGTGGTGGCCAGCTGCGCGTGCCGGTGGCGGTGAGCGGCCCGCAGGACCTGGTACAGCTCGGCGACCGGCTGGAATGGATGCGGCGCGAGCTGCTCGATGTCGAGCAGCAGAAGAACCGCTTCCTGCGCCAGGTTTCGCACGAACTGAAGACGCCGCTCACGGCGCTGCGCGAAGGCGCAGAACTTCTGTCCGAGGAAGCAGTCGGAAAGCTGACGCCGGAGCAACGGGAGATCGCGGAGATCCTGCGCCACAACAGTGTAGAATTGCAGAAGCTGATCGAGGACCTGCTTTCGTTCGGCGCGAGCCAGTTTCGCAAGGTGACCGTGGACCTGGGGCCGGTGGACATCCGGGAGGTGATCGGGCGCGTGGCCGAGGACCAGCGGCTCGCGATCAAGGCCCGGAACCTCACCCTCGACATCGCTGCCGAAGACGTGATGATCCCCGCGGATCCCGAAAAACTGCGCGTCGTGCTCGACAACCTTCTCTCCAATGCCGTGAAATTCTCGCCGCCGGGGGGCGTTATCGGCGTCGCGGCGCACTTCGACGGTGATGCGCTCGAGCTCGACGTGACCGACCAGGGTCCGGGGATTCCGCGGGAGGAGCGGACACGCATCTTCGATCCGTTCTACCAGGGGCGCCAGGCCGGCGCGGGCCCGGTGCGCGGCACCGGCATCGGGCTCTCGGTCGTGAAGGAGTATGTGTTCGCCCACGGCGGCAGCGTGGAAGTCGTGGACAGCGGGCGCGGCGCCCACCTGAGGATCCGGCTCCCGTTGATCCGCGCGGAGACCGCCGCGTCGTGAGGAACCAGTTCATCCTGTTCGGGTTCGGCTGCGTGGCGGCACTCGCGGGTTGCGGCGTCGTGAAGATGGTCGAGCCCATGGAGCCGGCGCCGTGGGTGCGGCCGGACTCGCCCCAGCCGGCCTCGGACGTCGAGAGCCTGCTGCTCTACTACCAGTACGTCAGGAAGCTGTCTGGTCCCGAGGCAATCCGCGAGCACGAGGCGGCGTGGCATGCGATTGCCCGCGCGAACACCGATTTCAACCGCGTGCGCCTCGCCATGATTCTTTCGCGCCCCGGAACGCCGTTCACCGACGAAGCTCGCGCGGCCGGACTGCTGGAATCGGTCGCGACCCACCAGGGGCGGCTGCAGGGGCTCGCCGTGGTGCTGGGCGCGAGCCTGAAGGAGCAGCAGCGGCTTGCCGCCAGCGCCCAGGAGCTGCAGCAGAAGCTCGACGCACTGAAGTTGCTCGAACGCAGCATGATCGAAAGGAGCAAATGAACGCCCCGCGCGCCAGCATACTGGTGGTCGACGACGATCCGGACCTGCTGCGGCTCATGCAGATCCGGCTGACCGCTGCCGGCTACGCGGTTTCCACTGCCGAGAGCGCGGAACGCGCGCTCGCTCAGGTGAGCGCCACGCGCCCACAGCTGGTGGTAACCGATCTCCGGATGGGCGGCATGGATGGCATGGCGCTATTCGAGGCGATTCGCAGCGGGCACCCCATGCTGCCGGTCATCATCCTGACGGCGCACGGCACGATTCCCGACGCGGTGTCCGCGGTGCAGCGCGGCGTCGCGGGCTACCTGGCGAAGCCCTTCGACCCCAAGGCGTTGCTGACGGAAGTGGAGCGCGCGCTGGCGACGACAGGCGGCCCCCGGGGAGCCGGCGACGACGGGCAAGAATGGCGCCGCGAGATCATCACGCGCAACCACGCCATGGAGGACGTGCTGGGGAAGGCGCGGCTGGTTGCCGAGAGCGACGCAAGCGTGCTCATCTACGGGGAGTCGGGAAGCGGGAAGGAGATGGTGGCACGCGCCATCCACAAGGCGAGCCCACGGCGCGACCGCGCCTTCGTCGCGATCAACTGCGGCGCGATCCCCGAGCAGCTGCTCGAGTCCGAGCTCTTCGGTCACGTGCGGGGCGCCTTTACCGGGGCCGTGCGCGACCACAAGGGGCTGTTCCTGACCGCTAACCAGGGGACGCTGTTTCTCGATGAGATCGGCGACATGCCGGTCGCGCTGCAAGTGAAGCTGCTGCGCGTGCTGCAGGAGAAAAAGGTGCGGCCGGTCGGCGCCACCGACACGCATGACGTGGACGTGCGCGTGATCTCGGCGACCCACCGCAACCTCGAGGCGGAGATGGCGGCGGGTAATTTCCGAGAGGACCTCTATTACCGGCTGAACGTGGTGGCGCTCTCGATCCCGCCGCTCGGGGAGCGGCGCGAGGACATCCCGCTGCTCGCTGGCCACTTCCTCGGTCTTCTCGCCGCCAAGTACCACAAGTCCGTCAACGGCTTCGCCCCGGAGGCGATGGAGCTCCTGGTCGCGGCCGCCTGGCCCGGCAACGTGCGCCAGCTCTACAACGTCGTCGAGCAATCGATCGCGCTCGCGACGACGCCCATCATCCCGGTGTCGCTCGCGCAGCAGGCGATCCAGAATCAGCAGGCCGAGTTCGCCTCGTTCGAGGAGGCGCGGCGCCGCTTCGAGCGCGAGTACCTGACCCAGCTCCTGAAGATCACCGAGGGCAACGTCACGCAGGCGGCGCGGCTCGCCAAGCGCAACCGCACCGAGTTCTACAAGCTGCTCGGGCGGCATCAGCTCGATCCGAAACTTTTTAAGTCGAAGTAAGACGCACCGCCATTCTGTCGCCGCCCCGCGACAGAAAAACCCCTGCCGAATCACCCCGCTATGCCTGTCGTAGTGGGCCACGTTGCCTAGTGGCGACACTCAGGCTCGCGTTTGTGGATATAACCCATTGATAATACGTAATAATGCTGCCTGGTACGACCATTGCGCCTGACGGTTTGGCTCCCGTTCCGTGCGGGTTGTTCTTCGGTTGACGCTTGAGAGAGGACCGTTTGATGGAGGCTGCCGGTTTCACCTCGGGAAATGCAAGCGCCGTGGAGAAGCGGTCCAGGATCCTTTATTCCCTTTTGCTCGTTGCCGCGACGGCCGTGATCGGTTTCAGCGTCGTTGGCATCGCCGCCATGATGGGTTGGATCGCCGCGGGTTGAGCGAGGAGTGGGGGGAATGCGGAAGAAATGCGGTCCCGAGCCGGGACTTGAGCGGTCAACAGGAAGCCCGGCATTGAAGATGCATTGCGCGCTTCTGCTGGCCGCGTTGCTCGGCGCAGGGAGCCTCGCGGCCGGGACGGACGCGCAGGACGCGGCAACTCCCGCGACCGCGCGCGCTGCCGTATCCAGCAGCACGCCGCAAGCCCAGACTCGCCTCGTCGGCGAATTCTCCGGATTCGCGGGTTCGGAGGCCAACGCCCGCAGCCTGGTGGCGGGATTGCGGCAGGCCACCGAGATTACGCTCACCGCGCCCGGCGCGGGCGGTCAACCCGGCACGGCGACGCGGCTCGTCCCGCCCACCCGCCCCATGGATTACGGCAACGTCCGCGTTGCGCTCGTGCTCGCGCAGGAACAGCTTGCCCAGCTCGGTGTCAACCAACCCACGCCCGGCCAGATCAAGGCGGTGCTTGGCGGCGGGGGGATCGCGAGCCGCACGAACGGGCGAGCCGCGAGTCCTTTCCTGCATCCGGGCTTGCTGCAGATGCGGGCAGGCGGCATGAGCTGGGTGAGGATCGCCGGCACCATGGGTATCACGCTTGCGCAGGTCAAGGGGAACAGGGTCCGCCAGGCCGGCGCCGTCGCGTTGCCGCATTCAGACCGTCAGGCTGCGGCGAAGCGGGGAGGGGGCCTCGAGCCGCCGGCGATCGCGGGGTCCGATGCTGCACTGCTCCGACCCGCGAGCGCTACGCCGGCGCCCATATCTTCGGCCTCCATCACGAAGAGCTCCGCGGGCGGTCCAAGGACTGCGCCCGCTGCCAAGCCGGCGGTAGCGGCGCGACGTCCCGCCACGGCCAGGCCCGGACCGGAGATTCGCCGTCCCCAGACAAGTGTCGTGGCCGCAGCAGACGCCAAGCCACGGGTAGAGAGAGGCTCGATTCCCGCCCAGGACAGCGCGACAGGCGGGGCTGTCAGGATGATGCCCGCAGTGCCCGCCGCTTCTGATGGACCCACCGTATCCGAGGAAAGCCAGGCAGCGGAATAATGCTGGCCGATTGACAACACGCACGGCCCGGGCAGGGACCCCTCGGGCCGCGGAACATCCAGGTCCCGCAGGGAGAGGTGAACATGGCGATACTCAATCACGGAAGACTCAAGCGGATTCATGCGGAATTTCGCGGCGACGAGGCGGTGGAGCTCGAAATACTCGAAGTCATGCTGCGCATGGGGGAGGTTGCGCGCACGCGGATCGACACCGATACCCGGATGGTGCGTCTCGCGTTCAAGGCGCTCGAGCGGATGATCGTCGACTACGCCGGCAGGACCGGTCAGCGCTACCCGACCTACCTCATGCTGTCCAAGTACCTCGATGAGCGGGAGGCGCCGGCCCAGGCCGAGCCGACGCGCGTCGTTAGCATCCAGAAGTAAGCCACGACGTTACGGCGCCTGAAAAACGATCGAACCATGAGCCAAATCGCGCTGGGGTTGGGCGACCACCGATGGTGGTGGGGACTGCGCCAGATTGCGCTGCACGTCGTCATCACGCTGCTCGCGCTCGGCATCGCGTTCTCGTTGCCGGTTGTTGCCCAGTACATTCTCTATCAATGGTGGCCGCGCGTAGCTTCGGATACCAGTTTGCTGCTTTCGCTGGAAATAAGCCTCGCCGGGTCGCTCGTGGTGCTCTTCAACATGTGGCGCGTTGCCGTCGAGAACCGCCGCAAGAGCAAAGTCGCCGACACCGCCGCCCTGGTCTACGCCCGCCACGGCGCGGGCTGGCTGAGCCGCCGCCGTGAGCGCCGGCTGATCCGGAAGGTGCGCACGGCGCGCGATGCCTTCATCATGACGCTGACCGGCTACGACACGTTTGCCGACGCGAAAAGTCCGCTGCGCGAGCCGCTGCAATCGGCGTACGAGATTCGCGTGATGCTGCTCAACCCCGCGGCCCACGGGGCGGAGAAGCGGGTGAGCTCGTTGCCGGAGGAAGTCACGCAGCAGTCGTATGCAGAGGAGGTGGAAGCGAGCATCGCTCACCTGATGGCGCTGCGCACCCTCGGCAAGAACGTCACGCTCAAGTTCTATGACCACGAGCCGTTCTGGAAGGTCGTGGTGCTGGGCGATTACTTATGGGTCCAGTACTGCCACAGCGGCTTCGAAGTGAAGGACCAGCCGGAGTACGTGTTCGTCCTCAACCGGAACAACCCGCGGCTCGGGCTGTTCGTGCCGTTCTATGTCCATTTCCTTGAGCATTGGAATGACGCGCGCCATCCGCGATTCGACTTCGACACCCGCGAGCTTGTGTACTGCGACGATCGAGGTCGCGAAGTTCGTCGCATGCGCTACGCCGGGGCCATGGCGAGCACGCCGGCATTGCTGCAGCCGCGGCCGCTAGGCGGCTTCAGCCCGTGACGCGTGAGATCCGCACCACTTCGGGAATGCGCCGGAGCGCGCGCATGATGCGCGCAAGATGCAGGCGGTTCGAGACCTGCAGCGTGAAGAACATGTTGGTATAGCTGCTGCCGTCCTCGGGGTCCACCGCAACGTTCTGGATGTTGGAGCCCGCCTCTGCGATCTCGGCAGCGACCTTGGCGAGCACGCCGCGCTGGTTGGCCGCCACCAGCTTGATGCTGACCTCGAAGAGCTTCCGGGTCTCGGGATCCCACGCCACGTCGAGCACCCGGTCCGGGTCGTGGCGCGCCTTGGTGATGACGGAGCAGTCGTGGGTGTGGATCACCATGCCCTGGCCCTTGCTGATGATGCCGATGATCGGGTCGCCCGGTATCGGCCGGCAGCACTGGGCGAACTGCACCGCCATGCCTTCCGAGCCGTGGATGATGACCGAGCCCCGCGCCGCCGCCTCGTTCGGGCCCGGCTCGCCCCGCGACAGCAGCCGCCGCGCCACGACCGCAGAAAGCCGCTTGCCGAGCCCGATGTCGGCGAGGACTTCCTGGCGCGACTTGGCGCCGGCGTCGCGCGCGAACTTTTCCCACTGGGCGTCCTTGATTTCGGCCGGACCGGCGCCGAGCGCGGTCAGCGCCTGGTTGAGCAGGCGCTCGCCGAGCTTCGCCGATTCGTGGAAGTGCATCGTCTTGAGGAAATGACGGATGCGCGAGCGCGCCTTGCCGGTCGCGACGAAATTGAGCCACATCGGATTCGGCCTGGCGTGCGCCGCGGTGATGATCTCGACGCGGTCGCCGTTCTTCAATTCGGTGCGCAGCGGCATCAGCTCCTGGTTGATCTTCGCCGCCACGCAGCGGTTGCCGATGTCGGTGTGCACGGCGTAGGCAAAGTCGACCGCGGTCGCCCCGCGTGGCAGCGACAGGATCCTGCCCTTGGGCGTGAACACGTAGACCTCGTCCGGGAAAAGATCCACCTTGAGGTGCTCGAGGAACTCGACCGAGTCGCCTGACTGCGACTGCATCTCGAGCAGGCTCTGCAGCCATTGGTGGGTCTTCTTCTGGAGATCCGAGAGCGAGGTGTCGGTATCCTTGTAGAGCCAGTGCGAGGCGACCCCCGCTTCCGCGATCTTGTGCATCTCGCGGGTGCGGATCTGCACCTCCATCGGAGTGCCGAAGGGGCCGAACAGCATGGTGTGCAGCGACTGGTAGCCGTTCGCCTTGGGGATCGCGATGTAATCCTTGAACTTGCCGGGGATCGGCTTGTAGAGGCTGTGCAGGGCCCCCAGCGCGACGTAGCAGGCCGGCACGTCGTTGGCGATGATGCGAAAGCCGTAGACGTCCTGCACCTGCGCGAAGGTGAGGTGCTTCTCGCGCATCTTGCGGTAGATCGAGTAGAGATGCTTCTCGCGCCCCTGCGACAGCGCTTCCACCCCGGCGCTCTTCAGCTTCTTCTTGATGGCGTCGAGCACCTTGCCCACCACCTCCCGGCGGTTGCCGCCCGCCGCCTTCACCGCCTTGGCGAGCACCCGGTAGCGGTCCGGGTAGAGGTGCTTCAACGCGAGGTCCTCGAGTTCCTGGTAAATCCGGTTCAGCCCGAGGCGATTGGCGATCGGCGCGTAGATCTCGAGCGTCTCGCGCGCGATGCGGCGCCTCTGCTCGGAACTCACCGCCTCGAGCGTGCGCATGTTGTGCAGCCGGTCGGCGAGCTTGATGAGGATGACGCGCACGTCGCGCGCCATCGCCAGCAGCATCTTGCGGAAATTCTCGGCCTGCGCCTCGGCGTGCGACTCGAACTCGATCTTGTCGAGCTTGGAGACGCCGTCCACCAGCTCGGCCACCGGTCTGCCGAAAGTGCGCGAAATCTCGGTCTTGGTGACCGCGGTGTCCTCCATCACGTCGTGCAGCAGCGCGGCGGTGAGCGCCTGGGTATCCAGGTGCCACTGGGCGAGGATGTTGGCGACCGCGAGCGGGTGGGAAATGTAGGGCTCGCCCGACTTGCGGAACTGCCCTTCGTGGGCCTGCTCGCTGAAGTGATAGGCCGATTGCAGCTGCGAGATGTCCTCCGGCTTGAGGTAGCCGGACCACTCCTTGAAGATGGCGGGAGCGGCAGCAGACATGGGGTCAGGTGGGTGTCTTGTTCAGGATCTCGGGTCCGTACTTGCCGGCGGCGAGCTCGCGCAGCGCGATCACGGTGGGCTTGTCGCGGCTCGCCTCCATCATCGGCTGCGCGCCGTTGGCGATTTGGCGCGCGCGGAACGTCGCGGCGAGCGACATCTCGAAGCGGTTGGGAATGACTTTCAGGCAATCATCGACGGTAATTCGGGCCACGGCAGGCTCCTGTCACTTAGTAGCGGTTGATGAGGTTGACGTTGCGGCCGAGCTGGCGGGGAAGCTTGAGCCGTTCGGCCCGGAAGATGCAGCGCAGATCCTGCGCCGCCCGGTTGAAATCCTCGTTAATAATAACATATTCGTACTCGCTCACGTGGCTGATTTCCTCGCGCGCGGCGGCGAGACGCCGCGCGACGATCTCCTCGCTGTCCTGCCCGCGGGCCCGCAGGCGCGCCTCCAGCACCTCGGGCGAGGGCGGCAGTATGAAGACGCTCACCACCTGGCGCATGATGCGGCGCACCTGCTGCGCGCCCTGCCAGTCGATCTCGAGCACCACGTCGTGGCCCTGCGCCTGCTCGCGCTCGATCAACTTCTGAGAGGTGCCGTAGTGGTTGCCGTAGATCACCGCGCTCTCCAGGAACTCCCCGGCTTCGAGCATGCGCTCGAACACCGGCAACGCGACGAAGTGATAGTCGCGGCCGTCTACCTCGCCGGGGCGCGGGGGGCGCGTGGTATACGACACCGACAGCCGCAGCCCGGGCTCGGCCTCGAGCAGCGCCTTGACCAGGCTGGTCTTGCCGCCGCCCGAAGGCGAGCTCACGATGAACAGCACCCCGCTCATTCGATGTTCTGCAACTGCTCGCGCATCTGCTCGATCACGATCTTCAGTTCGAGCGCGGCGCGGGTCACGGCGAGATCCACGGACTTGGCGGCGAGGGTGTTGGCCTCGCGGTTGAGCTCCTGCATGAGGAAATCGAGCTTCTTGCCGACCGCGCCGCCGCCGGCAAGCGTCTGCCGCAACTCCGCCACATGGGCGGCAAGGCGCGTCAGCTCCTCGTCCACGTCGATCTTGGTGGCGAACACGGCGACCTCCTGCCGGATGCGCTCCTCCTCGCCGCCGCCGATCGCCTCCTTCAGCCGCGCGGCGAGCTTGTCCCGGTAGGCCGAGACCACCTGCGGTATGCGCGGAGTGAGATCGCCGAGAACGCGCTCCATGGTGTCCGCGCGCTCCCGCAGCAGGGACGCAAGGCGATCGCCTTCCCGGGCGCGTGACGCGCTGAACTCCCGCAGGACCTGCGCCATCAGCTCGCGGCAGGCCGCCTGGAGCTCCTCCAGGGGAAGGGGTTCCGCAGCCAGCATGCCGGGCCACCGCAGGATGTCGGCCGAGTTGAGCTGCGCGACTCCGGCGATCCGGGCGCGTACCTTGTGGTCCAGCGCCTCCAGCTGCAGCAGCAGGTCCTCATTGAGCTTCAACGTCTTGTGCGCGCCCGGCACCGACGTGAACGACACGCGGCACTCTACCTTGCCGCGTCCGATATTTTCGGTGAGCAGCTCGCGCAGCCCGGGCTCGACCGCGCGCAGGTCATCGGGCAGGCGGAACTGGATATCGAGGTAGCGGTGGTTGACCGAGCGCAGCTCGATGCTGAGGGCGCCGAACGGGAATTCCCGCGCCGAGGAGGCGTATCCGGTCATGCTGTGTATCATCGAACGGCTGTGAGTGAGTGAGTGGTGAGTGGTGAGTGGAAGAAACGAGCGCCGCAGCGAGCAATTGTCGAGGTATCGCCAACCCTTTACCATTCATGCATAGTTGATTAGGAACAATAACATACTCAGGGAGTTACATGCGACCCAGCGGGCGAAAACCGGAGCAACTGCGCGTGCTGCGCATCACGCGCGGCTACACGCGTCATGCCGAGGGCTCGGTGCTGATCGAATGCGGCGACACCCGCGTGCTCTGCACCGCGAGCGTCCTCGAGCAGGTGCCGCCGCACCTGAAGGGCGCGGCGCGGGGTTGGGTTACCGCCGAGTACGGCATGCTGCCGCGCTCGACCAACACGCGCACCGACCGCGAGGCCGCGCGCGGCAGGCAGTCGGGCCGCACGCAGGAAATCCAGCGCCTGATCGGGCGGGCGTTGCGGGCGGCCATGGACCTTGAGAAGGTCGGTGAGCGCACGATCCAGGTCGACTGCGACGTCATTCAGGCCGACGGGGGCACGCGCACCGCTGCCATCACCGGCGGCTTCGTCGCGCTGCACGACGCCGTCGCGCACCTGCTTAAAGAGCGGCTGATCAACTCCTCGCCGATCCGGGATTTCGTGGCTGCGGTCTCGGTCGGCGTATTCGAAGGCATTCCCGTGCTCGATCTCGACTACGCGGAGGACGCGAGCTGCGACACCGACATGAACGTCGTCATGACCGGCAGCGGCGGGCTGGTGGAGGTGCAGGGGACGGCGGAGGGGCGTCCTTTTACGCGCACCCAGATGAACGATATGCTCGATCTTGCCGGGCGCGGGATCAGGGAGCTCATCGCCGCGCAGCGCGCCGCCCTGAAGCCCTAGATCGATGAGGCGACTGGTTCTGGCAAGCGGCAATCCCGGCAAGCTGCGCGAGTTCCGCCAGATGCTTGCCCCGCTCGGAATCGAGGTCGTGCCGCAGACCGAGTTCGGCGTTCCGGAAGCCGACGAACCGCACGGCACCTTCGTGGAGAACGCGCTCGCCAAGGCCCGCCTCGCGAGCCGCCATACCGGGTTGCCGGCGTTCGCGGACGACTCCGGCATTTGCGCCGAGGCGCTCGGCGGCGAGCCCGGGGTCCATTCCGCACGCTACGCGGACGGGGCGTCTGCGGGCGCGCAGGGCGAGCGTGCGGGCCAGGACCGGCGCAACAACGAGAAGCTGGTGGCGGCCCTTCGCGGCCAGGCCAACACCCGCGCGCACTACTACTGCGTGATCGTGCTGGTACGCCATCCCGGCGACCCCGAGCCGCTGATCGCGGAAGGCCGCTGGCGCGGCGAATTCATCGCCTCACCGCGGGGAGACGGCGGATTCGGCTATGACCCGCATTTCCTGCTGCCCGAACTTGGCCGCACGGCCGCGGAGCTCCCGCCCGAGGAGAAGAACTCAATAAGCCACCGTGGCAGGGCACTGCGGAGGCTGGTCGAGATGCTGCGCCATGAGTAAGGCGGTTCCCGTGAAATCCGGATCGCTGGCCTCGCAGCCGGCGTTCCGGACGCTTCCGCCGCTTTCCCTGTACATCCACATACCCTGGTGCGCGCGCAAGTGCCCGTATTGCGATTTCAATTCGCATGAGGCGCGCGGTGCCGTGCCCGAGGAGCGCTACGTCGCCGCGCTCATCGCCGATCTCGAGCGGGCCCTGCCGGAGGTTTGGGGGCGGCGGGTGCACAGCGTGTTCTTCGGCGGCGGGACGCCGAGCCTTTTCTCCGCCCCCGCGATCGATGCAATCCTCGCGGCAGTGCGGGCGCAGCTCGCACTCGCCCCCGACGCGGAGATCACGCTCGAAGCCAATCCGGGAACCGTCGAGGCCGGGAAATTCCGGGACTTCCGCGCCGCCGGCATCAATCGGCTGTCGCTCGGCATCCAGAGCTTCGATCCGCGCCACCTGAAGTCGCTCGGGCGCATCCACGACGACGGCGAAGCGCGGCGCGCGATCGAGATTGCAATGCGCAACTTCGACAACGTGAACCTCGATCTCATGTACGGGTTGCCGGGACAAACCGTGGAGGGGGCGTTATCCGACATCGAGGGGGCGCTCGAATTCGCGCCACCGCACTTATCGTGCTATCACCTGACAATCGAGCCGAACACATGGTTTCACCGGTTTCCGCCGAAACTCCCCGATGACGACACCACCGCTGCGATGCAGGACGCCATCGAAGCGCGGCTCGCCGGGGCGGGCTACGACCATTACGAGACCTCCGCCTTCGCGCGGCGAAACACCATGACACCCGTCACGGGTCACCGGTCACCGGTCACGGATCGGGCGTGCCGCCACAATCTGAATTACTGGATGTTCGGCGACTACCTAGGCATCGGCGCGGGTGCGCACGGCAAGCTGTCGTTTCCGGGACGCATCGTGCGCCAGGCCCGGATCAAGCATCCCGAGCGGTACATCGTTGCCGCGGAAACCGGCGATCCGGTCTACGAACGGCGCGACGTGCGTTGCGAGGAGATTCCCTTCGAGTTCATGATGAACGCCCTGCGGTTGAACGCAGGCTTCCCGGCGGCGCTGTTCGAGGAGCGCACGGGCTTGCCGCTGACTGTTGTATTGCGCGAGCTGGAGGGCGCCGAGCGCCGCGGGCTGATCGAGCGCGACCACGCGCGCATTGCGCCGACGGCGCTCGGGCGGCGGTATCTCAACGACCTGCTGCAGCTATTCCTTGCGCCGGAAAAGCACGTCCCACACCCGGTGGCCGAGCCGTAGGCCACGCGCCTCGAACTTGGTCTGCGGCCGCCATTCGGGCCGCGGCGCGAACCCGGCGCAGGTGTTCTCGAGCAAGGGTTCCGCGGAAAATACTTCCAGGATTTGCTGCGCGTAGTCCTCCCAGTCCGTCGCCGCATGCGCGTAGGCGCCCGCTTTCATGCGCGAAGCGAGCAGCCCAACGAATGGCGCCTGCAGCAGGCGCCGCTTGTGGTGGCGCTTCTTCGGCCATGGGTCCGGGAAGAAGACGTGCACGCCGTCGAGACTGGCGGGGGGAATCATCGCCTCGACGACCTCCGCCGCGTCGTGCTGAACGACGCGGACATTGGTCAGGCCCAGCTCCGCCACTTGCTTGAGCAGGCCGCCGACGCCGGGGCCGTGGACCTCGATGCCGAGATAGTCGTTCTCCGGGTGCTGCGCGGCGATGCGGGCGGTGGTCTCGCCCATGCCGAAACCGATCTCCAGGATCCGCGGCGCTGCGCGCCCGAATACGCGGTCAAGATCGAGCGGCGCGGGCGCGTAGGGTATGCCGAAAAGCGGCAGCAGGGTCTCACGGGCCCGCCGCTGCGCGCCCGTGGCGCGGCCCTGGCGCAAGACGTAGCTGCGGATGGGGCGTTGGGGCGCGTTCACAGGCGGTCGCGCGCGGCGCTGATGGTCGCCGTTGCGACCACCGGTTACTTTGAGGCGGACGGCGCGATGAGGCCGGAGGTCGGCGAGCTCGGCGCGGCAGAGTAGAGCTTCTTC
>Ga0210102_1000188_pt1 | contig 18121 bp, 12 predicted proteins | sample RushOxbow_ThreeS_4_FD_185563 | JGI IMG/M metagenome (GOLD analysis project Ga0210102, IMG submission 185563) | Wetland microbial communities from San Francisco Bay, California, USA, that impact long-term carbon sequestration -... | ecosystem: Environmental > Aquatic > Marine > Wetlands ...
GCGCCACAGCGCGGGCTTCGCACGCGGACTGAGCCCCGAGCAGGCGACGCTCTCCGCGGTGAAGATCGAGGTGTTCCTGCGCAGCGTCGTGCTGCCGCGCGACCCGGCGATCTTCCAGCGCATCGTCGAGCGCTTCGAGGCGGCCGTCGCCGAATTCGAGGACTTGCTGCACGACTTGCCGACGCGCCAAGGTGTCAGTTTGAGGAAGGTCGAGCGGCACGAAAAGGCCGTCGAGATGCTGCGGCGCGCGCTGGGTCGGATCGCGCGGCTCGCGCCCGAGGCTTGCAGCGATCCCCCGAAGCCCGCGTAGGCGCCGACCGAGCGCTATACTGAAATCGATGGAATGAGGTTTCGATGGCAGATCGGAACTACGATCGGCTCAACGCCCAGGACAGCTCCTTCGTGCTGTGCGAAGGACCCGGCGCCCACATGCACGTGTCGGTGTTGGCAGTCGTCGAAGCCGCGTCGCTGCGCGAGCCGGGCGGCGGGCTCGACATCGAGCGGCTGCACGAATACGTGGAGTCGCGGTTGCACCTGCTGACGCGCTACCGCAAGCGACTCGAGTTCACGCCGCTCCAGCGGCATCCGATCTGGGTCGATGATTCCCACTTCAACCTCCGCTACCACGTCCGCCTCACCGCGCTACCAGGTCCGGGCAGCGAAGACCAGCTCAAGGAACTCACCGGGCGCATCCTCTCGCAACAGCTCGACCGCGACAAGCCGTTGTGGGAGATCTGGTTCATCGACGGGCTCAAGGGCGATCGCTGCGCGGTGCTGTCGAAGGTCCACCACTCGATGGCGGACGGAATCACCGGCACGAGCCTGATGACCGCACTGCTCAGCATCACACCCGACGAGCGGATCGAGCCCGCGCCGGACTGGGTGCCGATGCCACTCCCGAGCAAGCTCGAGCTGGCCATCGACGAGATCGAGCGCGCGGCGGGTTTGCCGTTCGCGACCCTGCGCGTCATGCGCGACGCGCTGCGGCGGCCCCGCCAGACTTCGGTGGAAGTCGCCGAAAGCGCGCAGGCCCTCTGGCAGGCGTTCGCCGCGGGCTTGCGCGCGCCCTCCAAGACACCCTTCAACCAGCCGATCAGCACGCACCGGCGCATCGACTGGTGCGCGCTCGATCTCGCCGCGATCAAGGACGTGAAAAAGCACCTCGACGGCAGCGTGAACGACGTGATCCTCAGCATCGTCAGCGGAGCCATGAACCGCTTCTTGACCAGACGCCACGTGGCGCTCGACGGCCTCGAGTTTCGCGTCGTCGTGCCCGTGAACATGCGGCAAGGCAAGCAGGAGCACGACGGCGCCAACCACGTCTCCGCGTGGCTCGTTCGCCTGCCGGTCGCCGAACGCGACCCGATCGCGCGCTTCGCGGCGGTAAAGGCCGAGACGCGTCGGCTGCGCAAGTCGAAGGCCGCGCAGGGGATCGATCTCCTGCTGCGCTTCGCAGATTGGAGCGGGACGGATCTGCTTCCAACGTCTGCGATGCGGCTGGCATCCATCGCTCCGGTGTACAACATGATCGTCAGTAACGTGCCTGGACCGCAGATGCCCTTGTATCTGCTCGGCGCGAAACTGCACGCCGTCTATCCGCAGATTCCGCTGTTTCCGAATCAGGCGCTGGGGATCGCGGCGATGAGCTACTGCGGCAAGGTCTACTTCGAGGCCATCGGAGACTGGGATCTGGTCCCGGATCTGCGGGTGTTCGTGCGGGCGATCCGCCGGTCGTTCGACGAGCTCAAGACGGCCGCGGAGGCGGGTTGAGCTGACGCGGGAGCGGGAAGTTTTCGCGTTTGGACCGCTCGGTCGATAAGAGAAGCCTGACGGATCACGACGATGGGGGGTGATCGCATGTTGGGTCGATTCGGTGCCACGTTGGAATACGCGCTGCGCTCGAGCGCCGCGCCCTTCGTGCTGGGCGCCCGCCTGGCCGGCCGGCTGCGGCACGCGGAACGACCGGGCCAGCCGCCGCGGCGCCGCGGGCTCGTGATGGCCTCGAAGGTCGCGCTCGACGAACTCTTCTTCGCCACCGAGATCCTCTCGGCCAGCTTCGTCTCGATGCGCGACCACGCGCGCATGACCCAGGAGATGCACGAAGCGCTCGCGCTGTTCAGCGAGCGCGGTTGGCTCGACGACCCCGCAAGTTATCACCAGGACCCGCCCGCGCTCGAGATCGCCAGCGTCGACGAACTCCGCGCGCCGTTTCTCCCCCACCGCCACCTGCGCTTCGCGAGTGGCTACGAGCCGCACGTCGGCGAACCCGGCCGCGAGCGCTGGCTCGGCTACGACCGGAACCGCACCGCGCACGTGCGGCTGCTCGAACACTCCGGTCCGAAGCGGCCCTGGTTGATCTGCATTCCCGGCTACCGCATGGGCCACACCCTGGTCGATTTCACCGGCTTCCGCGTGCACTGGCTCCATCGGACACTCGGCCTCAACGTGGCGATCCCGGTGATGCCCCTGCACGGAGAGCGGCGCGAGGGGCGGCGCGGCGGAGACGGCCTGTTCACCGGCGACTTCATCGAAACGATCCACGCCCAGACCCAGGCGGTCTGGGACGTGCGGCGCCTCGTGAGCTGGCTGCGCGAGCAGGGCGCGCCAGCGGTCGGCGCCTACGGTGTGTCGGTGGGCGGCTACACGACCGCGCTGCTCGCTTCGCTCGAGCGCAACCTCGACTGCGCGATCGTCGGAATCCCCGTGATCGACTTCATGCGCCTGCTGCGGGACCACATGCCGAGCATCGTCGAGCGGGCAGCCCTGCGCGTGGGCCTGTCGTTTCCCGAGATCGAGCGCTTGCTGCGGGTGATCTCGCCGCTCGCGATGGCACCCCAGCTGCCCGTCGAGCGCAGGTTCCTCTTCGCAGCGCTCGCCGATCAGCTCGCGCCGTTCGACCACGCGCGCGACCTCTGGGAACACTGGGACCAGCCGCGCATCGCGTGGTACCACGGCAGCCACGTCTCCTACCTCTGGGAAGCCGAGGTGAAAGCGCTGCTCGAGGAGGCCTTCCGGGCCACGGACCTGCTACCGGGCGACCACACGAAAGCCGCCTGACACGATCCGGTTTCGAAGCCGGTCCATCGGGCACGATCGCAGTGCGCGTTCGAAGCACGCTGCGACGAACCTCTACTGCGCGCCGTGTCTAATCGATCGCATTCGACCCGCCGTCGGCCGCGCGCGCATCGTCGCGGTGGGGATGGATCGCGGCCGCGGTGTGGCGCGTGGCGGGCATCTCGCTTTCCGCGCCCTTGACGTTCTTCCAGAGGATTTCGTTCATCAGCGTCATCGGGATCCGGTCGGGCTTGGAGAAATCGATCGCGAGCGACTGCTCGGCCATCGGCGCACCCGGGCCGTTGCGCACGGTGAGCGAAACGGCGGGCATCAGCGCCGTGTAGGGTCGCAGGTTCGGGATCTGCGCAAACGCCGCGGACATCGGCGTCGTGAGCGCGTCGTACTTGCTCATCGGCTCCACGCCGAGCAGCAGCTCCATCGTCCGCAGCGCGGAGACCGTGGAGTAGAAGGTGGAGTCCACACTACCCGTCTGGGTGTAGGGACTGATCACGAGCGCGATCGAGCGGTGGCCGTCGACGTGGTCGTGGCCGTCCTGGGCGTCGTCTTCCAGCACGAAGATCGCCGTGTTCGGCCAGAACGCGGAGTGGGAAACCGCTTCCACCAACCGGCCCAGCGCGAGATCGTTGTCGGCCACCATCGCGGCGGGGCTCGGTGCGTCGGGCGTCGAGCCGGAGGTGTGGTCGTTCGGCAGGCAGACGAATTGCATCCGCGGCATCGCGCCCGCCTGTTGGTACGCCTGGAATACCTCGAGCCAGCGGTCGATGCGCGCCTGGTCGGTGACGCTCAGGTCCCAGCCGGGATAGAGCAGATCCGTGTGCCCCTCGAGCCCGGGCATGGCGGCGTCGACGACGGGCGGATTGCCCATGTAGAAACCAAAGTTCCGATAGGAGACGTCGGCGCGGGCGAGGCTGTCCCAGAGGAAGCTCTCACCCGGTTCCTCGCCCGGAAGGCCGGCCTCTTCCGACACGTAGCCGAGCGCGACGAAGCCCCCGAAGTCGTAGGGTCGCTCGAAATCCGCGTAGTTGAGCGGCCAGTTCTTCTGGACGTAGCTGTTGGCGTTCGCGCCGTTCGACCAGCTCCAGCCGTCGGCTGAAACCTCCGCGTCCGAGTAAAAGTTGTCGAATGTGACGAAGCGCCGCGCCAGCTCGTGGTGGTTCGGCGTGACCGATTCGCCGAACAGCGCGAGCGAGGGATCTCCGTTGCCGATTTCGAGATCGCCGAGGATCTGGTCGTAGGTGCGGTTTTCCTTCAGCACGTAGATGACGTGCGTGATCGGTGACGCCTCGCCGGGCCGGCTCGGGACCACGCTTCCCTTCGCGGGGACCGGCGGGTCGTCGAAGCGGTTGTTCGAGAAGACCTGGGCCGTGTAGGCAGCGAGCTTTTCGCGCGTTGGCACTGGGATGCGCGACAGCGTTCCGTGTAGCATCGTTGGCCAGTAGATGCCATCCGGCGTCGGTCCGATGCCGAGGCCCTTCAGGTTCGTCACGAAGAGCGTCTCGCCCGAACGGTCGAGAGCGACACCGCTCGGATACCAGGCCGTCGGGATCAGGCCCGCGACGCGGTCGCCCCCGGCGCTGCCCGCCCGCGCCAGGGCTACGACGGCGATGTCGTTGTCGCCCGCGTTGGCGACGTAGAGCGTCCTGCCGTCGGGGCTCAGCGCGAGCGCGTTCGGGCTCGCGCCGATCCGGGCGCCCGCAAACGGGCGCAGATCGATCTCGCGCAGCAGCGCGGCGCGCCGGCCGTCGAGGACGCTCACGCTGTCGGAGTCGGTGTTCGCGACGTAGATCTCGTCGCTCGTATGGCTCGCGAGGATCGCGCTCGGGTGGGTTCCGGTCTCGAGCACGGCAACCTGCGCGCGCTGCGCGATGTCGACGACGGACACCGTGCGTGCGCCCCAGTTCGTGACGAACGCGAGCGTGTCGGAGCGGTTGAGCGCGACCGCGTACGGCAGGTGGCCGACGGGAATCTCGGCGAGCTGCAGCCGCGCGACCGGGTCGACGACGAACAGCGCGTCGGCGAGGTTGCCGGCCACGTAGAGCCGCTCGCCGCCGGCAGACACCGCGATGCCGGCCGGATACACGACGGCCTCGCGGTCGCTCGCGAGCGGAATCCGCTCGCCCTCTGCGAGCACGGCGTCGACCACGTCGAAGCGCTGCAGGGCGCTGCCCGCGCCATCCGCCGCGTAGACACTGCGGCCGTCGGGCGAAAACGCGAGACCCGCGTAGAAGCTCTGGGCCTGCGACTCTTGCCACGGCCACGCGCCGGACGGCTCGCCGCGCTGGGCGCGAAAGGCCTGGCGCACGCGGCCGTCCGCCGAACCCACCACCAGCAGCGCGTGGTCCTGCAGGCCGCCGGTCAGCGCGACGAGCCACTCGCCCGAGGGATGCAACCCGATCGCGAGCGGTCCCGCGCCGATGTCGACCTGACTCCCTGCCGGCGTGATCCGCCAGCCGTTCGGCGTGACCGCGCTGCCGTCGGGCTGCGGGCCCGCGAGCCGGATTTCGCTGCACGCGACGAGCGCCATCGCGAGCGCGAGCACCCATTTTGCGGCCCGGATTCGTCGGGCTCCTCGCGCAACGCGACCGCGCTGCTGTGTCTCGATGCACGGCATGAATGGAGCCCTCCCCAGGTCGGGGGATGATGGGCCCTCTGCGGCCGCAGCTCAAGCGGTTTCCTGCGGAGATCGCGCTTCGAAGCGCGAGACCCTCGGAGTTCACCACGACCGCGGAATCCGGTCTGACCACCTCATCGGTTGCGAAGGCATCGGACCCAGCGGGATCGGCGCAGAGCGGGCACTCGCGTCGCTGCGCGAGATCGACCGATCCAGCGAACTGCGTGACGCCAATCGGATCACACCGGGAATCGATGCGATCGGACCAATGACGGGAATTGGGGACCGAACCGAGACTGGAATTCCGCCTGCGCTTCCCGAGTCAGCGCGGTTCGCGCGCCTGGCCAACTCGTCGTTGGGCGATCCAACGCACCGGTTTCGCTTCGAATCGTCGAAATCACCCAACGCGTCGGAAAACGCTTGCCAAGCATGCCTTCGCGAGAGGAAAATGAGCGTCGCTCGAATCGCGTAGGAGTTTCCGCGATGACCGGAATCCGGCCCGCGTCGGTCGTCCCGCTGGGGATCGGAGCAGCACCGTCCGCACCCGCCCAGCCGGCGCCCCGCCGCCCCGGGCGGCAGATCGCGAGCAGGCGAAAACCGCAAGACCATTGCGGTGGAGTTCGTTCCAGCAGACACAATCCCGTGAGGAGGGGTCCCATGCGAGAACTGCGTGCCACGAGTTGGTTCGTCGCGATTTCGATTCTTCTAGGGCTGAGCATCTCGATCGCGCCAATGCGGTCCGCGGTCGCGGCAGAAATCGCGCTACCCGGCCTGACTGGCGATGTCGAGGTGACGCTCGACACCCAGGGTGTGCCTCACATCATCGCGCGCAACGATTTCGACCTGGCCCGGGTGGAAGGATACATCCACGCGCGGGATCGCTTCTTCCAGATGGACCTGACACGCCGCCAGGTCAGTGGCGATCTGGCGGAGTTGCTCGGGGCCGGCGTGCTCTCGAGCGACATCCAGAGCCGCACGATCGGTCTCCGACGCGCGGCCGAACGTTCCCTCGGCGCGCTCTCTACGCGCGAGCGTGATCTCCAACAGGCCTACGCCGATGGGGTCAACGCGTACCTGGCGAGCAACCCGCTTCCGCTCGAGTACGGGCTGCTGGAACTGACCCAGGCTCGACCCTGGAACGTCGTCGACAGCCTGGTGATCGGAAAGGCGATCGCGGCGAGCCTCTCGCTCGACATCGACATCGGCCCGACGCTCCAGCTTCAGGGATTCATCGCAGCTGGCGCCGCGGGTGGCTTCGACGGCCAGGCGCTGTTCTTCGAGGACGTCGTCCGATCGGCGCCAATGGATCCGGCGTCTACGGTGCCCGACGCCACCAACACGACCCCGTTCATCAGCGCCAGCGTCAAGAAGGTCGAAAAGACGCAACTCGCGAAGGCGGCTGCGGGCGCAGCGCGCATCCAGGAGAAATTCAGCGGCGTCGCGCTGCTCGAAGACGCGATGAACCGCAGGGAGACCTTCATCGGCAGCAACGAGTGGGGTGTCGCGGCCGACAAGACCGAAGCGGGCCAGCCGATCATCGCCAACGACCCCCATCTGGCGTTGAACATCCCGTCGACGTTCTACGAGTGGCACCTGATCGTGAAGGGCGATCCCGTGGATGGCGACATGAACGTCAGCGGGGTTGGCTTTCCGGGCGCACCGGGCGTGATCCTCGGGCAGAACCAGCACATCACCTGGGGCGCCACCACGAACCCGATGGACGTGAGCGACATCTTCAGCGATACGCTGAAAGTCGGCCTCCCTGACTGCGCGGCGATCGGTGCGCTGGCCTGCATCGAGAGCGAGGGGGTGCACCACGCGGTCACGCTCGAAATTCCCACCTACCGCTACAACATGGTCGGCGATGCGATCCCCGACAACCTGGTCGTGGCGACGCTGCCGCCCGATCAGTCGATCATCGCGACGGTCGCCTTCCGAAGCTTCGGTCCGATCCTGGACATCGGCGATCCGAGTGTCATCGCAACCGGGGGAGTCACGACGGCGCTGACGCTTCAGTACACGGGCTTTCACGCCACGCGTGAGTTGTCGACCTTCCGAGCCTGGAATCGCGCCCGCAACCTGAGCGAATTCCTCGAGGGACTGGCGGACTTCGACGTCGGCTCGCAGAACTGGGCCTACGCGGACGTGGACGGGAATCTCGCCTACTTCAGCAGCGCGGAGAACCCGCTGCGCAAAGACCTGGAGCAGGGTACGGTGATCGGCCTGCCGCCCTACTTCATCCGCGACGGTTCCGGTCCCAACAACTGGGTGCCCGATCCGGCCCGCACGCAGGGCCAGGCGATTCCATTCGACATCATTCCGTTCGCCGAGATGCCTCAAACCGTCAATCCGGCCAATGGCTTCTTCGTCAACGCCAACAACGATCCGGCGGGAACGACGCTCGACAACAACCCGCTGAACCAGGTGCGGCCGTCCAAACCCACGGCGATCTACTACCTGAACCCGAGCTACGCGATCGGCATGCGGGCCGGCCGCGTCACCCGACTCGTCGAGGCCGCGGTGAACGCGGGAGGCGTGACCCGGAAACAACTCCAGAATCAGCAGGCGAACACCCAGCAGCTCGACGCGGAGTTGTTGACGCCGTTCCTGCTGACGGCCTTCGCCAACGCGTCCGACGCCGGGGCCCCAGCGGAACTCTCGGCCCTGGCGGCCGATCCCGACGTCGCCGAGGCCGTGGACCGGCTGGCGGCCTGGGATTTCTCGACTCCGACGGGTATTCCGGAGGGGTACGACGCCAGCGACAAGAATGGCGAGCGAAACGAGCGGGTCAAGGATGACGAGAAGCAGGCTGCGGTTGCCGCGACCCTGTACAACGTGTGGCGCGCCAAGGCGATCAAGGCCGTCGTCGATGCGACACTATCCAGGATAGGCGCACCCGGCGTCGGATCGAGCGATGCGCTCAAGGCGCTCGACAACCTGCTGGTGCAGGAACCCTTCACGGGCGTGGGCGTTTCGGGCGTGGATTTCTTCCCGGAGCCCGCGTCACTCGGCGACGCGGGGGATCGCCGGGATGCGACCCTGCTGATGGCGATGCGCACCGCGCTGGATGCGCTGGCTTCGAACGACTTCCAGGCGGCGTTTCGCAACTCGACCGATCAGGACGACTACCTCTGGGGCAAGTTGCACCGCATCACCTTCGACCACCCGTTCGTACCCGAGTTCTCGATCCCGCCCGCGGCCGGCTTCGAGAACCTCGCTTCGGACCTGCCGGGATTGTCACGCGACGGCGGGTACAGCGTGGTCAACGCCTCGGGCTTTTCCGCGACCGCAGACGGAACCAACGAGTTCCGCTTCGGCAGCGGCCCGGTGCGGCGCTACGTGGGCGGTCCGGTGATGTTCAGCGGAGGTCGCAAGCAGGATCGACCCACGGCGAGGATCAGCGGCGTCAACGTGATGCCCGGCGGCCCGTCGGAAAACCCGTTCAGCCCAAACTACGCCACCCAGCTCGGGCTCTGGCTCACGGCGGACCACCATTCCGTCCCAATGGGCATGAACATCCCAAAGAGGGCCACCCAGAGCAAAGACACCTTCGTCCCCAAGTAGGCAGCAACGCAACGAAAACCCAAGCGGGGACGCAGGCGGGGACGTTGTTGAATAGTTGAATTGTCGTCGCGCGGGGGCATCGTTTGCCGTCGAGCGGGGCGCGTTGAATCGTCGCGCTTGTGCGCGCGATCGCGTCCGACACGACTGGCCGAAATGATCAGGCGCCACGAGCGCTGGCCCGCCGTCAATGCGCCCCAGCGGCGATCAGACGTCGCGGGTCAGCTTGTCGTAGAACTTGACGTAGTCGCCCCGTTCTTCGCTCGACAGCACTTCGATCGCCGCCCGCGGGTGCAAATTCAACTGCCCGGTGATGTTGTAGGGAACTAGCGCTCCCCACTCGAGCTTGCCCCGCATCGGATCGATGTGATCGCGCAGCAGCTCGAGTACCGGGCGCAGTGAGAACTTCGGATTGCGCAGGAAGCCGAGCAGCAGCTCCATCGGGCAGTTTCCCGCACCGCGCCCCATTCCCATCATCGTCGCGTCGACCCGGTTTGCGCCGAGGATGATCGCTTCGATCGTGTTGGCGAAGGCGAGCTGCATGTTGTTGTGCGCGTGCATGCCGATTTCCTTGCCCGTGCCCTCCAGCGCCCTGGCGTACTTCTTGTACAGCATGTCCACCTGCTCGCGGTACAGATGGCCGAAGCTGTCCACGATGACCATGACGCCCGCGGGCGAGGGCGCGATCGCGTCGAGCACCGCGTCGATCTCGGTCTCGGTGATGCCCGAGACGGCCATCAGGTTGGCCGAGGTCTCGTAGCCGAGGCTGTCGGCATGCTCGATCATCTGCACCGCTTCAGAAACCTGGTGCGCGTAGAACGCGACCCGGACCATGTCCAGCACGCTCTCGCTCCGCGGGACGAACTGCTCCTTCCAGTCACACTTTCCGGCGTCTGCCATCACGGCGAGCTTGAGGCCGGTGGCCTCGTCGTCGTGCCCGCCGACCACCCGGTTCAGATCCTCTTCGTCGCAGTACTTCCACACCCCGAATTCCTGCTTGGGGAACAAACGCGGCGCATTCTTGTAGCCGATCTCCATGTAGTCGATGCCCGCGGCCAGGCAGGTGTCGTAGACGGCGCGGACCATGTCGTCGCTGAACTGGTGCTTGTTGACCAGGCCTCCGTCGCGAATCGTGCAGTCGAGCACCTTGAGTTCGGGGCGATAGGTGATCCAGGGGGCTTTGTTGCTCATTTCAGACCTTTCCCGTCAGAGTCCGGAAATCCTACCCCATCCGGCCGCGCTCGGCAGTGGCCTCAGCCGAGCTCAGGCCGCTGCCGGCTCCAGTCGAGCCACGGGCGGACGCGTTCGAGCGCGGCGCCCACCCGGAACACCGTGATGTCGTCGAAGGGTCGGCCGACGATCTGGATGCCGCTGGGCATCCCACTCGGCGTGAAGCCGGACGGCACGGCGAGCACCGGGCAACGACTGAACATGTTGAACAGGATCGTCATCACCCAGCTTCCGTCGGCGGGCACGGGGGTGCCGTCGACTTCGAAGTCCTCCCACGACGGCAGGTCGGCGGGAATGTCGGGAACGGCGACGGTGGGGCAGACCAGCACGTCGTGGGCCGCGAGCAGCGGACCCAGGTGATCCCGCCAGATGCGACCGGCGCCTAACACGGAGTTCCGAAACTCCCGCGTCGAAACCTGCGCGTTCTGCTCGGCAAAACCCGGGGTGTAGTCGCAGACTTCGTCGCGGTGCTGCGCCATGGCGTCGGCGAAGGCTGGCGCGTTGAGGTGATCGCCCCAATGATTGGCGAGCCGCGTGGCTTCGGCCGCCCAGTCGATCGCCACTTCGGAAAGCTCCGCGCCGGCCTCCCGCAGCGCCGCGAGCGCGTCCTCGGTGTTGCGGCGGACGTCCGCTGCCAGCCGGTGGAAGCCGAGATCGAACGAGTAGGCGACGCGCAGCCCATCGATGCCTTCGAGCGCCTCGGGGATCTGGACGCGCTCACGCACGCTGGCGTGGTCGGCCGGATGCTGGCCCGACATCAGATTCTGCATCAGCGCGCCGTCGGCCACGCTGCGCGTCATCGGCCCGATGTGGTTGTAGACATCGAAGCTCGTGAACGCGCACTCGGGGTTGCGGCCGTAGGGGGGCTTGAAGCCCACCACGGCGCACATCGCCGCGGGCATCCGGATCGAGCCGCCGCTGTCGGTCCCGGTTGCGAGCAGGGTGGTGCCCGCGGCGAGCGCCGCGGCCGCGCCACCGGACGAACCGCCGGGCGTGTTCTTCGGGTTCCAGGGGTTGCGGGTGACACCGTGAAGCCGCGAATAACAAACCCATGGCCAGCAGAACTCGGGACACGTGGTGCGGGCGTGAAGGATCGCGCCGGCTTCGAGCAGCCGATCCACCGACGGGTTGCTGTGTCGGTCGACGTGATCGCGCAGGAAGACCGAACCGGACGTCGTGCGCTTGCCGGCGATCGCGGTGTCGTCCTTGACTGCGAGCGGAATCCCTTCGAGCGGGCGGGGCGCGGGGCCCCGGCCCGCGTAGCGCGCGGTCGCTTCCCGAGCCTGCGCGCGCGCCTCATCAAAGTAGGTGTCCGCGAACGCATTGATGATCGGCTCGACGCGTTCCGCGCGCGCGATCACGGCGTCGAGCAGATCCACCGGCGAAAGCCGACGCTCCCGGAAAAGCGCCAGCGCCTCGCTGGCCGACAGGTAGACGAGATCCAAATCATCCATCTCCAGCTCCGACTTTCGACTCCGACTTCCAGTTTCGTCGATCGACTCCGAATTCCAGCTTCGACTTTCGACTCCGACTTCCAGCTCCGACTTTCGACTCCGACTTCCAGCTCCGACCCAGGCTTCCCGCTCCTACACCGATTCCCATCTCCGATGCCAATGCTCGCGACAGCGCGAAATCCTCGAAATCGCATCCGCCGACTGCGCGCGGGTCGCGCTCGATTCTACCGCGCCGGGGCCGCGACGCCGCGGGTCGCTCGCGCGGGATCCCAGGCGTCCGCTGTCGCTCGGCGCAGCAACCGCTCGAACAGACCCGGCATCCTCGCGAGCGCCTGAAATGCCGCGCGGCGCGCGCGCGGGTGCGCGACGGCGGCGCCGAGCAGCGCCGCGAACGCGCGGTGCTCGCGCGTAATGCGCCGCCATTCACGCTCGTATCCGACGGGCGACCCAGATTCGGCGAAGACCCGCGCGAGCGCATCGCCGCTCCGCAGCGCGAGCGCGATGCCCTCGCCCGTCACGGCATCCGTATAGCCCGCCGCGTCCCCGACGAGCGCGATGCTTCCCGTCACGCGACGGCGTGCGCGCTGCCAGAACGGGCCGGCCCCGCGCGCGTCGCTGACGGCCTCTGCACCGGCCAGCTTCAGCGCGAGTTCCGGGAACGCCGTGAGTTGTTGCTCGAAGCTTCGCCCGTCGGCTCGCGCGAGAATCGCGACCCCGACTTCGTCCGGCGCCACGGGTGTCACGTAGGCCTCGGCGCTGCCGCTCCAGTGCACCTCGACCAGCGCGCTCCACGGCGCCATCCGAAAATGCCGACGCAGGCCGAACCGGCGCGAACGCGCGCCCGAAGCGAGTCCCACGCGTTCCCGCACCGGACTCGCGAGACCGTCTGCGCCCACCAGCAGGCGGCTGTGAAACGCGCCGCGCGACGTCTGCGCAACGATCCCGCCCCGGCGCTGCGCGAAGTCGATCAGCGCGCAGCCCAACGCGACCTCGACGCCCGCACGCCTCGCGGCCTCGAGGAGTTCGCGCGACAGTTCCGTCCTTCGCACGCCCAGGCCGGCACCCGTCGCGAAGCAGCCCTCGAGCACGAGCGGACCATCCACGTAACGCACGCCGCGAAACGGCGCGGCGCGCAGCCGCTGCGTGCGCACCCCGAGCGCCTCGAGTGCGCGCACGCCGGCGGGCCCGATTCCTTCGCCGCAAGCCTTGTCGAGCGGTCCGTGACGGCGCTCGATCACGCAGGTAGAAATCCCGCGACGCGCGAGCGAGAGAGCGGTCGCGATCCCGGCGGGGCCCGCACCCGCGATCAGGACCGCCGCCTCACGCACGCCGAAACGCCCACTCGGAGCGCAGCATCTCGAGCGCGAGGCGCGGGAGCGAGACGGGAGCGGGTTTCACGAGCGCATCGCTGCGGTACGCGCGAAGTGTCTCGGCGCGGCGAATCTTGCCGCTCGAAGTGCGCGGCAGCGTGCCGGGCGCGAGCGGGATCACCCGCGCAGCGCGGATGCCGGTGCGCTCGAGCACGCGCCGACCGATCGCCTCCGCGAACGCGGCATCTTGCCGCGGCGATCTGCGCGCGCGTTCGACGAAGAGCCAGAGTTCTTCGCCCGAACCGTCCTCCGCCATTCCGGAGACTGCGGCGCTGCAGCCCGTGCGCACCATCGGCAGATCGTCGATGGCGTGCTCGAAATCCTGTGGCGCAAAGTTGCACCCGCGCAAGATGACCAGATCCTTTGCCCTTCCGTAGAGATGGAGTTCGTTCTCGCAGAGAAAGCCGATGTCCCCCGTATCGAGCCAGCCGTCCACGAGCACGCGGGCCGTCTGCTCCGGCATGCCGTCATAACCGCGCATCAGCGACGGTCCCCGAACGCGCACGCGGCCGAGTTCACCCTCATCGACGGCTACGCCGGCTTCGTCCACGATCTCGATCGCGAAGCCCGCGAGTGGCCGCCCGACGGACACGATCGGCTGCCCGCGGGTCTGGCGGATGGCGAGCCGCCGCTCCGCGAGTGCCCGCGGATCGAAATGGCGCACCGCAAAAGGCTCGCGCAGGGCGCTGAACGTCACCGCGAGCGCCGCCTCTGCGAGTCCGTAGACGGGGGTGAGCGCCTCCGGCGAGAGCCCGTGGCGCGAAAAGCGCGCGACGAAGCGCTCGAGCGCGGCCGGCGTGACGGGCTCGGCGCCGTTCATCGCAATCCGCCACGACGCCAGGTCGACGCCTTCGAGCTCGGTGTCGCGGATGCGATCGGCGCAGAGCGCGTAGGCGAAATTCGGCGCCGAGCTGATCGACGCGCGGTGGCGCGAGATCGCGCGCAACCAGAGCGCGGGCCGCGCGATGAACAGCTCGGGCGGGATCAACACGAGGTCGCGCCCGTGAAAGAGCGACGTCAGTGCACCGCCTACGAGGCCCATGTCGTGATAAAGCGGAAGCCAGCTCACGGTGACGTGTTGGAAGCTGTCCGTTTCGGGGTAGGCGTCCAGGATCGTGTCACCGATGGCCCGAATGTTCGCGAGCAGCTGGCGGTGCGAAAGTGCGACGGGTTTCGGAGCGTGGGTGGTTCCCGACGAGAACTGCACCAGAGCGAGCGCATCGGGATCGGCGTCGGGCAGCGCGAGCGGATCCGCGCCGATTTCGGCGAGCGGCACACAGCCCATCGGCGTGCGCGCGAGTTCGATCGCGCGCCCGAGAATTCGCCGCGCGCGCCCGTCCGCGAGAACCACGCGCACCCGCGCTGCGTTCAGCGCGGCCGCCGTGCTGGCGTGGTACTCGTGCAGGCGGCCGAGCCGCACGGGCGGATAGAGCGGCACCGCGACCGCGCCCGCGAGCAGCGCGCCGAACAGCCCGTCGAAGAACGCAGGGCTGGTACCGGCGACGATCGCGACCCGATCGCCCGCAGCGATCCCGCGCGCCACCAGACCGCCCGCGGCACGTTGCGCGCGCGCGAACAGTTCGGCGTGCGAGTAGACGCGCTCGTGCTCGCGCGCGTCGACGAAATGGATGCGTCCGAGGCCGCGCGCGGCCTCTGCGAATCGCGAAACCAGCGTCTCACGCATGCGTTCCCACCCGCCCTCGCGCGCGGTCGATCCAGGCGACGAGGTTCGCGATCGTGATCACCTCCTGGCCCTCTTCGAGCTCGAGCGCGACCTCGAATTCGTTCTCGAGTCGGACGACGAGATCCAGCTGGAGGATCGAATCGAGCCCGAGATCGGTGACCAGGTTGGTCTCCGGGCGCAGGTCGCGCGCCTCGCTGCAGACCGATCGCAGAATGCGTTTCACCTCTGCGAACGTGTCGCTCATCGCGCACCTCGCAGCGGTACGATCAGCGGTCGATCGCCGAGCCGCTCGTCGAACGCGCAGTGCTCGACGAGCGCGCGCTCCTCGACTGCGATGCGCACGCGAAGCAACCACGCATTCAGCGCACTGAACACGAGCGCGGTCAACCAGGCGCCGTGCACGAGCGGGATCGCCACGCCTTCGATCACGACGGCCAGGTAGTTCGGATGGCGCACCCAGCGGTACGGACCGCCCGTGACGACCGGCAGGCCGGGTTGCGCGATCACACGCACGTTCCAACGCGGGCCGAGCGTTGCGATCGCCCAGTAACGCAGCGCCTGCGCGGCGACCATGAGCGCGAGCATCGGGATGCCCACGCGCGGATCGAACGCACGATGGAAGAGCGAGACCTCGAGCGCACAGCAGACGAGGAAGCTCGCGTGCAGCAGCTGCATCCAGCGAAAGTGTGCGGCCCCGACTTCGATGCCACCGTGACCCAGCGCCCGCCTCGCATTGCGTCGCGACAGGCGCAGCTCGAAGATCCGTTCCGCGGCGATGGCGCCGAGCAACGCGTAATACGCTGTCACCATTGCAGCAACACGAGTTCGGAGCAGAACCCGGGTCCCATCGCGAGAAGGAGTCCGAAGGTTCCGGGTTCGGGTTTTTCGTCGAGCGCTTCGGCGAGCACGAAGAGAACCGACGCGCTCGACAGATTGCCGACGCGCGAAAGATGCTCCCACGAGGCTGCGAGCGCGTCGGGCGCGAGCGAGAGGCCCCGCTCGATCGCTTCGAGAACCCTGGGGCCGCCCGGGTGGCAGACGAAGATGCCGATCTCGGACAGGTCGATGCCCTGGTCGGCCAGGAACCGGTCGACGTCGGGGCGCAGTCCCGCTGCCATTCTGGGCACATCGGCCGAGAGCACCACCTGGAATCCTCCGTCGGCGACGTCCCAACCCATGACCCGCTCGGTGTCGGGATAGAAGATCGAGCGGGTCGCCAGGATGCGCGGGCCGAGCGCACCCGTGTTGGCGCCGCGCAGTACCACCGCGGCGGCGCCATCGCCGAACAAGCCACTCGCGATCACGTTCGCGATCGAGGCGTCGCTTCGCTGGAGGGTCAGGCTGCAAAGCTCGACCGACAACAAGACGGCCGTCTGATCCGGAAATGCGCGCAGGTAATCTGCGGCGCGGGCGATGCCCGCGGCTCCCGCCACACAGCCGAGACCGAAGATCGGCGTGCGCTTGACATCGCCGCGCAGCGGAAGTCGGTTCGCGAGCCTGGCGTCGAGAGACGGCACGCTGATTCCCGTCACGCTGACAGAGAAGATGTGGTCGACATCGGCGGGCGAGAGGCTGGCGCGCGCGAGGGCAGCACGGATCGCCTGCTCGCCGAGTTCGAGCCCGCACTCGATGTACGCGGCGTTCGCGTCGCCGAAACCCTTCAACTTCGCATAGCCTTCGATCGGAAGGGCGAGATGGCGGCCCCCGACCAACACGTTGCGGTGAATCTGATCGAGCCGCTGGGGATTGTGGAAGCGTCCGGCCCAGAGATGCGAGAGCGCGTCGGCGAGTTCTCGTTGATCGAAGTAGTGCGCCGGCAGGGACAGGCCGACCGCGGCGATCTGCATCAGCTCTCCACGGTGGAGTCACGGAGCCGCGCGAGCCGGAAGCCGCTTCCCGCCGACCGGGCGGTCGTGAATGCACCTCGGCTCCGAGTCCTGTCGGGGTTACGACCAGACCCGGAGCGCGGTTTCCCCCGGATCGTAGCGCCCTGCCCGACCCGACTGACAGCGCACGCGACTGCACCGAACAACGATCGGAACGCGACCCCGGGCGCACCCTGTCGGCCCGGCTTCGACACCCGGGCGAGCGGCCCGCTTCCGAAGCGCCGCGAGCCGCATTGGCGGATTCGTGGAGTGTGCGGGATCCGGCTAGCCTTCGCGCAACTCAGCCGATCCGGGTTGAGCAGGAGGATCCACGACATGGCCAGCTGCGCGGCGCGCGCGCGCGCGAGGATCTCGAGATCGCGTTTGTGCGCGCGGGCTTTCGTGGTTTCCGGCCTGCTCTGGCCGGCCGGACCGGCCGCAGCCGAATTGGCGCCACAGAGCAGAATGGAATGGGCGCCGCAGAACATCAGGGGCCACTGCGAGATCCGCTTTTCCGGATCGTCGACACTCCACGATTTCTCCGGGGAGGTGCGTTCGCGGCCGTTCGAACTCGGAGCGGTTGTCGACGAGATCGGCGGACCCGCGTGGTGGAGCGGCTCGGTCGAGGTCGCGGTGGCCGAGATGGATACCGGGATTGCGCGACGCGATCGAAAGATGCGCGCGATGTTCGACGCGGATCGCTTTCCGCTGATCGTGGCCAGCTTCCCGAACGTGGGTGGCGCAACGCTCGCAGCTGCGCGCAGCGGCGGCGAGCCCGACCTCGCCTTCGACCTGACCATTCGCGATGTGAAACGCCCGGTCGTGGCGAAGGTCTCGAACTGGACCGAAGAGGCGGGCCGTTCGAGCTTCGACGTCGATTTCGAACTCTCGCTGGAAGCGTTTGGTCTCGAAGTGCCGCCGGTATTGGGTCTGCTTCGCGTGGGCGACGCCGTCGGCGTGCACGCGCACGTGATCCTCGATGAGCTGACCGAAGGGCGGCCCGAAACCGCGGCATTCGACGGGTCGCCGGGATCGCTTCCACCCCGTTCGTGATCCAGGCCCTGCTCACGACTGCGCGCATCCCGTATCTGGTGGTGTTGGCGCTCGCGACCGCGATCTTCGGCCACTTCGCGTTCGCGGTTCCGCTGGAGCAGAGCAACGAGTCGATGAACTCGCTCGGTGACGAGCCGCGCGCCGTCTACGACGCGTTTCGCCGCTTGTTCGGAAGCGACGAGAACCTCGTGCTGAGCGTGACCCACCCGCAGCTGCTC
>Ga0210102_1000189_pt1 | contig 18103 bp, 17 predicted proteins | sample RushOxbow_ThreeS_4_FD_185563 | JGI IMG/M metagenome (GOLD analysis project Ga0210102, IMG submission 185563) | Wetland microbial communities from San Francisco Bay, California, USA, that impact long-term carbon sequestration -... | ecosystem: Environmental > Aquatic > Marine > Wetlands ...
ACCGAGATGCTGAGGGGCTACGGTTCGACATCCAGCCGCGCAACTGAGCCACCTTTTCGGAGTGCTCCATGGGCGAACGCCACAGCGCACCGCCTGGGGTGGCCGGCGCGACCGGATCCCGACCGATTGGCGGCAGCCCGTTCTCGGCTGACCCGGGTTTCGGTTCGACTGACGCCGCAAGCGAATCCGTCGGATTCGCCCGCTAGCGCAGCGCCGCGGGCAACTGGAAGGTCACGCCCTCGTCGACGAGCGGCAGGGAATCGATCGAGAATTCGCCGTCCGAGAGCTGCTTCAGGCGTTCGACCACTTCGGTCACCAGGATTTCCGGTGCCGACGCGCCGGCCGTAACACCGACGCACGACACGCCCTCGATCCAGGCCGGATCGAGTTGCTCGGCGGTCTCCACCAGATACGAGCGCGCGCCGAGTTTCTCGGCGAGTTCGACCAGGCGATTGCTGTTGGACGACGCGGGCGCACCCACGACGATGATGACCGCGGCCTGCTTGGCGAGTTTCTTGACCGCGTCCTGGCGATTCTGGGTCGCATAGCAGATGTCGTCTTTGCGCGGCAGCGCAATTTTCGGGAAGCGCTCCTGCAGTGCCTCCATCACCTCCCGCGTGTCGTCGACCGAAAGCGTGGTCTGGGTAACACAGCCGAGCCGGCTCGGGTCGCTCACTTCCAGGGTCTGAACGTCTTCGACGGATTGGACCAGATGCATGCGGTCTCCTCCGTGCCCGAGCGTTCCCTCGACCTCAACGTGGCCCGCGTGGCCGATCAACACGATTTCGAGGTTGCGCCTGATCATGCGGCCGGTTTCGACGTGAACCTTGGTGACCAGCGGGCAGGTTGCGTCGACCACGTGGAGACCGCGCTCCGCGGCCTCGGCGCGAACCGCCGGCGAGACGCCGTGGGCGCTGTAGATCAGGCGCGCGCCGCACGGAACGTCGGCCAGGTCGTCGATGAAGATCGCGCCCTTGGCGCGCAGGTCATCCACCACGTGGCGGTTGTGGACGATTTCGTGGCGGACGTAGACGGGCTTTCCAAAGCGCGCGAGCGCGCTCTCGACGATTTCGATCGCGCGGTCGACGCCCGCGCAGAATCCGCGGGGACTGGCCATGAGGATTCGCATCGGACCAGATTAGCAGCATCCGTCGGGCTGAGAAGAGACTCGCCCGGGGCCCCAGGCGGCTCCGCGCTGGCGACCGCCCAGGGCGATTTCCTGCGAGTCGCCCACCGCGCAGCTACAATCGATTGCTTGCGCGGCTCGTGCTCCAGGCCACACCGGTCGCCCACGCTGTCACCCGAAACGAGGAAACGATGAGCGGAGTCGGTCGATGAGGGGTGCGGCAGAACCGGCTCGTTCCGCAGTCGGCAAGCTCGATCCGAGCGAGCGGTTGCTGCGGAGCTGCCGTGGCGAGGCGGTCGACCGCCCTCCGGTCTGGTTGATGCGGCAGGCCGGCCGCTACCTGCCCGAGTACCGCAAGCTGCGCGAGGGCGTGAGCTTTCTCGAGATGTGCCGCGATGTCGAGCGCGCGGTCGAGGTCTCCCTCCAACCGATCCGGCTGGTCGGGAGCGAGGCCGTGATCCTGTTTTCCGACATCTTCACGCCGATACCCGAAATGGGGGTCGAAGTGGACTTTCGACCCGGGCCCACGATCGCCGATCCGATCCGCTCGCTCGAACAGGTCGAAAAGCTCCGCGTTCCCGATCCCCGGGAGTCGACGCCGTTCGTGTTCGAGATCCTGCGCGTGTTGCGCGCGGAACTCGCAAGCGAGCGCGTTCCGTTGCTCGGCTTCGCGGGCGCTCCGTTTACGCTCGCCGCGTACCTCGTGGAAGGGAAGGGCTCCAAGGATTTCGGCACGTTGAAGCGCATGATGTACGCGGCACCCGAGGTGCTGCGCGCACTGCAATCCCGCTTGACCGAAATGGTCGTCGGTTACCTCAATGCCCAGATCGAAGCCGGTGCCCAGGTCGTCCAGCTCTTCGATACCTGGGCGGGACTGCTCGCGCCCGCCGAGTACCGCGAGTGGGTGCTGCCGGTGCATACCGAGATCGCGGCGAGGCTCGATCGCGACCGGGCGCCCCTCATCCTCTACGTGAACAATGGTGCCCATGTACTCGACGAGATGCTCGAATCCGGGGCCGATGTGCTCTCGCTGGATTGGCGGGTCGACGTCGCCGAAGCCGCCCAGCGCGTGGGCGACCGCGCGAGCCTCCAGGGCAACCTGGATCCCTGCGCGCTCCACCAGAGCCGCGAACAGATCTTCGCGAGCGTTCGGCGGATCGCGGAAGCGGCCCGACCCGCGCGCGGCCACATCCTGAATCTCGGCCACGGCTGCCTGCCCGACACGCCGGTCGAAGGTGTGCGCGCGTTCACGGACGCCGCGCGCGCACTCGCCGAGGAGCGGCCCTGTGGCGCGTAACGTCTTCGGCCTCGACCTCGCGCGGATCGAAGAGATCCTGCCCCGCTACGCGATCGAGGGCCCGCGCTACACGAGCTACCCGACGGCGCCCGTCTGGACCGAGCGCTATGGCGTCGAGCAATTCAGGGCCGAGCTCGCGGGTGACGCCGCGGACGCCGTTTCGATTCCAGGCGAGGGCGACGGGCTCTCGCTCTACGTCCACGTGCCGTTCTGCAAGAGCCTCTGCCACTTCTGCGCGTGCAACCGGATCATCACCTCGAAGGCCGAGCTTCCGCTGCAATTCCTCGACACCCTCGAGCGCGAGGTGGCTGCGGTGCGCGAGGCCAGCGGCCCGCGAACCGCCTCTCAGCAGCACTGGGGTGGAGGCACGCCGACCCACCTGACGCCCGATCAGGTGACGCGCCTGTTTCGAACCGTGACGGACGCGTTCCCGATGCGCGCGGACGCGGAGATTTCGATCGAGGTCGATCCGCGGGTCACGCGAGACGAGCACGTCGCAGCGCTGCGCGAATGCGGGTTCAACCGCATCTCGATGGGCGTGCAGGACATCGACCCCAAGGTCCAGCAGGCGATCCACCGGATCCAACCGATCGAGCAGACGCAGCACCTCGTCGAGGTCTCCCGCGCGAGCGGCTTCGGGGGGGTGAACTTCGACCTGATCTACGGGCTGCCCTATCAGAGCGAGGAGAGCTTTTCGCGAACCCTCGACCAGGTACTCGAACTCGCGCCGGATCGCCTCGCGCTCTACTCCTACGCGCACGTCACCTGGATCGCCAAGCAGCAGCGCGGCTTCGAGAGCAAGGATCTGCCCGGGGCGTCGACGAAGCTGCGGATCATGCTCATGGCGATCGAGCGCTTCCTCGAAGCGGGCTATCGCTTCATCGGGTTGGATCACTTCGCGAAGCCCGAAGATGAGCTCTCCCAGGCACTTGACGATCGAACGCTGCGGAGAAACTTCATGGGCCATACCACCCAGGCCGGAGTCGACCTGATCGGATTCGGGCCGAGCGCCATCAGCGAATTGCGCGCGAGCTACGCGCAATCCCAGCGCAACCTCGGCGACTGGGAGGATGCGGTGCGCGAGCGCGGGCTCGCGACCATGCGCGGCCATCAGTTGACGCGCGATGACATCGAGCGGCGCTGGGTGATCGGTAGACTGATGTGCCACGGCGAGCTTCGAGCGAGCGAATTCGAGGCGGCCTTCGAGCATCCCTTCGCGAGCCGCTTTGCGCCTGAACTCAAACAACTCGATCCGTTCCTCGCCGACGGTTTGATCGACCGCGCGCCCGATGGCAGCCTCGTCGTGGCGCCGCTCGGCCGACTCCTGGTTCGAAACATCGCGATGGTGTTCGACGCCTACCTCGCCGATCAGCGAAAGAGCGAGCAACCCATGTTCAGCAAGACCGTCTGATGGGCGATCCCGAAGTCGGCGCGGTCGTCGCGGGAGCCGGGATCGCCGGCCTGGCGGCGGCGCTCCAGTTGCAGTTGGGCGGAGAAGAGGTGCTCGTCGTCGACCCTTCGGATCGGCCCGGCGGCGTGATGCGGACCGACCACGTGTCGGGTTACGTGATCGAGCGCGGACCGAATACGACCCACATCAAGGCGCCGATGCTGGAATTCGTTCGCACGCTCGGCGCCGAGAAGTCGCTGCTCGCCGCGCAGCCCGCGAGCAAGAGGCGCTGGATCTACGACGCGGGTGGGTTGCAGCCCGTGCCGATGTCACCGCTCGCGCTGCTGCGAACCCCGCTGATCAGCGCGAGCGGCAAGCTGCGCTTGCTCGCCGAACCGTTCATCGGCCGCGCGAACGCGGGCGACGAAAGCGTCGCCGAGTTTTTCAGTCGCCGGCTCGGCAAGCAGGTCGTCGAGGGCCTCGTGGGACCGTTTCTCACGGGTGTGTACGCGGGCGACGAACGCGAACTCGGCGCCGAAGCGGTGTTCCCCTCACTCGTCGAAATGGAGCGGAAGAGCGGATCGATCGCGGTCGGGGCGTTGGGCGGACTCTTTCGCAAACGGCCGCGGGGGTTGCGGGGCAGCCACTCCGCCGCGGAGGGATTGGGGCCATTCGCGCGCACGCTCGCCGAACGCCTGGTCGAACCCATCGCGCTCGAAAACCGGGTGACCGGGGTCCGGCGCGACGGCGACCGCTGGCTGGTGCTGACATCGGGACCGGCCGGTGAGCGCCGCGTGCGCGCCAAGCGCGTCGTGCTCGCTGCGCCTGCCGACGCTGCCGCCGAAATCCTGCGCGGGATGAGTCCGGACCTGGCCGACGCGCTCGCAGCCATCGAGTACGCGCCGATCGTCGGGGTTCCGCTCGGCGTCGACCCGCTCGCGGTGCGCGAAAGGATCGAGGGATTCGGGTTCCTCGTTCCGCGCCGCGCGGAGATCAAGCTGCTCGGCTGCCTGTACATGAGCCAGCTGTTTCCGTCGCGCGCGCCGGCCGGCCGCGAACTGCTGCAGTGCATCGCGGGCGGCATGCGCTGGCCCGAAGCGTTCGAACTCTCGGACGACGAGGTCGTCAAGCAGGTATGTGCGGATCTCGATCAGATCCTGGGGCTGCGCGAACCGCCGCGGATCCTCGCGGTGACGCGCTGGCGCCAGGCCATCCCGCAGCCGCGCCGCGACCACGTCGCGCGGATTGCAGGCATCCGCAAACAACTCGCGGAGTTTCCGAACATCGCGCTCGCGGGTGCCTACCTCGGCGGGATCAGCGTCTCCGACGCCCTCGAATCCGGCCTGCGCGCCGCTCGCGAAGTTTCCATCTAAAGCAGGCACCGCCTTCGCTACGCGTACTGACTCGCGCCACTCACCAGCGATCCGTCAAATCTCCGGATCGGCAGATCAATCGGAGCGATCAGCACATTCTTTGGGACACAAACTACGGTTCTTCGCGGCGTGTGCCTGGGGGACCGGGACGCAAGAGCGACTCGCTCCAACCCCATGTCGCTCGCAACTCTCGCGCCCCGGTCTCCCGCGAGCCGGTTTCTTCGCGCAAAGAGACCGATGGATTCCAGAGCCCCCTCGGAAGGGAGCGTCACTTGGGGTCGGTGAGGAGAGGCCATCGGGCGACATGGGGTTCGAGCCCGATGGCCTCTCCTCACCGATCCCGAGCAACCAACCCCCGTGTTAGGGGGTTCGCGTCAAGTCAGGTCCGCGCCGCGCGGAAGGCTTCCGCGACCGCGTGGGCCCAGTCTGGGCGCGCGTTGACGGCTGGGATCAGCTGCAGCTGGCCGCCGCAGAGTTCGCGCCACTGCGCGGCGCCGCGGATCCCAATCTCCTCGAGGGTTTCGAGACAATCCGCTGTAAATGAAGGACAAATGACGGCCAGTCGCTTGATGCCGCGAGCGGCGAGTTCGACCAGGACGTGATCGGTGAAAGGTTGGATCCAGGGCGTGCGACCGAGTCGCGATTGAAACGCGGTCGAATGTCGTTCGGGCTCGAGCCCGAGGATTTCTGCGACGGCTCGGGTCGTTGCAAAGCACTGCGCTCGGTAGCAGTCGCGATTTGCCTCGACGATCGAAGCGCAGCAGTCGTCGCTCGCGAGGCAGTGCGCGCCGCTGTGATCGCTCGCGCGCACGTGGCGCTCGGGGAGACCGTGGTAGCTGAACAGCACGAAATCCGCCGAAAACCCGCGCAGCGATTCTTCGGCGGCGCTCGCGACCGACCGGGTGAAACCCGGGGCGTCGTAGAACGCGGAGATCGTCTCGAGCGGGGGCGCGTAGCCGCTGCGTTGCATTTCTTCGCTGAGCTTCGCGAGCGCCGAACCGGTCGCCGCCTCCGAGTGCTGGGGAAACAGTGGCAGCGCCACGAGCTGCGAGATGTTTGCCTCCCGCAGCCGCGCGAGCGCCGAAGCGATCGTCGGTTGGCCGTAGCGCATTCCGAGCTCGACCACCCAGTCGGCGCCGAGTTCGCGGCCGACGGCGTCCGCGAGCGCGCGGCTGTGGGTCAGCAGCGGCGAGCCATCGGCTGTCCAGATCTTCGCGTAGGCGGCGGCGGACTTCTTCGGGCGAAACGGCAGGATCACGAGGTTGAGCAGCAGCCAGCGCCCGAGCGCGGGAATGTCGATCACGCGCGGGTCGTTCAGGAATTCTCGCAGGTAGCGCCGCACGTCGGGCACGCTCGGGGAGTCCGGAGTGCCGAGGTTCAACAGCAGCGCGCCGGTTCGGGAGTTCGCCATCGGGAATGACGATACCGCAGCCCGGCTGCAGTCCGGTTTCTGATCCTCGGGAGCGGTCAGCGCTGGATCGGGGGCGGCGCTATAGTCGGTCGCTGAGCGCCGGATACGCCCGATTCCAACAGAGGGCATCTGACGCTCGCCTCATCGTGGGAAGCACCGGCTTCACCGAATCGGCTGGAGCGGGGGGACCGAGAGGACCGAAAGCACCGAAAGCACCGAGAGGATCTGGATGAATCGCATGCAAGCCCGCAAGCCGCGCCACGTCGTCGAGCCCACCGCAGCCCAGCGCGCGCGAGTCGGTCAGATTCCGGCGCGTGCGGTCGAGTTCCTGCGCCAGGGTGGCGACTCTTTTCTCGCGACGCGTGCCGACGCGGTGATGAATTGGAGCCGCAAGTATTCGATGTTCCTCTACCCGTTCGTGACGGCCTGCTGTGGGATGGAGTTCATGTCGGTTGCCGGGCCGCGCTACGACGTCGACCGCTTCGGCTGCGCGCTGCCGCGTTTTTCGCCGCGCCAAGCCGATCTGCTGATGGTGGTCGGCACCATCACCCACCGCCAGGCGCCGATCCTCAAGAAGGTCTACGACCAGATGGCCGAGCCGAAATGGGTGATGGCCTTCGGCGCCTGCACGTGTTCGGGAGGTCCGTACAACAACTACGCGACCGTCCAGGGGATCGACACCATCATTCCGGTCGACATCTACGTCCCGGGTTGCCCGCCGCGCCCCGAGGCCGTGATGGACGGCCTGATGAAGCTGCAGGCGCGCATCCAGGCCGAGAAGGTCCCCGCAGACGGTCGACATCGGGAAACCGCTGATCTGGTACTGCCGGTCATCGAGAAGCCGATCGCCTGATCGGAGGGTGGTTGGGCGTGATCATGCGGTCGCCTGCGTCGACGCGCACGTCATGCACCGCGGCGCCGTCAACTCCACGACCGACACCCCGCGCCGCGAGCCGAACCGTGCCGTTTGATCCTCGAGTGCCGCCGCGACGATCTGGAAGAATTCGCTGCGTTTGCGTCAGCCGTCCATCGGAGTGGGAAGAATGACGGCTCGCCGGACGATCCACTCGATGTAGAAGGCGGGCGGGAAGAAAGCGAGCCAGAGCGTGCCGACCGATGCGATCTCCGCGACGCCGAGCAGCAGATCCGACGCGGTCGAGACGGTCTCGCTCGCGTCGATGTCGTTCGCCCAGCATAGATCGGCCGCGCAGGCGAGGACCTGGAAACAGCCGAACAGCGTCAACAGCAGGTAGCGGTTGGCGACGATCGGTGGACAGAGCCCGATTCGAGCGCGCTTGTTGGCGCTTCGCCAGAGCCCCATCGCTTCTCCGACGATCCAAACGCAAGGCGCCGTATAACCGACCCACTGAGCGAGGAACCAGGGGTTCTCGAGGGAATATTCCACGGGTCCGTTGCGCGTGCCCCCGATGGTTCCGACCAGCAGGAACACCGAGCAAACGCCAACCGCGACGTCGGCCCAGAAGCTGTCGGGGCGAAACGCGGAGCGAATGAAGAGCAGATACGGGACGACACCGGAGACATAGACCCATTCGAGCGCGACACCGCCTGCTGTCGACCAGGGTCCGAGCCCGGCGATGTCCGGCAGGTTGACGCCAATGTAGTAGAAGCCGGACAGCGCGAAATACAACCCAAGGTACAGCTCTGGTTGCTTGCCGGTTCGCAGCGTCAGACGGATCAAGCGGAAACTGGCGAGGAGATAGAAGGCACTCGCGAAAATTGCCGTGATGTATGCGTTGTACTCCATTCGCGCGCACCTTTGATCGTCCGCTCGAAACCGGCTGCTCGCGGATGGGTGGTGGTCACTCATCGGAGTGCGGCGCCGCCCCCTTGAGAGGGCCGCGAGACGAGGGAAAGCCCTCATTGGCTCTCTTCCTGGAAATCAAGACGATCGAGCTTCGCGTCCGATCGCGACCAGCATCCATCAAGATCCACGCCCGCCCAACCGATCCGGGGCTCCGGGGGGGAGCGCTTCGTGGCTGGGCAGAGCGATTTTGATCTTGCGGTGGTCGGCGCCGGGCCGGGCGGCTACATCGCCGCGATTCGCGCCGCTCAGTTGGGGCTTCGCGTGGCCGTGATCGACTCCGAGCGGCCGGGCGGGGTGTGCCTCAATTGGGGCTGCATTCCGACCAAATCGCTGCTGACGGGTGCGGAACTCGTCGAGTCACTCCGCCAGCACGGGGCCGCATTCGGAATCAACACGAATGGCATCACGCTCGACTATGGGCGCGCGATCGACCACAGCAGGCGCGTGGCCGACCGCCTCTGCCAGGGCGTTCAATCGCTGCTCAAGCGCAACCGGATCGAATTGCTGCGCGGGCGCGCGCAGCTGAGCGGCGCGAATTCGGTCGATGTCAGCGGATCCGACGCGCGAAGCATCGAAGCCACCCAGATCCTGCTGGCCACCGGATCGCGCGAGTGGGTTCCGCCCGACGTCGCGGTGGATGGGAAGCGGATCTTCACGTCGCGAGAAGCGCTCGAATCGCGCAGTGTGCCGGGCCGACTGCTGATCGTCGGTGCGGGGGCCGTCGGGATCGAGTTTGCCTACGTGTACGCGATGTACGGTGCCCGGGTGACCGTGCTCGAAATGGCCGATCAGGTTTTGCCGGGCGCGGACGCGGAAATCTCCAAAGCCCTCGAGAAGGAGTTTCGTCGCAAGGGCATCGAGATGCTGCTCGGCTGCCGCTTCGACAAGATCGATTCCAGCAGCGACGAAGTGCGCGTCATCTATTCGCGCGCTGATCGATCCGAAGAGATCGCGGTCGATCAGGTACTCGTCGCGGTCGGTCGGCGACCCTCGACCGATGCACTCGGGCTCGAGCGCGTCGGAGTGGCGCTCGACGAGCGCGGCTTCGTGCGCGTCGACGAACGGCACCGGACCTCTATCGCGACGATCGCCGCCGTTGGCGATGTCGCGGGAGGAGCGTTGCTCGCCCACAAGGCGAGCGAGGAAGGCATCGCGGCCGTCGAACATCTGGCGGGCATCGAGCGTCCGCCGATGGATCCCCAGCGCATTCCGGCCTGCATCTACGCCCAGCCGCAGGTGGCGTCGATCGGTCTGACCGAGGCAGGCGCGCGCGAACGGCACGGCGACGCCGTGCGGATCGGCAGGTTTCCGTTCGCGGCTTCTGGCAAGGCGGTGGCAGCCGACCACGCGTCGGGTTTCGTCAAGCTCGTCGTGAATGCCGAATTTGGAGAGATCCTCGGTGCCCACGTCATCGGCGTCGGAGCGACGGAGTTGATTGCAGAGCTCTCACTGGCCATGCAGCTCGAGGCGACGACCGCCGAAGTCGCGCGCACCGTTCACGCCCACCCGACGCTTTCCGAAGCGATCTGGGAGGCGGCGCTGTCCGCTGAAGGGCGATCGTTGACCGGCTAGGCGGTTGCGCGCCCGAGTCCTGCGCTCGGTAAACAGGAGGATGGAACGCAGATGTCGATTGCCGTGGTGCTGCCGTCGCTCGGGGAGAGTGTCGTCGAGGGGACGATTTCCCAGTGGCTGGTCAAGGAAGGGGATCGGGTCGAGCGCGATCAGCCGCTGGTCGAGGTGACGACCGACAAGGTCGACGTCGAGATTCCGTCACCCGCGACGGGGATCTTGAGGCGGATCGTGGCTTGCGAGGGCGAAGTCGTGCCGATTGGCGCCGAGTTGGCCCGAATCGATTCCAAAGCCAAGACCGCTTTCCGGGATCCGGCCGCAGTGAGCCGGCCGAATGCAGCAACTGCGCGCGCGCAGGCGGATTCTCCGGTTGCCGAAAGGCACCCATCGACGCCTCGCGCGACTCCGCTCGCACACCGGGTGGCCGCGTCGCTCGACGTCGACATCACTTCGGCGCCCGCATCGGGGCCGGGAGGTCGCGTCACCAGGCGTGACGTCATCGCAGAGGCCGAGCGCAGCAGACCACGCGAGCCGGCGTTGCCGCCCGCGCGCGCCGCCGCCGAGCGTCGAGCGACCGCGGATGTCGCTCCCCCGATCGTTCCCGACTTCGCGCGCTACGAAATCCAGCCCGGCGATCGCGTCATCCCGATGTCGCCGCTTCGCCGACTCGTCGCGGAACACATGGTCTACTCGGTCACCACGAGCCCCCACGCGGGGACGGTCACGGAGATCGATCTCGCGCGCGTGGTCGCAATCCGCGATGCCAACAAGAGCGCATTTCGCGACGCCCACGGCTTCTCGCTGAGTTTCCTGCCTTTCCTGGTTCACGCGACCGTGCGCGCATTGCGCGCCTACCCGGCGCTCAATGCTTCGGTGCTCGGTGATGCGATCGTCGAAAGGGCGGACGTGCACATGGGCATTGCGGTCGGGACCGGCAAAGGCCTGGTGGTACCGGTGGTGCGGCACGCAGACCGCCTTTCGCTGATCGGCCTCGCCGAGGCGATCGAAGACCTCGCGCGCCGCGCGCGCTCCAGGCGGCTGTCGGCCAGCGAACTCAAGGGCGGCAGCTTCACGATCTCCAACCCCGGGCGACACGGGAATCTCTACGGGTTCGCGATCATCAACCAGCCGCAGGTCGGGATCCTGCGCATGGGCGAGATCGTCAAGCGGCCGGTCGTCTGCAGCGCGGGCGGCGTGGATGCGATCGCGATCCGGCCCACCATGCACCTCGCATTGTCCTACGATCACCGGGCCGTGGATGGCGCGCCCGCAAACGCCTTTCTCCACCGCGTGCGCGAGCTGCTCGAGCAGGCCGCATTCGACCTGTAGCCCGAAGTCGCTCTTGCCCGCAGCTAGACGCGCGCCCCCCGGCGGGCGTTCGCGTCGGGCCGAGATCGGGAGCGGTGATCACGAGCCGCCCGGTTCGGGTGGCGATCACCTGACGAGCCGCCCGTTTCGGGCGGCGATAACGTGACGAGCCGCCCGTTTCGGGCGGCGATCGACGAACCGGGAGGCAGGTTCATGGCGAGCGAACTCGCGGTCGAGTGGCTCGGGACGGTTGCCTACCCCGAAGCGCTCGAACTCCAGCAGAAATGCGTCGACGCCCGGCGCGCCGGGGCCGCGCCCGACAAACTCCTGCTGCTCGAACATCCGCCGGTGATCACGCTCGGCCGGGGCGCCCGCTCGGACACCCTGCTCGCGAGTTCCGCGGAATTGTCGGCTCGGGGGGTCGAGGTGCACCGCGTTTCTCGCGGCGGAGACATCACCTATCACGCGCCCGGGCAGTTGGTCGGCTACCTGATACTCGACCTCGCCGCCCGCGGCGAGCGCGACGTCCACGCGTTCTTGCGCGGCATCGAGGTCGCGCTCGCAGACGCCCTGCGGGAGCTGGGCGTGCCGACGCGTACGCTCTCCGGCTATACGGGCGTTTTTGTGCAGGCCGGCGCGGATCCTTCGGCGGCGGCGCGCCCGCGCAAGATTGCCTCGATCGGGGTCGGCGTTCGCGGCTGGGTGACCTGCCACGGCTTCGCGCTGAATGTCGATCCCGACCTCAGCGGCTTCGACGCGATCGTTCCGTGCGGGCTCGACTTCGTCGAAATGACCTCGATCGCGCGCGAGTTGGCGGCTTGCGCGCCGGCCGACCTCGGCGCCCGCGCGCGCGCGGCGGTCGCGGCGGCTTGCAGCCAGCGTTGGCGCTGAGCGGGGGCTGAATTCGGCGCGTCGCGGGTGGGCCCGAGTCCCATATCGCCTATATTTGCCGGCCATGCCTGGCCAGGTGATCAAAGTCAAACGCCAAGAGAAGCTCGGTGTGCTCGAGCGGCTGTACGTCCCGATGATCGTTCAGGGGCTGGCGGTGACGGCCCGCCATTTCTTCCGCAACCTGCGCGGCTTCGTCACCGGAAAGAACCGCGAGGACTTCGTGATCCAGTATCCGGACGAGCGCGTCGACTACCCCGATGCATTCCGCGGCATGCCGGTCCTGGTGCAACTCGACAACGGTCAGCCCCGCTGCGTTGCCTGTGGACTCTGTGAGTTCGCCTGCCCGACGGACTGCATCAGCATCGTACCCGGAGAGCTCAAGGGCGCGCGGATCGAGCGCTATCCGGAAGCCTTCGACATCGACATGTCGCGCTGCATGTTCTGTGGACTCTGCGAAGAGGCCTGCCCCGAAGAAGCAATCGTGATGAGTCGCGAAGTCGAATTGTGCTCATACGATCGTCCGTCGATGATCTTCGAAAAAGAGCAGCTGCTCGTACCCGAGCACTTGCTCAAGCGGCGTCTCGACTTCTTGCGCGGAGAGTATGACCGCGTGCACGCCGCCGGGGAGAAGCGCAGCTGATGGAAGATTTTGGTTCGCCGGCGCTGCGGAAGTTGATCGACGGTTTCCCCGACGCCGTGAAGTTGACGCACGCCGACCACGGCGATGCGACCGCCCTGGTCGACGCGACGCGCATCGAGGCCATGATGCGCTTTCTGCGCGACGAAGCCGACTTCGACATGTTGCTCGATGTCACCGCAGTCGATTATCTCGGCCAGATCCCGCGCTTCGAAGTCGTCTATCACCTCTACGCGACGGGGCCCAACCAGCGGCTGCGCGTCAAGGCGCGTGTCGCCGAGGAGTCGGCCGAGATTGCGAGCATGGTGTCGCTCTACGCGTCTGCCGACTGGATGGAGCGCGAGGTGTTCGACCTCTACGGCATCCGCTTCGACGGGCATCCGGATCTGCGCCGGATCCTGCTCTACGACGAATTCGACGGGCACCCGTTGCGCAAGGACTACCCCAAGGAGCGGCGTCAGCCGCTGGTGGGGCCGAGGAACTGATCGATGAGCAGCGGTTTGCCGAAATTCCCCGATCCGCCCGCCTCGCTCGACGACGACTTCGGGCGCGATCTCCACACCGAGCACCAGGTGCTCAACATGGGACCGTCGCACCCGGCGACCCACGGCACGGTCAAGTTCCTGATCGAACTCGACGGCGAGACCATCGTCAACCTCGACATCCAGGTGGGCTACCTGCACCGGGGCTTCGAGAAGGAGTGCGAGAGCGGAACCTGGTATCAGGCAATCCCCTACACCGACCGGTTGAATTACAACTCCGCGGTAATCGCGAACGTCGGCTACTGCATGGCGGTCGAGAAGCTCCTCGGCATCGAAACCCCGGAGCACTGCCAGTGGCTGCGCGTGCTGTCGAGTGAGCTCGCGCGCATCGCCGATCACCTCACCCGCTGCGGGGCGGCCTGTCTGGAACTCGCGGCGATGACGCCGTTCCTCTACGGCATCGAGGCGCGAGAACTCGTCTGGGATCTGCTCGAAATGCTTTGCGGCGCGCGCGTGACGTCGAATTACATCCGGATCGGCGGCGTCAAGCACGACATGCCCGGGGATTTCGCGCCCACCGCGAAGGATTTCATTCCGCGCATCCGCAAATTGCTCGTCGATTTCGACAAGATCATCACCAGCAACCGGATCTTCGTGGATCGGCTCAAGCATACCGGGGTGATCTCGAAGGAAGATTGCATTCGCTACGCGGTGACCGGACCGATCCTGCGTTCTGCGGGCGTGGGCCTCGACGTGCGCAAGACCGATCCGTACCTCGTGTACGACCAGCTCGATTTCGACATCCCGATCGGCGAAGTTGGCGACAATTACGACCGCTACCTCGTCTGTGTGGAAGAAATGCACCAGAGCCTGCGGATCATCGAGCAGTGCCTCACGCAATTGAAGAAGCTCGGCCCCGGCCCGGTGAACGTCGCGGACCCACGCGTGCGATGGCCCGCGAAGGGCAAGGTCTTCAACCGGATGGAAGAACTCATCCAGCAATTCAAGTCGGTCACCGAAGGCCCGCTGGTGCCGAAAGGGGAGGCCTACTTCGCGGTCGAATCCGCGAACGGTGAACTCGGCTTCTACCTCGTTTCCGACGGTTCGGCAGTTCCGGTCAAGGTGCGCTGTCGGCCGCCGAGCTTCATCAACCTCGCTCCGATGGATGGCATGCTCAAGGGCGGGATGCTGGCCGACCTGATCCCGACCTTCGACTTCATCAACATGATCGGCGGCGAGTGCGACCGGTGAGCCTCGACCGCGGCCAGGTCTGGAAGCAGCTCGGCGCACCCACCGACCAGCTGGGCAGCGTGAACGATCCGCGCACCCAGGAAGAATTCGGCGCGAAGTGGAACGAGAAGTGGATCTACCGCGGCGAGGACGGCCAGTCGGTCGAGCGCATCGTGCTCTGGAACCGCTACGACCTCGTCGGCGTCTTCCGGCTGAAACCCGACGGATCCGCAGAGGCCGAGACGCTCCCGGGGGGTTGAGTTGGCGGGCGGCGCCGAACCTCCGCGTCCGCCTGCGCTGCGCCCGTTCGGCCTGGTCCTGCACCACGACGGCCGTTGGAGCCACGATGGCCAGCCGATCGCCAATCGCCGACTGCGCGAGGCCTTCGACCGCGGCGTCTGCTTCCTGCCGGGTGGGGGCGCGGACGGCGAAGACGTCTTCGTCGTCGCGTTGGGACACTTCCGCGGCCAGATCGAAGTCGAAGAAGCGGCTTTCTTCGTGCGCGCGTTCGAGCCGGCGACGGGTGCGATCACGCTCTCGGACGGTTCGGTCGAATCGCTCGACGTCGCTACCCTGCGCGCTTCGCCGCGCGATGCTGCGCTGCTGTGCCGCGTGAAGCGGAACCTCGGCTCCAGCGCCCCGCTCGCCCGCTTCAGTCACGCCGCCCAGGCAGATCTCCTCGCCGCCGTGGAGGAAACGGGCGAAGGGCCGGCGCTGCGGATCGGCAGGGTTCGGCACCGTCTGCCCGAACTCTGACCGCCGCTGCCGGTTTGACGCGGGGCAGGGGACGCGTTACCCAAATGCCTCCAAAGGCGCCGATCCCGGCGTCCCGCCCAGTTCCCGGCGGCGTGGCCAAGTGGTAAGGCACGGGCCTGCAAAGCCCTGATCCCCGGTTCGAATCCGGGCGCCGCCTCCATCATGAAGTTCAGCGGGCACAACTCGGACGTCGGTTCTTACGCATTCGCCGCTTGTCGAGGAATGCCAGCCCAGCTCCGCCAGCGACGAGTTGAAGAATCACAACCGGTTCTGGTAGCGGTTTCTCGATCCGAAATTGATCCTCGACGTCGCCGTCTTTGTCGATGAAGTAGGCGTCCAGGACGGAGCCGTCCACGTCGACCACCATGGAGCCCTCGTAGTTCAGCCAGTGCGACATCACGGGATGCTGGGTGAGTGCCCCCGAGTTCTTGGATGAACTCCCTACCACCGCGTAGACCGTGCCCTCGTGTGCCGCAGCACCGAGGGTCGCCTTCTGGTACGCACCGTCGCTATTGGGGTCGCCGTCGCCTCCGTCGACGAAGCACTCTCCGGCGCCGCATTCCGACGACAATCCGTAGTGGCCGTCGATGAGCACTGATCGTTCGTAGGAGTGGCTGTGACCGGTGAGCTGGAGGTCGACGCCCCACGACTCGATCAGGGGGTTGAAGCGCTCCCGCATCTCGAAGAGCGACTCTTCGTTCGGGTTGTCGGAGTCGTGCGAGCCCTTCGTGTACGGGGGGTGGTGCCAGTAGACGATCGTGAAGTCGCTGTCGTTAGCCATCAGATCCAGCTCGAGCCAGTTGTACATCGGTCCACCCACCGAGAGGTTGATCCCCTGAGTCGCCGAGTCGATGCTGATGAAGTGCACGTTGCCGTAATCGAAGGAGTAGTACGCCTCCGTGCCACTGGCGACGCCACCGGCCTCGCCCATCGTCGGCATCGTGTAGGAAGCGTAATAGGGCCCTGTCTGGGTCACCGAGTTCGACGAGCCGAGCTCGTGATTTCCGAGCGTGGGGTACAGCATCGTGTTGCGCATGACCTCGGGGTAGACGTTGAAGAAGCCGTCGGTGAACTGGATATCCGTTCCGCTGGGATAGGCGTTGTCGCCGAGGAGCAGCCAGAGATCGGCGAGATTCTGACCGACGAAGTCCAGGTACCAATTCTTCACCGCATTCGCGTCGGAGCAACCCGTGCTATCGACTGCGCACTGTCCTGAGTCTCCGATCACCCAGATTCGAATCGGCTGGCGAGTGCCTGCCGGTGGCGACGTCTTGAAGAAATGGTCAGCGTCGCCGCCTGCCAACGCCAGGGTGCTGGTTCCAACAGAGTAGAAATAGGTGGCATTCGGCGACAGGCCGGCGATCTCGACCTCGTGCTCCGTCGTCGGGCCGGCTTCCATCACCGTGTTGGTGAGGCTTTGGGGCGTTGCGCCGTAGCGGACCACGCTCTCGCTGGCGATGTCGGTCCGCCAGCGCACTACGACGCTATTGGGTGTTCCCGCCATCAGATACGGACTCCGCTCGAGCACCGGATCTCCGATGGCCAGCGCGGGAAGCAGGGCGACCGCGGCGAGTACTCCCACCTGGAGGAGCAGGTGCAGCGATCCGATGCCGCTCTGGCGGAAGGCCGGGCCCTTCACGATCGGAATCGCCATGACGGGAACGATTCGCCCGGACATGAGCGTTCAGCGCCCTTCGATCCTGGCGATGCGTTCAAGCGCTCGCAGGCGAAGCGCTGCTAAGCCGGGCAGCTGCCGCCGGTGCGCTGGCAACAGGGCAATCTCGTCGATCCCGCTCTGGTAGGCCTCGCGGGCCGCTACGGGCCGTCCCGCGGCTTCGAGGATCTCGCCCATGCGGATGAGCCACGGGGCGCGCACCGCGAAGCTGCGCGTCGCCGCGTCGAGCCGCTGTGCGGCGTCTTTGAAACGGCCGATTCGCACCTCGATTTCGACGGCGGCGAGTGCCAGGGCCGGCAGCGGCCCGATCTCGGCGATTCCGTCCTCCAGTCCGCGGAGCGCCCTTTCCAGGTACCGGTCGCCGGCCTCGCTCAGGATCTGCGCGCGTTCCAGGTAGAGATCAGGTCCGGCGACGGGCTGGTAGGCGATGGCGCGCGAGAAATCCTGCGCAGCCTCGAGAGGCCTGCCGAGATCGGCGCGCGCGCGCGCACGCAATGCGAATCCCGCGGAACTCTCGGGCTCTGCCGCCAGGAAGCGGTTCAGCACACGCTCGGCCTCATCGCTCGAACCGCGCTTCCAGAGCAGCACGCCGCGCAGGTAGTGCCGCGTGGCGAGATCCGGATCGAACTCGGCGGCCCGGTCGAGATCTGCTATCGCGGCCGCCCAGTCTGCGCGGTCGAGATGGACCGCCGCTCGGTCGAGGTATCGCTGCGCGTCGGCCGGCGCTGCTTCGATCAGCCGCGTCTGCGCGCCGATCCGCTCGGCATGGCTGCCGTGGGCGAGGCTCCTCGACGGCAGGAGCAGCGCGGTCACCAGCATCCTGCGCCGGCCGACGCGGTCCGCGAGCAGGCCGGCGAATGGCGAGCACAGCGCATTGCACAGGGCCGGGATCGTCAGGATCATCGGCACCAGGAATTCGTGATGCGGAATGCCTGCGAAATGCGTCAGGAACTGCGGCAGATTGGGTGCCAGCGAGACGATGCCTGCCACTGGCATCAGCATCGCGAAGATCAGCACGAACGCCTGCGGCGCAGCCGCCCGGCGCTTGATGGCTGTCGAACCCGCTGCGCCGCTCATGAGCCCCACTCGCTCAGCTGCCAGGCTGTAGACCGTCTAGAATTAGAATATATATT
>Ga0210102_1000190_pt1 | contig 17928 bp, 16 predicted proteins | sample RushOxbow_ThreeS_4_FD_185563 | JGI IMG/M metagenome (GOLD analysis project Ga0210102, IMG submission 185563) | Wetland microbial communities from San Francisco Bay, California, USA, that impact long-term carbon sequestration -... | ecosystem: Environmental > Aquatic > Marine > Wetlands ...
GGCATACGTGGTGTTCGGGCTGGCGGACAACATCTGGCTGCTGTTTCTCTCCCGCGTCGTTCAGGGAGCCGGGGGCGGGACCACCGGCGTGGCGCAGGCCTACGTGGCGGATACCATGGAGCCGGCCGATCGGGCCCGCGCTCTGGGCTGGCTCTCCGCCGCCACGGCGGTCGGTATCAGTCTGGGGCCGGCGCTCGGGTCGCTGGCCGCGCATCTGGGGCACGCGGCACCGGGTCTGCTGGCGGCAGCTCTCTGTCTGCTGAACGTCGTCTTCGCCTGGCGCTGGCTCCCCGAGTCCCGGCGCCACCACGAGGGCCCCGCGAAGCCGCGCCGGCCGGTGTGGCACCATGCCTGGATCGCGATGCGGCATCCCGGCTCCGGGCTCTCTCGGCTGCTGTGGATCTACGGCATCGGAATGCTGGCGTTCTCCGCCATGACCTCGGTCCTCTCGCTCTACCTCGGCGCCGAGTTCGGGCTGGACGAGCGCACCATCGGCCCGATCTTCACCTACATCGGGGTCCTCTCGTTGGTGATGCGAAGCCTGCTCCTCGGCCCGATCGTGGACCGCCTGGGCGAGGTGACGACCATGCGGGTGGGAACCGTGCTCCTGGCGCTGGGTCTGTTCGCGTATCCCGCTCCGGCCGATCTCTGGACCCTGGCAGCGGTGATCCCCCTTGTGCCGATCGGCACGGCGCTGCTCTTTCCATCCACCACCTCACTCATGTCGCGCCATTCCGATCCCCGAGAGCTGGGCCTCACCATGGGGGTTGCCCAGACCTTCGCTGGAATGGCGCGGGTGGTGGCGCCGCTGCTCGCCACTGCCGCTTTCCAGCGGCTGGGCCACGGCTGGCCATTCTACCTGGCGGGTGCCTGCGTCGCCTTCGTCGGGCTGCTGGCGTTTCAGATGAGGGCCCACCCGAGCATCTCCGCCCGGCCGGCGGAGGAGGAGGCGGGCGCGCGATGACGCTGGACGATAGGCTGGACCGGCTGGAGCGGCGGATCGCGGTGCTGGAAACGGTCGTGCGGGGGCTGGCGGCCCAGCGGGGCAGCGGGGTGGCGGAGCAGGGGGCGGAGGCCTCCCGGATGCCGGAGCCCCCCGTCGCGCCCCTACCGCCTCCTCCTGGCCCACCCGCACCTCCGCCGCTCGAGCCACCGGCCGCCGTCCCGCTTTCCCGCCCTCCCGCCCTCCCGCCCTCCCGCCTCACAGAGCAGTGGATCGGCCAGCGCGGTCTGCTCGCCATCGGCGTCCTGGCCTTGCTGATGGCTACCGGCTACCTGCTCAAGCTCTCCTTCGAGCGAGGATGGGTCTCGCCTGTCATGCGCTGTATCGGGGGGGTGGCGCTTGGCGCGGTCGTGGGCGGCATCGGATGGAGGCTCCAGGCGCGCTACCGGATCTATGGTGCCGCGCTCATCGGCTGCGGGGCGGGCATCATCTACCTCAGTGTCTGGGCCGCCTGCCAGCTCTACCAGGTGATGCCTTCCGCCGCGGGCATCGTGGGGCTGGCCCTGGTCTCGGTCGCGCTCGCCATGGTGGCCTTCGCCATCAACGTGGAGGCCCTCGGAGCGACGGCCGCGCTGGGAGCCTTCATGGCGCCCGTCCTGCTTGGCCGCGAGACTGCCAACGCCAACCTGCTCCTGCTTTACCTCGCGAGCATGGCCGCGGGATTGGGTCTGGTGTCCGCGCGCCAGCGCTGGCGTCTCGCCATGTTCGTGGTGGCTTCGAGCTACTTCGGGGTCGGCATCGGCGGCGCCGCCGACCACGCGGATCCCCTGGCACTGCTCCTCTTCGCTCTCGCCGGCGGAGCCGCGGGCCTGCATGTAGGCCTGCGGGAGCGCTGGTGGGAGACCCGGCTGCTCACTTTCTCCGGTGGATGGGCCCTGCTCGGGGCCGCGAGCCAGCGGCTCGACCAGCACTGGCCGGTGCTGCTGGCCGGCCTGGCGCTCTCCGCCCCGGTCTGGTGGCACGGACTCCGGTCCCCCCGCGTCTTCCCCCTGCACCTCGCACCCCAGGGCTCCGGCCCCGGCTGGTCCCTCGGCGAGGCCCTCTACTTCTTCACCACCCCCGTCCTGCTGGGCTGGGCCGCCTACGGCCTCGCTCCCGAGCGGTTCGATCGCGACCTGGGGCTCCTCCCGCTCCTGGTCGCCATTCCCTATCTCATCGCAGGGTACGCGAGGGTCAGGCCGCCGTTCGCGCTGGTGGGCGCAGCGGCCATGGGGCTCGCGGCGGGGTACCAATGGGAGGGAACCCGGCAGGTCTGGGCCCTGTTGGCGCTGGCGCTGCTCTGGCCGGCGCTCGACCACCGTCTCGGTCGGGACGACGGACGCTGGTATGGAGTCGCCACGCTGGTCGCGGCGCTCCAGCAGCTGTTCGACGTGGCCGGACCGGCCCGAGGCGCGGGCGACCGCGCGTTCGTGGGTCCCTGGGCTCTCGCGCTCTGGGGCGCGACTGCACTCACGACGGCGCTGGCCGCCGGCCTCTTCCAGGTGACGGCCGAGAGGGAAGAGACCCGGGTGACGCGCTCGGCCTTGTGGCTGGTCGCCGGGCTGCTCCTGCTGTTCGGGGTCACCGGGGAGCTCCGTCGCCACTTCGTGCTGGAATCAGTGTCGGTCGAGACTGCCGGGCTCGCCGGCGGTCTGGCAGTGAGCGCCTGGTGGCTGGTATTCGCGGCGGCCCTGGTCTGGGTAGGATTCATTCGCTCGCTCAAGCCAGTGCGGATCGCCGGCCTCGCCGTCGCCGGGATGGCGGTCGTCAAGGTCATCTTCTTCGACCTCTCGTCGCTCGATGCACTGTACCGGGTCGGCTCGGTGTTCCTGCTGGGCCTGGTCACGCTCTCCCTGGCCTACCTGTACTACCGGCATGACCGCTCGGAGCGGACCCCATGAAGCGCCGGGATTTCGCCGAATCCCTGGCCCGGGCGGCCCTGGTCCCGCTGCTCGGGCCGGAGGCTGCGGGCTTCACGCTCGAGCCGTGGATCGACAGCGGCGCATCCGTTGCGCCGCTGGCTTCGGCCGCGGCGGCGGGCGAGCCCGGGCCCCTCGCCCGGGCGCTCGCCGAGGCCATCCGGACCCAGTACGGCGGTCGCCTGGACCCGGGCGACCTCGCCACGATCACCCAGCAGATCCAGACCTCGATCGAGCGGTCGGAGCAGGTGCGCAAGATCGACCTGGCCAACGGGGACGAGCCGGACCTCGTGTTCTCCGCCGTGCCGCCGCGGCCAGCCGAGTGAGCGAGTTCGCCTTCCTCACCATCGGTGAGCTGGGCCGGCTGCTGCGGGACCGGCGGACCACCGCCGTCGCCCTCGCCGAGTTCTTCCTCGATCGGCTGGAGCGCCTGGGACCGGCCTACAATGCCGTCGTGACCGTGCTCCGCGAGGCCGCGCTGGCCGAGGCGCGGGAGCGAGACGCGGAGCTCCGCCGGGGGAAGGACCGGGGCCCGCTCCACGGCATCCCCTACGGCGCCAAGGACCTGCTCGCCGCCGAGGGGGCCCCGACGACCTGGGGCGCGCAGCCCTATCGGGATCAACTCCTCAAGGGGGACGCGGCCGTGGTCCGCCGGCTGCGCGCGGCGGGGGCCGTCCTCTGCGCCAAGCTGGCGATGGTGGAGCTGGCCGGCGGCATGGGCTACAACCAGGCCTTCGCCAGCTTCACCGGACCGGGTCGGACCCCGTGGGATCCGTCGCGCTGGTCGGGCGGGTCCTCCAGCGGTTCCGGCGCGGCGGTGGGCGCGGGCCTGGTGCCGTTCGCCATCGGCTCGGAGACCTGGGGCTCGATCCAGTTCCCCGCCGCCTTCTGCGGCGTCAGCGGGCTCCGGCCCACCTACGGCCGGGTGAGTCGGCATGGGGCCATGGCGCTGAGCTGGACGATGGACAAGCTGGGGCCGCTGGCCCGGAGCGCGGAAGACTGCGGGCTGGTGCTGGCCGCCATCGCTGGCCCGGACCCGGCCGATCCCTCGTCGCTGGCGGACCGGTTCGAGTACTCTCCCGGCGGCCGCCGTCGCGGCTTCCGTCTCGGCATCCTGCGCGGCACCACCGACAAGACCCAGCCGGAGGTGCGGCGCAATTTCGAGGAGTCCCTGGGGGTGCTGCGGGAGTACTGCCAGGTGCGGGACGACCTCCGCCTGCCCGACTATCCATACGAGGCGATGGCCTCGATCACCATCGATGCCGAGGGCGCGAGCGCCTTCGAGGAGCTGTTCCAGAACGGCCGGATCACCGAGCTGACCGCGCCGGAGGACCGGATCGGTGGCTACTCCGGCCAGGTCCTCCTGGCCAAGGACTACATCCGGGCGCAACGCCTCCGGCGACCGGCGGCTGCCGCGCTGGACCGCCTGCTGAGCGAAGTGGACGCGCTGGTCGCGCCCTCGCTGCCCACCGTGGCCTGGCCGATCGATGCACCGTTCGACAAGGTGTACCCCGACTTTCCCGGCGGCACCAGCATCGGCGGGGCGGCCAACCTCGCCGGGGTTCCCGGGCTGTTCCTGCCGAACGGCCAGGGTGAGGCGGGCCTGCCCACCAGTCTCCAGCTCACCGGTCGCGCCCTGGGCGAGTCCCTGCTCCTCGCGATCGGCGCGCGCTATCAGGCCCGGACCGACCATCACCGCCGCAGGCCACCGGGATTGTGACCGGCCGCGGACGGTCGTATATCTCGGAGCCCGAACCCGCAGCACCCCCGCACCAGGAGTACCCGTGAGCGTGCTGGCTTTACCCTCGTCACCTGCTGCCCTGGCCCAGGCGCGATGGGAGGACATCGTCCCCTATTTCGACGACCTGGCCGAGCATCCGCTGGACGGGTCTACCATCGAGGCCTGGCTGCGTACCTGGTCCACCCTCGAGGAGCTGGTGACCGAGGCCGCCGCCCTGGCGATGATCGCCTATTCCATCGACACCTCCGATCCCGAGAAGGAGGCCGACCACCTCCGGTTCTCGACCGAGGTGCTGCCGAAGATGGAGGAGCGCAGTGTGGGGCTGGCCCGCCGACTGGTCGAATCCGGCCATTCGGCGTCCGACCTGGAGACCACACTGGCCCGCTTCCGTACCGCGATCGAGATCTTCCGTGAGGCCAACGTTCCCCTCTTCTCCGAGCTGGAGGAGCTGAGCGCGCGGTATCAGCGCATCACCGGTTCGATGAGCGTGATGTGGGAAGGGCAGGAGCGGCCCCTGCCTCAGCTTCAGCCCTTCCTCAAGAGCCCCGACCGGGCGGTGCGTGAGCGAGCGTTCCGGGCCTCCACCGGCCCGTACATCGAGCAGCGGCCCGAGCTGGCCGCCCTGTTCGACCGGATGTACCAGCTGCGTCAGCGAGCCGCCCGCAACGCGGGGTTCGCCAACTTCCGGGACTACATTTTCCCGGCCAAGTTCCGGTTCGACTACACCCCAGCGGATTGCGAGCGATTCTACGAGGCCGTCGAGCGGACGGCCGCGCCCGCGGTGGAGCGGCTGCTGGCCACCCGGCGGCGGCGGCTCGGGCTCGACGCGCTCCGTCCCTGGGACCTGGCCGTGGATCCCTACCGGGCCGGCCCCCTGCGCCCGTTCGCCACCGTGGAGGAGTTCGTGACCCGGGCGCGGGCGGTCTTCGACCGGGTGGATCCCGTGTTCGGCGCCCAGTTCCAGACCATGATCGACGAGGGACTGCTTGACCTCGACAGCCGCAAGGGCAAGGCGCCGGGCGGCTATTGCGAGACCCTTCATCACCGCGGCCGCCCGTTCATCTTCATGAACGCTGTCGGGCTGGTGGACGACGTGATGACGCTGCTGCACGAGGCCGGTCACTCCTTCCACGCCTTCGCCGCCCACCGGCAGCCACTCATCTGGCAGCGCCATCCCGGCTCGGAGGCAGCGGAGCTGGCCTCGATGTCCATGGAGCTGCTGGCCGGACCGCACCTGGTCCGTCCGGTCGGCTACTTCACGCCGGAGGACCATCGCAGCGCCTGGCTGGAGCACCTGGAGGACGTGCTCCTCAGCCTGGTGCACATCGCCTCGGTGGACGCGTTCCAGACCTGGATCTACACCAGCGGCGAGGGAGACGACGCGAAGGCGCGCGATGCGGCTTGGCTTCGGATCCGGAGCCGCTTCGAGCGGGGAGTGGACTGGACCGGGCTCGAGCGCGAGCGGGTGGCCCGCTGGTACCGTCAGCTCCACATCTTCATGTACCCGTTTTACTACATCGAGTACGGAATCGCCCAGATCGGGGCGCTCCAGGTGTGGCGCAACAGCCTGCGCGACCCGGCCCAGGCCGTGGCGAAGTACCGCCGTGCGCTGGCGCTTGGCGCGGTTCGGCCGCTGCCCGAAATGTATCGGGCGGCGGGAGCGGAGCTGACCTTCGACCCGCGCGGGATCGGCGAGCTGGTGGATCTGGTCGAGGGCGAGATCGAGAAGGTCCGGGTGCAGTTGCCCGCGGCCTAGCCGGTTGCTTCCCGGCCCGCGCCGGGCAAGATTCCACGCCGACCGACCCGGCGCCCTGCCGCCGGTTCACCGTGCCCCGATTGGGAGAGCCTGGATGGCGAAAGAGGAAGGGATCGAGATGGAGGGCGTCGTGACCGAGGTGCTGCCCGATCGCAACTATCGGGTGATGCTGGAGAACGGCCACGAGATCCTGGCGTACGCAGCCGGGAAGATGAGCAAGTTCAAGATCCGCGTGCTCGAGGGCGACCGGGTGAGCGTCGTTCTCTCTCCCTATGATCTGACCCGCGGCAGGGTGATCTACCGGCACAAGTGAGTGGACGGCTATCCGCTATCGGCTATCCGCTATCCGTTCTGAGAACCCGAGCCTCCGCATCCCGGACGGATAGCGGATAGCGGATAGCGGATAGCGACAGGAAAACGAACGGGCCGCTCCTTCGAGCGACCTGTTCGTTTCCTGTCTTACTTCACCTTGACGACGTTTTCGGCAGCGGGGCCCTTCGCACCCTGCACGATGTCGAACTCCACCCGGTCGCCTTCCGAAAGGCTGCGGAACCCGTCCGCCTTGATGGCGGTGTGGTGGACGAAGCAGTCCTTGTCGCCGTTCTCCGGGGTGATGAAACCGAAACCTTTCGCGTCGTTGAACCACTTCACCGTGCCGAGGGTGCGAGCCATTGCCTCTACTCCATGTTTGTTAGACTGCGTCGGGGCCGGGGGTTCCGGCACGCCGAGTTTTTATGAGCGCGAGCCTGTCCCGCGTCATAAAAAATGAAAGACCCGAGGGGCGATGCGCCTGGGTCTCTGAATCCGTTACTGAGTCGTCCGGAAACTCCTGCAAGGGCAGATCGCGCCGGACAAATCTGTACAGCGGAGGAGTTTAGTCAAGGGGGGAGCCGCGGAGCCAGCGGGCCGCCGCCCGGGCCCAGTCGGCCACCGGCTCCCGGGGGCCGCTCTCGGCCGCCCGGTTGACCGCCTGGAGGAACTCCGCCGCCGAAGGGTATCGTGCGCCCACGTCGGCGCTCAGGGCCCGGCCCAGCACCCCCTCCAGCTCCTCGCTGACGTCGTCTCGGCGTCCTTTCGGGGTGGGGAGCTGGTTGGTGGTCTGCTTGGCAAGCACCTGTTCCGGGGTGAGTCCGGGGAAAGGGGGTGTCCCCAGGAGGGCGTAGTAGGCGACCGCCGCCAGGCTGTACAGGTCCGAGCGCTGGTCCACCCGCTCGCCCAGGAGCTGCTCCGGGCTGGCGAACTGGGGTGTCCCACTCTGGCTGGTGGCGCCACCGAACTTTCCCCGAACAGCAAGCGCCAGCCCGAAATCCGTGATCTGGAGGCTCCCGTCCGGCGCGATGAGCATGTTCTCCGGCTTGATGTCCCGGTGCACCAGTCCGGTCCCGTGCGCGTGGGCCAGCGCCGAGAGCGCCTCCCGGAGGATCCGGAGCACCCGGTCCAGCGGGAGGGGCCCCTCTCGCTCCACCAGCTGCGCCAGGCTGGGCCCGTTGATCAACTCCATGGTGTACCAGATCAGCCCGGAGCGCTCGCCGATCTCGTAGATGTTCACGATGTTCGGGTGATTGAGCCGGGCCGCGAGCTGGGCCTCGCGGCGGAAGCGCTCCACCACCTCCGGGTCCCGGGTCAGCGACGGGTGCAGGACCTTGAGCGCCACCTGGCGCTCCAGGTGCAGATCGCGCACCCGGTAGACCCGGCCGAAGCCTCCGCTGCCCAGCAGCTCCAGCAGCTCGTAGTCGTCGCCCAGGGCCCGGCGCAGCCGCTGCTCCCAGCGGGCCCGGTCCTCGTTGGGCATCGCCGCGACCTCCCCGACGCCGGCCGGAGCGCTCTCGTACGTCCCGGCGTCCGCGGTCAGGTCCTCCAGCATCTCGGCGGCGGTGAGGTACCGTGCCTCGGGGGAGGGGTGCAGCGCGCGCAGGACGATTCGCTCGATCGCTCGCGGCGTGGCCGCCCGCAGCTCGCTGGGAGGGCGGAGCCCCTGGGGGTCGGGTGGCGGCTCCCTGCCGGTCACCGCGTAGTAGAGGAGGGCCCCGACGGTGTACACGTCGGCCGCCGGATCCCCCACGCCGCCGTCGCGGATCTCGGGCGCCATGAAAGGGAGCCCCCGCGGGACCGTGCCGGCCGGCACCGCAGGGAGGCTGTAGCTGCAGAAGCGCAGGTCGGTGATGGTGCCGCGCCCGCCCGGGCTCACCAGCACCGAGGTGGGCGAGACCCGGCGCACGATGATCCCGTGCAGGTGGGCGTGCTCCACGGCGCTCAGGAGATCGCGTGCCAGCTGCAGGACCGTGGGTATTACCCGCGGGCCGCGCGCCACCGCCTCGTGGAGCCCCTCCCCGTCGATCCAGTTGCCCACCCGGAACGCCAGCTCGCCGATCAGGCCGGCGTCGTAAATGTGCCGGATGGCCGGATGATCCAGCCGGCCGAGCGCCTCCGCCTCGCGCATGAACCAGGCACGGGTGGGGTCATCGGCGTGGAAGTTTACCCGGAGGCTGACCCGGCGCTTGAGCACCTCGTCGAAGGCTTCGAACAGGACCCGCTCGATCGAGGACGCGACGATCCGCTCCAGCCGGTAGCGCGCGCCCAGGGCGGCGCGGGTGCGCGCGAACGCCTCGCGCGGATCGGGCGCGGTCAGCGGAACTGGCTCCGGCGCCGCTCGACCCAGGCCTCCCGGCCGCACTCGGCCGGGCTGCACCAGCGGCGGCTTCCGCTGGGCGTATCGTCGAGGAGGAAGAGGGAACAGGTGGACCCGGCGCAGCACCGCACCCGCACCAGCGAATTGGCCAGGGTCTGGGCGGCCGAGCGGGCGATCGCCTCGAGGGCGGCCAGCGGCTGCGCCGGCGCAAAGTGCAGCCGCCAGGCGCCGTTCTCCCGGGTCAGCTGGTGCCGGCCAACGCTCCGGGCGAGCATCCCGTTGACCGCCGCGATGGCGCTCGCCGGAGGCCCGAGGCCCCGATGCAGGGCCTCCGCCAAGGCGGTGAGGTCGGTCCGGAACCGGTGGATGGGTCCGAGCGACTCCCGATCGGCACCGGGGTCGAGGCGCAGGCTCCGGGTCCAGCGGACGAAGGCGGCGACGTCGGAGAGGAGATCGGGCGGAGAAGGCGTGCGGCCCCGCGCGCTGTTGATGAAGTCCAGCCACACGGCCTCGCCGAGCAGGATGAACTCCGTGCCGGGCATCGGCTATCCGCCCGCGACCTCGACGGTGTTCCGCCCGGCCCGCTTCGCATTGTAGAGCGCGGTGTCGGCGGCGGCGAGCACGCTGCTGACGGTAGTGCCATGGCGGGGCGACTCGGCGATGCCCATGCTCAGCGTGCAGGGGCCGAACTCCGGGTTGCTCTCGTGCATCGCCTGGAGGCTGGTCTGCACCCGTCCCACGAAGACCTGCGCTTCCGCCGGCTTGGTCATCGGCAGGATCACCAGGAACTCGTCACCGCCGAGCCGCCCGACCACGTCGAGGGCCCGGCACTGCTGCCGGAGAATCCGCGCCACCTGCACCAGGAGGCGGTCGCCGGCCGCGTGTCCCAGAGTGTCGTTGATGTTCTTGAAGCGGTCGAGATCGAGCAGCAGGACGCTGGTGTGAAGCTGGTGCCGGAGGCTGCGGGAGATCTCGGCCGCGAGGCGCTCCTCCAGCGCGCGCCGATTGTAGAGCCCGGTCAGCTCGTCGGTGGTAGCCGCGCTGTGGAGCTGCTCCACCAGCTCGGAATTCTTGAGTGCGATGGCCGCGGCGAAGGAGAGGGTGCCCGCCAGCTCCAGCTCGGCCCGCCCGTAGAGCTTGTCGCTGATGCGGGAGCCCAGCACCAGGAAGGCCATCCGCTCCGCTCCCGCGTCCAGCGGGACCACCAGCTCCGCCCCGGGGCCGACCAGGCTGGCGACCCCCACGTCGTCCGCCCCGACCGAGGCGCTGCCGGCGGGGAGGGCGCGGTCCAGCGCAGCGCCGTCGATCGGCGCCGGTCGCAGCCGGTCGTTGAGGGAGCGGAACACCTTGGGCGCGTAGACCGTCCCGTCGGGACGGTAGAGACAGCCCCACCAGGCGAAGAAGACCTCGGCCATGAAGTCGAGGATCAACTGCTCGGTGTCCTCGATCGAGTGGACCGAAGAGAGGAGCCGCGCCACCTGGCGCAGCGCCCGCAGCTGGAAGACCGCATCGTCCAGTGCCGCCTGACGCTCCAGCAGGATGCTGCGCAGCTCGAGGACTACGCTCAGCCCCAGCGCGAGCGGCATGGCGACCGCGCGCATGTCAACGGCCACGTCCCGATCGGCGTGGATCGCGACCTCAGTCTCGCCGCTTCCGAGCCGGGCAACCTCGGTGGCATCGGCGAACCCGTCTGACGGGCCCACCCGGACCCGACTGTCCGACCCGGAGATCACGTCGAACCAGATCCGCTCGCTGCGGAACCGGCGGACGAGCGCCATCCGGCAGCGCTCGAACAGCTCGCCCTCGGTGCGCGAGAGACGACAGGCTGCTGCGAACGCGCTGGGTATGCTGCTGAGGGCCGGGACCGGTGAGGTGGCCATGCGCACTATAATACCCGGAGCCGAGAGCCCAAGGGAACCGGGGTGCCCAGGGCTGCAGCCGATGTACCAATCCCGCAACGGCGCTTGCCCCCGCGCCGGAGCGCGCTAGCTTGCTCTCAGGATCTTGAAGGACATAGCCCTTCGGGGCCCCAGGGGTTATGGCCTTGCAGCCTGGGTGATCAAAACTGCAAAGGCCGCTGGTCCCGGCGAGCTGGCGCTCAGCCGGGATTCGTTTTGCCGGTCTCCCGGATCCGCCGCTCCTGGAGCGCCGGAATCCGGCCCCCGAGCGAATCGGAGACGTAGCGGAGCAGCAAGTCTACCGCACGGGGGGCGGAGTCGGCGCCCGCGCAGGCCGGCCCGGCTTCCGGGATACGGTATCCGTCTCCGCCCTCGCACGCCGCGTAGGCGGAGAATGCCACCGTCACGCTGTCCGACGGCGCGATGGCTCGTCCCCCGGGATGGGTCACCGGCCCGGTGAGCCGTTTCCCCGATGCCCGGGACGGGTCGAAGGCGAACTCGATCCCGGAGACCTGCAGGAACCCGCCCTTCCCGAGCGACGACTCGGCCACTCCGTGCTCCAGCACCTCCGCCAGTCGATCCCCGCCCAGGCGGAAGGTCACGATCCGGGTCTCGTCGGCGAAGAGGAAGATGGACTCCAGCTGAAAGTTGGAGACCGGTCCGGCCGGAATCACGTCGTCCAGGCGCATGGCGCCGGCGTTGATCAATCCGACGTCGGCCCCGGTGCCCGCACGGATCGCATCGGTGACCAGGTCCCCGATCGGCGACTCCCGGCGGCGGGAGGTCACGTCCCGGGCATCGATCGGCTCCGCCGCGGTCCCGACGGTCCGCTCCGGGCCCAGCCGGATCCGCAGGCTGTCGGCCCAGCGGGCCACCACTGCGGCGGTGGCGGAGTCCTCCGGCAGCCGGTTGTCGATCGGCACCAGTCCCACCGCCTGGCGCCAGTGCTCCTTCCCTCCCCACAGGGTCACGAACTGGGCTGACCGGGCGTTGGCATCGGCCTTGAGCACGTGCCGCCCCGATACCACTGAATCGTGTGCCTCGTGCTCGTGCCCGCCCAGGATGAGGTCCAGCGTGGGCTCGCGGGAAAGCAGCTCGCGGTCGGCCTCGATGGACTGGTGGGTGAGCCCGACGATGAGGTCGGCCTTGAGCCGGCCCAGGGAGTCGATCACCCGGTGCGCGGCGCTGTCGGGGTCGGCGCAGCGGACATAGCCGCGATAGTCGCCCTGCAGCGTGAGGCCGAAGATCCCCACCAGGTGACCCGACAGGCGCACGGTGTCCCAGGGTTCGACCTGGGGGAACGGCGTCCCGTCAGCCTGGATACAGTTGGCGGAGAGCCACTTGAAATCCGAGGCCGCGATTCGCGCTACCAGGGTGTCGCGCGGCAGCTCGAACTCGTGATTCCCGAACGTGGCGTAGTCCAGCTTGGCCGCGTTCAGCGCCTCCACCATCTGGCGGCCGCTGTAGTACTTGCTGAGCAGGCTGGGGCCGAGGAAATCGCCGGCCAGCACGAACAGGATCGGGCCCTGGTCGGTCAGACGGCGGTGTACCGTCGCAACCCGCGCCAGCCCGCCCCGGCCGTCGGTGAGGGTGTCCCCGACGTAGACGTCGTTGATGAGGAGAAAGCGGACCGGATTGAGCGGCTCCGGCGCCTTCGCTCCCGCAACGCATCCCGCGATCAGCAGCAGCGCCGCCGCACCCGAAATCCGCCTCACAGCTCCTCCTCGCTCTGTCGCAGGCTCCGCACCAGATCCGTGCTCAGCATCCTGAGCTCGGCCAGCATGTCGCGGCGGGGCCATTCCGGCCGCGCCTCCAGCACCTCCAGCATCGAGCGGTACCACCAGATGGTCTGCTCCGAGCCTGCGCGCGAGACCGTGCGCAGGTACTCCACCCCCAGCCGGCGCAGGGCCGTGATGGTGGAGCCGCAGGCGTGAATCTCGTCGGCGACGCAGATGTCGAGCGCGCGGGGCTCGGCCAGCCCGAGCAGGGTCAGATACTCCTGTTTGCAGGGCTGCCAGGACCGCTCGCCCCTGCGGTCGAACTTCGGTTCCACCGCGTCCCGTGCGATGGCCAGGGCGACGGGTCCGAATTTGTCCGCGATCTTCTGCTCCAGCACCCGCCGGCGCTCGGGCGGCGTCTCCTCCAGGACGTGATGGAGAATGCCCGCGACGATGGTGGCCTGCTCGCAGCCGTATCGCGCCAGAACGATGGCCACGTTCGCCGGGTGGGCCAGGTAGTCCATTCCCGATCCGGCCGGCGCGACCGCGCCATGATACTTGGCCGCGAACGCGAATGCGTGGTTGATGCGGTCGGAATAGCCGAGCATGGGCCGTGGGGAAGAGGGTCAGCGGGGCAGAGCGGTAGCGGAGCGGTCGGGTCGATCGCCCGGAGGCGCTGCCGCCCCGCTGCTTCGCTGCCCCGCGGCCCCGCTGTCAGGGAATTCGCAGAAGCTTATGCGTCTGCAGGCTCAGTCGCCAGCGGGGATGCTCCAGGCAGTAGCGGACAGCCGCGGCGGTGTTCGCTTCCCGCGACGGACCGTCCATCGGCTGCAGGAAGAAGTGGCGGAAGTCCAGCCCCTCGAACCGCTCCGGCTCGGCACCCTCCTGGGGATAGACCAGCTTGAGCTCGTCTCCCGCGGTCACCAGCGGCGGGGCCCCCGCCTTGGGGCTCACGCAGACCCAGTCGATACCGACCGGCGACGCCACCGTGCCGTTGGTCTCCACCGCGATCTCGAAGTCGCGGTCGTGGAGGGCGGCCACCAGCTCGTCGTCCAGCTGGAGCAGCGGTTCGCCGCCAGTACAGACCACGAACCGGCGCTCGCGGCTGTCGCCCGGCCATGCGGCAGCCACCGCATCGGCCAGCTCGGCCGCGGTGCGAAAGCTCCCGCCTCCCGGCCCGCCGGTGCCCAGGAAGTCGGTGTCGCAGAAGCGGCAGACCGCGGTCTCGCGATCGGCCTCGCGCCCCGACCACAGGTTGCACCCCGCGAAGCGGCAGAACACCGCCGGACGGCCGGTGTTGGCCCCCTCGCCCTGGAGGGTGTAGAAGATTTCGTGGACGGCGTAGGCCATGGCCGAGACTGCGTGAACCGTGAAAGAAAGGTGAAGGGTGAAAGGCGAAGGGTGAAAGACTCGCCCCCTAGCGCCTTCGCGCCCTAGCGCCTTCGCGCCCCAGCGCCTCCACATACCGCGCCGGGTCCTCCCTCCCCGCCTCCGCGAATCCTTTCAGCCGGAGCAGGCAGGCCTCGCAATGGCCGCAGGCGGCTCCGTCGGGTGCGGGATCGTAGCAGGTCGAGGTGAGGCCGAAATCCACGCCCAGGTCCGCACCCCGGGTCACGATCTCCGCCTTGCTGAGGGCGATCAGCGGCGTATGGATCCGCACCGGCTCACCCTCTACCCCGGCCCGGGTCGCCAGGCTCGCCATACGCTCGAAGGCCGCGAAGAACTCGGGGCGGCAATCGGGATAGCCACTGTAATCGAGCGCGTTGGCTCCGATGAAGATGTCTCGCGCATCCAGGGACTCCGCCCAGGCCAGCGCGAGGGCGAGGAAGATGGTGTTCCGGGCGGGCACGTAGGTCGCCGGAATCCCCTCGCCGATCCGGTCCAGCGGCGTGTCCTTCGGCACCGGCTGATCTGCCGTCAGGGCGGAGCCCCCGAAGGCCCGGAGATCGAGGTCCACGATCTCGTGCCGCGCCACCCCCAGGCGCTGCGCCACGCGCCGTGCCGCCTCCAGCTCGACCGCGTGCCGCTGGCCGTAGCGGATGCTCAGCGCGTACACCTCGAAGCCGCGGCTCCGGGCGATCGCCGTGGTGGTAGCGGAATCCATCCCGCCGCTCAGCAGCACCACGGCCTTGGGGGGAGACATGCCGGAAAGCTACCCGCCTCCGGGCGGTGGGGAGAAGCGCCGGGTCAGCGCCCGAGCAGGTGCCGGAGCGCCGGCTCCAGGCCGGGTAGCCGGAACCGGTAGCCCGAGGCCGTGAGCCGAGCCGGGAGCGCCCGCTGGCTGGTGAGCAGCGCGGCGTCCGCCATCTCGCCGAACACCAGACGGAGTGCGGGGGCGGGAGCCGCCGCCAGCGCGGGCCGGTGGAGCACCCGGCCCAGCGTGTCGGCCAGGACCCGGCCGGTGACCGGTTCGGGCGAGGTGAGGTTGACCGGCCCGTCGAGACCGTCGGTCATGAGCGCGTGATGCACCGCTCCGATCGCGTCGTCCATCGCAACCCAGCTGGTCCACTGGCGACCCGAGCCCAGCGGACCGCCTACGCCGAGACGAAACGCCGGGAGCATCCGGCCCAGCGCGCCACCGGCCGGGGTGAGCACTACGCCGCTCCGCAGCAGCACCACACGGATTCCGGCTGCGCCGGCCGACTCGGTCGCCGCCTCCCATTCCCGCGCCAGCTCCACCAGGAAGTCGGCCGGCGGATCGGGAAGCGCGGACGCCTCCGTAAGTACAGTGTCGCCCCGGTTGCCGTAGATGCCGACTCCGGACGCGGACACCAGCACCCGGGGTGGGTTGGGGAGCCGCGCCAGCGTCTGGGCCAGGAGCCGGGTGCCCGCGATCCGGCTGTCCCGGATCCGCCGCTTGCGCTCCGCAGTCCAGCGCACCGCGATGGTCTCCCCGGCCAAGTGCACCGCGGCATCGATCCCCGCGAGCGCCTCTCCCTCCAGCCGCCCCGACGACGGGTCCCAGCCGATGTCGCCGGCGCGCCGAGGGCTCCGCGTCAACCTGAGCACCCGGTGACCGCCGGTCGTGAGGAACGGGGTGAGGGCCGAGCCGAGCAGCCCGGTCGCGCCGGTCACCGCTACCGTGAGCCGCGGTCGGTCGCCGAACCGCCCGTGCGCGGCCAGGTCCTCCGCCAGCAGTCGGTGCCGATAGTCCAGCATTCGCTCCACCTTGCGTCGCACCCACCCCCCGGCGGCTGCGGCGCCCAGCGGCAGCGTGCACTCCACCCGATCGGTGATGCGGCAGCCCGACGGGCCGTCAGGCTCGAAGCGGTGGAGGTGCACCCAGGAGGAGAACGGCCCCTCGACCTGCTCGTCCACGAACTGCCGCCCGGGGACGAAGTCCCGGTGCAGGGCCACCCACCGGAAGGAGGCAGGACCCCGCCGCAAGCGGAGGACCACCCGGGCTCCCTCCTGGAGCGGCCCGCTCCGCTCCACCACCTCGGCCCGCTCCCACGGGGGGAGGAGCCGCTCGAATGCGCCGGGACGCAGGTGCCAGGCGAACACCTCCTCGGCGCTCGCCGGAAGGCGGTTGGTGCGCTCGACTCGAACCGGTGCTGCCATCGTCGCTCCGGCCCCCTAGATTGCGGCCGTGCCGCTCTCGATCCTGTGGCTCGCGCTCTCACTGGCCGCCCCGGCGTTGCACCGCCCGTCCGGCCCGCCGCCGTGCGTCGTCGCCCGCGTCGTGGACGGCGACACGTTCTACTGCCGCGACGGCCGGAAGGTCCGGCTCATCGGCGTGGACAGTCCCGAGATGGCGCAGGGAAGCCCCGGGCGGGCGGCGCGCGAGGGTCTCCGCCGGATGCTCCATGCCGGCCGTACCGTGCGGCTCGAGCTGGACCTGACGCCGACCGACCGGTATGGCCGGGTGCTGGCCTGGGTCTGGGACGGCGGCACCCTGGTCAACGAGGCCTTGGTGCGACAGGGCTGGGCGCTGCTCTATACCGTGCCGCCCAACGTCAAGTATGTGGAGAGGCTGACCCGGGCGCAAAAGAAGGCCCGCGCCGAGCGCGCGGGCCTCTGGAACGGGACCACGTTCGATTGTCCCCCAAGCCGGTTTCGTCGGGGGCAATGTGTGGGCAGCGAGGCAGGGGGGCAGTGAGGCGGCGGGGCCGTTCCGCCGTTCCGCCGTCCAGTCCTACCGCCTACGCTCCCGCCCGTCTCACCAGGAGCAGGTCCGTGATGTTGTCCCGGGTGAGGAGCCCCACCAGCTTCCCGGCGTCCACCACGGGCAGTGCCGGGAGCCCGCTGGCCCTGAGACGCTCGAGCGCCTCGGAGAACGGGAGCGTCGGCGGGACGCTCGGCACTCCCGCGGTCATCGACTCGGCCACGGTTGAGCCCGGCCCTCGCTGGCTCAGACCTCGCACCAGATTGTCTCGGGTGAGCAGCCCCTCGGTCCGGCCCAGGTTGTCCACTACCGGGAACTCCCGCTGGTCGCCGGCCAGAAGCAGGTCGACCGCCTGCGACAGCGGTGCATAGACCGGCACGGTGTGGAACTCCCGGACCATCATCTCGGCGACGTGCAGGCCCTCTCCCGCGATTCGAGTCTCGACCGCCGCGGCCTCGCTTCCCGCGCCCAGGAACACGAACAGCGCGATGAGCACGAGCAGCGGCTGGCCGGTCATCAGTGCCCACAGCCCGCCCGCGACGGCGAAGCCCTGGCCCAGGGTCGCGGCCACCCGGGTGCCACGCACCAGGCCGATCCGGCTCGCCAGGAGCGCGCGGAGCACGCGGCCGCCGTCCATCGGGAACGCGGGGATCAGGTTGAAGAGCAGCAGCCAGACGTTGATGAGGAAGAGGAACGCGAGGAGCGGGGTGTCCGGCTGGAGGTTGGTGAGGCTCGCGGTCTGGCCGCCCAGCCGGAGCACGGCGTAGAGAACGGCGGCGATGCCCACCGTCACTGCCGGCCCGGCCAGGGCGATGAGCAGCTCCTGCCGGGGCTCGTCGGGGATCCGCTCCAGCCGGGCCACCCCCCCGATCGGAAGGATCAGGACATCCGGCGTGCGCACCCCGAAACGCCGGGCCATGGTGATGTGGCCGAACTCGTGGAGCAGCACGCAAGCGAACAACGCCACCAGCATCACGACCGCACTGACCGCCCCGGGGGCGCCGCCCTCGTGATACCCGCCGAACGCCCAGAATGCGACCAGCAGCAGAAACGTCAGGTGGAGCTTGATCTCGGTTCCCGCCACCCGACCGATGGTATAGGTCCAGCGCATCCCGCCACGCCTCCGTTGAGGGGTCCGGTCTACGACCCCCCGCAACTTACACCGGATCGGCGTGGCGGG
>Ga0210102_1000191_pt1 | contig 17861 bp, 13 predicted proteins | sample RushOxbow_ThreeS_4_FD_185563 | JGI IMG/M metagenome (GOLD analysis project Ga0210102, IMG submission 185563) | Wetland microbial communities from San Francisco Bay, California, USA, that impact long-term carbon sequestration -... | ecosystem: Environmental > Aquatic > Marine > Wetlands ...
CCCGAGCAAGTTCCCCAATACCTGTTTCTTGCCTGCTTCGGTGACAACGTGCAGGCGGCAGCGGGGGCCGAATGGGCCTACCACGACTCGGGGGGCGCAAGGCCCTGGTGCTGTTCGATCCCAGCAAGACCTATCCGCAGCTGCTGCAAGGCTACTTCGCCGAACGGTTCGAGGAATTGGGGGGCACGATTACGGCAACTGAGGGCATAGACCCTCAGGCCGACCCACTCGCGCTTCCCCCGACCGGCGATGTCGACCTCGTCTTCCTGGGCGTCGAGACGGCGGAAGACGCGGCACGGGTGATTCCGATCCTGCGCGCCTCGGGTTATGCCGGTCCGATCCTGGGCGGCGACGGGTACGACGCCCAGGCGATCTGGGCCAACCTGCCCGACATCTCCAACGTGTACTTCACCACCCATGCCTATCTGGGCGCCGACAGTCAGAATCCCAGGGTGAGGGCGTTTCTGGATGCCTACGCCGCGGCGTACCCCGGCCAGGCCCCGAGCGCATTTGCCGCGCTGGGCTACGACGCCGTGTATCTCCTGGCTGCAGCCCTGGAAAGGGCCGGCCAGGCAGCTCCGGCCGCGGTGACAACGGGTCTGTCCGGCCTCGAGGACTTCAAGGGGGTGACGGGCACGATCAGCTTCCAGGGGACCGATCGGATTCCGACCAAGAGCGTGACCATCCTCCAGATCGCAGACGCCAAGCAGCATTTCGTCGCCCAGGTGATTCCCCAGAGCGTGCCGAACCCCTGATCAGGACCCGGCGCCGCCATGCATCGAGGAGCGGCTCCGGCGGCGCCTTGACGCCTCCGGCCCGGGGGCTACATTCGAGGGAGATACCCGAACAAAAACCGAAGCCAGGCGCTCGTGGTCCATCTCCACCTCCACACCCATTTCTCCTTCGGCATCGGGGTCTCCAGCCCGGAGGGGCTTGCCGCGGCCGCCGCGGAGCGGGGATACCGGGCTCTCGCCTGCACCGATTCCAACGGGGTCTACGGGGCCATCGAGTTCCAGCGGGCCTGCGACGCCGCGGGCGTGCAGCCGATCCTCGGCGCCCACCTGGTCACCGAGGAGGAGGAGACCGTCGCCCTGGCCACGGACGAGCGCGGCTGGGGGGCGCTGTGCCGGGCGATTACCGCGATTCATTGGTTGGACCAGCCTATCGGCGGGACGGCGGGACGGCGGGACGGCGGTAGCCCGCCCGATCTCCCTACCGCCGTTCCGCCGTTCCGCCTTAGCGCCCTCCTCGCCCCCGACCGGGCCGGCCTCATCCTGCTCTCCCGCGACGTCGGCTTCCTGGAGCGGGTCGCCGCGGCGAGCGGGCCCACGGATCTCTACGCCGAGCTGGTCCCGGGCAAGGAGCGCCACGCGGTGCTGGCAGCCGCGCGCCGGCTCGGCCTTCCCCCCGTTGCCGCCAACGCCGTGGTGATGGCGCACCCCGAGGACTGGGCCCGCCACCGGCTGCTCAGGGCGATTCACCTGAATACGACGATCCCGGAGGTGGAAGGTGGCGGAACGACGGAACGGCGGAACGGCGGTAGCGAGGAACCGCTGGAAGAGGGCGCAGGACCTGATCCGCGTACCGCCGTTCCGTCGTTCCGCCGTTCCGCCGTTCCGCCGTTCCGCCGTACCGCCCTCGCGCCCCGCGACTCCTGGCTCCGCCCGGCCCCCGATCTCGTCCGCCAGTTCCCCGACTGTCCCGAGGCGGTGCGCGCCACTCGCGAGATCGCCGAGCGCTGCGAGTACCGGATCCCGGCCGGACGGGTGATCCCGCCCCGCGCCGCCGACGTGACCGATGCCTTCCAGCGCCTCCGCTCGGAGGCCTACGCCGGCGCGGCGCGGCGCTACGGCACCGTCGCGCCGGTGACCCGCGACCGGCTGGAGCACGAGCTTCGCATCATCGGCCAGAAGGGGTTCGCCGACTACTTCCTGGTGGTACAGGACATCGTCCGCCACGGCCCCACCCATTGCGGCCGCGGCTCGGTGGCCAACTCGATCGTGAGCTACTGTCTCGGCATCACCCACGTCGAGCCGCTCGGCGCGGGGCTCCTGTTCGAGCGTTTCCTCAATCCCGAGCGGAAGGACCCGCCCGACATCGACCTCGACTTCCCCTGGGACGAGCGCGACCAGGTGCTGGCCTACGTTTTCCGGCGCTACCCCCGGCCCCAGGCGGCGATGGTCGCCAACCACAACTGTCTCCGCCTGCGCGGCGCCCTGCGCGAGGTGGCCAAGGTGCATGGCCGGCCCGCCGGCGAGATCCGCGAGGTCACCCGGCGGATCCCCGTCTTCGAGGATCTTCCGCTCGCGACCACGCTGGAGACCCACCCCAATTTCCGGGCGCTCGACCTCCCCCCCGCCTGGCGGGAGCTGGCCCGGGAAGCCGAGCCGCTGGCGGGGATCCCCCGGCACCTCTCGCTCCATCCCGGCGGAGTGGTCATCGTCCCCGGCGCGCTCACCGATTTCGTCCCCATCGAGCCCGCGGTGAAGACGCTCGATGGCCACCCCGACCTCACCGTCCCGGTCATCCAGTTCGAGAAGGACGGGGCCGAGGACGCGGGGCTGGTCAAGATCGACCTGCTGGGCAACCGGTCGCTGGCGGTGATCCGCGACGCGATCGCGGCCGTGCAGGAGAACACCGGCCGCCGGATCGACTACACTGCCTCCGATGCCGGCGAGGACGAAGGGACCAAGGAGCTCTTCCGTACCGGCCGCACCATGGGCGTCTTCTACACCGAGTCGCCCGCCTCCCGGCAGCTCTGCGCCAAGAGCCGGGCCGATACCTTCGAGCTGCTGGTGCTCAACACCAGCATCATCCGTCCCGCCTCCAACCGGTTCATCCGCACCTATCTCGAGCGGCTGCACGGCGCGCCCTACCAGCCGCTCGACCCGGTGCTGCGCGACACCCTGGCCGACACCTTCGGCATCATGGTCTACCAGGAAGACGTGGTGAACGTGTGCGCGGTCTTCGCCGGGATGCCGCTCGCCACCGCGGACGGGCTCCGCAAGTCGCTGTCCAAGAAGCGGCCCGCCAAGGCGCTCTCGGGCCATGCCGAGGAGTTCTTCGCCGGAGCGCTGGCGCTGGGCCGCGATCCGGAGACGACCCGGCGGGTGTGGGACATGATCATGTCGTTCGCGGGCTACAGCTTCTGCAAGGGACACTCGGCGTCCTACATCCAGGTGGCCCAGCATTCCTGCTATCTCCGCGCCCACTATCCCGCCGAGTTCATGGCTGCGGTGCTGGCCAACGGGGGCGGCTTCTACCACCCGTTCGCCTACGTCGCCGAGGCCCTGCGGATGGGGCTGACCGTGCTCCCGCCGGACGTGAACGCGAGCGAGTTCCGTTGCACCGGAAGCGGGCGCGAGGTCCGGATCGGGCTGCAGTTCGTGAAGGGGCTGTCGGCGGACGGGGCGGAGCGGGTTCTCGCGGCGAGGGCGGGCGGAACGGCGGAACGGCGGAACGGCGGAAGCGCCCTCGCGCCGTTCCGCTCCATCTTCGAACTCCAGCACCGCACCGGCATCGCGGCCGACGATCTCCGCGCGCTGATCAAGGTCGGCGCGCTCGACTCGATCGCCGACGGCTGGACCCGGCCGATGATGCTGTGGATGGTGGACGGGCGGAACGGCGGTACGGCGGTACGGCGGTACGTTCCGGCGTTCCGACGTTCCGCCGTTCCGCCGTGGTTCGAATCCCTCCCCCCGGCGGTCCCCGTGCTCCGCGACTACGACCCCGAGCGCCGGCGGCGGGAGGAGTACGCCGCCCTTGGCTTCGTCACCGACACCCATCCCATGCGGCTCCACGACGAGGACCTCGCCCGATTCCGGCTCTGCCGCAGCACCGACCTGCACCGCCACGTGGGCCGGTACGTGCTGGCGGCGGGCATGCTCACCACCGCCAAGCCGGTGCACACGCTCAAGGACGAGCCGATGGAGTTCGCTACATTTGACGATGGCGACGGACTGATCGAAGCCGTACTCTTTCCCGACGTCTACCGTGAGCGCGGTCACGTCCTGTTCGATCAGGGGCCGTTCATTTTCCGGGGCAAGGTGGAGGAGGAGTTCGGGGCGGTGACCCTGACGATCACCCATCTCGACCGCCTGGACCGTGCGGTACAGCGGCGCGCAGCTCACCCGCCGCCGAAGACCATCTGACCCTCTCCCGCGAAGCGGACGACGCGGATGCCGAATGGAGTGCGGAAGCTGGCTCGGCCGCTGACCGAGAAATGCCGGGTGCCCTGGCCCAGCAGTGCCAGCCGCTCCGGGGTCGCGCCCGGGGCGAGCTCGAGCGGCAATGCCACCACAGAGGTGGCGATCCGCGGACAGGGAAGCGTGCTGTCGCGCTCGAACCGCCCCACCGGGACGCTGTCGAGCTGCAGCGCCAGCTCGAGACGATCGGTGGTGAGCTCGTAGTCGTTGGGATTGTAGACGGTCAGAGCCACCATCAGCGGGGAGCGGTCCGTCCCGGAGGTCTCCAGTCGCACGCGCGCCACCTGGAGCGCGGGATCGGAGTACACCCAGGCCCCCAGGGGCGTGCAGCCGGAAAGGGCCACGATCCAGCAGGCCGCCCGCCCGACGGCTGCGAGCCGCCGAGCGGCACCACCCACGCCTGGAACAATCGGCATGCGCGCTCGCCCGGTTCCCGACATGACCACACTCTCGCTCATTGTTGCTGCCGCCGCCAGTGGCTGCGGCTCGCAGTTCGAAAATGAAACACCTGGCCCGCCTCCTGGCGGCGTGCCGGTCGCCCTCCAGGAGGTCGTGACCGGCCTCGAGTTCCCCCTCTACCTCACCGCGCCTACCGGAGACCCGCGGCTCTTCATCCTGGAGAAGGGCGGTACCATCCGCATCGTAAAGGACGGGGCGCTCCTGCCCGACCCCTTCCTCGACCTCCGGGGACAGGTCTCCACCGGAGGCGAGCAGGGGCTGCTCGGCCTCGCCTTCGAGCCGGACTACGCGACCGGCGGCCGCTTCGTGGTCCACTACACCGACCTCGCCGGCGACACGAGGCTCGTGCTCTACCGCGTGTCCGCCGACGCCGATCGCGCCGATCCGGCGTCGGCGCAGGCCGTCTTCTCGGCCGATCAGCCGTTCGCCAACCACAACGGGGGACAGATCGCCTTCGGGCCGGACGGCTTCCTCTACCTGGGGCTGGGCGACGGGGGCTCCGCCGGCGATCCCGGTGGCCGGGGACAGTCGCTCGCCGATCTGCTCGGCTCCATTCTCCGGATCGCGCCCGGAGAGGCGTCCGGTTACACGGTACCCTCGGACAATCCGTTCGCGGGCACAGCGGGTGCGCAGCCCGAGGTCTGGAGCTACGGGCTGCGTAATCCCTGGCGATTCAGCTTCGACCGTGCCACCGGCGACCTCTACATCGGCGACGTGGGCCAGAGCCGGTGGGAGGAGATCGACGTGGCGCCGGCCGCGGCCGGCGCGGGCCGGGGCGTCAACTTCGGCTGGAACATCATTGAAGGCAGCCACTGCTACGCCGCCGCCGACTGCGACCGGTCCGGCCTCACGCCCCCGGTGCTGGAGTACGATCATGGCCAGGGATGCTCGGTCACCGGCGGCTATGTCTACCGTGGCAGCGCCATCCCGGCGCTCCAGGGCCACTACTTCTACGCGGACTATTGTGGCGGCTGGGTCCGCAGCTTCCGCCTGGTGAACGGTGCACCGTCCGACCAGGCCGACTGGCCTACCCTGCGGCCCGGCGGGGCGATTCCCAGCTTCGGCCAAGATGACGCGGGGGAGCTCTACCTGCTGAGCGCCGACGGGCGGGTGCTCAAGATCGTCCCCGGATGACCCCGGAGGAGTTCCGGCGCCTGGCAGAGCGCATCCCTCCCGGGGTCCGTTTCGGCGCCTCCTCCTGGAACTACCCGGGGTGGCGCGGCATGGTCTACCGCCACGACTATGCCGGCAAGGGCGCCTCGGCCCGGATGCTGGAGGAGTACGCGGCCTTCCCCCTCTTCCGCACGGTCGGGATCGACTCCAGCTTCTACGCGCCGCCGACCGAGGAGGTGCTCCGGGGCTATGCCGAGCGGTTGCCCCCGGGGTTCCCCTGCGTGAGCAAGGTGTGGAACCAGGTCACGGTGCAGACGTTCGCCAAGGCGCAGGACAAGACCCGCGGCGGGAAGGTCAACCCGGATTTCCTCAATCCCGAGGTCTTTCTCGAGGCCGTGTACCAGCCATACCGGCAGTACTTCGCCGATCACGCCGGTCCGTTCGTCTTCGAGTTCCAGGCCATCGGCCCGCAGAGCGGCATCGGTCCGGAGGAGTTCGCCGGACGGCTCGACGAGTTCTTCTCCACCCTGCCCCGGGAGGGGCAGTATGCGGTCGAGGTGCGGAACGAGGAGTTCCTCACCCCGATGTACTTCGCGGTGCTCCGGGAGCACGAGGTGGCCCACGTCTTCAGCTCCTGGACCCGGATGCCGCCCATCGGCGCCCAGCTCGATCTGCCGGGTGCCCTCACCGCGCGATTCCTGGTGGCGCGGGCGCTGCTTCGGCCGGGCCGCACCTACGACGAGGCGGTGGACGCCTTCGCGCCCTACGACCGGATCCGGGAGCCCAATCCCGAGCTGCGGCACGACCTGGCACGGCTGGTCGAGACCGCGGTCCGGACCCGGATCCCGGCGTACCTGCTGGTGAACAACCGGGCCGAGGGGAGCGCGCCGCTCACCATCGCCGAAGTGGCGAAGCTGCTGCCGGAGCGGGCCGAGTGATCGAGCGCCGCGGTCTCTTCCGCTACGCCATTCTCTCGGCGCTCGCGGCCATCGTGACCATCGGGCTCAAGGGCTTCGCCTACGGCATCACCGGCTCCGTCGGCCTCCTTTCCGACGCGCTCGAGTCGCTGGTCAATCTGGCTGCCGCACTGATGGCGCTCTTCGCCCTCTCGGTCGCAGCCCGGCCCGCCGATGCCGAGCACACCTACGGCCACACCAAGGCCGAGTACTTCTCCAGCGCATTCGAGGGCGGCCTCATCCTGCTCGCGGCCGCGAGTATCGCGGTGACCGCGGCAGGCCGGCTGCTCTCGCCCCGTCCCATCGCAGCGCCGGGACTCGGTCTCGCCATCACCGCCGCCGCCGCCGTGGTCAACCTCGCCGTGGCGCGGGTGCTCCTCTCGGCGGGGCGCCGGCACGAGTCCATCACCCTCGAGGCCGACGGCCATCACCTGATGGCCGATGTGTGGACCTCGCTCGGGGTCATCGTCGGGGTGGCGGTCGCGGTGCTCACCGGCTGGTACCAGCTCGACGCCCTGGTAGGCATCCTGGTGGGATTGCACGTGCTGCGCTCCGGATTCCGGCTGGTGCGCCGCTCGGCACTCGGGTTGCTCGATACTTCGCTCCCTCCGGACACGCTGGAAACGATCACCGGTATTCTCGACCGCCACGCGTCCGACGGCGTGCGCTACCACGCCCTCCGCACCCGCCAGGCCGGCGCGCGGCGCTTCATCTCCTTTCACATCCTGGTGCCGGGGGACTGGTCGGTGCAGCGGGGACACGACCTGCTGGAGCGGATCGAGGAGAGCATCCGCGGAGCGGTGCCGAACAGCGTGGTGGATACCCACCTCGAGCCGATCGAGGACCCGGTCTCGTGGGAGGACACCCGGCTGGAGAGGCGGGAGGACGGGACGGATCTAGCGCCTTAGCGCCTTCGCGTCCTGGCGCCCCAGCGCCACCTCAACCTCCCACTCGCGCTCTTCTCCCGGCATCAGGGTCTGCGCCGCGCCCCACTCCCTCACCGCGACATCCAGACTGTCGGGCGCGCCGATGCCGGGCTCCAGCGCAAGGTGGTAGTACGGTTTCCGGCCCGGCGGCGCCCAGCCACGGCAATTGATCCAGACCCCCACCTGCGGCACTTCGCTGGGCCTCACCCGCATCTCCAGTCGCTCGCCCTGGCGCGGGTCGGTGAGCAGCATCCGGCCCGATGGCCCCACGTCACCGAAGCACTTGACCGCCCAGCCGCCCCGCTCGGGAAAGCGGAAGGTGTCTTCTCGCCCTCCGACCCCCGCGGGCCAGCTCACGATGTCGTTCCGGCTGAGGTCATGCCGCCCATGAACGGCGTCGAGCCGCACTTGCTGCACCGTCGGAAGCTCGAGCAGCGTCCCCGGCTGCACGTTGAGGACGGGGTGCGCGGACCAGATCCAGGGAAACGGCGCGCTCCCTGTGTGGCGGAGACGGTAGCGCAGCCGCACCACCGGCTCCTGGCGGTCTACCGTCACCTCGCGGTGAAACTCGTACGGCAGGAGCCGGCCCGACGCGGAGCCCTCCAGCGTCGTGCCGCCCGGATGCTCGAATACCGAGCTGGTCCATTCCGCGGTCCACAGCTCGCCATGGTCGGGCAGCGACGGCGTACCGGGCGGCGCGCCCGGAATCGGGGATGGAGCGACCGTCGGGAAGCATTCGTCCCAGCCCCCGCTGTCGCCCTCGTCGGGGAATCCCCCACCCGGTCTCGGCGGGGCCAGCGGGATCTGGTCGTTCCGCCACAGCCACTCCCGTCCTCGCGGGGTTCGGAGATTGGTCAGCTTGAGTCCCAGCGCCGGCACGGCGACTACCTCGATCTCCGATCCTCGCAGCGCGATGGCGGGGTAGCCCGAGACGGAGGTTTGGCGGAAGGGCATGGGCGGGAAAGATGAAAGGTGAAAGGTAAAAAGGGGTGAAGGCCTTCCCCTTCACCTTTCACCTTTCTCCTTTCACCCCTCTTTCACCCACCCCTCTTTCACCCTTCTCCCACCACCCCATACGCCCGGACCGGCCAGGTGCCGAATCCCGCCACCTTGGCCGGCACCGCGGAGAAGCGGAAGCCACGGTCGGGAACGCCGGCGAGGCCGGTGAGGTGCTCCACGATCGGGATGCCCGCGCCGAGCAGGGTGGAATGGACCGGGCGCGCGGCATCGTCGAGGCTGTCGATGTTGAGCGAGTCGATCCCGACCAGCGTCGCGCCTTCACGAGCGAGGTGCTCCGCGGCGGCAGCGGTGAGAAACGGGTTGTCGGCGAGGTAGCGCGAAGTGCCCCAGTGCGCGTCCCAGCCGGTGTGGACCAGCACGGCCCGGCCGCCCACCACGATCCCCTCGAACGCCTCGCGGTCGATCGCCCGGGCTCCGGCCGGGGCCCGGACCACGACGGCGTCCAGCTCGGCGAGGGACTCCAGCCGGAGGCCCGCCAGGTCGGTGCCGTCGGCATAGCGGTGGAACGGGGAGTCCACATAGGTGCCGGTGTTGGCGACCATCTCGATCTTGCCGATCTGGAACTCGACCCCGGGCGCATACCTGCCCCGCGAGGCTTCCCGGCTGAGATAGTCGCAGATCAGCGGCCCCGGGAGCCCCGGATAGGTGGTCATCCCGTGCGTGATGGTGTGGGACAGATCGACCAGCCGGGCGCTCACTGCCCCGCCGCCCCGCTGCCCCCCTCCCTCGCTGCTTCCAGATCCACGCCCGCCGTCTCGCAGATCCGTACGATGGTCTCGCCGATCTTGTTGTTGGGCGTGGACGCCCCCGCGGTGATCCCGATGACCCGGGCGGCCCCCAGCCAGTCGCGCGCTACCGCTTCGTGCTTGGTGCTGATCGGCTGATGCCGGAGCGTGCCGCCGGCGCTGTCCACGGCGCTCGCGTCCTCGATGTGGAAGACGGGAATCCCCCGGCTGCGCACCAGCGCGGCGAGATGGCAGGTGTTGCTCGAGTTGTACCCGCCGACCACGATCATGATGTCCAGTGGGTGGTCCAGCAGCGCCAGAACCGCGTCCTGCCGCTCCTGCGTGGCGGAACAGATGGTGTCGAAGGAGCGGAAATGGTCCGCCAGCGCCGCCTCCCCGTACCGCCGGGCCATGCTCGCCCGGATCTCGTTGGCGATGGCCAGGGACTCCCCCGAGAGCATGGTGGTCTGGTTGGCGATCCCCACCCGCATCAGGTCACGGTCGAAGTCGAACCCGGGCGACACCGCCCTGGCGAACCGGGCGGCCAGCGCGCGACTGTCGCCACCGCGCTCGATGAAGTCGCACACCAGCCGGGCCTCGTTCATGTCCAGCACGACCAGGTAGCGTCCGCCCGGATGCCGCGTCACCTGGCTCGCGGTCGCCTTGGTCTCCTCGTGGTAGTGCTTGCCGTGGATGACCGCCGTGAACCCGTCCCGGGCGTAGCTCTCCACCCGCTTCCAGACGTTGAGCACCGAGCCGCAGGTGGTATCCACTAGCACGCAGCCGATCGCCCGCAGGCGCTCGAAGTCGGTCACCGTCACGCCGAAAGCCGGGAGGATGACCACGTCGTCGGGGCTGATGGACGAAAAATCGAACTCGCTGTCCTCGCCCCGCGCCAGGAACCGTACCCCCATCTCACGCAGCTTCTGGTTCACGTGGGGATTGTGGATTATCTCGCCCACCAGAAAGAGCGCTCGGTCGGGGAACTTGTGGCGGGTCTCGTAGGCGTAGTCCACCGCCCGGTCTACCCCGTAACAGAAGCCGAACTCGCGGGCCAGGTGGAAGGTGAGCCGGCCGGCGCCGAGCTGGTAGCGGTTGGCCCGCAGCCGCTCGACCACCGAACTGTGGTAGTCGGCGGTGCGGCGCTCCTCGATCTCGGCCTTGAGGCCGAAGCCGCGGCGGAAATAGGTGCTCTCCATGGCCTCAATGTACACCCGTGTCGGGTGGCTGCGCCGCCGGACGCGGGGGGCAACCGCGTGCCGGCGGCACGACGGTCAGCTGCCGGAAGCTGCCGGTCGCACGGAGCCGGCTGGCGTCGGTGGCGGACTGGAGTCCCGCGGAGAATCGGCCGGACAGCCGCCCGCCGGGCGAGGGCGCCACGATTACGCTGCCGCTGTCGCCCTTGAACCCCTTCACCGCCGTCTCCCCGAACCAGCGGAGCGCCACCGCGGCAGCCGGGCGGGTGGAATCCGCCCGCTCCGGCGGCAGTACCGGGTAGCTGTCGGCGCGCACCGTATCGGTCGGGTAGAGGACGATGCCGATGCCAGTGTCTCCCTGCAGGGCCGTGATCTCCAGCCTGGGCGGCTCGGTGCACCACTCGGCGACGGCCGTGCCGGCCAGCCGGCCGGTATCGGCTCCGGTCCATTCGACCTCGACCCGCGCGCCGTGCGCGTTCCCATTCGCGGCCCCGGAACAGGCGGTGACCACCAGCGCCAGGAGGACGAGCCCGGGCCGACCCGCCGCGCCGCCGCCCGACCTCACCGCGCCCCCCGCACGGCGATGTCGAACCTCAGCTTCCCCCCGATGTCCGGGGAGATCGGCCGACTCACCTCGAGTCGCAGCACGCCGTTGAAGAACGAGACCCCGGCGCCGGCGCCCACCAGCACCCGGGTATCGAACACCCCGTCCGCAGCACCTGCCTGACCCGCATCCAGGAAGAGCACCGGCCGCAGCCGGCCCGGAACCGGGGCCAGGTCGAGCTGCGCGGCCCAGAAGGCCTGCCCCCGCCGCACGCCGTAGTCGAAGCCCCGCACCGTCGAGAGCCCGCCGAGGCGGAAGGCCGACTGCGCCAGGGTCGGCGCGGTGGCGATCCCTCCCGCGAGCCGCAGGCTGGCGCCCGCCTCGTCGCCCACGTCCTGGCGGATCGACCCGTAGACCCGCCCTGTCGTGCGGCCCTCGCCGCCGAGCACGTCCGCGGCGATGGTCCACCGGCGCGCGCCGTTCCCGGTCAGGCGGACCTGCCCTACGCCGTAGGTGCCCTGGTCCACCGGCGGATTGGGCGGGAAGACCCCATTCCCGCCGAGGAAGTCGTTCACCCCGGATTTCGCCTCGCGCGCCACGCTGCTGTGCCGCTCCACTCGGGCACCCACCCGGAGGTCCAGCCCCGTACCCACCGCGGCCAGCAACTCGACCCCGCCGCCCTCGACCAGGACCCAATCGGCGTTGTCGTGCGCCACGAAGAGCGCGTTCAGCGTGTTGCCGGCGCCGAGCGCGGAGGCGAGTGGATCGAGGTCGTCGATGTCCCGGTAGCCGCTCAGGGTCAGCTTGCCGCCCGGTGCGTCGCGGATGACGCTCAGCCGGCCGGTCACCCGCTCGTCGCTGAGCCCGTACCGGACCGTGCCGTAGAGCGTGGTGAACCGGATCCCGGGCAGCCGCACCCGGTATCCCAGCCCGAACGAGAACCCCTGAACGCGATTGTAGCGGAAGGCGTCGCTCGGGCGCTGGTAGCCGAACCCGCTCGCGGCCCGGCCGGTCACGCTGTCGGGCAGATCCTCGGCCAGGGTCGCGAGCTGTGTCTCGACCTCGCGGAAGCGCCGGGTCTCGGCCGGATCGGCCTCGAGGGTGAGCGAGTCGGGCCACTGCTCGAATCGTCCGAGGGAATCGTTGGACGGACGGTGCAGCTCGTATCGGCCGCCCGGCCACCGGCCGGCGTAGTCCCAGGCGCGAAGGCTGTCCCGGAGACGCGTCCCCCCACCCCGTTCCGACCGAAGCGAATCGAGCCGGGCCCGCCGGGCCCGCCGGTTCTCCTCGGGAGTGCGGGCGCTGTCGGGCAGCGGCACGTCGAACCTGATCGTCCGGCCGGTGTTCACCTCCACCTCCTCGAAGGTGGTCGTGGCGCGGAAGGGGATCACCAGATCGCTCACCACCGGAATCCGCACCCGGCCGGCGATGATCTGGCGCCGGGGCGTCCAGTAGCGCCCCGCCTCCAGCCCGTATTCCAGGTCGGCGTCGATGCTGGCGATCTGGTTCGCGATCCGGTTGATCCGCCGGGCGGAAGAGCTGTCCGATCCCCGTTCCCCCTGGGGAAGCACCCACAGCTCGGTGCCCACGTACCGGAAGGTCAGGCGGGCCACCTCCGCGCTGGCGGAATCGAGCCACATCTGGCCCGCGATCAGGGCGGGTCCGGCGCGGCGCGGGGTGACGTCCACCCGGAGCAGCCGGAGGGTCCCGCCGGGCCCGCCGGTCACGCTCAGCCCGGTGGCGAGCTCATAGCGGTACCACTGCGGACCGGTGGCCGCCAACGGGTGCAATGCCCCCCGGGCGGGAAACCGATCGCTGAAGACCCGGAGCGAGTCGTCCACCTCGAGGGGAACGAACCACGGACGGTCCCACACGCTGGAGAGCTGGAGTGACCGCGACCGGCTGAGATAGCGCCTGCCCAGGACGTCCACCCGGAGGTCGTTGGGCCGCTGCCACTGGATCTCGGCGACCTGTTCCTCGACCGCGGCAGTGGGCCTGTCGGCCCAGCGGCGCCGGCCCAGCCCGACCGTGAGCCGGTAACGGATCCGGGCCCGGTAGTCCGTCACGGCGGAATCGCCGCGATGGCGCCGGGCCATGGCTCGTTCGATCAGGTGCCGGACGGCGGGACTGCTGTAGGGAGAGGAGGTGTCGGGGGAAGAGGTCTGGGCAGCGAAGAACAGCGCGACTAGGAAGTTTGCGCCCATTTGCTCCGGCCGTCTCGGTGTAGCCCATACGCCTTCAGACGACGCCAGAGGGTGGTGCGGCTGATACCCAGGTGCCGGGCCGTCTCGGCGAGCTTCCAGTTGTGCGCGTCGAGCGTCTTGACGATAGCCTCTTTTTCCCGCGCCGCCAACGTGGTCGGCCCCTCGATCCCGGGGATGAACATCGCCTCGCCCAACTCCAGCGCTCCCACCCGGAGCGGGCGCAACCGGCCGCCCATCGCGGCCAGCCGGGGCTGGAGGTCGGTGGCGTTGTCGGAGAGATCCAATCCGGCCAGCGCCTGCCGGGCCGGCTGATTGGCATACAGCAACCGACCCTCGGCGTCGAAGACCACCACGCCCTCGCTGAACCCGTCGAGCAGGGCCTTGGCGAGAGGGGAGAACACCGACGGCATCGAGGTCATGATCAGGGTATCGGGCATGGTGTACGTACGAAGGTAACCGTGCGAGGTTTCAATGCGCGACGCCGCGGCCGGGGCCAACGGTATCGCGTAAGTGTTTCGGAATCAACCACCTCGTGCGGGACTGCGGAATCCTGACCGCTTCTTAATAGAGGACGCCGACCCGGATGGTAGGTGCACAATGGAGCGTCGTCAGCGTCGGCGCCGGGGACCCGGGCGCGGGCGGCCGCCCCGGCCTCGCCGCCCGGCTCCCCGCCGGCCTCGACCCACATCGTCCTCTTCGGCCGGCCTCGGGGCCCGCCGGAGCTGCGCCTGAAGGGCGGCCAGACTGTCCGCCAGCAGTGGTCCGTGACGCCCCCGCTGGACCGCGAAACGGACGGGCCGGTCGAGCTCGGGGACTTGGTCCGGCCGGAGCCGCTTCGCCTGCCCTTCCCGCAGGCGAATGCGGGCGACCCCCTCACCGGCGGCCACTTCGTAGTCGATGGGCACCGCGTCGCCGTGGATCCGGGCCATCCCCGGCAGCGCTTCCAGCCGCTCCCGGGTCGCCTGGTCGATCAACTCCGCCGGATCGATCGCCACCCGGGTTTGCTGGAAGTCGTCCCAGCTCCTGACCGCATCCAGCTGGGCCCGCACCCGCGCGAGCAAGGCCTCGGGGGCGAGCGCCGGGAGCATCCCCCCGGAGCGGCGCCACAGCTCGTCCAGCACGGCGAGGTTCCGGCGCAGACGGCTGGAATCGGGATGGACCGCCTCACCCGAGACCAGGGTCCGGGCCAGCACGTCGCGGGCGGCCGGCCTGAGCTCCTCGGGAATCGTCCCCCGCATCGGCTCGACCTCCGATTCCAGCTGAAAACCGAAATAGCTAAGCCGCCGCTCGATCGCGAGCCATTGCTGCCTGCGAGGACCGGTGAGGATCACGCCGGGTGGCCCGGGACGGGCTTGCTCGCGAACGAGGTCGTAGGGAAGCGTGGTTCCCTCGATCGAGGCGCGGGCCACCCCGAACCGGTCGGCAAAGTACCGCAGCGATCCGGCGACGGCTCCCCAGCTGCCCGCTACCGAAGTCTTCGAGACCCGCGCTTCCTGCCCGTCCGCGGTGTGCTCGTCGATCACCAGGTCGAACGGCATGAAGCGGGCGACCAGGTCGGCCCAGCGCAGCCGGATGTCCTTCGAGGCATAGGGGAGCTGCCGGGGCAGCGGCAGCTCCAGCGAGCGGTACACCGAGGCCGTGCCCAGGGCCGTGTCCTCGATCGCCTTGACCAGCACCCCGCGGCGCTCGGCCCATTGGGACAGCTCTTCCTCGAAGAGGTGGCGCGGCAGCCCGTACACCTCCCCCAGGTAGCCATGCTGGTTCACCGCCTCGGCGAACAGGTTGTAGGCCGTGAGGTGGTCGCTCCCGTTGGCGACCAGACCGTGCAGGTCACGTTCCTCGCGGGTCATCCGGTGCAGCGAGTCGATATTGGAGCACACCGCCACCATGGGGACGAGGTCGGGCTCGGCATGCACCAGGAGCTCGCCCCAGGGGCGCTCCACCGGCATGGCTTCGACCTCGCGGCCGTACCCGGTGAGCCGGCCGTTCTCGACCAGGCCCCGGGCGGTGAGCAGCTCCACCGCGCGGCGGTACCCGGCCCGGTCGAGTGCCACCGGGAGATCGAGGTCGCGCGCATCCACTCCCAGGGCCGCGCAGGTGATCGCCACCCGCTCGGCGTCGCCCGCGAGCTGGAACTCGGGCGGAGTGGGCCGGAGCTCCTCGAAGTCCAGCCTGCGGTCGCTCAGGATGACGACCTCGCCGTTGGGCACCCGCCCGTGCACCCGTCCCGCCATCTGGAGGATCTCGTTGGCTCCCAGGTAGAGGCGATGGAGAACGTTCCGCCCCCGCTCGACTACGTTCCCGTAGCGTGCGTCGTAGATGACGACGGTATCGAGCCCGCGCAGGTTGAGCGCCGATTGGCCTGCGGCCGTCATCGCGAGCAGGAAGGGCCGCTCCACCTCACCCTCGAGGAACGGTCGGATCACCCGGATCGGCTCACCCCCGTGGTAGAACGCGGTGGTGAGGCGCTTCCACCGGCTGCCCAGGTCGCCTGCCAGCCGCTCCACCTCGGCCCGGGTGGGCACGAAGACGGCGACGCCGCGCCGCTCCTTCATGACATGCCGGATGTAGCGCTCGTTGAGGAATTCCTCCGGTGTCTGGGGCAGGACCTGGACCCGGGCCTTGAGCGCGGGATCGAAGGCGAAGGTCTGCAGCACCTCCGCGCTCTCCAGGTACCGGGCGTAGAAGGCGGGGTCCACCGTGGCGCTGAGCCAGATGGACCGGCAGCCCGCCCGCTTCCCCAGCGCCAGGCACAGCTCGAGCTCGGCGGAGGTCTGGTGGATCTCGTCCACGATCACGGTGTCGCGGCCGGTGATGAGGTCGTCCTGGAACCAGCGGCGGGCGATCCCGGTGGTCACCACCACCACGTTCCAGCTCGGGGTCTCCGGCGTGGCCTCCCGCTCCCGGTTGACCACGCCGACCCGGAGCGGCTCGTTGAGGATCGCTTCCGCGATCGGACGGATCGCCAGGGTCTTCCCGGTTCCGGTACCGGCCACGATGCCGAATCCCTTGCCCGAGGCGGCAAGCCCGCGGATCTCGGCTCCGTGCTCGCGCTCCAGCAGCGTCTCCAGGTGGAGTCCCAGCGCGAGCTCGATCGTCTCGCACGCCGCTCGGGTCGGGGCGATGACGATGATCCTTCCCTTGGGATGAGGAGCGTGTCGGTAGGCGTCGGGATCGGGGGGGAGGTGGTGGTTGCGGGCGGGATGCATGGGTAGAAGATAGGCTATCCGCTATCCGCTATCCGCTATCCGATGTGTGTCGAGCGGATAGTGCCCTGCAAATGGCCTCTGCCTTTTCCTGCCCAGTCCTGAGTAGGGCCAACTGGTTGTTGTGCCTCCTCCAAGCCTCGCAGAGTATTACCGCCTGGTCGCCCGGCTAAGTTGAACGGTGATGGAGCCGAGCTCCGGCGGGAGGCCGGCCGGGGACAACGCATGGGCGCACGAAAAACCCGGCAGAGCACGAGCACGCTCCAGCCGGGTTCGCCATTCGTTCGCCCGGCACCGGCGACCAACTACTGCTGTGCCTGGCTTCATCGGGTCTGAGGGCAAGTCCAGTATGGGAACCGCACCCCCCTCCTCAAGAGCGCGACTAGGGCTCCGGCCGCGACCCGTACTCGGGCCGCCAGATCAGCAACCGGAAACGCGGATCGAGGGTGACCTCGAGCGGGCGCTCTTCGAGGTCCAGATCGATCGCCGTCATCGTGTTGCTCAGCTCGACCGGGAGAATCGCCTGACCCGCGGCCGTCCGCACCCCCAGCTCGAGCCGGAGTCGATAGGGGGGGCCGGGCTGTCGCTGGCGAATCCGGACAGCCAGTCCGGGCCGGTCCTCGCGCCGCAGCGACCACCAGTCCAGGTCGAGCACCGGCGCGCCGGGACGGTCGAGCCACTGGGCCAGCACCGGCACCAGGGCGGCGGAATCGGGCGCGGCGGCGAGGAACGCGCGTCGGATGTCGTCCAGGGTCATGACCCGGTTGCGGAAGCGGTCCAGGAGCCCCCGCAGCGCCTGGAAAAAGCGCTCGTCACCCAGCTCCTGCCGGATCATCTGGTAAAACCACATCCCCTTGGAATCCGCGAGGTTGTGGTCCCACTTCGCGTCGCTCAGCTCGCTCAGCGGCCGGTCGCCGCCCTCTCGCCAGATGTAGAAGTAGCCGACAGCGCACTGGAGCGGGTTGTAGCCCGGACGGGAGAAGCGGAGGAAACGGCGCACCGCCGAGTCGCCCTCCAACGCTTCGATCGCCACCAGCGCGCCGTACTGCGCCAGCGCTTCGGTGCCCATCTTGGCACCGGGACCGCTCGTGGTCACGAGGTTGCCCCACCAGCCGTGCGCCGCCTCGTGGGCGAACAGCGGCAGATTGCCGACCGAATCCTGGACGATCGACGACTTTGCGATGATGAACCCCTGCTCCGAGGCCGCAGCCCAGCTCACCGCGCTGTCCGGTACCTCAGCCACGGAGTACCTCTGGTACGGATAGGGGCCGAACCGGCGCTCGAGCGCGTCGAGCGCCCGACGCAGC
>Ga0210102_1000192_pt1 | contig 17827 bp, 16 predicted proteins | sample RushOxbow_ThreeS_4_FD_185563 | JGI IMG/M metagenome (GOLD analysis project Ga0210102, IMG submission 185563) | Wetland microbial communities from San Francisco Bay, California, USA, that impact long-term carbon sequestration -... | ecosystem: Environmental > Aquatic > Marine > Wetlands ...
GACACGTTCGATTGCGGGGTGCTGCCTTTGGGGAGTCGGGGGGAAGGGGATTCGCTCCGACCCCATGTCGCTCACCCCCTTCCCCCCGACTCCCCAGCGGACGCACTGCCGATGCGTGAGAGAGAACCAGCGTATCCATGGGTCCTCTCGAACGGAAACGTCACTCGGGGGCGGTGACGGGAGGCCGTCGGGCGACATGGGGTTCGAGCCCGATGGCCTCCCGTCGCCGAACCCGGGCAACCAATCCACTCAGGAGAGTTCGACCGAGAGCGCAACTCCCAGTTGGAGTGCGCGCTTAGCTGCGGCAGGCTCGCAGGGAGGCGGTTTGGGAGAGTTCGTCGGCGAGGGTGCCGACGGAGATGGCGAAGAAGATCGATTGGTTCCAGCGCAGGATCGTCTCGAAATTGGGGTAGACGAGAAACGCGTCGGCCGACTTTGCGGCGGGCAGGACGATCTTTCCGCGTACGCCGGCGCTGGGCAGAGCGCCGCCGTCGACGCGCACGACACCAACTCCGCGCCAATCCGCGAGGCTTCGTTTTTCCGCAAGCGCGTTTCGGTTGCCGCTCAACGACGCGGGGATCTGGACTTCGCGGCCCCAGGTCTGCCCGCTGCGCCAACCGGCGCGCTTGAGGTAGTTGGCGGCGCTCGCAAAGGCATCGGGCAGGCTGTTCCAGATGTCCTTGCGGCCGTCGCCGTTGTAGTCGACCGCGTAGTCGAGAAACGTGGTCGGCATCAGCTGCACCTGGCCCATCGCCCCGGCCCACGATCCCTTCAGGCCCGCTGGATCCTGATGGCCCTCGTCGACGATCCGCAGCGCGGCCAGCAGCTGTTTGCGAAACAGCGGTCCGCGGCGCTCGTCGTGCGCGAGGGTCGCGAGCGCGTCGATCACCCGATACTCGCCCTGGTAGTCGCCGAAGTTGGTCTCGAGGCCCCAGAGCGCGACCACGAAGCGGGCCGGCACACCGTATTCGGCGCTCACGCGATCCAGCAGTGCACGGTGTTCCTGCAGCAGGGAACGGCCACGCGCGATGCGCGTCTCGCTGAGGCGCGCATCCAGATACCCGCAGAAATCGCCCGGCTCCTTGGGTTGGCGGCGATCCAGCTCGATCACCGCGGGGATCCGCTCGACATTCGCGAGTGAAGCGTCGAGCGTCGCCTGCGAGATGCCGCGCTCTCGCGCTTCGACCGCGAAGGCGTCGAGCCAGTCCGAAAAGCCCAGCTGGGTGGCCGCAGCCGGCTGTGCGATCGATAGCCCGGTCAGGACCAGTGCGATTGCGGTTGCCGCGTGCATCGATCTGAACTCCCTGTCGTTCGGCCGCTCGGCCGCTCGGCCGCTCGGGTTCGGCCGCTCGAGTTCGGTCGCTCGGCCGTGCGGTCGCGCGGTTGCGCGGTCGTGCGGATGCGCGGCCGCGATCGCGCTCATCCGATTCTACTCGATTGTCGGACTGTCTGATTACCCGACTGCCCGACTGCGGAAACTAGCGGCTCCGGCCGGATCCCCAGAACGCGCGCATTTCAAAGTAGCTGAACGACGCCGTCCACGCGATCAAGACGAGGCCCGTCAGGGCTTCGCTGCCCGCGAGCAGGCCCGCATTGCCGAGTGGGACGATGTCTCCGTAACCGAGTGACGTGTAGGTCGAGCCCGAAAAATACAGGATTTCGGTGAATGTCGGATCCGCGATCGAAAGCTCGGCCACACCGGCTGCGAGCAGGATCTTCCAACCGACCGCGAACAGCACGATCTCGGCGAAATGCGCAACCAATGCGGCGAGCACCGCAATTGCAACCCGAACCCGCTGCGCGAACTCCAGATGTCGCACGCCGGTCGAGGTAAGGCTCAAGGCCTCGTAGTGGATGCCCACTGCGAGCAGGATCATGACGGCCGTGACGCTGATTCCGATCAACACCGGGACGCGCACCTCGACTCTGGACGGCCGCTCGCAGACGATCGGCTCGAAAACCGGTGGTTTGCGGACCGGTCGTTTGCGGACCAAGCGCTCGCGAATCAACCGGTCGCGGGCGGTCAACGCGTGAATAGCAGACTCGCGGGCGGCCGGTTCGCGGCGAAACACCGACACCCGCTAGCGGCCCGGTTGCACCAGGTCCACGAGAACGGGAGGTCGAAGGTCGGATCGTTCCAACAGCCGCAGCGCGGCTTCGACCACGGCGTGCTGGCGCGCGGCGTTCAATGGAACATCGAGCGGATAGCCGTGCCGGAACGGGACGAAGAGCGCGCGCGGCGGCCCGATCCGCTCGGCGACGTCGCGCAGCAGTTGGATCGCGACGGTCGCAATCCCCTGTCGCTCCAGCTCCGCGGCTACCAGGCTCACGGCCTGGTTGCACATCGGTCAGACGGGAACCAGGAGTGCGACGTCGACCTGGCTTTCGCGCAGCCGGCGCGCGATCTCGGGTGCGGTGTCGCGAACCAGCCGCCCCGGAGCAGTGATCGATCCCATGAAGGAAATGTGTTCGGAGCCAACCGAGTGGATCCGTCCCGATTCGACGAGCTCGCGCGCGCGATCGATCGGAAAAGCGAGATTCGGATCTCGAACCATCCCCGCGTGGTCGAAGGAATCGCTCCGATGGGTGTCGATCAGATCGGCGGCGGGAAGTTCACTCGGAATACTCCGGAAACTCGGGTCGCCACCGCGCACCGATGCATCGAAAGCAGGCTGGCCCGGCGTGACGAAGCCCGCGCTCGAAACGAGCGCGAGCCGACAGTCCGAAAGCGGTTTTGCGAGCGGCGCCCACGGCACGGGATCGATGCGCCGCCAGGGATACGCGCGCAGAAAGGTCCGATCGACGAGCGAGAACTCTGCGATTTCACCCATCGCTCAAAACCTCCGCTGCGCCACCGCGCCGACTCGAACCCCGATCGCGGCGGGCGAAACCGCCGACTGCTAGCCGCTGCTCGTCTTGGGTCCCGCGAAGTACCAGATCACGAAACCGAGCACGGGAAGCACCAGCACGAGAACGATCCACAGCGCCTTGGTTCCGGTCGATTCGCTGCTCTGGAAAATGTTGAGGATCGCCCAGACATCGGCGATCAGGACCAACAACCCGACGAGTCCGCTGAACACGACAACCCTCCCTGATCGGGGTGCACCGCTGGAGGGTGCACCGTGGGGGTGCACTGCTGGATCGTGTGCACCGCTTGAATCGCCCGCCCTCTCGTACCCAGCCATTCGCGCGGCGCACCGCGCGCGCACAGTCTACCCGAATCTGCGCGAAGCGCGGGGGCGTGCACGATGACAGCCATTCCAGCTAGTCGTCCGCCTCGCAGGCGCCCGGCCGGTAGCGCTCGACGCTGGGGTCGCTGCAGGCCGTGCAGGCGTTGGAGTAGGTCTTCCACTCGGTTGAATCGCATGGGGTCGTCACGCAGCGGATGCCGGTGTCGCGAAGTCCGCAGACCGGCCGGTAGTCGTGCGTGCAGATCTCGGGGCGGGGATCGACGCAGGCAACGGGTTCGCGCGCGGCCGGCCGGGTCGACGGAGATGGGTGTGCGGGCGCGCAGCCCGCAGCCAGACCGGGCGCGAGCGCGGCTGCGAGAAGAGCGGCTCGAATTCGGGACATCGCAAGCGCTCCGACTCAGCGCGGTCGATCGATCGCCGACCTGCGCCCGGCCAGCCTAACAGCCCGCACGGCCCCCGCACGCCGTGGGGGGCAATTGGGCCGGTCGCAGGATTTTCGCCCCGCGGGGTGGCACGACCCCCGCCGCACACGGGCGACGGCCCGGTCGCGAACGCGGCCGACGGAATCCCGCGCGCAGGCTTGGGTTCGGGCCCGGGCGCTGCTACCTACCTCGTCGGTTTCCCACCGAATGTCGATCCCCGAGGACATTCGGAGAGCCGCGCGGGCGCGATCGCACCGACCCCTGGCCGAGTTTCCTTCTCGCAGACCAGTTCGTGCGGGAGCAGATTCCGTGCGCAATCGAAAAGGCGCCGACATGAGCGATCAAACCAAACCACCGAATCCTGAACCCCACGCCGCACCCGTCGAAATTCCGCTGGAGTGGGACACGCCGATGTATCGGCTCGCGGTCGACCAGCTCGACCAGGCCGCGGAGCAGATGAATCTGGATCCGAATATCTGGGAGCGGCTGCGCACCCCGCAGCGCGCCCACGTGGTGTCGTTTCCATTTCGACGCGACGACTACCACACCGTCGAGACGGTTTTCGCCTACCGCGTGCAGCACATGCTCACGATGGGACCCACCAAGGGCGGCGTCCGCTACGACGAAGACGTGAACCTCGGCGAGGTGACGGCCCTCTCGATGTGGATGTCGTGGAAGTGCGCGATCATGAACCTGCCCTTCGGCGGTGCCAAGGGGGGCGTGCGCATCGATCCCCACACGCTTTCGAGCGACGAACTCCAGCGCCTGACGCGGCGCTACACGTCGGAGATCATCGAGATCATCGGGCCGGACCGGGACATTCCGGCGCCCGATCTCGGCACGGACGAACGCGTGATGGCGTGGATGATGGACACCTACTCCCAACAGAAGGGCTATGCGGTGCCCGGGGTCGTGACCGGAAAGCCGATCGAGATCGGCGGGTCCTACGGCCGGCGCGAGGCGACCGGGCGCGGCGTGATCTCGTGCACGAAAGAAGCGTGCCGCAAGCTGGAGCGCTCGTTCGCGGATTCGAGCGTGGTCGTGCAGGGCTACGGTGCGGTCGGCGCCGTTGCGGCACGCCTGGCTTCGGAACTCGGCGCCAAGGTCGTGGCCGTTTCGAGTGTGGCGGGTGGCACCTACAATCCGAACGGCCTCGACATCGATGCCGTCGATGCCTGGCTGAAGGAAAATCATGACGACCTCCAGAGCTACCCGGACGGCGACAGCGTCAGCAATCAGGAGCTCCTCGAACTCCCCTGCGACATCCTGATCCCGGCCGCGATCCAGAACCAGATCACCGAAAAGAACGCCGCTGCACTTCGCTGCAAGATGATGGTGGAAGGCGCCAACGGGCCGACCACCCTCGAAGCGGACGCGATCCTCGCCGATCGCAACATCCTGGTGGTGCCCGACATTCTCGCCAACGCGGGCGGCGTCACGGTCTCCTACTTCGAATGGGTACAGGGAGTGCAGCAGTTCTTCTGGTCCGAGGAAGAAGTCAACCGGAAATTGATCGACCTGATGCAAAACGCCTACCGCAGCGTCGATCACCTCGCGACAGAAAAGGGCGTGACGCTGCGCACGGCCGCGTTGATGCGCGGCATCGGGCGCATCAAGCAGGCCAAGCACGTGCGGGGCGTATTTCCGTAATCCAGCGCAGGAGTTCTCGATGGATCTCGGTCTGAAGGATCAGGTGGCGATCGTGACCGGCGGGTCACGCGGGATCGGACGGGCAGCCGCGGCCGCGTTGCTTCGCGAGGGAGCGAAGGTCGTCATCTCGTCCGTGCGGCCGGCCTCGGTCGACGTGGCCGTCAAGGAACTCTCCGCACTCGGCAGCGTCGAGGGCATCGCGGCCGACGTCTCCGTCGAGGCGGACGTCGTTCGCCTGGTTGCCGAGACCGTCGAGCGCTTTGGCGGCCTCGACGTGATGGTCGCCAACGCGGGCATCGACGGCGATGTCGTCAACCTGATCGACATGACGGTCGCGCAGTGGGATGAAATGATGGCCATCCATCTGCGCGGAACCTTCCTGTGCGGTCGCGAAGCGGCGCGCGCGATGCGCGACGCGGGACGCCGCGGACGGATCGTGAACGTCGGCTCCACTTCCGGATTCGAGAGCGAAGCGTTGAGCGCCCACTACTGTGCGGCAAAATCGGGTATTCACGGCCTCACGCGCTCGATGGCGGTCGACCTCGCGCAGTGGGGCATCCGTGCCAACGCCGTCGCGCCGGGCTGGGTCCGCACCGACATGACGGTCGACTACATCCCGCCCCCGGGCACGCCTCTCGTGGGCTGCGGCGTGATGGACCGCGTCGGCACGCCCGAAGAACTCGCCAACGCGATCGCTTTCCTCGCGTCGGAGAGCTGCGGCTTCATGACGGGCTCGACGCTCGTCGTCGACGGCGGCCAACTCAGCATCGCCCCCGATCCAATCTCGGCGCCGCCCGCGGGTTGACGCCGGCGCGCACCCGCGCAGACTGATGTTCAAGCTGACACGATCGTGAGGCCTGGGTGAAGCCGCCTAGGCAGAATTTCGGCGCGTGAATTCAGAAACAGCGTTGCGGGGCGTCGACGCGCTGCAGCAGTCCAACGCCCGCAGGTCGTCGGAAACTGCGACCGGATCAGTTTCCGCGCAGCCACTCCATCGCGGCGTCTCGGTCGCTGAAGTCGAAATGCCGGATCTCGGCCTTCACGAAATGGGCCGCGATCCGCGGCGCATTCGCGAGGAACGCGCTGTCCGTCACCGCGGCAACCCGCTCGATGTTGTGATGGTGATCCCGGATGAAGGTCAGGTGGGAGATCAGCGCGCCGAAGTCACCCCATCCCGGAAACGATTTGGACTGGATCAGCAGCCCGTGGAGCTTGCCCTGCTTTTCGATATAGGGGTCGACTTCGCGGGTCAGGGCCGCAAAATCCGCGGCCTCGAGCGTACCCTTCGGCTCGACGACGAGAATTCCCTCGTCGCGGAGCAGTTCGAATGAAATCATCGCTTCACCTCGCTTTGGATGGAATGGCGTTACCGAACCCCGCCGCACCTCGCGAATCGATCGCCTGAACGGAACTCCAAGCGCGCATCCGGTTCCTCACCTCAGTTTTTCGATTCCGCCTGGATCTGCAGCGTCGGCGTCGGGCGTTTGAGCAGATCGCCGTAGAAGTCGTTGCCCTTGTCGTCGGTCACGATGAATGCGGGGAAATCCTCGATCTCGATCCGCCAGATCGCCTCCATGCCGAGTTCTGCGTACTCCTGCACTTCGACCTTCTTGATGCTGTGGTCCGCGAGGCGCGCGGCCGGGCCGCCGATCGAGCCGAGATAGAAACCGCCGTGCTTCTTGCAGGCGTCGCGCACCTGCGCGGAGCGGTTGCCCTTGGCGAGCATCACCATGCTCCCGCCGTGGCTCTGGAACAGATCCACATACGAGTCCATCCGGCCCGCGGTCGTCGGGCCGAATGAACCCGAGGCGCGGCCCTTGGGCGTCTTGGCGGGGCCCGCGTAGTAGACCATGTGATCCTTGAAGTACTGCGGCAGATCCTCTCCCGCGTCGAGGCGCTCCTTGAGTCTGGCGTGGGCGATGTCGCGCGCGACCACCATCGGGCCGCTCAGCGAGAGCCGCGTCGCCACCGGGTAGCGGCTGAGTTCGGCGAGGATCTCCGACATCGGCCGGCGCAGGTCGATCTTCACGACTTCGCCGCCGAGATCTTCGGCAGCGATCTCGGGCAGGTACTTGGCGGGATTCTCCTCGAGCTGCTCGAGGAAGACGCCGTCCCGGTTGATCTTCGCGAGAATCTGCCGATCCGCGGAGCACGACACGCCGAGGCCGACCGGGCACGACGCGCCGTGGCGCGGCAGCCGGATCACGCGCACGTCGTGCGCGAAGTACTTGCCGCCAAATTGTGCACCGATCCCGGTCTCGTTGCAGAGCCGCTGTATCTCCTCTTCGAGAGCCGGATCCCGGAACGCGCGGCCGCCTTCGTTACCCGTCGTCGGCAGCTGGTCGAGGTAGCGCGCGCTCGCGAGTTTGACGGTCTTGAGCGTGAATTCGGCCGACGTGCCGCCGACCACGAGCGCGAGGTGGTAGGGCGGACACGCCGCAGTCCCGAGCGAGCGGATCTTTTCGGCCACGAAGTCGAGCAGCGATTTCGGGTTCAGCAACGCCTTGGTTTCCTGATACAGGAAGCTCTTGTTCGCCGAGCCGCCGCCCTTGGCGACGAAGAGAATTTCGTATTCGTCGCCGGGCTCCGCGTAGATTTCGATCTGGGCGGGCAGATTGGTGCCCGTGTTCTTCTCCTTGTACATGTCGATCGGCGCGAGCTGCGAGTAGCGCAGATTCTTGCGCTGGTAGGTGTCGTAGATCCCGCGCGAGATCGCCTCCGCGTCGTCGATCCCCGTGAAGACATTCTCGCCCTTGTGGGCGACGACGATCGCCGTTCCGGTGTCCTGGCAGCTCGGCAACTCGCGGCCCGCTGCGATGTTCGCGTTGGTGAGCAGCTCGAGCGCCACGAAGCGATCGTTCGCGGAAGCGTCCGGATCGTCGAGGATCTTGCGCAACTGGGCGAGGTGACCCGGGCGCAGCAGGTGCGAAACGTCGTCGAGCGCCTCGGCAGAAAGCAACTGCAGCGCCTCGGCGCCGACCTTCAGGATCGAGCGGCCGTCGATTTCGGCGACGGACACGTGCTTCGACGCTTCGTCGAGGCGCTTGTACGGCGTGTCGTCTTCACCGCGCTCAAAGATGGGTTGATAGGCGAATTCGGGCATGGCCGCGGTCTCCGTGAATCCCAGCGCCTGTTGCGCGGGGGCGCTTCGAACTATATCTCATTGCCGAGAGGAGACAGACGGCCGCTGCCGTAGACCGGAGTCAACCGCGTCGCAAGACCCGCGCGTCGCCACTGCGCAGCGTGAGGTACTCCTGGTCGAAGAGCTCCATCAGCGGGACGGCGGTGCGACGGCTGGTTCCGATCAGCGCCTTGTAGTCGGGCGTCTCGAGGCGCCCGTGCTCGCGTAGGTGGGCGATGAGCTTTTCGCGCAGCGCGTCGACGGCGGCGCGGTCGAACCAGAGGTCTCCGGGTGCGTGCACGAGCTGCCCCGCGCGCACCAGATGCGCGAGCAGATTTCGCAGCGGCTCGCCTGCGATGCCGAGCCGCTTCTCCCAATCCTTGAGCGACGGCGGTTCGAGACTTGCGGCCCGTGCTTCGTCGGCGATGCGCGTCACGAGCGCCTGGTCGGCAGCACTCAGCGTCGGACGGTGGTCGGGCAGCCGGGCGAGATCGCCCTCGATCGCGACCCGATCGCGCGCCGCGAGCCGCTCGAGGACCAGTTCGGCGCTGTCGCGCTCGACGTTTTCGGGCAGGCTTCCGCGCAGCGCGCTCGTCGGCATGCCGGGCCTGATCGGCTCTGCCCGGTGATAGGCGTCGAGCCTCGCGAGCAGACGCTGCTCGAGGTCTGCGAGCGCGTCGGCGCAGATCCAACGCTGGTTTGCGGTCGAAGCGATTTCGGATCGGGTGGAAAGCGCAGCCAGCATCCCGTCGAAGGTGGCCGGTTCGAGCCCGGCCTCGCGGCGCAGTCGCTCGCTTTCCACGCCGCGAAAGCCGCTGCGCCGAATCAGCACGAAGAGCCGCTCGGCGGGATCGCCCGCGGCGAGCTGGGCGAGGTCACGCCGCAATTCCGGGTCGCTGCGGCGCCGGTGCGGTGGCGCCACATCGAGCACGACGCCGCCGCCGATCGTGCTGCCCGCTGCCGGGTTGCGTGAAAAGCCCCGGGCGATGAAGCGATCGCCCGGGGCGAGCGCGACCGCCTCGCCTTCGATGTGGATGCGCGCGAAGCCGACCGCACCGGGCTGCAGCGGCTCATCGCCGATGGGTGCGAGCCGCGCCCGGCGCTTCGCGGTGCCGCTCAGGAATTCGATCGACGCGGTGTCTTCGACCGGTGCCGCGACCGGGAGCCACGCGACCTCGACATCCGCGCTGACGGTCGGTCCCAGCAGCCCGGGTGCCGAGACGACCTGGCCGCGCGCGACTTCGTCGAGTTCGACGCCCTGGAGATTGACCGCACAGCGCAGCCCGGGCGGACAGCGCTCGACCGGAACGCCGTGACTCTGCAGCCCGCGGATGCGGCAGCGGCGACCCGACGGCTGGATCTCGACAGTATCGCCAACCGCAAAGGAACCGCCGATCAGGGTTCCGGTCACCACGCAACCAAAGCCTCTGGCGGAAAAACTGCGGTCGATGCTCAGGCGCGGCGGGCCCGTGCGCGGCGTGCGCGGTTTCGCGGCGTCGACCGCCTTGCCGATCGCCGCGCGCAGTTCGGCGATCCCCTCTCCGGTGAGCGACGAAACCGGGATCACGGGCGCACCGGCCAGCGCGGTGTCCGACAGGAACGCGGAAATCTCTTCCCGCGCGATCGCCGCGAGATCCGCTTCCGTGGCGTCGATCTTGGTCAGCGCGACGATCCCCCGATCGATCCCGAGCAACTCGCAGATCGCGACGTGCTCACGCGTCTGCGGCATCACACCTTCGTCGGCCGCGACGACGAGCAGCACGAGATCGATTCCCGTAGCGCCCGACACCATGGTGCGCACGAGTCCTTCGTGACCCGGCACGTCGACTACGCTCACGCGGCGACCGTCGTCGAGGTCGAGCGGTGCGAAACCGAGGCTGATGGTGATCCCGCGGGCCTGCTCTTCGGGGAGTCGGTCGGTCTCGACACCGGTGAGCGCGCGAATCAGCGCCGTCTTGCCGTGATCGATGTGGCCCGCGGTGCCGAGGACGATCCTGGGATCAGCGGGGTCCAATGCGCTCGAGTCCCAGATAGCTCTGCAGAGCCGTGGGAATCGCCACCGAACCATCCGAGCGCTGGTGGTTCTCGAGGATCGCGACGATCGTGCGCGGAATCGCGATCGCGGTTCCGTTCAGGGTGTGGACGAACTCGTTCTTCTTGACGTCCGCGCGGCGGAAGCGCGTCCGGAGTCGCCGCGCCTGGTAGTCGGTGCAGTTGGACGCGCTCGTGAGTTCGCCGTAATCGCCCGCTTCTCCGCGCATCGGCATCCAACCCTCGATGTCGAACTTGCGGTAGGCGGGCGCGCCGAGATCGCCCGCTGCGATGTCGATCACCCGGTACGGAATTTCCAGCGCCTGCAGGATGCGCTCTTCGATCGCCACGATCTCGTCGTGCATCGCTTCGGAATCCTCGGGGCGCACGACCGCGAACATCTCGACCTTGCTGAATTGATGGACCCGATACAGACCCTTGCTCTCGCGGCCCGCCGAACCGGCCTCCGTCCGAAAGCAATGCGAAATCCCCCCCATCCGAAGCGGCAGATCGGCTTCGTCGAGCAGCGCATCGGCGTGGATGCCGCCGAGCGTGATTTCCGCGGTTCCGATCAGATCCAGATCCGTCCCCGCGAGCGAATAGATCTGGGTTTCCGCGCCGCGCGGGCTGAACGCGAGGCCGTCGACGATTTCCCGGCGCGCGACATCGGGCGTTGCAAACGCCGCGAACCCCGCCTGCATGACGTGATCGAGCGCCATGCGCTGGAGTGCGAGTTCGAGCAGCACGGCCTCGTTCTTCAGGAAGTACCACTTCTGGCCGCTCACCCGGGCGCCGGCCTCGAAGTCGAACAGATCGAGTTTTTCGTTGAGCGCCACGTGGTCGAGCGGTTGGAAATCGAACTTGCGGGGTTCACCGACCCGGCGCAGCTCGCGGAAATCCGCCTCACCGCCCTGCGGTGAATCGGGGTGGAGAAAATTGGGGATCGCGAGCATCAGCGCCTGCAGCACTTCCCGCGCGTCGGCGAGGCGCTTTTCGAGGCCCGCGACTTCTTCTTTCAGCCGTCGCCCTTCTGCGACGTGGGCGTCGCGCTCGGCGGGCTCGAGCTTGCGCTTGCCGCCGGCCTGGTGCTCGTTTCGCCGCTGGTTGAGGCCGTTGAGTTCCGTCTGGATTTCGGTCACGCGCTGCTGGGCGGCGATCGCCGCGTCGACGTCGACGTCGACGCGGCGGGATTTGCAACTCGCCATGATCTCGTCGCGGCGGCTTTCGAGGATTCGGGGATCGAGCATGATCCCAGAAGGAAGCACAACGCGACGCTGGCGGGCAAGGCCCGAGGCGCCGCGACCCGCGCTCAGCGGAACGCGACAGCCCGCTGAGCGGGAACCGCTCAGCCGCCGAGCGGAACGCGAAAGCCTGCTGAGCGGGAACCGCTCAGCCGCCGAAGAACATTGCCACGGACCGGCGCGCCCAATCCAGCACGTCGAGATCGCCGAAGAGGAACGTCGGAACGTGGTTGGGAAACAATCCGAGTGCGATCACCGCAAACGCACAAATCACCAGAACGACACCCTCGCCGCTCGAGATCTCGGCTCTGTGCGACTCGTCTCCGGGCTCCCGCATGTACATCAGCACCGGAATCCGAAGGTAGTAGTAGACGGAAACCACGCTCATGAGCACGCCGATGATCAACAGCCAGATGTCTCCGGAGTTCACCGCGGCCATGAAGATCTTGAATTTCCCCAGGAAGCCCGCGGTACCGGGGATGCCGGCCAATGCGAGCATGAACAGCGTCATCACCGCAGCCAGGCCCGGGCGGGTGCGCGCGAGGCCCGAGAACGACGCGATCTGCTCGCAGTCGTTTCCCCGGTTTGCGAGCGCGACCACCACCCCGAACGCGCCGAGGTTCATGAACGTGTAGGCGATCAGGTAGAAGATCATCGCCGAGTAACCGTCGACCGTTCCGGTCACGAGTCCGATCATCAGATAACCGGCGTGTGCGATGCTCGAATACGCGAGCATGCGCTTGACGTTGTCCTGGATGATCGCCATGACGTTTCCGACCACGATCGTGAGTGCGGACAGCACCCAGAAGATGCGCTCGAGCGACGCTTCGAGCGGGCCGAGCGCCATCGAGAGCAATCGGATCAGGGCTGCGAAAGCCGCCACCTTCACCGTCACCGACATGTAGGCGGTGACCGCGGAGGGCGCCCCTTCGTAGACGTCCGGTGTCCATTGGTGGAAGGGCACCATCGAGATCTTGAACGCGAAGCCCACCACGACGAGACCCAGACCCGTGAGCGCGATCGGATTTGCGACATCGAATCCGGCGCGAATCGCTTCGAAGGACGTTCCGCCCGACACGCCGTACAACAGCGCCATTCCGTAGAGCAGGATCGCGCTCGCAAAGGATCCGATCAGGAAGTATTTGAGCGCGGACTCATTGCTTCGCAGCTTGCGCCGATCGAAACCCGCCAACACGTAGATGGGGATGCTCATCAATTCGAGTCCGAGGAATACGGCGATCAGATCCACGGCGGCGACCATCAGCATCATGCCGGACGCGGAGAGCATGATGAGCGCGTAATACTCGCCGTGGTTGATCCGGAGCTCCGAGAGATAGGCGACGGAGAGCGCGCAGGAGAGCAGCGCAGAAAGTGCGAGCACCGCGGTCACGAGCGAAGAGAAGGGATCGAGCTGGTACATCGGGTGGCTGGGATTGAAGACCTGCACACCACCACCGGCGAACGCGATCCCCGATGCCCAGAGCGTCAGCGCGAAGAAGAAGATCGCGGTCGCCGCCAACACCGTCCCGATGAAGGATTCGGTGACCTGCCGGCCGAGCACGGTTTCTGCGCGAGAGAGCAGGACTTCGCCCATCAGGATCGCCATCGATCCGATCGCCACCAGCAGGATCGGCAGCAGGACCGAGGGATTGAGATCCGGCACGGAAATCACGGCTGTCCCTCCGCTTCGTCCGGTATCGCGGGTTCGGGCTCGGAATCGGCTGCGTCCGGGATCGCGGTTTCGGTTCGCGTTTCGATTTCGGTTCTGGCTCCTGCTTCGACGTCGGCCTTGGCGTCTGGCTGGGCTTGTGCGTTGGCGTTGGCGTCTGCTGCGGTCTGGGCTTCGGCTTTGGGCTCTGCTGCGGCCTGGGCTTCCGCGTTGGCCTTGGCGTCTGCTGCGGTGTCGATCGCTGCGCTGGTCTCGGCTGTTGCTTCAGAAGCTGCTGCAGGCGCCGCTTCGGAATCCGCTCCGACGACGCTGCGACGCGTTTCGAGCTGGCGGATCAACTCGATGACGGACGGCTCGATCCGGCGCAGAATTGGATTCGGATAGACGCCGATCCAGATGATCGGGATCAACATCGCCAACACCACGACCTTTTCGCGCAATCCGAGGTCGATCAGGCCGCGGTTCTCGGGATTGTCGACCGGACCAAACATGACGCGCCGGAACATCCAGAGCATGTACGCCGCGGCGAGCACGACGCCCGACGTCGCGAGGATCGCGAACACGGGAGCCGCCAGGTAGGTGCCGACCAGGATCAGGAACTCTCCCACGAAACCGTTGAGCATGGGCAGGCCGATGCTCGACATCGTGACGACGCCGAAGCAGGCCGCAAATACCGGCATCGGGCGCGCAACGCCCCCGAAATCCACGATCTCGCGGGTGTGGCGGCGCTCGTACAGCATCCCGACCAGGATGAACAGTGCGCCGGTCGAAAGACCGTGGTTGACCATTTGCAGCACGCCGCCGGTGAGTCCGTGAACGTTCAGCGCGAAGATGCCGAGCATCACGAAACCGAGATGGGCGACGGATGAATACGCGACGAGCTTCTTGATATCCGATTGCACCATCGCGACGAGCGATCCGTAGATGATCCCGATGACGGACAGCCCCATGATCCAGGGCGTGAATTCGATCGCAGCCGACGGGAAGAGCGGGATCGCAAAGCGCAGGAATCCGTAGGTTCCCATCTTCAACAGCACGCCCGCCAGCACGACGGAACCCGAGGTCGGCGCCTCCACGTGGGCATCGGGAAGCCAGGTGTGCAGCGGGACCATCGGCACCTTGATCGCGAACGCGAGCGCAAACGCGGCAAACAACCAGGTCTGGGTCTGCCACCAGGTCCCTTCGAGCGGAACCACCGTCTGCAGCAATCCGCCCAGCTCGCCGCCGGGCGGCGCCACGAGGTCGAAGTTCAGCACGCCGGTCTGATCGAAATTCAGGTAGTAGAGGACGAGCATCGCGAGCAGCATCAGCAGCGAGCCCACCATCGTGAACAGGAAGAACTTGACGGCTGCATAGACGCGCCTGGGGCCGCCCCAGATGCCGATGATGAAGTACATCGGAACCAGCATCGCTTCCCAGAACACGTAGAACTGGAACAGGTTCAGCGACACGAACGCCCCGAGCATCCCGGTCTCGAGACTGAGCATGAAGAAGAGGTAGTTGCGCAGCGATTTCGAGATGTCGTTCCAGGAAGCCAACAGCACGATCGGCATGAGGAACGTCGTGAGCAGCACCATCGACAGGCTGATGCCGTCGACGCCCACGAAGTACTGAATGCCGTATTCGGGCATCCAGGGGGCGTGCTCCACCAGCTGGAAACCCGTCTCGAGCGGATCGAAGACCGCGAACAGGCGCAGTGACAGCAAGAAGGTGAGAATGCTGCTGGCCAACGCGATCGGCTTCCAGATTGCTGCGGGCAGTCCGCCCGCTCCGAGTGCTGAGGCGAGGATGCTCGTCGCCATCAATCCCAGCGCGGTCACCAGCGGAAAGAAGGTGATGATGGTAAGCAGGTATTGGTCGATTTCGCCCATCCCGCCCTACCTCAGCAGATAACTCACGATCGCCACCGCACCGACGATCATGAAGAAGAGGTAGCTCTGGGTGAGGCCCGACTGCGCGTACTTCAGGCCGTTTGCTGCAAACGCACGGATTCCGTTCGCCGTCCCATTGACCGCGATCCCGTCGATCCAGCGTGCGTCGACGATCCGGTAGAGCACGCGGTCCGAAAGCCAGACGAGTGGGCGCACGATGACCGCGTCGTAGAGTTCGTCGATGTAGTACTTGTTGAGCAGCGTCCGATAGGCGCCGGAGAGGTGCGCGGCGAGCCAACCGGGTACGCGAGGTTTGCGGAGGTACAACAACCAGGCGACGCCGGTACCGGCCAGGGCGACCGCGACCGCCCAGAAGGCCATCCAGAATTCCGTGCTGTGCTCGATGGCGTGGGGCGCGCCGACGGCCAGCGCCGGTTTGAGGAAGTTCGCGAGACTGTTCGAATCCTTGATCGGGATCAGGTCACCCCAGATCTGGGGGAGGCCCGCGAATCCCGCGAACACGGAAAAGAACGCGAGCACCCAGAGCGGATTCAGCACGAAACCGTTCGGGTCCGCGATGTGGCCGCGAACCTCATTCGGCACGCGGGAATCGCCGCAGAAGGTGAGATACCAGAGTCGGAACATGTAGAACGCGGTCAGGGCCGCCGTCAGCAAGCCGATCCCGTAGAGCCAGCCGTGGCCCGGTACGTGGGACGTCCAGGCAGCGACGAGAATCTCGTCCTTGGAGAAGAATCCCGAAAACGGCGGGAAGCCCGCGATGGTGTAGACGCCGATGAAGAAGACCCAGCGGGTCCTGCGGAGCCTGCGCCAGAGCCCGCCCATCTTCCGCATGTCCTGCTCGTGGTGCATGGCGAGGATGACGGCACCCGCGCCGAGGAAGAGCAGCGCCTTGAAGAAGGCGTGGGTTCCGAGGTGGAAGATCGCCGCCGTGTAGCCGCCACAGCCGGCAGCGAGAAACATGTAGCCGAGCTGACTCACCGTCGAATACGCGAGCACCTTCTTGATGTCGTTCTGCGTGATCGCGATCGTGGCGGCGACCAGCGCGGTGATCGCCCCGGTCCACGCGATCACCGCAGAAGCTTCTGGCGCGGCCGCATAGAGGAAGCTCAGCCGGCAGACCATGTAGACGCCGGCGGTCACCATCGTGGCCGCATGGATCAGCGCCGAGACCGGCGTCGGGCCCGCCATCGCGTCGGGCAGCCAGACGTAGAGCGGAATCTGGGCCGACTTCCCGCAGGCCCCGAGGAAGAAACACAGCCCGATCACGTTGACGAGCCGCCAGTCGGGGGCGAACGGCATCCACGCGGGCACCGCGATGGTCAGCTCCACGATGCCGTCGAAATGTTCCCGGATCCCTGCAAAAGAGACCGTCGGGTGCCCGAGATCGGAAAGCGCGTTGAACAGCAGGAAGAGCCCGATCAGGAAGCCGAAGTCACCGATCCGGTTGACGATGAACGCCTTGCTCCCGCAGTAGGCGTTGAAGCGGTCGCTGTACCAGAAACCGATCAACAGATAGGAGCAGAGACCCACGCCCTCCCAGCCGAGGAACATCAGCACCAGGTTGTCGCCCAGCACCAGCACCAGCATCGAGAAGGTGAAGAGGTTCAGGTAACAGAAGAAGCGCTGAAAGCCCTTGTCGTCGCGGTGATCGTCCTCCATGTAGCCGATGGAGTAGATGTGGATCATCGACCCGACGAAGGTGACGATCAGCGTCATCACGGCGGACAGCGGATCGAGTTGAAACGACACTTCGGCGCTCAACGCGCGAGCGCCGATCCCCGCCCCGATCCAGGTGTAGACGTCGTCGACGAGCAGCCGCGAATTCGCGGGAAGTGCCAACAAATCGCGAAACGCGATGCAGGCGAGCACGAATGAGAGCAGGACTGCCGCGCACGAAAAGACCGCGGCCATCCGCGGTGGTGCCGGACGGCGCAAGATTCCGATCGAGACCCCGTGATAGGTCGCGACCAACAGCGGCAGCAGCGGAATCCAGCGGAGCAGATCGTTCTCGGTGCCGACGTCTACCATTTGAGAAGATCGACCTCATCCACGTTCACGGAATCCCGGTTGCGGAACATCGCGAGCAGAATCCCCAGTCCGACCGCCACTTCGGCAGCGGCCACGGCGATGACCATCAAGACGAAGATCTGGCCGTCGACCATTGGCACACCGTCGACCTGCGACCAGATCCGATTGAAACCCACGAATGCCAGGTTGACGGCGTTGAGCATCAGCTCGATCGACATCAGCATCACGATGAGGTTCCGGCGCGTCGCGACGCCGAGCACGCCGATCGTGAAGAGAATGGCCGACAGCGCGATGACGTGATCCATCGGCAGCATCAGTCGATCTTCCGTTTGGCGAGAATCAATGCACCCACGATCGCCGCGAGCAGCAGTAGCGACGCCATTTCGACCAGCAGCACGTAATCCGTATAGAGCGCGATCCCGAGCTGGCGATAACCACCAAAACCCTCGGGAACGGCGGCGGGCTGCGCGGCGAGGAGCGGATCTCGGCCCAGCGCGATCAGGACCTGGGCGAGGATGACGACACCCGCGATGACGAATGCGATCTTGATCCAACGCAGCTTGCCGGGTGGAAACTCGTCGG
>Ga0210102_1000193_pt1 | contig 17726 bp, 14 predicted proteins | sample RushOxbow_ThreeS_4_FD_185563 | JGI IMG/M metagenome (GOLD analysis project Ga0210102, IMG submission 185563) | Wetland microbial communities from San Francisco Bay, California, USA, that impact long-term carbon sequestration -... | ecosystem: Environmental > Aquatic > Marine > Wetlands ...
AAGCCGGGCGAGATCGAACTCACGATGGAGGAGATCGAGACGGTCGCCGGCGACTACCGGGTGCGCATGCTGCAGAACAACCAGATTTTCGAGTTCTGAATGCGCCGGCGCGGCCTGCGGCGGCCGGCACACAGGCAGGCGCCGACGCCCGGCGCTGTGGCATAGTTCACGGCGGTGCAAAATTGTTATAAGTCCTTGATGGTCATGTTGAATGATGCGGTCGCAGCGGATAGCATAGGTGCCGAGAGCCGGCAGCTGATGGGTGGGGCCTGCGCGCGCGTCGCGGCCGCGACGCGAGAGCATGCCTGCGGGCGCATCGGCACAGGAGATTTTCTATGAGCGCAGTACTGAGCCATCCGTCCAGCGCGCAAAGCGACGTCAGCGCGCGGCTCGCGTTCCAGAAGCAGCTGCAGGGCGTCACCAACAAGATCCACGCGACCGCCAACGTCGACGAGATCATCCTCGACGTGAGCGCGGACATCTGCGTGCTGTTCAACGCCGACCGGCTCACCATCTACGCGATCGGCGAGGACAAGCAGTCGATCGTCTCCAAGGTGAAGACCGGGCTGAACTCGTTCAAGGACCTGCGCCTGCCGATCGCGGAGCACTCGATCGCGGGCTACGTCGGCCTGTCGAAGAAGATGATCAACATCAAGGACGTATACGACGACGGCGAGCTGCGCGGCATCAATCCCAGCCTGCGCTTCCTGCAGGAGGTCGACAAGCGCACCGGCTACCGCACCAAGCAGATGCTGGTCGCGCCGGTGCTCGATGAATCGAAGGAGCTGATCGGGGTCCTGCAGCTGATCAACAACAAGGCGGGGATCCCGTTCGGCGCGCTCGCCGAAGAAGGCGTGAACGAGCTGGCGCAGACGCTCGCAATCGCCTTCAAGCAGCGCCAGAAGCCGCAGACCGTCAAGACCAAGTACGACTACCTGATCGCCGATGCGGTGCTTTCCGCGGGCGAGTTCGAGCTCGCCTCGCGCCAGGCGCGCAAGAAGGCGATGGACATCGAGACGGTGCTCACCGAGGAGTTCCAGGTCAAGAATTCCGCGATCGGCCAGGCGCTGTCGAAGTACTTCGGCGTGCCCTACGAGCCGTTCAAGCCGGACCGCGTCAAGCCGATGGAGCTGCTGCGCAACCTGAAGCGCGAGTACGTCGAGGCGAACCAGTGGCTGCCGATCGACGACACCAAGGAGGGGCTGATCGTGCTGTGCCCGGATCCCGAGCGCATCCGCTCCTCGCGCATCGCCTCGAACGTCTTTCCCAAGGCGCGCATCCAGTACCGCGTCGCGACGATGAAGGACTTCAAGGAGTCGGTCAACCAGTTCTACGGCAGCGAAATCGCCGACATGGGCGACATCGGCGACATGCTGTCGGGCCTCGATGAAGAGACCCTAGACGGGGAGGGTGCGGCGGCGGGCGATGAGGTCTCTGCGGCGGCCGACAACGAGCTGGTCAAGCTGGTGAACAAGGTCATCGTGGAGGCCTACCAGAAGGGCGCCTCGGACATCCACATCGAGCCCTATCCGGGCAAGTCGAAGACCGAGATCCGGCTGCGCAGGGACGGCGACCTCGAGCCCTACATCGAGATTCCGGCGAGCTACCGTGCCGCGATCGTCGCGCGCATCAAGATCATGTGCGACCTGGACATCTCGGAAAAGCGCCGCCCCCAGGACGGCAAGATCAAGTTCAAGAAGTTCGGCCCGCTCGACATCGAGCTGCGGGTGGCGACGATCCCGACCGCGGGCGGGGTCGAGGACATCGTCATGCGGATCCTCGCCGCGGGCGAGCCGATCCCGCTCGACAAGCTCGGACTGACACCGGCCAACCACCAGAACCTCGTCAAGACGGTCGAGAAGCCCTACGGCCTGTTCTTCGTCTGCGGTCCGACCGGCTCGGGCAAGACGACCTCGCTGCACTCGGTGCTGAAGCACCTGAACCGGCCGGACACCAAGATCTGGACCGCCGAGGATCCGGTCGAGATCACGCAGAAGGGCCTGCGCCAGGTGCAGGTCAACCGCAAGGCCGGGCTCGATTTCGCGGTGGTGATGAAGGCGTTCCTGCGCGCCGACCCCGACATCATCATGGTCGGGGAGATGCGCGACAAGGAAACGACCTCGACCGGCATCGAGGCCTCGCTCACCGGCCACCTGGTGTTCGCCACCCTGCACACCAACTCGGCGCCGGAATCGATCATCCGGCTGCTCGACATGGGCATGGACCCGTTCAACTTCTCGGATGCGCTGCTCGGCATCCTCGCCCAGCGCCTCGCGCGCCGGCTGTGCGCCTGCAAGGAGGCCTACGTGCCCGAGGGCGCGGAGCTGAAGCATTTCATCACCGAGTACTGCGACGAGCTGCACAACACCAAGCCGTTCAAGACCGACGCCAAGAGCGCCATGGAGGGCATCTACAAGCAGTGGGTCAAGGAATACGGCAACGACAAGGGCCAGCTGCAGCTCTACCGGCCGGTGGGCTGCGACAAGTGCGGCGGCAGCGGCCTGAAGGGACGCGTCGGCCTGCACGAGCTGCTGGTCGCGACCGACCCGCTGAAGAAGCTCATCCAGGAGCACGCGCGCGTCGCCGACATGCTGGCGCAGTGCCTGGAAGACGGCATGCGCACGCTCAGGCAGGACGGCTTGGAGAAGTGCCTGATGGGCCTGACGCACATCAAGGAAGTGCGCGCGGTCTGCATCAAGTAGCCGCAGGCAGGGCGATCCGCTGCGGGCCCGCTTGGCGATGAGACGCTCCTCGATCGATCGCACCCAGGGCATGCTGTTCGAGCAGGAGGGCGAGCGCAGCGCCGCGGCCGACGACCTGGTCCAGCGCCTCGAGCAGCTGAACGAGATCGGCGCGTCGCTCTCGGCCGAGCGCAACATCGACCGCCTGCTGGAGGCCATCCTTTCGGCGGCGAAAGCGATTACCCGTGCCGACGGCGGCACGCTCTACCGCGTCACCGACGAGCGCACGCTGCGCTTCGAGATCGTGCGCACCAGCTCGCTCAAGTACTACCTCGGCGGGACGACCGGCGAGCCGGTGCCGTTCTATCCGATCCAGCTCTACAAGGACGACAAGCCCAACCACAACATGGTTGCGGCTTATGCCGCGCTCACCGGCCAGACGGTGAACATCGCGGACGCCTACACCGCGGAAGGGTTCGACTTCACCGGCACCCGCGCCTTCGACTCGAAGACCGGCTACCGCTCGAAGTCCTTCCTCACCGTGCCGATGAAGAACCACGAGAACGAGATCATCGGCGTGCTGCAGCTGATCAACGCCACCGACACCAAGACCGGGGAGATCGTCAGCTTCTCCGCCTCGGACCAGCGCCTCGCCGAGTCGCTCGCCTCGCAGGCGGCGATCGCGCTCACCAACCGGATGCTGATCAACCAGCTCGAGAAGCTGTTCGAGTCGTTCATCAAGCTGATCAACTCGGCGATCGACGAAAAATCGCCCTACACCGGCGGGCACTGCCAGCGCGTGCCCGAGCTCACCATGCTGCTCGCCGAGGCGGTGAACGAGACCCGCGATGGCCCGCTGCGCGAGTTCACCATGAGCGACAAGGACCGCTACGAGCTGTGGATCGCCGGCATGCTGCACGACTGCGGCAAGGTGACCACCCCGGTGCACGTCGTCGACAAGGCGACCAAGCTCGAAACGATCTATGACCGGATCCACCTGCTCGACACGCGTTTCGAGGTGATCAAGCGCGACCTGGAGATCGCGTTGCTGAAGGAACAGCAGACGCTGCTCGCGCAGGGCAAGCGCATGCAGGCCGCGGAGAGCGAGCGCCGCTACCGCGAGCGCCTGCGCCAGCTGAGCGACGACCGCAATTTCCTGCGTGCCTGCAACGTCGGCGGCGAGCGCATGCGCGACGAGGACGCCGAGCGCGTGCGGCGCATCGCGCGCCAGTACCGCTGGCGCGACGTCGGCGGGCACGAGGCGGATTTCCTGAGCGACGACGAGATCCGCAACCTGACCATCCGCGCCGGCACGCTGACCGAGGAAGAGCGCCAGATCATCAACCACCACATCGTCGCGACGATCAACATGCTCGAGGCGCTGCCCTGGCCGAAGCACCTGGCGAACGTGCCCGAGTACGCCGGCGGGCACCACGAGCGCATGGACGGCAAGGGCTATCCCAAGGGCCTGACGCGCGAGCAGATGTCGGTGCAGGCGCGCTGCATGGGGATCGCCGACATCTTCGAGGCGCTCACCGCCAAGGACCGCCCCTACAAGAAGGGCAAGACGCTGTCGGAGTCGCTCCAGATCCTCGGCAAGTTCCGCATGAACGGCCACATCGACGAGGATCTGTTCGACGTCTTCATCCGCAAGAAGGTGTATCTGCGCTACGCGGAAATGTTCCTCGACCCGGAGCAGATCGACAGCGTCGACGAGAGCCTCATCCCGGGATACACGCCGTGAGGCGGGCGGCACAGCACGGCGGCGCGTGGCGCTGACGGCACAGGCGCTCGCGCTGCTCGCCCGGCATCTGCCGGGAAAGCGCATCCTGAGCTTCGGCTACCCCGACCTGGTCGCGAGCGCCGGGGAGGTCGAGCGGCTGTTCGGCGTGCGCCCGACGCGCTTCACCGAGTTCGGCCGCTGGCACGGCGTCGATTTTCCGCTGCCGGAAACGCTGCAGCTGTTCGAGGCGATCGGCGCGGAGCTCGCCTGCGTCGACATCCAGCCGAGCCGCGGCGTCGAGCGCGTGGTCGACCTGAACCAGCCCTGCGAGCTGGGCGCATTCGACCTGGTCATCGACGCGGGCACGATCGAGCACTGCTTCAACATCGGGCAGGCAATCCTGAATGCCGCGGGCGCGGTCGCCGTAGGCGGGCTCGCCTTCCACGCCCCGCCGATGACGATGCTGAATCACGGCTTCTACAACATCAACCCGACCCTGTTCCATGATTTCTACGTGCAGAACGGCTGGACGCTGGAGGCCCTGGTGGGCGGCACGCGCGAGGGCAAGTTCCAGGTCCAGGCGACGCGGCGCTTCGCCGGGCCGCCCGAGGCGGTGCTCTACTGCCTGGCGCGGCGCCAGCGCGCGGGCGCGCTCAGCTTCCCGACGCAGAGCAAGTATCTGGAGCACCCCGATCTTGCCTGAGCGCGCAGGGCGCGCAGCCGCATGAGCGAAATCGAGCACTGGCTGCTGCTTGCGCTCGCCGCGCTGGTCGCGCGTCAGCGCGCGCTCGCCTTCGGCGAGCCCGACCCGGGCGCGCTCGCGGCCTGGCTGCGGCCGGAGCTGTTCTCCTTCGCGCACGAGCGCGGCGCACACCGCTGCCGCATCGAGCGCGCGCGCCTCACGCGCTTTCAGGGCGCGGTGCTCAGCCTCGAGCGGCAGGATTTCGTTTCTCCGGTCTCCGCGCTGCGGCCCCATCTCAAGCTGCTCGAGGCTGCCGACGGCGCCTACGAGGCGAAGCTGCTGCCGCCGTTCGTCGACGCGCTCGGCCTGGCCGACGACGATCCGGTGCGCGCGGTCTACTCGCCGCTGCAGTTGCTGTTCGGCGCGCACTGCGGATTCTTCGACCCGCGGCGCGAGTCCTGGCATGCCTACGCAGGCCGCGCGCTGGCGGCGCAGCTGCCACAGGCGCAGGCGCTCGCCGAGCCCTCCCGCAGCCGCGTCACCTGGCCTGGCGGCACGCTCGAGCTTGCCGATGCGCCTGCCGGCCTGCAGCTTGCGGCGCGCACCCCGGCGCTGGACTTCGAGCTCGCCGTCGAGGCGGAGGCGTTCGAGCTGCGCCTGCGCGCGGCCGATCCGACGCGCGGGCTGATCGCCGACCTGCTGCGGCTGCGCGGTGCGGCCGAGCTGCCGGTCGGAATCGATGTGGACGGTGGCAACGACGCTGGCGCGCGCGGCCTGACCATCCGGGGAAGCCTGTGAGCGGGATGCTCGACCTGAGCGTGCTGCGCCCGGGACGCGGTCCCGCGGCGCGCACCCACGTCGACACCCGGGTCGGCGACGCGAGCGCGGTCGCGGACTTCGGCCTGCAATGGCGCAGCTTCGACCCCTACCCGGAGCTCGAGCTGCTGTCCTACGGGCACCTCTACGGGCGCTTCCTGCTGCCGCAGCATTTCTTCCGCGGCAAGCGCGTCGTCGATCTGGGCTGCGGCAACGGCCGCCTCGGGCGCTTCGTGATTCCCGATGCAGCCGCCTACGTCGGCGTCGATCTGAGCGAAGCGCTGCTCGCGTTCGACGTGCCTGCGGATGCGCAGGCGCGCGTCGACCTGGTGCGCGCCTCGCTCGAACAGTTGCCGCTGCTGGACGAATCGGCCGACGTCGTGCTGTGCTGGGGCGTGCTGCATCACGTGGGCGACTACCGCGCCGCGATGCGCGAGATCGAGCGCGTCCTGCGGCCAGGCGGCACGCTGCTGCTCTACGTCTACCCCGACGGCTACGCGCCGCGCGAGAACCTCAACCGCCTGTTCCGGGTCGTGGAGCCGCAGGCGTTTCACGCCTTCTGCGTCTGGTTCTTTCAGACCGTCCGACGCTGGAGCGAGCTCGATGCGCCGCTCGCGCAGGCGCTGTGCAGCGCGCTGTGCGTATCGCCGCGCATGCACACCGGCTGGGAGGTGATCCAGATGTTCGACGGGCTCGGACCCGAGCACCACCATCTGCTCGAGCGGGTGGTCGCCGCGCACTACACGCCGCCGTGGTCGCTGCGGCCGACCCACAACGGCTGCTTCGTGATCGGCAAGCCGGCGCGCGGCCCGGCGCCGGCGCGCTAGCGCTTGATGAACAGGCCCTGCCCGGTGGGCAGCTCGAGCACCGTCTCGCCGAGCGCGCGGAAGTACGCCTTCTCGCGCTGGTGCGACTCGCGATAGCGCACGAAGCCGTAGTCGTCCAGCACCAGCAGGGCGCCCGGCACCATGCGCTCGAGCACCGGGGCAAGGCAGGCGAGCTCGGCCTGGGCGTCGTTCAGGTCGATCTGCGCGAACGCGATGCGATCCGGCATGGCCTCGGCGAAAGCCTCCGGCAGGCGGCCGGCAATCACCCGCGTGCGGCCGAGCGGCTGCACGCGCGCGCGCACCTGCTCGGCGAGCTGCGGGCCGTGCAGCGCCTTGCGCGATTCCGCGGGCGGGTCGTCGAACAGGTCGTACAGGAAGTAGCTGTGCCGCGTCGAGGCGAAGTCGGCGTAGCGCATGATGATTTCCACGGTCTTGCCGTCGTAGCAGCCGACGTCTACGAAATCGCCCGCCAGGCCGAGGCAGGAGCGCGCCGCCCAGCACAGCGTGTAGACGCGCCAGATGCGGGCGCGGATCAGCGCGTCGTCGGCGTAGGGCCGGCAGGCATCGACGAATTCCTCGTCCGAGAGGAAGCCCAGGTTGCGGAACCAGACCAGCATGTCGTCGGCGAGAAAGGCGTGCGCGCCGGGCCGGTTCGGCTGCAGCGCGCGCGCCGTGGCCTGCAGGCTTTCGACCAGTTGCCCGCGCCTGGCGTCATCGTCGTAGGGCGGATCGCGGTACATCTTGTTGTAGAGCGCAAAGTGCGGCGTCAGCGGCGGCGCGGTGCTCCGGGCCTCATCGCGCGGCTGGGCGCGCGGCGCTGCGCGCGGCTTTCGCCGGCGCCCGAGCAGCTCATCGAGCAGACTCTTGAGGATCGACATGGCGTTTCAGCCCGTCACGCCGACTGCGTCGACCCACAGGCCGAGCACGGTCATTGCCCACAGGCTGTTGATGTTGCCGGGCGCGGCGGCGGCGAGGCGCTCGAAGGCCTCGCGCCGCGCGCCGAAGAAGCGCGTCGCGCGCAGCACCTCGGCGGCCGACTGGAACAGCTTCGCGAACAGCGCCTGGTGCGCGCGCATGAAGCCGCCGGGCATGCCGAAGCCGGTCTTGGCGGCCGGCACCAGCCCGGGCGCGAGGTGGCGCGCGAGCACGGCGCGCAGCGCGGGCTTCAGCATCCCCTGCGCGGGACACTGCGCTTCGGGCAGCGCCGCGGCGAGGCGCATCACGGCGGGTTCCAGAAACGGGGTACGCACTTCGAGCGCGTGTCGCATGCTCATGCGGTCCACCTTGGCGAGCACGGCGCCCGGCAGGTAGGTGTGGAAATCGAGCACGCTCAGGCGCTGCGCCTCGTTCCAGCCGGCGCGCATCGCGACCGGCGCGTAGCGCTGCAGGAACTCCTCGCGCCAGCCAGCGTACTCGCAGGGAAACAGCGGCTTGAGCAGCGACGGTGGAAAGACCGGCAGCGCGCCCTCGAAATAGCCCTCCAGCGCGTCCGCCGGGGAGCGCGTCCGGCGCAGCCGCTCGAAGCCGGCGTAGCGCGGGTAGCCGCAGAACAGCTCGTCGCCGCCGTCGCCCGATACCGCGACGGTGACCTCGCGCCGCATCTCGCGCGAGAGCAGGTAGACCGGCACGCAGCTGCGATCGCCATTCGGCTCGTCCACCCAGCCGCCGAAGCCCTGCGCCGCGGCGAGCAGATCGTCGCTCGACAGGCGGTAGCTACTATGCGGCAGGCCGAGCGCATCGGCGATGCGCCGCGCCGCCGCAGTCTCGTCCTCGAGCGTCGCGTCGCCCGCGAATCCGGCGCAGAAGGTGCGCAGCTCGCGCTTGAGGCGCCGCGCAGCGAGCGCGCAGACCAGGCTCGAATCGACGCCGCTCGACAGAAACGCGCCGACCGGGACATCGGAGGCCACCAGCCGGCGCTCGATCGAGTGCGCAAGCGCATCCTCGAGCGCCTCGGCCTGCGCCGCGGGCGCGTCCGCGACCGGATCGACCGCGCGATCGAACGCCCAGTATGGCCGCGGCCGCAGCGTCCTCGCGGCTCCGAGGTCCACGCGCAGCAGCATGCCCGGCTCGAGCGCGTGCACGCCCCGCAGCACCGTGCGCGGCGCGGGCACGTAGCGCAGCGCGAGATAGTCGAACACTCCGCGCGCATCCAGTTCGCGCGAGCGGCCGGGCAGGGCGGCGAGCGCGCGCAGCTCCGAGGCGGCGGCGAACAGGCCGCCGAACTGCGTATAGAAGAGCGGCTTTTCACCGGCGCGGTCGCGCGCCAGCAGCATCTGGCGCTCGGCCGAATCCCACAGCGCGAAAGCGAACATGCCGTCGAGCCGCGCGAGGCAGGCGGGGCCCCATTCCGCCCAGGCCGCGAGCAGCACCTCGGTGTCCGAGCGCGAGCGGAATGCGCGTCCGCAGGCTTCGAGCTCGGCACGCAGCTCGCGGAAGTTGTACAGCTCTCCGTTGTAGCTGATCGTATAGCGCCCGCTCGCATCGCTCATCGGCTGCGCGCCGGCGGGCGACAGATCGAGCACCGCGAGGCGGCGGTGGCTGAGCGCGCAGGCCCGGCCGTCGTCCCACAGGCCCTCGCCGTCCGGCCCGCGATGCGCCTGATGCTGCGCGAGCTGCGCGACCGCCTCGCGCAGAACGGCGATGCCGAGGTCATCGCGCAGGGCCAGCGCGGCGCCGATGCCGCACATCGTCAGCGCGCCTCGCCGCGCGCGCGCTCGGCCTGCGCCGCGAGCGCGAAGGCGTACTTGCGCGGTCCCTTGAAGTGGACGACGTAGCGCTCATCCAGCCGCTCGAGCGAGGACGCGTCTTCGCCTTCGCCGCCGGAGAAATTGAAAGTGTCGCAGGGCAGAAAGCGGATCCGCGCGCCCGCCGCCTCGCATTCGGCGTACGGCGAGTATGGCCGCAGCTCGTGCACCAGCGCGTTGATCGAGAGCTGGCCGCCGCGCCAGCGCCGCACGTCGCCGTAGTAGCCGCCGATGAACGCATCGGCGGCGATCGCGTCGTAGGTCGCCAGGCGGGTCTCGAGAAAGCGCTCGACCGCCTGCGGCCGGCGCGCGCAGAGGAAGATGACGCCCTCGTTCGCCGGCATCAGGCGCGGGCCGTCGCGGTAGGTGATGCCGATGTCGAAGCCGAGCTCGAAAATCGGCTCGAGCGCCCGGTTGACGAGGGCATCGGCATCGAGGAACACCGTGTCCCGCGCGAAGGCGGGGGAACGCACGTATGCGAGCAGTGCGCAGGCGCGCTCGTACATCGGCTGGCTCGCGTCCAGAGCGAGCTCAACGACCTTGACGTCGTCCGCCGCCAGTGCGCGCTGCCGCCCGCCCGAGGCGGTGACGAGGGTGACCGTCGCGCCCGGGCAGTGGCTGCGCACGCGCTCGAGGCAGCGGCGCAGGATGTCGAGATAGTCGAAATGCTGCGGCACGAGCTTGGCGTCGACGTAATCGATCGCCGCGCCGGCCGGCATGTCGGCGTGGAACACGAACACGTTCAGGCCTGCGGCAACCGGAGTCCCCTGCGCGGCGGCGCCGAATGCACGCGCGTAGGACGCCACGCGCGCCGCGGTCCCTGCGCCAAGCGTCCCGCTGCGCAGGCCCGCGGCGTGGGCGATGATGCGCTCGATCGGCAGCTCGGCTTGGCTGGCGCCGCCGCTGCCGCCGGACTCACCGGGCGCTTCCTTGCCGGTGACCTGCAGCGGCTGGCCGCTCGCGAGCGAGGCGAGGCGCGAGAGCAGGTCGAGCTTGGAGATGGCAGCGCCCGCGGGCGTCGCGGCTGCGTTCGGCGACGCCGGCGCTGATGCAGGCGGGCCGGAGGGCGTTGCGGCCGCTTGCGGCCCGCGGCGGGAGAACGCCGACTTCAGCAGCCTGAGCAGCATCGATACGGGCCGCGGTCTGCGCCGGACTGGGACCGGCGATGCCGACCGTGCCCGCCGCTCATGGCGCGACCTGGTCCTTCTTGCCCGTCGTGCGGGTGGTGTAGACCACCAGGCCCTCGGTGGCCACCTCGATGAACTTCTCGCTGTAGCCGAGCTCCTTCAGCTCCCACTTGAAGGCGTTCGCCAGGCGCGCCTTCTTGTAGACGCCGAGCTTCTGCTTCTGGCCGTAGTCGGCGGCCTGGTCGAGAACGTCCTCGAGCACCTTGGTGATGCGGTTGGCGGAGACGCGTTTCTCCTTTGCCTGGTCGAGCGTCGGCGGATAGCGCTTGGCGACCATTTCAGCGAGCTTCTTCGCGAAGACGTCGACGTCCTTGCCGACCAGCTTGTCCAGGAGTCCCATAGTGACCTCGTACCTCGATGTGCCTGTGTCCCGCGCGATTATCGCATCGCGCGGCGTTGCCTGCGACCTTATGCGGGCGCGCTCGCCGCTGCGACCACCTTCTGCACGTAAATGTTGTAAAGGAGCAGGTTGCGCTCGATGGCCTCCCGCTTGATGACCTCCACGCCGTGAAACGCCTGGTCGGTCTTGAGAAAGGCGAACAGGCTGTTCGGCAGGAAGCCGGCGGTGGTCACCTTGCGGAACTGCTCGAAGGGATGGCGCTTCTTGCCGTCGCAGCGGAACGCCGGGTCCTTCGGCACGTAGACCGAGGTGCCCAGCGCGCTCATCGAGTCGTCCGCCGGCATGTAGAACAGCAGCGAGACGAGCTTCTTCGGCGTGTCGGTGTGCGGCATGATCGAGTAATCGGTCATGTCGCGCACGAAGCGCGCCTCGACGCTCGTCACCAGCCGGGCGTTCGCGCCGAAGCGCTCGCGGATGCCCGGCATGAACTTGCCGATGATCAGGTCGCGAAAGCGCGTGCCGAGCAGCCACGCGCCGATGCTGTGCCAGGTGTCGCTCGCTTCGCCGAAGCTCGCCTGCTCCTCGACTTCGAGCACCTGCAGGTCGGCGAGGTAACGCGGCTCGAAGCCGCTTTTCACCATCTCGCCGGTCTTCTCGTCGATGCGGCCAACCGTGCCGTACTCGTTGATCGGGGTGAGCGCCTCGGTGTCCGGCATCGTCTCGAGGACGCGCCGGTAGAACGCCTCCGGGAATACCGGCTGGAGGTAGAAATGCGGGAACGGATACGGGCGAACCTGGGCGTTCGCGATCTGGTAGTGGACGAATTCTTCAACGTCGAAAGACATAGTTTGCGACGCCCTTGAAGGGGCCTTCCTCACGTTGCGACTGCGCGACCTGCTCGCGGGAGAAATCGAAGCCCAATTCGAGCATCGTGTCAATGATGCTCCAGTGCTCCTCGAGGTTGGTGTTGATCTCGATCAGCACCGACTTGACCGTTTTCGCAGACAGCGTGCGGCGCGCGCCGGCGACGATCAGCGGCTCGATGCCGTCGACGTCGATCTTGACGTGCTGCGGTCCCGGAAAGCCGTGCTGCTCGACCAGCGCATCGAGCGAAATCGCGACGCTGCCCTGCCGGTAGCCGGGCTGCATCGGGCGGTTTTCGTGGTCCAGCGCCTCGCCGAAGCGGTGCAGCGAGCCGCCCGGATCGAAGTAGCTCAGGTACAGGTGATCGAAGGCGAGCTTGTCGGCGATCGCCAGGCAGTAGGCCGAGACGCGGTCCTGGATGCCGTTGATCAGGATGTTGGTGTTCAAGATTGCAAAGTTTTGCGATTCCGGCTCGAAGGCGAAGACCCGCGCGCCGCGCGTCTTGGCCGCCCACACGGTGTAGGTGCCGACGTTGGCACCGATGTCGAACAGCACGTCGCCGGCGGCGAAGCCGGCGATCCAGGCGAGCGTTTCGGGTTCCTTGCTCTGCAGCGACTCGACGCGCCAGCGCGTCGTGCGGCTCGGCGTGAAGAATCGAATGAGGGTGCCCTCGTGGTCGATCTCCATCCGTTCGCCCGGCAGGGGCGGTGTCTGCATGAGTGCGGAATGTTCCCGTGTGCCTGCGCTTGCGCGCACTGCGTCGCTCGCCCAGAGAATACATCATCGAGGAGGCGCGTTCATTTGCTATAGAATGCGCTGGCATCGTCCGAGTGGCCGCGCGTGGCGCACGAAAGTGCTGCTGCGCAGCCAGCGTGACGGAATTCACGGCACGCCAGGGAACATCGAACGCAGACTCGATCCATGTCGTACTCGCGCCAGAACCCAAGCGCGCGCTACCGCGCTCTGCTCGACATGTACCGCGACATGCATGAGCACGGCGAGAAGTTCATGGGCATCGCGCCCGAGAAGACCTTCGACGGCCGCAGCCTGAGCAAGGAAATTTCCAGCATCCGAGGCATGATCGAGCGCAGCGGCGCGCAGACGATTCTCGATTACGGCAGCGGCAAGGGCCAGCAGTACGATCCGCGGCCGGTGCTGGTCAAGGGCGAGGGCAGCTGGGACAGCGTGATCGACTACTGGGGCGTGGACGAGGTGACCTGCTACGACCCGGCGTACGCGCCCTACAGCAAGCTGCCGGGCGGCACTTTCGACGGTGTCGTCTGCACCGACGTGCTCGAGCACTGCCCGGAAGAGGACATCGAGTGGATCGTGCGCGAGATCTTTTCCTATGCCGATCGCTTCGTGTATCTCGCGGTGGCCTGTTTCCCGGCGAGCAAGCGCCTGCCGAACGGCGAAAACGCGCATTGCACGATCCGGCCGGTGCAATGGTGGAAGGACGTGATCGAGCGCGCCGCGGCCGCGCGGCCCGGCGTTTGCTGGGAGGCCTGGCTCGAAGCGGAGGACGGGTCGACCGAACGCCAGACCCTGTGCCTGCGTGGCGGTGAGCTCCAGCCGGCGCGCTGATCGGCGCAGCCTGATCAAGTCCGTGCCCGCGCGATGCTGAGCGCACTGCTGCGGCAGATTTTCCGCAAGCCCGAGCGGCCCCGGCCGGGGGACCGGCCGGTCCCGGCGCAGCCCGCTGCGCTCGATGCCGCGCGTGCGCTGCTCGCGGCGCGGCGCTTCGATGCGGCGCTCGCCGAGCTCGAGCGGCTGCTCGATTCGGAGCCCGAGCATGTCGAGGCGCTCGTGCTCAAGGCGACGGTCCTGCGCCGCCAGCGGCGCCTGGCCGAGGCCAAGCGGCTGCTCGAGCGCGCGCTGACGCTCGATCCGCGCTGCACCGAAGGCTGGCTCGAGCTCGGCACCTGCTACCGGCTCGAGGACGATCCGTTCTGGGCGCGCTTCTTCCTGCGCATGGCGAATGCCGTAGATCCGGCGAACGCCGACGTCTGGAACGAGCTCGGGCTGATCGAGATCACCCTGGGCAATTTCGAGCAGGCCGAGGAGTCGCTCGAGGCGGCGGTCAACCGCAACCCCGAGCATGCCGAGGCGTGGAACAACCTCGGCATGATCCTCGGCCGCCGGCGCGATCTGGAGAACGCGCGGCGGCACTTCCTGCGCGCGGTGTTCCTCAAGCCCGAGTTCTACATGGCGGCGTGCAATCTCGGCCTCGCGAGCCGCGATCTGGACCGGCTCGAGGACGCCGAGCGCGAGCTGCGCAGGGCGCTCGAGCTCGATCCCTGCCCTACGACGGCGCGCCTCAACCTGGCGGGCGTGCTGCAGGACAGCGGGCGCGCCGAGGCGGCGCTGGAGATGCTGCAGACCGCGCACGCGGAGGCCCCCCGCAATGCCGAGGTGCTCGCCGCGATGAGCGCGCTCGCGCTGCGCCTGGGCGATGGCGCGCGCGCCATGCGCTGGGCCGAGCAGGCGTTGCAGGCTGCGCCGCAGGACTCCGAAGCGCGGCTCGCGCTCGGCACCGTGCAACTCGCCGCCGGCGATTTCGCGCAGGGCTGGGAAAACTACGAGGCGCGCCTGACCAGCGGCCACGGCGTGCAGCGCCAGTACCCGATCGCGCGCTGGCGCGGCGAGGACCTGCGCGGCAAGCGCATCTTCGTCTACGGCGAGCAGGGCCTGGGCGACGAGATCATGTTCGCCTCCTGCATCCCGGACCTGATCGCGCGCGGCGCGCACTGCCTGCTCGATTGCAACCCGCGCCTGCGCGAGCTGATGCGCGATGCGTTTCCTGCGCTCGAGGTGCTCGATTCGCTCTCGCGGCCGGATTCGCCGCAGGTGATCGACATCGAAGCCGAGCTGTGCGCACCGATCGGCTCGCTGCCGCGCTTTCTGCGCACGACGCGCGAGGCGTTCGGCGGCGGCAAGGCCTACCTCAGGGCGGATGCGCGTCGTCTCGCTGCCTGGCGCGAGCAGCTCGCCGCGCTCGGCCCGCGGCCGGCGATCGGGATATCCTGGCGCGGCGGCCTCGCGCGTACCGGGCGCGCGCAGCGCTCGCTCGCGCTCGAGACGCTGCTTCCGCTGCTGCGCATGCCCGGCGTGCAGTGGGTGAGCCTGCAGCACGATGCCGCGCCCGAGGAGCTGGCGGCCTTCGAGACGCGCCACGGCATTCGCATCGCGCACTGGCCCGAGGCGCATGCCGCGTTTACCGACACCGCGGCGCTGATCTGCGCGCTCGATCGCGTGGTGAGCGTGTGCTCTACGGTGGTGCACCTCTCGGGCGCGCTCGGCTGCCCGACCCTGGTGCTCACGCCGCGCGGCGCCGAGTGGCGCTACATGCTGGAGGGCGAGTCGATGCCCTGGTACGGTTCCGTGACGCTCGTGCGTCAGCGCCAGCGCAACGACTGGAGCGACGTGATCGCGGCGGTGGGCGCGCGGCTTGGCGTGGCAGCGCGCGCGCCGCAGGCCCAGGCTCCGGGACTCGCGTCATGAGCGGCGCGCTTGCCACCTCGCCCGCTGCGCGGCGCGAAGAGCTGCAGCGCGCGCGGCAGCTGCTCGACGAGGGCGACGCGGCGCGGGCGCAGCCCCTGGTGCAGGCGGCGCTGGACGCCGGCCCGGACGATCCGGACGCGCTTTTCCTCGGCGGCCGCATCGAGGCGCTCGCCGGGCGCATCGAGCAGGCCCGGGCGCTGCTCGGCCGCGCTGCGGAAATCCGCCCGGACGACGCCGAGGCGCATCTCGAGCTCGGCCGGCTCGGCGTGCGCGCGCGCGACTTCGACGCCGCGCTCGATGCGTTCTCGCTCGCGCTGTACTACGACCCCGACAATGCGCTCGCACTGTTCGAGCTCGGCAACGTGCATCGGATGCGGGGCGATCTCGACGCGGCGATCGAGTTGTTCCGCCAGGCGATCGAAAAGGACCCGAAGCTGGCGCGTGCCTACGTCGACCTCGGCTACGCCTATCTCTCGCGCGAGCGCACAGCGGAAGCGCTCGATGTGCTCGAGCGCGCGGTCGAGCTCGAGCCGACCAGCATCAACGGCCAGAACAATCTCGGCTATGCCTACGTGCGGCTCGAGCAGTACGACCGGGCGCTGGACGTGTTTGCGCGTGTGTGCGCGGCCACGCCGCGCACGCTGCTGTGGCCGCGCCTGAACTACGGCAACGCGCTCAACCACACCGGCCATTTCGCCGAGTCCGAGCGCGTCTACAACTACATGCTGCAGCTCGAGCCGAGCAATTTCACCGCGCGCTGGAACCGGGCGCATCACCTGCTCGGGCGCAAGGAGTACGCCGAGGGCTGGCGCGACTTCGGCTATCGCATGCAGGTGGACGACGTCTGGTACCGGCGCCTGATCCCGTTTGCGCCCTGGAAGGGCGAGCCGCTCGAAGGCAAGACGCTGCTGGTGAGCGCCGAGCAGGGACTCGGCGACCAGATCATGTTCGCCTCCTGCCTGCCCGAGGTCGTCGCCGCGGCGAAGCAGGTGATCCTGGAATGCAACGAACGGCTGCTCGGTCTTTTCCAGCGCTCGTTTCCGCAGGTGCGGGTGATTCCCGGCAAGCAGGAAAAGACCCCGCCCTGGCTGCGGGAGGTGGGGCATCCGGACTACCACGTGCTCGCGGGCAGCCTGCCGGGGCTGCTGCGCAACCGGCTGGAGGATTTTCCGCGCCACGAGGGCTACCTGGTGGCCGATCCGCTGCGCGCGGAGCGCTGGAGGGCGCGCCTCGCCGAGCTCGGTCCGGGTCCCAAGATCGGGTTGTCCTGGCGCGGCGGCACGCACCTGACGCGCCGCAGCCTGCGCAGCCTGGCGCTGCACGACCTGCTGCTGGTGCTGCGCATGATGGGCCTGAGATTCATCAGCCTGCAGTACGGCGAGTGCGCCGCCGAGCTGGAGGGCCTGCGGCGCGAGACCGGGATCGAGGTGGTGCACTGGCCGGAGGCGATCGACGACTACGAGGAAACCGCGGCGCTGTGCGCGAGTCTCGACCTCACACTGAGCGTGTGCACCTCGGTCATCCATCTGAACGGCGCGCTTGGCAAACCGGTGTGGGTCATGGTGCCGGCGGTCGCCGAGTGGCGCTACGGCGTGCAGGGCGACTCGATGCCCTGGTATCCCTCAGTGCGTCTCATCCGCCAGGCGAGCGGAGGAGACTGGTCCGACGTTTTTGCGCGCGTCACGCGCGATCTCGCCGAGCGCTTTGCTGCCTGATTTGGGCACCCGCCAACGATTTGCGTCACGTCGCATCGGTTGCGCCTGCGATGCGATTGCACAACTTGATCAGATTGTGTTCGGCCGCTCGCCTGGCACGCGCCGGGAAATGCTTCAAGCGGATGATGCGTAAGCGCTTTACATCGCCTTACGAAGCGGCTGCTGCATCACGGCGCAGCTGGCACACGTCCTGCGTACAGGAGGCGACGGGGGCATTTTCGTCCCTTGCACACAGGAGACTTGAATGAAACGCGTACAACGAGGCTTTACCCTGATCGAGCTGATGATCGTGGTCGCGATCATCGGCATTCTGGCGGCGGTCGCGCTGCCGGCGTATCAGGACTACACGATTCGTGCGAAGGTGTCCGAACTGATCCTGGCTTCGAGCGCGGTGCGTACCGCGGTCACCGAGCAGGCGCAGAACCTGAACGGCCTGACCAGCTCGGGCGAAGGCCTGACGATCCAGGCCGGCGGCAAGATCGGTGCGGCGGCGGTCGACATCAACGGCCCGATCGCGATCACCGGCGCGGCTGCCAACATCATGGGTACCGCGGGCATCACGGTGACGCTCTCGCCGAGCTGGAACTCCACGGCGAACACGGTCATCTGGTCGTGCGAAGTGGTGCCGACGAAATACGGCCCCTCG
>Ga0210102_1000195_pt1 | contig 17622 bp, 12 predicted proteins | sample RushOxbow_ThreeS_4_FD_185563 | JGI IMG/M metagenome (GOLD analysis project Ga0210102, IMG submission 185563) | Wetland microbial communities from San Francisco Bay, California, USA, that impact long-term carbon sequestration -... | ecosystem: Environmental > Aquatic > Marine > Wetlands ...
CGACGCGTCGGAGAGGAGGCGGGAATGCGGCACTGGCTCGTGGTTGCGTTATTGATGGGATTCGCTGCGCTCGATCCGCGCGCAGCCACTGCCGTGGAGGCTTCGAGCCAGCAGGAGCGCCTCTACGAACTCTTCGATCAGATCTGGGATTGGCAACTGAACTCGTTCCCCGAGTTTGCGACCTACGTCGGTGTTGCGGGTCACGACGACCGCTGGACCGATCGTTCGCGGGAGGCGATTGTCCAGCGCCAGAGCGATCAGCGGCAATTTCTCGCAGCGCTCGGGCTCATCCCGATTTCTGGACTCGACGCAGACGCGCAATTCGACCGAGCATTGGTCGAACGGAATCTGCAGCTGAGCATCGAGGGATTTCAATTTCAATCGGAGCTTCTGGCCATCAACCAGCTCGAGGGCGTCCAGCAGGATGTGCCGCAGTTGATCGCGTCGATGCCCGCAAATTCGGTCGGAGCCTACGAAAACATGCTCGCCCGGCTGCGGGCAGTCCCCGTTCTCGTCGAACAGACGCTCGCGCTGCTCGATCGGGGGTTGGCGGCCGGGATCACTCCGCCCCAGATCACGCTGCGCGAGGTGCCGCAGCAGGTGCGCAACCTGCTCACCGAAAACGCCGCCGACAGCCCCCTCCTCAGTCCGTTCGCCGAGATCCCCGAGGAGATTCCCGCAAAGACGCGCGTGAGATTGCAACGCGAAGCCGAACAGACGCTGCTCGCGGACGTCTACCCCGCCTACAACAGGCTGCTCGCATACCTGGAAGACGTGTACCTGCCGGCAGCGCGCACGGCGATTGGCCAGTCGGCGATGCCGAACGGAGAGCAATGGTACGCGTACAATGCGCGCTACCACACCACGACAGATCTGACCCCGAAACAGATCCACGAGATCGGCCTCGCGGAAGTCGCGCGCATCCGCAGAGAGATGGAACAGATCATTCAAGATCTCGAGTTCGACGGCAGCTTCGCAGAATTTGCCGCGTTCCTCCGAACCGATCCGCAATTCTACTTCGACACGCCGGAGGCCCTGCTCTCCGCCTACCGGGCGATCTGCAAACGCGCTGATCCGGAACTCGTGCGGCTCTTCGGCACGTTGCCCCGATTGCCCTATGGCGTGAAGCCGGTGCCCAGCTACAGCGAAAAGTCGACGACGACGGCCTATTACGAGCCCGGTTCGCTCGCTGCGGGGAGACCGGGAGTCTTCTTCGCGAACACCTACGACCTCGCGAGCCGACCCAGCTGGGAGATGGAAGCGCTCTCGCTCCACGAATCCGTGCCCGGGCACCACCTCCAGATCGCGCTGGCCCAGGAGTTGGAGGGAACCCACGACCTGTTGAAACACAGCTTCTACACCGCGTTCGTGGAAGGTTGGGGTCTCTACGCGGAGAGCCTGGGCAGCGAGATGGGTTTCTACACGAGTCCGTATTCGAAATTCGGGCGCCTCACCTACGAGATCTGGCGCGCGATTCGACTCGTGGTCGACACCGGGATCCACGCGTTGGGTTGGAGTCGCGAGCAGGCGATCGATTTTTTCATGCAGAACGCGCCCAAAGCCGAGCACGACGTCATCGTCGAGGTCGACCGCTACATCGTCTGGCCCGGCCAGGCGCTCGCGTACAAGGTCGGCGAACTGAAGATCCAGGAGCTTCGAGCCTACGCAAGGCAGAAGCTCGGCGCGGGATTCGACATCCGGGCGTTCCACGATCAGGTGCTGGATCGCGGCGCCATGCCGCTAGGTGTTCTCGAGCAGCGGATCCACGACTGGGTGGAGCAAGTCGCGCGCAGTGATTGACCGGATGCCCCTCCCGCTCGGATTCGGCGAGGCCGAGCTGACCGTATCCTGATCTGCGACAAACTGCCCCGAAACAACCAGCATACCGGCAACTGATCGGCAACTTCGCCTCGAATAATTCCGATTCTGTGTAACGCGGTTCCCAAGTTGGCGCCATGCGCATCCGGCGGCAAGAAATCCGCTGTTACTGCAATGATTTGCGCGAGCCGATCCGGTTATGGCGCGGCCCGGAAATTGCATTATCCAAAGTCGGGACAATCGATCGAGTAAGAGACACGGAGGATCATTATCGGAGGGATGCGGAGGTCACGGGGCCATGCGTTTCATCAATGGCTCGTCGTCACTCAGTAGGTCACTCACAGAGCCCATCACGACGTTGTTGATTGGTGCCATCCTGATTGTTCCGGCCGCGACCGCGTACGCCGATGAAGATGCCACGCTCAATCCAGACCCACAGAAAATCAAGCGCCAGATTCTCGCGAGCCTCGACGATCCGGACTTCGAGTCGGAACTGACGAGAGACTCCGCCGACGATCCGTGGTTCACCGGATTTCGTTTGAGCAAGAAGGGCCCCATCCAGTTCAGGCAAACCCTCCAAATTGGAGACGATGAAGTCCTGATCAAACTCTACGGGCCGGTGGTGCGGAAGAAACCCGGTCTCCGATTCAAGGTGGAAGGTCTTCGCATCGGCGATCATCCCGTCAATGTGGAGGGATTCGGAAGTGTGAAGGAAGCGGGCTTCCGCTTCACGGTCCGATACTGAACCGGCACGCCTCCGAGCCATCGAATCGGCGCGGTCGGTGCAGAGCCTCCGATCGGCAGGCGCTGACTCCAGCAGCTGCGGTGTACTGGGGCGATCCGCCCTAAACTGGTCGCACACCCTCGATTGGAGCCGACATGCAGATCGCGTTTCTCCTCTACGAAGGCCTCACCGCGCTCGACATCGTCGGCCCCTATGAAGTCCTCAACCAGATTCCCGCCGTCGATGTCCGCTTCGTCGCGAAACGGCCGGGCCACGTCAAGGTCGACTCGGGCGCATTTTCGATCGGCACCGATCACGCGCTCGCCGACGTACCCCGACCGGACCTCCTGGTGGTTCCCGGTGGAGTGGCCGGAACCCTTGCAGCGGCGCGAGATCCGGAAATCCTCGACTGGGTGCGCACTGCACACTCCAGTTCGCGCTACACGACTTCCGTCTGCACGGGCTCGCTGATCCTCGGCGCGGCGGGCCTGCTGAAGGATTCGAATGCCACGACCCACTGGGCGGCAAAGGAGTTCCTGGAGCAGACGGGCGCCACCTACATCGAGGAACGCGTCGTCGTCGCGGGCAGGATCATCACGGCGGCCGGCGTTTCCGCCGGCATCGACATGGCGCTGTATCTGATGGCTGAGCTCGTCGGCCCCGACCTCGCCAAGGTCGCCCAACTCGCGATCGAATACGACCCGGCTCCACCGTTCGACGCGGGATCTCCCGCAAAAGCCGGAGACGCGATCGTGAAACGCGCGTTGGTGGAACTCGCGAAAGAGCTCGGATAGCGATCGACACCTGCCTTCAACCCGTACCAGAACGCCTGGCCGCTTTGGAGAGCAGCGAGACACCGAAGATGAGAAAGCCGCCGAGCATACCCGGCATGACGTCGAAGACCGCTTCACCGAACTCGAGCCCGTAACGCCAGAAGAGCGCCGCAGCCGCCCCCCCAATCATCATGGCCGCGCCCCAGGCAGGTGAAACCGGCCGGTTGAGCACGCGCACGACCATCAGGGGGCCCAGCGAGGAGGCCAGCAACGACCAGGCGAGTGTCACCAGCGCAAACACGTTTCGACTGCCGTACAAAGCGATGATGACCGCCAGGAACGTGACACCGACCGTCGCCGCCCGACTCACGAGATAGTGATCGCGTTTCTTGCTTGGAAAGATGTCTTGAGCGATCGAAGCCGAACAGGAGAGCACCTGGGAATCCGCGGTCGACATCGTCGCCGAAAACAGGCCGCCGAGGATGACACCCACGAGCACACCCGGAAGCAATTGCAGCGAGAGCTGGGGCAGCGCGAGTTCCTGATCGAAGTTCTCGATGCTCGGAATGTCGAGCAGTGCCCGGCATGCCAGACCGACGAGGATACACCCCGCCGAAAACAACCAGTACCAACCGAAATAGATCGTGCGAGCCCTCTTGATTTCCTCTGCGTCCCGAATTGCCATGGCGCGAATCATCACGTGTGGTTGCCCCACCACACCCAGCCCGGCCCCGAACCATCCGAACAGAAAGGCGATGAAACCGAACTGTTTTTCGGGAATGACCTGCACGAGCCTCGGATCGATGGCGCGAAGCTGCGACCAGAGCGGATCGAATCCGCCTAGCTGTGCGAGCGCAACCAGGCCGAGCATGAACATCGAAAGCATCATCACGATCGATTGAACGGCGTCGGTCCAGATCGAGGCGCGAATTCCACCGGTAAAGCAGTAGAGGACGATCACGGCCGCGCCGAGGATCGCGCCGGTTTCGTGCGGCCAGTCAAACATCACATGAAGCGCCTTGCTGCCCGCGCTGAGTTGCGCGGCCGCGTAGGTGCCGAGGAAGACGACGGTGAGCAGGCCCGCAATCAAAGCCAGCAGAGCGGACCGCCGCCCGTTGTGGTCGAGCGCGAGAAAACTCGGGATCGTGTCCACCGCGGCGGCGGCCGAGCGTTCGCGAAGCCGCTTGTGAACGACGAGCCAGGCGAGCCAGTCTCCGCCCACCCAACCCACCATGATCCACGCCGCCGAGATGCCCTCGAGATAGGTCATTCCGATCAGCCCGATGAACATGAATCCACTGTTGTTGGTCGACACGGCCGAGAGAGCGGTCAACCATGGGCCGATGCTTCGGCTGGCGAGCAGGTAGTCGTCCGTGGTTTTCTCGGCCCGGGTCGCCGAATACGCTCCGATCGCTACGAAGAGGGCGAGAAAGAACAGGAAGCTCGCGATGATCGGCATGGCTTCACTTGACAATCGGCGGCTCCTCGGATCGACTGGATGGCCACGCTATCCCAGTGAATCGATCGGATCCAGAGCGGAGCGCTGGCCTCGTTTCACCGGTGAGATTGCAGTGCCCGCGAGAGATCGCCAAGATGCGCATTCGGAAAGGTAACGGGCTTGTCGCCCGCATGGCGCCCGTTGAGCGTATAATGCCGCTGATCCGGAGTGGACCTGAAGAATCCGCGGAATCTGCGGAATCTTCGGAATCTGCGGAATCTTCGGAATCTTCGGAATCTGCGGAATCTGCGGAATCTTCAAAATGGGGGATTCAATGCCCAATGCACGGAGCAGCGCACTCGCAGTCGGATTGACGCTCCTCGCCCTGGCCTATGCTGCCTCACCAGCGAACGCGCAGATTCTCTCTGCCGCACACGACGATCTCGCATGGCAACGCGACCGCCAGGCCCCCTACCCGGGTGCGGGCTGGCTCGAATCCGAGGGCGGCAGTGCCGCAGTCGATTTTCCGCGTTCAGGTATCGATCTGCGCAGCTGGATCTCACTGACCGAGTTCGATCAGACGACCGACGCCGCCAACGACTGCTGGGGCTACGTGTCGCCTTCGGGCCGGGAGTACGCGCTGATCGGTCTCTCGATCGGCACCGCGTTTGTCGAGGTGACGGATCCTGCGAATGCACAGATCGTCGACGTGATCGCGGGTCCGACGAGCGACTGGCGCGACATCAAGACCTATCAGCAGTTCGCTTATGCGGTCAGCGAAGGCGGCGGAGGCATCCAGGTATTCGACCTCTCCCAGATCGACAGCGGAGTGGTTTCGCTCGCCAACACCGTCACTACGGGAGGCCGACTCGAGACCCACGACGTGGCGATCAACACCGAGAGCGGACGGCTCTATCGCGCCGGCGGCGGCGGCAACAGCCCCGTCAACGGCCTGCGCATCTACAGCCTGGCCGACCCGAGCGCTCCCACGTTTCTCGGCGCGTGGCACGACCGCTACTGCCACGACGCGCAGATCGTGACCTGGACCGAGCCCCCCCATGTGGGAGTCGAAGTCGCCTTCTGTTACGCGAACGACGCGACGAATGCGGGCAATCCGGGCATCGAGATCCTGGACGTCAGCGATCCCGCAAACATCGACGTCATCGGATCCATCAACCTCTCGCTGCCACCGATCTTCTCCCATCCGGCCTACTACGCCCATCAGGGCTGGCTGTCTCCCGATCGGCGATACGTCTACTTCAACGATGAAGTCGATGAAGCCGAGACCGGCAACCCGACCACGACGCGCGTCATCGACGTAAGCGACCTTTCGAATCCGATCCAGGTCGCAATCTTCACGAATGGAAACACCGCGCTGGATCACAACCTCTACACCAGGGGAAAATTGATCTTCGAGTCCAATTACCGCAGCGGACTGCGCGTGTTCTCGGCCAGCGACCCGCTGGCCCCGGTCGAGATCGCCTACTTCGACACCTATCCCGATGACGACAACGCGAATTACAACGGACTCTGGAGCGTCTACCCCTACCTTCCGAGCGGCACGATCATCGGGAGCGACATCGAAAAAGGCCTCTTCGTCTGGAGCTTTGCCGCTGCACCGGTGCCCGCGCTGTCGGCACGCAGTGGCCTCGCAACGGGCGCTCTGATCGCGGCGCTGGCCATGCTGGTCCTGCGATCACGTCCAGGGGATCGAAGGCTCATGGCAGCAATGGTGGCGCTGATCAGCGTCGGTTTGGGATGTGGATCTCAAGAGGCGACGGATTCCGACGCGACACCGGTGACCGATTCGGCCACGGCTTCTCCGGTCGCCCGCGTCACGATCGGCGATCCAGTCGGGGAGCGCGCTGCCGATTCCGCAGAAGCAGTGGCCGTGCCGCAAGGAAGCGGCGTGCCGGGCGGAGCGAGTACCGGTCAAATCCAACCCGCCATCGAGGCGAACGCCGCCGAGCGAGCCGAGATGCTTTCAGAACTCGACAACCCCGATCCGGAGAAGCGCGCCGACGCGATCTTCTGGATCGACCTCGACGCGGAATCCCTCGATCGCTTGATTGCACAGCTCCAATCCGACCCCGATCCGGAAGTCCGCGCGTCGATCGTGGATCGGCTCGGCGATGAAGAATCGACCGCCGCCCTGGCGGCGGTGACCGGTGCGCTTCAGGACCCGGACCCCGTGGTCGTGCTGAGGGCGATCGAGGTCCTGGAACTCAACGCTGAGGACTGGTTGATTCCAGAATTGGAACGGCTTCGCGTGCACCCCGACCCGGAGGTCCGCGAAGCGGCCGAGGATGCCATTACGTACCTGCGGTGAGTGTCCTGGCGGAGCGTCGGGCTCAGCGACTTCCCGGCGGGCGCAGGTCGACGGTCGCAAAATCCCAGGATTCGCGCGGTGACGGGAGAATCTCGCTCGCGGCGACCACGGAACCCTCCATCATCCAGAGTTGGGTTTCGTCGGCCTCGCTGTCGTAGACGACCAGGTCGGTCAGGCCGTCTCCGTCGTAGTCTCCGATCGACGGTACCTGGCGCTCTCGCGCGCCCTCGTTGAGGGCCGACGCGATCTGGCTGCGCGTACCCGTCGTCGAGAGTCGGACAGCGAGCTGATCCGTATCGATCGCTCGCAGCAGCAGATCATCGCGTTGGTCGCCGTCGAAATCGCCGGCTCCCATCACGCTCCAGCGGCTCGCCCCGCCTTCCAGCGGGCCTAGCGTCGAATCGTAGGTGAGCCCCCAGATCTCGACCTCTCCGTCTACGAGATTGCGCCAGAGAATGTCGGAAATTCCGTCGCCATCGAAGTCGCCCGAGGCGATGACCTCCGCGGCGTTTCCAAAATCGTCCGGGAGCAGCGCGCTCTCATAGGTAGCGCCACCCACCATGGTCCAGAGATCGAACTGGTTGGTGGACGCGTTGTGAAGCAACACGTCGGAACGACCATCTCCGTTGTAGTCACCGGACCCGACGATCTCCCAGTCTTTCTTGACTCTCGTCTTGGAAGACTTGCATTTGATCGAACCATTCGCTCGCTCGACGCATATCTCCGTCGATAACTTCGCAATCTCCCGAATGCGATCGCCGTCCATGAAGAAGACCGACACCGTTCCAGTCAGCTGAACGCCGTTTCGGTGCTTGCGAAACAGGATGTCCGTCACGCCGTCGCCGTCGTAGTCGCCGTTTCCGACGATCATCCAGGCTCGCCCGTTCATTCTCACGGGACTGCACTTGGGCTCCTTGTTGACACGCTCTTTGCACTTCATCAGAAGCGTCGATTCGCCGGTCTTCATGCTCGTGACCTCGAGATACCCGCGGGTATCCGACTGAACGATCACGTCCGACACACCGTCGCCATCGAAGTCTCGCGCCTGGCCGTATCCGCGCGGCGGCGGGGCGGTGGATGCAGCTCCGAACAAGACGGGCTCAGAGGGCGCTGACGGCTCTCCATAGGCTCCCGTGGAATCGAATGCCACGACGCGCACGCTGATGGTCTGGCTGGGATTCGCGGTGACGGTTTCCCAGTTGCGGCCATACACGGTGCTGTATAGAAAGATCGCCCCGTCGTCCCGAACGACGAGGACGTAGTAACCAGCCACGTTGCCGGAAGCCGGAGCCCACGCGAAGGTTGCGGTCGTTCCACCCTCGATGGTGATGAGCGCGGAAGCCGGTTCGGCGCTCGTCACTACCGCCGCGAACGCGACGACTAACATCGTTCTCCAAACGTCTGTTTTCGAGAATCCCGTTCGGGGGACGATCATCCAAATCTCCGGTCGCACCATCGCCGCTCGCAGGGCGAAGTCCGGGTTGGCGGAAATGTTGCGTCCTGCCTCACCCGGTCCCGCTTCATCTGCTTCACCCGGATTGCCGGGCGGAGAGCGCCGAGCGCTCTCGCTTGACATGTTTATTTCGGGCAGACCCACAGACGGCGAAGTGACGCCTGTCACACTGCGGTATGGATCTCGGAACTTTTGCCGCACCAGCTCGGCAATCCGTAGGCAACCCCCCTCACATTTCCGCAACATGCGACCTAAAGTGTCCGAAATCAAATTATGTTTTAGTTTTGATCAAGCCGGCCGACGACGCCTCCAGCGGTGTTCCGGACACCCCCACTCCAGATGAAGCGGGCCCCTACGGGATGAGGTGTAGGTGGCGCGCTGGGACGATCCGATTCCCACACGCAGTTTCGACGCGCCCGCCAGCGCGCGTATGTTCGCGCCGAACAAAGCGCACGAAAGTGACGCAGCGCACGGGGTAAATCGCGCCAGCGTCCGATCACGGATGACACGACGCTCTCGCGCGTATCCACGATCAACCGGGAGGATCACGACTCTTGGGGCTCGTCCGCCGCCAGCTCGATTACGACCGCAAACGGCTGCTCGCCGAAGCCGAGAAGGCTCGGCTCCGCGGCCGGCGCAGCCGCGCGATCTCCCTCTACCGCAGGATCCTTGCAGCGGAACCGCACGATGCCACCCTGCATGCTCGAGTCGCACCGCTGCTCGCCGCAACCGGCAGGCGATTCGATGCCTGGCAGAGTTATCGCCAGGCCGCGCAGGTGCACCTGAAGAACAAGAATCAGGACGACGCGCTCGCCCTCTACCGCGAAGCGACCGAGGCACTGCCCCTGCAGTTCGAAGCCTGGCAATCGGTGGCGAAGCTGGAGATGGGGCGCGGGCGCGGCGATTGCGCACTCAGTGCGCTGCTCGAGGGGCGCAGGAAGTTTCGCAAGAGGCGTCATCGGCCGGAGGCGATCGCGCTGCTTCGCGAAGCGAGAAGCATCGAACCCTGGCGACTCGACGTCGTGCTCGATCTGGTGCGGTTGCTCCGGCGTTCCGGGCAATCACCCGAAGCGCAGTGGATCCTCCGTCAGCTGGCCGAGAAAACGGAGGGCCGGGAGCTGCGAATCGTTCGGGGCGCGCAGTGGCGAATCGAACCCAGCCTCAAGCACAGTTGGTATTGGCTCCGCGCCGCCTTCGCCGCCCAGAAGAGCCTCAGCGGCCGCCTCCCCGCCCGTAACCTCTAGTTTCGCCGCGATCCCTTCGAGCAGGATGGAATCTAGCGACTGCCTTCGATAGGGTTCGCCCCCGATGCGTGACGACCTGTCGATTCGAGCGGGCTTGATTCTCTTGCTGCTGCTGGTTTTGCGGCCGGCTTCCGCAGCAGGAGCGTCTGTCGACAAGGTCGGCGTCCGGGACGGCACCCTCCTTCTGGGTCAAATCAAGCGCGTCGAAGGCGGCAAGCTGATCCTCGACACCGATTACGCGAGCGACATCGCCATCGACGTAGGCCACATTGTCAGCGTCGAGTCGGATCAGCAGTTCTCGGTTCGACTCATCAGCGGAGAGATCATCAACGGAACCCTCACGGTCTCTGAGGGGAAGATCGTATTGCGCGAAGATCTCGCGGCCAGCGGCGATTTCAAAGCGGAAGAATTGCCGAGAGAAATGGACATGGCGGATACCGCGAGTAAAGCGCTTCCGACGACATCCGATCCTGCAGGCGAAGTTCTCGACGCGGCGCCCGAATCCGGGATCGATGAGCTCGAACCAGAGCCTTTGCCAACCGCGGAAGCCGCGCTGCCGGAGACGGCTCCCGACGATCGGCAGCGAAGTGACACGACGGCGGAGATCGCGAAGACGGAGCAGGATGAGCCTTCCGACAGCGGGGCAGCGGCCGAACCGCCTGAAACCCGGACTTTCAGTTTCGATGACGTCGATTGGATTCGCGAGAAGCCGAGCTACCTCCGATACTCGGCTGACCTCAACGTCGGCGCCCAGCTCGCGAGGGGCAACACGGACACCACCGACCTGCATTTCGACGCCCACTTCAAGCCCAGTTTCGGCTGGAATACGGTCCGGCTCGAGGGCGAGTACGACAAGAAGCGGGCCGACGGAGACACGACGACGAACCGCTGGATCGCTTCTGCCGCGTACGAGCGGCACATCAGACGCCGTTGGTATTACTCTGCTTCCAACAGCTACGAATCGGATCGGCAGCGAGATCTCGATCTGCGAATCATCGCGGGCACCGGCATCGGCTATCACGTCTTCGACCAGGCCCCCACCTTCTTGAGCGTTCTACCAGGGCTTGCCTACGTGAACGAGAATTTCGCGGGCAGCATGAACGACACCGACTACGTGGCGTTTCAATGGAAACTCGATTTCGCGAGAGATCTGTATCATGACGACATCCGATTCTTTCACAATCACATGTACCTGAACAACCTTCAGGATCTCAACGACATCATCATCGAGACGCGGACCGGATTCAAATTCGACATGCCCTGGGATCTCGTGCTCTCCGCGGAATTCCAGTCCGACTGGGACAACGAACCCGCTGACAACACCAAGAAGCTGGACACACGCTACATGCTCACGATCGGCTTCGCGTTCAAAGGCGACGAAACCGACTGGTTCCAGTGAGAACCGCAGCCGCGCGAGCAGCCCTGCAGCGCGCCCCGTCGATCCACAGTGGTCGGACCGGCCATTCGATCGGTTGGAATTTCACCGGCCATTCCGGCAAGCTAGGCGTCTTGTTGGACTTTGATCGGAACTCTCGGGGTATCGGGTCGCGCGTTCGCGCTGCGTTGGAGGCGAACGGCTGCGCGAGCGGAATCTCACCCGAAATCGGCTGCCTGGCCAGGGCTCTCGCAGCGTCCAAGCGGGCCGGGTCGTTTCTCTGCATCGGAGGCGGTGCCGGAGAGATCGGGGGCTCGATCCTCGATGCGATGGATTATTCGAGCGGTTTGGTGGCGCTCGTGCAGGACGAGCGCGAAGCTGCCGTACTCGAGCGCGAACTGGATCTCGACGTGCGCGCGTCGGTGCACCGGCAGGATGCAGAGTCGTTCCTGGTCGACGTCCGCGCGCACCGCTTCGATTTGATCGTGGACCTGATCGCCGACGCACATCCGAGGACCCTGCTCCTCGGACTCGGCGTGTTGCGAGCGGGCGGCATCTATCTCGCGTCACAGCTCGGCAGCCTTTCGCGCGAGACCTTCGCGCGATGCCCGCGCGGAGCGGGCGACCCGCCAGCGCCATTCGAACCCGACGACTTCGAGGTCGCGCGACTGGGCGATCCCCTCGACGCGCTGATCATCGTTCGGCGCACCCAGCCCCTTCGGCCCAGCCGGCGTTCGCGTGCGCCGATCCCCTAGCGGTTTCGCGTTCGCACATCGCTCGAATGCCCGACCCTTGCAGCTGACACCCGAGCGCCATTCACTGGCAAGTAGCGTCAACCCAGAGGGTCGATGCGACGCCGCAAGTGAATCCGAAGGATTCACCAGCCAGGAGCATCAACCCGAAGGGTTGATGCGACGCCGCAAGTAAATCCGCAGGATTCACCAGCTACTCTTCGACTTCGATCTCGAGGTTTCGGCTTCGCTTCGCGAGATTGAGCTCCAGGCACAGGTCTCGGGGCGAAAGTACCGGCCCGTCGGCGGTTTCTTCGGTCTCGAGCACCACCATCGTGGGCTCGTAGCCTTCGCCCTTGATGAACAGGAGGTGCGGCTGGTCGGCGCGAAGATCGATCGAATCGGGAACGCGGTCGAGTGGCACCTTGTCGAGGTAGATCGTGACGTCGGCAGGAATGCAGTCGAGCCGATACCGCTGCGTCTGCGCGCAGCCACTCGCTACGAGCGGCAGGAACACGATCGCCCAGGTTCGAATCGAGACGTCGAAGCGGGTCGCCACAACAGGAGTGTAGCGTGTGCGCGGCGCCGCGATGGCACCGACCCTGCGAATCTGCCCATCCCCCGCACTCCGGGTGCGGCCTCGATTCGAGCGCGGCCTCGTGCGCCCAGCGCTCCCGCGACATCCACGGAGGCGCTGGGAAAGCCCGCGATTTTGCGCGACAGTCTTCGCCGCGGCGCCCGGAAGACGACCGGGTAACCCGATCTCCGGCATCGGATTCAGACTCGGTCTTGGACTCGGTCTCGGATTCGGATTCAGACCGGACTCGGATTCAGACCCGACTCGGATTCAGATCGGACTCGGATTCAGATCGGACTCGGATTCAGACCGGACTCGGATTTGGAATCGATTCCAAACTCGAATCTGGAATCAAGATCGGAAACAGCATCGACAACCGTCGATGGGGGAGCAAGCATGGACGGCGTGGCGTTGATTCTCTGCGAAGGGGTATACGGAACAGGAGACGGCAAGACCGCGAATGGACTCGTGCGGCACACCGAGCGCTATCGGATCGCGGGTGTGCTCGACTCTCGCCTCGCCGGCCGGGATGCGGGCGAAGTACTCGCGGGTGTTCCCAACGGGATTCCGATCTTCGCGTCGCTCACCGAAGCGCTCGAACAGGCCGCCGAACCGCCCACGCACCTGGTCATCGGACTCGCGCCCGAAGGAGGCCGCTTGCCGGACGCCTATCGAAAGGTGGTGGTCGAGGCGCTGGGCGCCGGAATCCACGTCGACAGCGGACTCCACCAGTTTCTCTCCGATGATCCGGAGTTGTCGAAACTCGCCGAAGAACACGGTGCGACGATTCGCGATGTTCGGAGGACGCCGCCGCGCGACCAGCTGCATTTCTTCTCGGGTGCGATCCATGACGTCAAGGCGGTACGCGTCGCGGTGCTCGGCACCGACTGCTGCTGCGGCAAGCGCACCACCACCACATTGTTGACGGAAGCGCTCAACCGCTCGAATACGCCGACCGTGCTGATCGGCACGGGTCAGACCTCCTGGATGCAGGGCGCTCGCTACGGAATCCTGCTGGATTCGCTGATCAACGATTTCGTGGCGGGCGAAATCGAACACGCAATCGTCGAGGCGGATCGAAACGAATCTCCGGAAGTCATCCTCATCGAGGGACAGGGCGCGCTCACGCATCCGGCCGCGCCCGGTGGTTTCGAGATCCTGACGTCGGCGCGGCCGCACGGTGTCATCTTGCAGCATGCACCCACGCGAAAAACCTACCTCGATCACCCCAACGAGCCCATCGCTCCGCCCGAGGTCCACATCCAGGCCATCGAGTCCGTGTTTCGCTCACGCGTCATCGCGATCGCGATGAATTCCGAGGGAATCGATCCGCCGAAGATCGACGCCGAGGTAGCCGAACTCGAACGCCGCTACGGAATTCCCTGCTGCGATCCGCTGTCCCAGGGTCCACAGCGGCTGATCGACGCGGTGCAGTCACTGCTGTGAATCCAGAGGAATCGCGTCGATGAAGATTCGCCGATTCGAAATCGTCAGTGTGGATTTGCCGCTGAACGAGGGCTACCGGATCGCCAACCAGACGATCGCATTTGCGCGCAACGTGCTCGTGCGCGCCGAGTCCGATGACGGCGTTAGCGGATTCGGCGGCGCTGCGCCGGCCAACAACGAAGGCGGCGAATCCGACGAGAGTTGCCGGGCCGCGCTGGAAGGCCCTTTACGAGAGCTGGCGCTGGGTGCCGAGGTTCCCGCGGATCCCTCTGAGCTCGCCGACCGGGCGCTTCGCGTCGCGGCGGATTCCCCCGCAGCCCGCGCAGCATTCGACATTGCGCTCTGGGATCTCGCAGCCCGGAAGGCCGGCATACCGCTCGTACGATTTTGGGGGGGAAAGCCGAAACCACTGCCGACCTCGGTCACGATCGGCGTGTGCGGTGTCGCCGAAACGCTCGACGCCGCACAGCGCTGGGTCGCCCAGGGTTTTCGCATCATCAAACTGAAGATCGGTGAGAATGTCGCGCTCGACACGGAACGCCTGTGCAAACTGCGGGAAGGACTCGGCCCAGACCTGTTGCTGCGGGTCGATGGCAATCAGGGCTACTCGCTCGCAGACGCGAGGACGCTGCTGCGCGATACCGCTGAACTCGACCTCGAGATGCTCGAGCAACCGCTCGACGCGCGCGACCTCGACGGCATGTGCACGCTTCGCGGCGAGAGCCGCGTTCCGATCGTCGCAGACGAGGCCGCAGGGACCATCGAAGAATGTGCGGAAATCGTCGCACGGGGCGCCGCAGATGGAATCAACATCAAGCTGATGAAGTGCGGTGGCCCGAGCGCCGCGCGCATCATCCACGACCACGCACACGCGGCCGGGCTCAGCTTGATGCTGGGCTGCAACGACGAAACCCGCATCTCGATCGCAGCGGCCGCACATCTGGCGCTGGCGATGCCCGGACTGAGATACGCTGACCTGGACGGCCACATGGATCTGGTTCGGGATCCCGCTTCGGGCGGCTTCGAGGTGCACGACGGCTGCCTGCACGTCGGCGAGCAGCCGGGGCTCGGTGTCGAGGCAGTATTCTAGCGCGCAGCTTCCGCACCCCTCACCGCGAGATTCTCCCTCACTGCGGCTCGCAACCGGCAAAGTGGTAGACTTTGCCGTGATCGATGAACGCATCGCTGCGCGCGTCGGTGCGCGGGTCGATGGGCGGATCCGGACCGATGGGCGGATCCTGAGCGGGGGGTTCTCATGCGCAAATTCCTGATTCTCGGCGCGGTGCTGCTGGTTCTCGCCGTCGCGCTGTTCATCGCCGCCAACAACTTCGATCACTACCTCGAAGACAACCGCGCGTGGTTGGCCGCACAGGCATCCGAAGCGCTCGGCCGCTCGGTTGCGTTCGACGAAATCGGCGTTTCGTTCCGCGGTGGGCTTGGCGCGCGCGTCACATCCGTCGCAATCGGAGAAGATCCCGCTTTCGGGAAGGGTGACTTCCTGCGCGCCGAGCGCATCGACGCGGTGATCAAGATCCTTCCCGCGCTGCGTGGGCGCTACGAGGTGGCGCGCGTCGAGATCGACGTGCCCGAGATCAACATCATCCAGACCCCGAGCGGCTTCAATTTCGATTCGCTCGGGCGCGCCGCGAAAGGCGCTGCTCCGGCAGCCGAGCCGGAGGCTCCCGAAACGGCAGCCCTGCCCCTTCTCGTCTCATCGCTGCGGATCCGCGCGGGTCGGCTGCACTTCAGCGATCGAACCGCGTCCCCGGCATCGGAACTCGACGTCGACCACCTCGACTTCGCGGCTTCGGACGTCGGACTCGATCGCCCGATCCAGCTCGATCTCGCGGCCGCCCTGCTCGGCGCCGCCGAACAGAACGTTCGGGTCGCGGGCACGCTGGGGCCCGTGGGAAGCCCCGATGCGGCCGCGCGCGCGCCCGTCGACCTCCGCGTCGATCTCGGCCCGTTGGTGATCGATCCCCTGAAGCAACTCGCGCTGATCGGCGGGTCGATTCCCGCGGAACTCTCATCGCCCGACCCGATTTCGCTCGGCGTGAAGTTGTCGGGCCAGCTCGACGCGCTCGGAACGATCGTGTCGATGGACGCAACCGACGCAGCGATCGCCTACGGCGATCAGTTTGCGAAACCCAGGGGCGTTCGCTTCGAAGTCGATGCCGATGTCAAACGCGCCGCTGACGCGATCGACGTCGCTAAATTCGACTTTCATCTCGCAAACGCTCACCTGACCGGGCGCGGCCGCATCGGCCTGACACCGGGGACGCCAGTCGATTTCCAGCTCTCCGGCCGCGACGTCCCCCTCGAGGGTTGGGGTCGCTTGATTCCGGCGGCCAATGCGGTCGAGACCACCGGCGCAGCCGACCTCGACCTGACCGCGAAGGGACCCGCGGGCGGCGGAAAGGTTCCCCGCGTAAACGCTACGGTCGCGCTGCGGGGCGTCAGCGCCAAGCAGCCTGGCGGCGACACGCAGATCGAGGACGTGACGACCACGCTGACGCTGAAGGGAGACCGCGTCGAGATTCCCGCGACTGATTTCCGCCTCAATGGAAACCCGGTCCGCGTCGCCGCCACGGTCAAGAGCCTGGACAACTTCGATACCGATTTCACCGTCACATCGCCTGCACTCGACATCGCGGCACTGGGCGCTGCGGGCGAGGACGTCAAGCGGCGGGAAGTTCTCGAGGACGTCGAGGTGCGTGGAAACTTTCGCACCACGAGCAGCGGGCCGCAGCTCGACGCCAGCGTGCACTCCAACGGTGGCAGCCTGCGCGACATCGCCTACCGGGCACTCGACGGTCGGTTCTCGCTTCGCGGCCGGAAACTCAGCTTCGAACGGCTGACGCTGTCGGCCTTCGATGGCAGCGCGGAGGGCGCGGGCAGCTACGACCTCGCGAAGCCCGACGCGCCCGTCTTCTCGTTTCGCGGGAAGATCGACGGCATGGATGTCGGAGCGCTCGCCGCGCACTTTGGCGCAGCGCGCACACTGCAGATGACCGGACGCCTACGCGCCAGCCTCGACGTCGACGGTTACGGCTCCCAGTGGGAGGTCATCCGCCAGGCAGTGACTGGAAACGGTGCGCTCGAAGTCGCAGACGGTGTGCTCAAGGGCGTCAACATCGCCGAAAACGTCCTCGGCGGCCTCACCGGGATCCCGGGGCTGAGCGGCCTGATTCCCACGAGCACGCGCAACAAATACCCGGAACTTTTCGGGATGGACGACACCGTTTTCGAGGCGTTGGCGGGCAAACTGAAGCTGGGCGATGGCAAAGCGCTCCTCGACGAGATCGCGCTCGCCGCGCGCGATTATCGGCTCGACGGCAAGGGAGTGATCCAACTCGACAACGCGCTCGACATCGCCATGACGTTCGTCGCTTCGGAAGGCCTCACCGCCGATCTGGTCCGCAGCGCCAAGCAGATCCAATACCTCACGAATCCAAACGGACGCTTCCAGCTTCCACTCCGACTCGGTGGCTCGATGCCGACCTTCCGCGTCCAGCCCGACCTGCAGTACGTCACGCGACAACTTTCCGAGTCGCTGGTGCAGACCGGCATCTCGAAGGGCCTCGAAGCGCTCGTCGGCAAGCCGAAAGCGCCGAAGACACCCGCGAAGAGCGACACCGGAACCCAGGCCGCGCAGCCCGCCGGATCGGCGGCCGAGGCACCGGCCGAACCTGAACCTGCGCAGCCCGCCGGATC
>Ga0210102_1000198_pt1 | contig 17326 bp, 15 predicted proteins | sample RushOxbow_ThreeS_4_FD_185563 | JGI IMG/M metagenome (GOLD analysis project Ga0210102, IMG submission 185563) | Wetland microbial communities from San Francisco Bay, California, USA, that impact long-term carbon sequestration -... | ecosystem: Environmental > Aquatic > Marine > Wetlands ...
GAGAAGGGCTTTGGTTTTCTGACGCGTGACGATGGCGAGAAGGATGTATTCTGCCATTTCAGTGCCATTCAGGGCGACGGTTTCAAGTCCCTGACGGAAGGTCAGAAGGTGGAGTTCGACGTCGTTCAAGGGCAAAAGGGACCAGCGGCCGAGAACGTAGTGCCGCGCTAGGGCCAATCGCCCGATCGCTTGACGAAGCCCCGCCGGCGAAAGTCGGCGGGGCTTTTTCGTTTGGCGCCGCTCCCCTCGAGTTCGGCGCCGCTTCCGTCGAGGCTGGGTGACGAGGCGTGGGCCAACCGGATCTGGAGACCATTGTTTCGCACGGCCTGTGTACGGGATGCGGCTTGTGCGCGAGCCTAGCGGGCAGCGATCGGCTCGAGATGCGGGTGACCTCCTTCGGCCAGATCCGGCCGCACGCTCGCGAGAAGATCGAACCGGACACGCTGGAACGGATTCGATCCATCTGCCCGGGCATTCGGGTCACCGGAGCCGACGCCTCACAGGTCGGGTCGGCGGGAACCATGCATCCCGTGTGGGGACCGATTCGCTCGCTCCATCGAGGTTGGGCGAGTGACGAAGCCGTTCGCTTTCGCTCGGCGGCGGGCGGATCGATGACTGCGCTCGCCATCTTCCTGCTCGAGCGCGGAAGCGTCGATTCGATCCTGCACGTGCGCGCGTCGCCCTCGAAGCCGATGCTGACCGACGCGCAGCTCAGTACCAGCGCCGAAGAGGTGAAGTCGGGTGCGCAATCCCGCTACGGGCCTGCGGCGCCGCTCGTGCACGTCCACCGGCTGCTCGACCAGGGTCGCCGCTTCGCGCTCCTGGGCAAGCCGTGTGATGTGGCGGCAATCCGAAATCTGGCGCGCGTCGATCCGCGTGTCGAAGAGCAGATCCCCTACTGCCTGACGATCTTTTGCGGCGGTATTCCCAGCGTGCACACTGCGCGCAAGATCGCCGCTCATCACGGTCTGTCCGAAGCCGAAGTCGCGGTGTTTCGCTGGCGCGGCAATGGCTGGCCCGGGCCGACGCACGTCGAAGCCCGAGACGGGCGAAGCTGCGAACTGAGCTACGACCAGACCTGGTTCGATCCGAATCGCCCCTGGAGTTACGACATCCAGTTTCGCTGCAAGATCTGCCCCGATGCGATCGGTGAACTCGCCGACGTCAGCTGCCCAGATGGTTGGGTGATGAGAGATGGAAAGCCGATCCATCGAGAAGCCCCCGGCGTGAACGTGCTGATCGCGAGGACCGAGCGCGGTGAGCGACTCGTTTTCGAGGCGGCAGCGGCGGGCGCCATCCAGTTGGCGCCGTTTGCAATCGGTGAGTCCACGCGATGCACGGCGACCATCTGCCGCGAAAGCTCGAAAACCCCGCGCGGATCGCTGCGCTCAAGCTCGCGGGCGCGCCCACTCCGCGCTTCGTGGGTTTTCGCTGTTGGCGGATGCTCTGGCGCGCAGGCCTCGGCCGCAGCATGCGCGCTTTCTGGGCTACGAAGCGCCGAGTCCGGGCCGGCGCCCATCGCGAGCCGTTGCTCTAGTCGCGATTCGCTCGCTCTCCCCGCCGCTCTCAGGCCCGATTCTGGCGCGGTGTTCGCTTCCCAGTGAACAGATCCTTTGTTGATCGAGCGGAATTGTCAGTCGTCGTTCGCGTGTGCCCTCGGGTCATTCGAATCGAGATCATCTGCAGCCAGGCCCCCGAACCGCAGCACGTCTTGCGAATCCGTGATTTCGCTCACGTTTTTCGTTTTGGGCGGCGTGACTCGGCTCACAAAGCCACAGCGAGGCCCGCCGATACGTTGGATCGATGGAGAGTGCAGAAGCGGAAAGTCGCGAGGGATCCGTCTCGCGAGATCCATCGGATTGGAGTCGCTCCATGCATTTACGACTTGGTTCGATCCCCGCGATTGCGGCGATCAGCCTTCTCCCGATCTTCTCGAGCACCCACGCCAGTGCAATCGATTGGCCAAACGGCCAGGAAATCCTGATCGAATGCCCGATCTGGGAATGGGAACCGTCGCCGATCGGCGCCGTCGAGTACGAGCTTTGTTTCGACGATATCGACCACTGCGTGTTGGCCGAAATTGGCAGTTCAGTGTGCATCCCGAGCCTGGGAACTCACGACGTCTGGGTTACCGCGATCGAGTACAAGGACGGGGAGCCCATCTATTACGATGGCGACATCGTTCCTATTGCGCGGGTAGCCAGTTCCGATTTCGATGGCAATGGCGTCGTCGGATTCTTGGACTTCGGGCATTTCACGAAATCCTTTGGAAGCACCAATGGGGGCTCCGCTGACCTCGATGGAGACGGTATCGTTGGTATACTGGATTTTTCCCAGTTCGCGACCGCCTACGGAAAATGCGTCAATGACAGTGGAACCGTCTATACGGAGTGCGGGCAGGGCGGGCTTTGATGCACCGCTCGATCGGATTCCAATCTGATCGGCAAGCGGGAGCAGCCCGCAGAACCCGTCTTCAGCGCATTGGCACGCGTTCTGAGCGGTTTCCGGCGCACTCGAACCGCGCCGGATTCCCGGTAAGACCGGCCGTTTTGATCGGCACCGGCCCGCCGGGAGTTGTTCGGGGAGATGCATTCGCCGCACAGAATTACACGCTCGAACCGGTGATTCCATCGCGTTCCCGCCAGACTGCTGATCGTCGCCAACTGTTAGGGGTGTGATAGGCTCTCCAGGATATCGATTGTCTGGGAGAGGACGGGCATGCAGATTATCGAACCCTGTCGCGCGGCCAGCGAAGTAGCAGATCTGATGACCCCCGATCCCGTGACGGTTCGACCCACTGCTCCCGTGGGAGAAGTGTGGCGAATCATGACGGAGCGGCGGTTTCGGCATATGTTGGTGTCGGACGAGACGAATGGCCTGCTGGGCCTGGTGAGTCAGCGCGACATTCTTGCCGCGGCACATTCTGCCGATCTGCGGGTCGACAGCCACGACTCCCGCCCGATTGTCGAGTTGATACGCCGATCACCAGTCACGGTGCGCCCCGAGTGCTGCGCGGCGGAAGCTGCCCGTTACATGCTGGGCAGCAAGCACAGTTGCCTACCGGTGATCGATGACGATGGGGTGCTGGTCGGGATCCTCACGGAGGGCGACTTCCTGCGGCTCGCGACCCGCGGAGTGCCCCCGTGCACGTGCGGCGGAGTGAGCGCCGGCGGCTGAAGCGTCCCCCAGACGCCCGGTCGCCAAGATCTTTCTGTCGCCAAGATCTCTCTGTCGCCAAGATCTCTCTATCGCCAAGATCTCTCTGGTCGGAAGCGGCCCTAGCTCGAGCAGGGATCCCGTCAGCAATGCGCAAGTCCGGTTTGGACCGGCAGGGCGCATTTCGGCCGCCCTCGATCTCAACTGGCGCGCACGTCAGGACGATGAACGCCTTCGGAGGCCGAAGGCCTCATGCAGCACCTCGCTGGAATGGGGGATCCATGTCCGACAAGAAATTGACCGTCTTGATCGTCGATGACAGCCGAACGGTCCTCGCCCAAATCGAGAGTGTCGTGGCGGCCAACGAAACCGTCGAAGTGGTCGGCACCGCGCGCAACGGCGCCGAAGCGGTTCGGCAGGTGAGCCAGCTTCGCCCGGATCTCGTCTTGATGGACATCGTCATGCCCGACGTAGATGGCCTCGCGGCGCTGCGCCTGATCCAGTCCAACAATCCCGAGACGCGCGTTGCGATGCTTTCGTCGGTTGGCGCGATGGCATCGAAGGCCGAAGAGGCGTTTCGCCTTGGGGCCATCCAGGTATTGAGCAAACCCATTGACGAGGAAATTCTAGGAGCTCTGCTCGCCCAGGAATGTGAGCGGGCGCAATCGTAGGTGGAAGCCAAAATGGGCGTCAAGTTCTTCGGGCAGTATTTGATCGAGCGGGGCGAGGTGACTGCGGAGCAGGTCCGCGCCGCCTTGAATCTGATGGACGCTGAAAATCGAAGCATCGGAGAGCTGGCCGTAGAGGGTCGGCTGATTTCGAAGGCGGATGCTGACAAAGTCAACGCCGAACAGCGTCACCGCGATATGCCGTTCGCTGAGTTGGCCGGAGAGATGGGCCTATTGAGCGAAGAGCAGATCGACAACCTGGTCCAACTGCAATGGCGGACTCGCCTCCGCGTCGGTCAAGCCCTGGTTCGCCTGGGGTACCTCGGAAAAATCCGCCTCGAAGAGCTGCTGGTCAGCTACGAAGAGGAGCAGGCTCCGTATCGGATTGAGAACCTCGCACTTCCTGCGGGCCTCGAAGGCAATCCGCTGGCGCCGTTCGCGATCGACCTCTTCCCCAATCTATTGATGCGTGTCGCACGGATCGCGACGCGGATGGGTAGCGGCGAGCCCATCGCCGAACCCCCGAGCCTTCCTGTCCAGGTATCGGTTTCGGTGAGCGGAGCGCCGGGTCTCTTGATCTGCCTCGCGGGAGACGAAGAATTTTCGCGTCACCTGGCTGCAAAGGCGAGCGGGCTCGATCCTGAAAGCCTCGACATGGAAATGCTGCTCGACGGAGTTGGCGAGTTCCTGAACGTTCTGGCAGGCAACGCGATGGCGATGGCGGAGCGAAACGGGATCACCACGGAACTCGAGCCCCCCCAGACCGAAGTTTGCTTCGAATCGGGCTTCCTCTTCGAACTCGCCGTCAACATTGGGAACGCGGCGCTCTTCCTGAAGTCCATATGATCGGAACAGACGGAGCCGCTGGGGTCGGTCGAAACAAGCCGATCCAGGATTTGCGATCGTTGGGCTGCCCTGCTCACGCCGCGAAGCGCTGACGCGCCGATCTCCTCCGGCGGGGATGCGAAAGCATTTCCAGAAGCGACCGGTAATTTCCACTGGACGCCATCAGGCGTACACCGAAACCGTGCAGTCCCGGGCCGCGGCCTCCGAGGTCGCGCTTCGTCCACCAGATGATTCCGATGACCTCCACCATGTCGCCGTCTGGCCCCTCGAAGCTCAACCGCACCTCATCACCCATCCTGCCGATCGTAGAACTCCTGACGAACACGCCACCAGGGCCGACGTTCTGGATGCTTCCATCGCCCGTCTCGTCTCCGAGTGCAATGTGGGTCCAGATATAGGTGTTGAATCGCGGCTCCGGCATAGGTGATGAATCGTCCATTCTGCAACACCAGATGGTGATTCTTCTCACAGAGCCCGTTAGGACGTCCTGCGGGCGGCAAAGGGCCAACTTAACAGCCGTTCCGATCGGCAGAAAATGTGCAATGGCGCGCGCAATGCCTGGAAGCGCAGCACGGCTTCAAGGCGAAGAGTTGCCTATTGCTGTTCGGGTCGCGATGCGTTGACCACTACACGAACCGGCAACAGCACGGCTCGCGCTACCAGCGGCCGTTTCCAGCCTTCATGTCACCGGGTTCGAGCATGATCGGGAATCGTTCCCGGATTCTCGCGTCTGCCGCCGGGTCGATGTACACCGGGTAGTGATCCGACAAGATCTTCTCGACCTTTTCGTGGGCGATCTCGTAGGCGTCGCGCTTCCCGGAATTCTTCCATTCGTTGTAGGTTCCGCGATCGGCGAGTTGGGGGTACAGATATTCCGTTTGCATCAACTTCAGCGTCTGCGGGTGATCGAGGAAGTGTCCCGATCCCTCGACGGTGTCGCGAATCACATCGAAGGAGAGGGTCTCATCGGTGACTTCGATTCCACGCACGGCCCGCATCACGTTTCCGATCATGTCGTCATCGATGACCATCGCCTCGAACGAGCACGCCATCAGGCTACCCAGCATGCCCGCGGTCTCGCCGATGTAGTTGCAGCCCGCCATCGCGGTCAGCGTTGCGGTGATGCCTTTTTCGTAACCCGCCTGGGCATCTGGCAGCTTCGAATCCGACATGCAGGCGCTCACGCTGCTCGGCAAACCGTAGAAGTTGGAGAGTTGCGCGATCGCCGATGAGACGAGCGCCTGCTCTCCGCTTCCTCCGGTGAACGAACCGGTTCGCAGGTCTGAAATGAACGGCCAGGCCCCCATCAAGAACGGCGTCCCGGGGCTGATCAGATTCATCACGCCGAGGGTTGCGAGGGTTTCGGCGAAGGTCTGCACGAGCGCTCCCGCGAGGGCTGCGGGAGCGGTGGCGCCCGCCTGGGAGGCGACCGCAATGTCGTAGGGGATCCCGAGCCGCGCGCACTTCACCAGAACCTCGGCGTTGTCGGCGCCAAAGCGCAGCGGCGAAACGATCGGGCAGCCGCCGAAATTGAAGAACGGGCGCTCGAGGAACGCGCCTTCCCGGCCCAGGTAGAGGTCGAGCAGGTTGATGAAATGGTCGATGTGGCCAGGCGTCGCAGTCGACATCGCGAGCGCCTTCTGTGTGCCAGCCAGTTGCGCGTAGAGCGCGTTGATGTCGTGAACGAAGGCATCGTCGCTGTGCTCGGTCGCAACGACCGTCTGGCAGAAGGCGTGGACGTTTGGAAGCCGATCGGCGAGGCGCGCCGTATCGTACAGGTCGACGAGTCTCGACGGTCGAGCCTCTCGCGTGTCGTAGTCGAGGATGTTCACCGCCTCTCCACAGGTGCGGAAGTGGACCCGGTTGCCCCCGATCTGGATGTCGTTGGCGGGGTTGGGCGCGTAGTGGGTGAACTCCTTGCAGCAACCGTCGATCAGGTCCTCCATCAGGCTGCGGGGAAAGCACAGCCGTCCAGTTTCGGAAAGAACCGCGCCCTTGGGGATTGCGGCCTCGACGATGCTGGGGATGGGCTCACCAATTCCGATCTGCTCGAGAACATCCAGTGCCGTGGTGTGGATGCGCTGCATGTCGTGGTCGGAGAGCGGTCGAAACTTCCCTCCCGGCAGGCCCGCCTTCACGGCGTCGGTTCGGATTCCGTCGCCCCTCTGTTCGTGCAGCCTTTCGCGGGTGCTTTGCTTGCGCCTTCGCCGAATGGGATTGATCTGCTCTTCTCGGATCATCTCGTCTCCCAGATCGTGTGAGCTTAGGGCAGCGCTCAGACGCCTGCACTCGACGGAATACCGCCAAGCCGATCCCGATTCGAATCCTCGCAGAGCGGATTCGCATCCCAAAACGAGGGATTTCCAGTCTCTGATTTCGGCGGGATGGCTGTTAGCGGGTGGCGGGACAACTCGAGCCGACAGCAAGGCGCTTCAATTTCTGGTTGATGTTCCATCCCACCGCGACGCTCAGCATTACCACGATCGAGAGTGTCGAGATGACGACCGTTCCCATTACCGCGTAGCCGCCGTTTGCGATCAGGTTTCCGCTGATGAACGGTGCGAGCGCCACGCCGAGATTGCCCGCGCCCGAGGCTGCGGCCATGACCCGTCCATGATGGTCGAGTTCTCCCGCGAGGCCATAGATGTACGACGAGATGAACGTGAAACAGATGATATAGATCAGGATGCTCACGGTGTAGATCGGGATGGCTCCAGTCGATGTGATCACCGAGATGCACGTCACCGCGACTGCGACGCCCGCGCAGATTGGCCAGATGCGCCCGTAGCGGGTTCCGATGCTCGACGCGATGAAACCGCCGATCGAGCCGACCAGCAGGCCACCGCCCAACAGCCATCCGACCTGGTCTGCCGCCATGCCGATCTTGTTCGCAATCCTCTCCGAGAAGCCCCAGATCGAGTTGTCGCAGAAGTGCCACAATACGATTCCGACGACGATCAATACCGCGGGTCGCACGGGAACGTTGCCCCGGTTCACGTCGTCTTCGGGGAGCGTTTCGTCCCCTTCAGGCAGGAACGACATCGGGATCAGCATCAGCGTGACGACGATTGCTTGGGTTCCGAATACGCCGTAGTAGGACCAGGCTTCGGTCGCGTAGCCCATCCCGACGATGATCCCAGCGGTCACGGTTGCGAGCAGCATCATCACCTGTCCGTAGGCCTTGGACGGATCGTGGGCCGCGGCGAGACACGCGTTTCCGATCGCGAGCGCCATGCCCGCTCCGACGCCCGCGAGCGCGCGGCAGACGAGCAGCGCCTCGATGCTGTTGGTCAGCAGCGACAGCGAATGACCGGCGACCGCGATCACACCGCCGAGGAGCGCGACCCTGCGCCGCGGCAATACGCGCAGCTTCGCCGAGATCGCGAAGGCGCTCAGTGCCACGATCAGCAATTCTGCTGAACCGATCAATCCCGCCTGGTCGACTCCGAGTTGCATGCCGTCGGCAACGCTGCCGATCAGATAGGGCATCGCACAATAGGAGAGAAAGCCCGTGCCCCAGATCGCCGCGTAGGCGGAAATCGCCAATTTGAAGCCCGCGAAGGGCCGGAATCCCGCATCCGGTCCGGACATTCTGGACATTCTCGACACCCCTCCCGGTCCCTCGCTCGGTACCTCTCCTCGTACCTCTCGGTACGGATCGACCGCTGCTTCCAGCTCGATGCAACGCCGACTGACCGGCTGTGGTCGGTGTGTTATCACTCTGCCCGGTCACGAGCAAATCACGGGTGAGCAGGTATGGATCCCCTCTGTCACACCTTGTTCGGCGCCGCGCTCGCGAGTACGGGATTGGAGCGGAAGACGCGCTTTGGCCGTGTGACATTGATCGTCGGTGCAAACCTGCCCGATGTGGACGTGATCTCCTACGCGTGGGGAGAGACGGCGGCACTCGAATTTCGTCGCGGCGTCACCCACGGCATTCCCGCGCTGGCCGTTCTCCCCATCTTATTGGCGGGGGTGATGGTTCTGATCGGCCAGCTGTCGCGGCGAGCGCCGACTGCAGCGGCGGTCGATTTCAAATGGCTGCTGGTGCTCTCGGCAGTCTCCGTGATTTCCCATCTGGTCCTCGATTTCATGAATGTCTACGGAGTTCGGTGGCTGATGCCATTCGACAGTACTTGGTTCCATGGAGACATCTTGTACATCGTCGATCCGTGGATGTGGGCAATTCTCGTGTCCGCTCTCGCCGCAGCGCTATGGCGGAGAAATCGCGTCGCGTCGCATCCATACACGCGGCCCGCGTGCGTCGGCCTGCTCGTGGCGCTTGCCTACATCACTGCAATGGCGGTTGGCGAGTCGGTTTCGCGCCGCACCGTAGAGGCGAACCTGGGTGACGCAGTGAGGCCGAGATTGATGATCGCGCCGATTCCGGTCGATCCGTTCCAGCGGACGGTCGTGATCGATGGCGAAGACGACTACCGGCTCGGCGTCGTAAAGCTCCTGCCGCGGCCCCATTTTCGCCTCGATGCGCGACGCGTCCCGAAGGGCGAGAGCGCGTTGGCCCGGCTGGCGGCGACGACCCGTGATGGACAGATCTTCCTGCGTTGGGCCCGCTTCCCGTTTTTTGAGGTCGACGATTCCCAGGCCGAACCCGTCGTGTACATCATCGACGCGCGCTACACGCTCGACCGGAATGCCCTGTTTGGATCGATCCGAATCCCGCTATCGGGAGCGGCAGCGGAACGCAAACCGTAACCGGCGGATTTGAATGCGGCGGTGGATCGCAGATTTCTGCTCGGATCCCACTGCCAGTGATCACAGCGATAGGTAGAGGCTTCGCATGATCACGTAGGCGCCCCACAGGACCAGAAGGGCCAGACCCTCGTAGCGAATGATCTTCTGGTTGTGGGTTCGAGCAACAAAGAACAGTGACAGCGACAGGATTGCCGTGGCCGCGAGATCCAGGTGCCCTCCGACCGGGATCGGCATGGGTCGAATCGTCGATGCGGCGCCCGTGATCAGCAGGGTATTGAAGATGTTCGAACCCACGACGCCACCCACCGCAAGAGCGATGTCGTTGCGTCTGACGGCCGCGAGCGTGGCGGCCAGCTCGGGTAGGCTGGTGCCGACAGCGACCAGCGTGAGCCCCACGATGACCTCGGGAACCCCCAGAGCGTTCGCAACGCCGACGCCACCACGGACCACGAGGTCTGCGCCGTAGATCAGGGCCGCGAGGCCGACCGCGATCAGCAGCAGGTTCGTCAGCATCCTTCCGCTGCCTTCTGGCTGGGGGACATCCGCTGCCCAGCTGGGTGGATTGCGAGAAACCCCGCTTCCGTTGGTCTTTTCGCGCTGACTGACGCGCTGCCGCCCCAGATCTCCCAGCGTGTAGTAGATGAACACGAAGAAGAACAGCAGCAGCACGAGGCCATCGCTGCGTGAGTAGACGTCACGTTGCTCTCCGAGGTCGACGTCGAACGCCGTTACCATCGCGGCCGCGAGCGCGAGCAGCATCATCGGCAGCTCGCGGCGGATGACGACATGGTCGATCGGAAGCGGGTGGAGAACTGCCGACAGGCCGATGATCAAACCGATGTTGGCCATGTTGGAGCCGAAGATGTTGCCGAACGCCAGCGTGCCCGAATCTGCGAGCGCAGCTTGTACGCTCACGGCTAGTTCCGGGGCGCTGGTTCCGAAGGCCACGACCGTCAAGCCGACTGCGAGCGGAGAAATTCCCATTCCGCGCGCAAGCGCCGCCGCGCCCTTGACGAGGATCTCTCCTCCACCGACGAGGAGAACGATCCCGAGCGCACCAATCAGCAGGTCGACAAGCATGTGACCTTCACACCGTGCTCCGGTATGCGTCAATCGGATTGGCACGCGCGGCGCGACCGCTCCCGCGAGAAGGCGCTCCCGATGCCACGCGGTCGACTGAGAATATTAGGTGTGGCTTGGGCCGAAGCATCAATTTACGAAGTGGTCTCCAGGGACTGCAGAACCGCGGGTATCGCATCGACGACGAGAACCATCAAGCATCCAACGGCACCGCTTCGAGCGGGTTTCATTTCCAGCGAGCCGACCATGGTTCGGGTGATTGCCCCGATCAGGGCATTCTAGAATAGAGCAATTTCCACGCGGAAACGATTCGGGCGTGGTCGGTTGACTTGCTAGGATTCGAGGAGGTTATCGACATCCAGGGTTTCCCCTGGTTGCCGGCGCGACTGCCTTCCCTCCGCGTGGAGTAGATCGCTTGCAGGAATCCTCGATTCGGCACCGAGAGACGGTGCTCGACATCGCAGAGCGAATCGTGGGATTGGGCTACGCGCTCTGGGACGAACGCACGAGATCCTACGTCTTCGTTTCCAAGCAGTTCGCAAGACCCTATGGGATCACGCCCGACGAATACATCGCGCGATACCGGTCCTACGAAGACGAGGCCGGATGGATTCATCCCGACGATCGCGAGCGCTACGAAGCCCATTATCGGAGTTACCTGGAAGATCCGCGCGAGTGCAGTATCGAGGCGCGCTACCGCGGACCCGGCGGAGTCTTTCGTCACGCGCGGGAGTTCTATGCGCCCATCTTCGATGAATCGGGTCGACTGATCCAGACGGTGGTCGTCGAGTTGGAGATTACCGAGTTGAAGAGCGCCGAGGAGGCGCTTCGCCAGGCGCAGAAAATGGAGGCCGTGGGGCAGCTGACGGGCGGGATCGCTCACGACTTCAACAACCTGTTGGCCGTGATCGTGGGCAACCTGGAGCTGACATCTGAGCGTCTCGCTGGCGCGGGCGGCGTGTCCGAGTTCATCGAGATGGCGGTGGGTGCCGCACAGCGCGGAGCAGACTTGACGCAACGCCTCTTGACACTCTCGCGAAGACAGACCACGCACGCGGAGTCGGTCGACCTTCGCGAGCTGACTGACGGCATGTTGCAGTTGCTGCGCCGCACGCTGGGCGTCCAGATCGAAATCATCGTGAATGGCCCCGAGGAGCGCTGGCGCTGCCGGGTCGACCGAGGTCAGTTCGAAAATGCACTGCTCAACCTCGCGCTCAACGGACGCGACGCGATGCGCGAGGGGGGAACGCTCGCCATCGAATTCTCGAATCTCGAGATCGAGGAGAATTACGATGTGGCCCAGACCGTGATGCGCCCCGGCCAATACGTGCGCCTGAGCGTATCCGACAGCGGGACGGGCATGCCCCCCGAAATCGCCGAACGCGCGCTGGAGCCCTTCTTTACCACCAAGAGTGTGGGAGCAGGGAGCGGCCTTGGACTCAGCATGGTGTATGGATTTGCAAATCAGTCCGGAGGCAGCCTCAGGATCGCGAGCGAGGTGAAACGCGGAACGACGGTGGAGATCTTCATCCCGCGGGATCCCGATCAGAACCTCATGGCTGTGTCGGATCTGCCTCCTGCCGGCCTGCCTCGATCGCGCGGGGAATGCCTGCTGTTGGTCGATGACGACGGGCCGGTGCTGGCGATGACCTGTCGAATGCTCCAATCACTCGGATATGCGGTGAAGTCGGCGGCATCAGCCCGCGAAGCTCTCGAGGTCTTGAACGCGTCACCACAGGTCGACCTGTTGATGACGGACATCATGCTGGGCGGTGGTTGCAGCGGCCCCGAATTGGCGCGCGAAGTCGCACACAGGCGTCCCGACCTCCCCGTGTTGTTCGTGTCGGGTTTTCCCCAGCACAAGCTCGCGGAGAGCGGCTTCGAGGGCCCAGAAGCCGCATTCCTCGCGAAGCCGTTCCGGAAAGAGGATCTCGCAGGGGCGGTCCGCGCTGCACTCGATGGCAACTGAGCGCGGCCGGATCCCCGGCGCTCGAGTGGCACCACCGCGACGGCGCGGCTGCGGGCCCGCTCGCTCCACTATCGCGCAACGGAGATTTCGGGGCTCGGATCTCGCCCCGCGACCGGCAAACCGTCATCCCATTCGGGCTCGGGACCGAGTTCTTCCACCAGCCAGTCGATCATTGCGCGAACCTTCGGGGAGACGTGCCGGCTCTCCGGGTATACGGCGAGCAGGTTCGTCTCGTGCCTGGTGTGTGGAGTGAGCAGGGGAATGAGGCGGCCCGATCGAACGTCGTCCGCCATCAAGAAACTCGGGAGATACGCAATTCCGTGACCCGCCAGGGCGGCCTGCCGAAGCGCGTCTCCGTTGTTGATGTTCAAGCTCGAAACCGTCTGGATCCGCTCGCCGGTCGAGAATCGCCAGATCCCCGTTCGACCCGTGTAGCCGAGGCAGACGTGTTCGCTCAGGTCTTCTGGCGTGCGCGGGACGCCGCGGCGCTCGAGGTATTCGGCGGAGGCACAGATCAGCAGTCGAATCGGGCAGAGCTTGCGCTGTACGTAGCTCTGTTCCCGGGGTCGGCCGATGCGAACCGACAGGTCCACGCGTTCGTAGACGAGGTCGACGATTCGATCGGTCGCGTCGACGTCCACCCGGATGTTGGGATGACGCGCGAGGAACCGGGGGAGCCTCGGGGCGATCTGCAGGTGCCCGAACGACATCGGCACCGCCAGGCGGATCACCCCGCGCGGCGCCTCCTGGAGTTGGCTCACCGAGGACTCCGCTTCTTTGGCCGCCTCGACGACGCGCTGGCAGCGCTCGTGGAACACCTCACCGGCTTCGGTAAGGCTCATCCGCCGGGTCGTCCGCCGAAGCAACTGGGCGCCGAGCCGCTGTTCGAGCGCCGAGATTTCGCGGCTGACCGAGGCCTTGGACAGGCCCAGCTTGCGCGCGGCCGCGCTGAAGCTCCCCTCCTCGACGATCCGCGAGAAGACGAGCATTCCGGACACGCTGGGAAGCGGATCATTGTTTCTCATGTGAAACAATTAGTACAATAATCTCTTATTGTCTTCCACCGGGTTCGATCCGATTCTCGTTCCAAGCCACGTGAATGGGAGGAACCGCCGTGTTCCAATTCAACCGCTCTCGACCTGCCAACCACAGCCACCCGCAGACCACGCGGCGATTGGCGCAGCTGCCGCTTCGCACCGACCTGGCCGTGCGCTCCGAATCCGGTGTGTGGATCGGAACGCGGGCACGCGCGCGGATGGGTCTGCTCGCATTGCTGGTCGCGTGCGCCGCCACCCCCCCGACCGCGGGGGCTGCGGACACTGCGCGCACGGGACTCCAGCCCCAGGGTCCGGGCGCCGTCTTCGACAGCGTGGAAGCGGCCGCGATCGATGCGCTCAGCTATGCGCACCTCGAGGCGGGCCTGCGGGAGCGGCGAAGCTTGCGGGTTGGCGTGATCCATCGCGTGCCAAACGGCTACTCGTACACGGCTGCGAAGCGGGCGACCGCGTCCTCACCGCTCGTGGCTCCGAGCGTCCGTTATCGGCTGCGCGCAATCGACGTCGCGCGCTACGTCATCCCGCCGCGCAGCAGGAAGACGCGCATCAATCGATCCAACGAAGAGCCGACCCGCAACGAAATGCAGATCGTGGATGAACTCGATCCCGCCCACCGTCCGATCTACAAATTGGCGCCTTCGCTCAACGTCGTGAGCTACCGCCACGGCGGTCGGGCGAGCGTGCTCGTCAATCTGGGCGACCTCGCGTCGCGAAAGACCGCTCCCGATCGCGGCGACCGCGCGGCGCAAGAGACTGCTCCCGATCGGGGCAACCTCGCGTCGCGAAAGACCGCTCCCGATAGCGGTGACCGCGCGCCGCAAGAGACCGCTCCCGATCGGGGCAACCTCGCGTCGCAAAAGACCGCGCCGGGTGCCAGCTGAAGCGCTGAGTGGTCTGCTGTGATCGAAGGGGAGACTGAAGCGGGACTGGGTTAGGCTTGGCGGGTTCGGCCGCACGCCGCCCGGCTCCATCGGTGGCCACGCGAGGAGTCTTCGTGGTTCCGAGCCACATCTGGTTTCGTATCGCGCGATCTGCGCGCGCCACCCTCGGCTTCGCGGGAATTTCACTGTGTGCGGGCCTGGTGTTCGCCCAACCGGTCGGGCGCATCATCGAACTCACCCACGCCTTCGATTCCGAGACGATCTTCTGGCCAACCGAAGAAGGCTTCGTGCTCGAGAAGGGCGCCGAGGGAGTGAGCGACCAGGGCTACTACTACGCCGCGCATCGCTTTCGCACAGCCGAGCACGGGGGCACCCACATCGATGCACCGATTCACTTTCACGCGGATGGTTGGACGGTCGACGAGATCCCATTGGATCGCCTGGTGGGCCCCGCGGTTCTCGTCGATGTGTCGGATCGCTGCGCGAACGATCGAGATCACCGCGTTTCGGTCGCCGACTTCGAGAGCTGGGAACAACAGCACGGCCGGATCCCCGCTGCGTCGATCGTGCTGATCCGCACAGGCTTCGGTCGCTTCTGGCCCGACCGCAAAGCCTATCTCGGAACCGACGAGCGCGGCGCGGCGGCGGTGGCGAAGCTGCACTTTCCCGGTCTTGATCCGGATGCCGCTCGCTGGCTGATTGCTGAGCGCCAGATCCGGGCGGTGGGTCTCGACACCGCAAGCATCGACCACGGACCGTCGAGACAGTTCGAAACCCATCGTGCTCTGTTCGCAGCGAATGTGCCCGCGTTCGAGAATCTCGCCGGCCTCGACGAACTCCCGGCGACCGATTTCAGGGTCGTGGCACTGCCAATCAAGATCCGCGGCGGCTCCGGCGGCCCGCTGCGTGCGATCGCGATCCTTCCCGACGCCGCTGCGGGGCCGGGTGCTGCGCTTCCGGCCGCAGACTGAAACGATCGCAGGGAGGTGCCGGCGATGAAAGCCATGGTCTTCGACGCGTGCGGCGGTCCCGAAAAGATCCATCTCGCTGAAGTGCCGACCCCCGCCGTTGGCCGCGAGGATGTCCTCGTCCGGGTGAAGGCCTGCGCGCTGAACCACATGGATCTCTTCGTGCGCCAGGGGCCTGCCGAACCCGGCAAGAAGTTTCCCTTCTGGGGTCTCGCGGATGTGGCCGGCGTGGTGTGGGAACTCGGCGCCGGAGTCGCGGGCTGCCGATCCGGCGATCGCGTCATCATCAATCCCGCGCTGTCCTGCGGAGCGTGCGCGTCGTGTCGATCGGGCGAGGATTCGCTGTGCATAGCTTTCAAGATCCTCGGAGACGAAGTTCCCGGAGGCGCAGCAGAATTCGTGGCAGTTCCTGCGCGCAACGTCACGCCACTCCCGGACGATTTCGAATTCGAAGCAGCCGCGGCAGTACCGCTCGTGTTTCTGACGGCCTGGCGCGCGCTGATCACGCAGGCTCAGCTGGGGCCGGGCGAGGACGTGCTGATTCTCGGCGCGAGCGGCGGTGTTGCCAGCGCGGCCATCCAGATTGCGACGCTCGCGGGCGCCCGGGTGTTTGCGCTGACCAGCGGCGCCGAAAAGGCGGCGCGCGCGCGCGAACTCGGCGCAGACGTGGTGCTGGATCGGAACGAGGTGGATTTCGGGCGCGAAATCCTGAATCGGACCGATGGCCGCGGCGTCGACGTCGTGTTGGAAAACGTCGGCACGCCGACCTGGAAGCAGAGTCTGCAGTGCCTCGCACGGGCGGGCCGACTCGTCACCTATGGGCGTACCGCCGGCATGATCGGAGAGACCGACATCCGCGAACTCTTCGTCAAGCAGACGCGCATCATCGGCACGACGATGGGAAATCGCAGGGAATTCGCCGAGGTGACGCGGCTGGTCTTCCAGCGTCGGCTGCGGCCCGTCATCGACAGCGTCTATCCGCTCGAGCAGTTGCGCGCGGCCCACGAACGCCTCGAGTCCGGCGCGCAGTTCGGCAAGATCGTGCTTTCCGTCGGAAGCTGAGCGGCTGGGCTGTTCGCGGGCCCGCGACCGCAATTCGAGGTTTCGCGATCGGGCACTTCATCTCGCCGAGGTGCGAGCGACGGGCAAACGGGTTGCGCCTCCGGGAAGCTCCCGAACGCTAAGCTCCAGCCGGATCAGAGCGGGGGGCCTGGAGATGGAGTCCGACACCGACTACGCGGCGTTTCGAGCGGCGTTTCGCATCGAAGACCTCGCCGCCCAGTTGTCGGGCGACCTCCAGACGGGCGTGAACGTCTGTTACGAGTGCTGCGATCGCCACGCAGCGACGGGAAGGGTAGCGCTCGATTGGGAGGGCAAGCACGGCCAGAGCGCCCGCTACACCTTTGCAGAGCTGCAGCAGCTGTCCGCACGCTTCGCAAACTTTCTCCGCGCGCGCGGCATCGGGCCCGGCGATCGTGTCGCCGCTTTGCTGCCGCGCACGCCCGAGTTGATGGTGGTCGCTCTCGGCACCTGGCGCGCGGGGGCCGTCTATCAGGCACTGTTCACCGCGTTCGGCCCGAAGGCGATCGACTACCGGCTCGAGCGCAGCCAGGCCCGCCTGATCGTGACCGATGCCGAGAATCGACCGAAACTCGATGGTGTGCGTTCACTTCCCGGGGTCATGACGGTAACGGCAGCTGCGGCAGATGGTCTGCGCGACGGCGACTTCGATTTCTGGCCAGAGGTCGACCAACAGGCGACCGGCTTCGATCCCGTGATGCGCACGGCCGCGGACCCGTTTCTGATGCTGTTCACCTCGGGTACGGTCGGAAATGCCAAAGGCGTCGCAGTTCCGCTGCAGGCGTTGTTGTCGTTTCTCGCCTACATGCGCTTCGGCATCGGGCTGCGCGACGAAGACGCCTATTGGAATGTCGCCGATCCGGGCTGGGCGTACGGTCTGTACTACGCGGTGGTCGGCCCGCTGCTGCTC
>Ga0210102_1000199_pt1 | contig 17277 bp, 18 predicted proteins | sample RushOxbow_ThreeS_4_FD_185563 | JGI IMG/M metagenome (GOLD analysis project Ga0210102, IMG submission 185563) | Wetland microbial communities from San Francisco Bay, California, USA, that impact long-term carbon sequestration -... | ecosystem: Environmental > Aquatic > Marine > Wetlands ...
CACGCAGGTCGGGGCAGTGCTCCTTGCCGAGACGACAGACGATGTCGTGCACGTAGGCATCCAGCAGCGGGTCGCGCACCACGAAGCGCGAGGCCTTGAGCTCGCGCTCGGCGCGGTCCATCAGGCGCCAGAGCCCGACCTCGTCGCTGTCGCGCGGCTGGTAGCCCGGCGCGAGGAAAGGGCCGCCCTGTGCGGGTGCGCGCCCGGCGGCCGCGAGGGCTGCGAGGCCGCATAGCGCGCAGCCGAAATGCCGGCGCGATGAATTCACTTGAGCGAGTCGGAGACCAGCGCCTTCACCGTTTCCGCCGCCGCCTCCGGAGTGCGCAGATCGCCTGCCGCGCGTGCCAGGTGGTTGAACCAGACGATGTCGCCGCTCTTCAGGTCCACCACCGAGGCGAAGCCGACCTGCGCGCCGCCGGGCACGCCGACGCCGAGCAGCGCGCCGATCACCATCACCGCCACGCGCCCCGCGCTGGCGTACCGGTCGCGCACGAACAGGAACAGCGCGTAATCCGCGTCCTGCGTGCGCGCGATCGCCGCGACCGCCGGTCCGAGCGACCAGTCGAATTTCTCGTCCTTGCTCGGCAGACCGAGCCCCGGGAAGTAGCGATGCACCAGCACCGCGCCGCCCACCGCGCGATGCAAGCGCTGCAGCTCGAGGCTCGTTTCCCGGTCCTGCGCCGAGCCGCGCTCCGGGCGATAGTCGACCAGCTTCACACGATAGTGCTTCGCCTCCTCCTCGAGCGCCGCGTGCATGTGTTTGAGCGCGGCGTCGGTCCACTCGGCGCGCGGCTCTTCCAGACCGCCCGCGGTGAGCTCGGCGAGCTCGACGTCGAGCGGCATGACGACGATCGTGGACGTTCCCTCCACCCGCTGCAGCTGCGGCGTCTGGCGCTGCACAGGCGCCGCGCAGCCGGCGAGGAACGCTGCTGCGAGCGCAGCAACGGCCAGCCGGCACGCGCTCCGGCGTTCTCCCCGTGCTTGCCGTACCCGCCCCATGCGCGCTGTCCTCGGTCGCCTCAGTTCGTCAGTGCCTCGAGAAACGCCGGAACTTCCTTCAGCACGGTCGCCTCGCCGCCGGCGAGGAAGTACCCGCCCTCCGCCACGGCGAGCTGTCTCGCGCCGCGCACCGTCGCAAGCACTTCGGCGCGCTCCTCGGCCCTGCCGCGGATACCGCGGTAATCGTTCGCACCGTAGATGTCGAACACCGGGAACGGCGCGCGTGCGATCTCCTCGAAAACACCGTAGAACGATAGCGCAACCCACGCCGCAATGGCGGGATCGCGGCTCTTGCGCCACCAGGCATAGAACATTCCGGAACCCATGGCATGCGACACGACCGCGACGCGGGCGAAGCGCTTCTCGCGCAGGAAGGCGATGCCCGCCGCAATACGCTCGCCGGCTTCCGGGTAGAGCGCCTGGTACGCCGCGCCGTCGTCGACCTCGGCCGGAAGCACCGGCATCTGCAGCGAGAGCGTGGCGAAGCCGCGGTCAACGAGCGCCACGCGCAGCTCGCCGGTGATGCCGTGGTCGGGATGCAGGCCCGGTCCGTGCAGCAGCATGACCGCGCCGCGTGCGCGTTCGGGCAGCGCCCACAGCGCAAGAAAGCGCGTGCCGTCCTTGGCCTGCACGGTGACCGCGTCGCCCACGACGAGCGAAGGCAGGACCTGATCGGCCCAGCGCTTTTCGCGCGCCAGGTCCGAGCGCGTCTGCGCAAACGCGAACGGGACGACGCCGATCGCGCATGCGGCGAGCAGGATTCTGCGTCGAGACGGCTGCACTTTGGTCCTCCAATTGCGGCGCGCCGCGCGCGCACCGCGTACTGTACGCGCGACATCGGGGTCAGACCCCTTTTTGGGGTCAGACCCCATTGATTCATCGAAGACCTACGATCAACCGAAGGGGTCTGACCCCAATGTCTGGACCCCAATGTCTGACCCCCCCCGCTGGCACGCGCCTTGCGTCGGATCGGGGCTGCACCACGCCATGCGATCCCCTCTCCAGGCCTACCTAGACGAGCTTCACGGCCAACTGGCCGGCCTGCAGGGCGGCAAACTGGCGAGCTATATCCCCGAGCTCACGCGCGCGGACCCGAACTGGTTCGGCATCTGCCTCGTCACCATGGACGGCGCCGCCTACTCGGCGGGAGATGCGGATCAGCCGTTCACCATCCAGTCGATCTCCAAGCCCTTCGTCTACGGCATCGCCCTGGCCGACCGCGGCCCGCAGGACGTCGTCCGCAAGGTCGGCGTCGAGCCCAGCGGCGACGCCTTCAACTCGATCAGTCTGCACCCCCAAACTGGTGCACCGCTCAACCCGATGATCAATGCTGGTGCAATCACCGCCACCAGCCTGGTCGCGGGCGACGACCCGGCGCGCCAGTGGCAACGCATCGAAGAGGCGATCGGCGGCTTTGTCGGACGCGGACTCGGCGTGGACGAGGACGTCTACCGGTCGGAAAGCGCCACCGGTTTTCGCAATCGCGCGATCGCGTGGATGCTGAAGAACTTCGGCATCATCGACGGCGAGCCGATGGCCTCGCTGGAGAACTACTTCCGGCAATGCTCGATCCGCGTCAGCTGCCGCGACCTGGCGTACATGGCGGCGACGCTGGCCAACGGCGGCGTCCATCCGGTCAGCGGCGCGCGCGCGCTCGAGGCCGGGCATGTAGAGCGCGTGCTCAGCGTGATGGCGACCTGCGGCATGTACGACTACGCCGGCAGCTGGATGTACGAGGTCGGCATGCCGGCCAAGAGCGGCGTCGCCGGCGGGATCATCGCGGTGCTGCCGGGGCGCTTGGGCATCGGCATCTTCTCGCCGCTGCTGGACGACAAGGGCAACAGCGTGCGCGGCATCGAGGTCTGCAAGCGGCTGTCGCGCGAATTCGGCCTGCACGTGTTCTCCAGCTTCAGCCATCCCGGCATGGCCCTGGGGCGCGTCTACACGGGCGCCGAGGCGCCGTCGCGGCGCCAGCCCTCGAGCACGATGCGCGCCTACCTCGACCAGCATGCCCAGCGCATCCGCTACCTCTGCCTGCACGGCTATCTCGCGGTAGACGGCGTGGAGTACGTCATCCGGCGCATGCAGGAAATGGCGAGCGAGACGCACAGCTTCATCCTCGACATGAACCAGGTCTCCGGGATTTCGCAAAGCGCGGCGCGCCTGCTCAATCAGGCGCGACTCGGCTTTGCGGAAGACGGCATCGCCGTCGTATGCTCGCGCATCCACGATCGCCCCGCCATCATCGAGCCGATGAGCAAGTCGACGCGCAAAGGCGACCGCGGCTTCCTCAGCTTCGAAGACAACGACCTGGCCGTCGAGTGGTGCGAGAACCGGCTGCTCGGCGAAGCCTCGCTCGCGCCGGTCGCATCCGGGGCGACTGCGTCCCTGGCGCAATCCGCGCTGTTCAAGGGCCTGCCCGAATGCGTGATCAAGCAGGTCGAGGCGGCGAGCGCGACCCGCGTTTACGCCTCCGGCGAGCGGGTCCTGGAATTCGACCAAGGAGAGGACGGCCGCTTCTTCTTCATCGAGTCGGGCCAAGTCAGCATCCTGGTGCCGCTGCAGAACGGCGGCCACCTGCGCATCGCCTCCCTCGGGCCGGGCATGAATTTCGGCGAGATGGCGCTTGCCGGGCAGAGCCTGCGCAGCGCCTCGGTACACGCCGAGACCGAACTGCGCTGCCGCATCCTGAACGTCGACGAATTCAACCGCATCGCCGACGAGTTCCCGGCACTCAAGGTCACCCTGCTGCAAAACCTCGCGCGCGACCTGGCCAGCAAGCTGCGCGGGGCGACGCAGTGGATTGCTGCGCTCGCTTAGGCGAAATGGGGTCAGACATTGGGGTCAGACCCCTTCGGTTAATCGTAGGCCTTCGATGAATCAATGGGGTCTGACCCCAGTACGCATTTGGGGTCTGACCCCATTCACACTAAAATAGCGCTCGAGGACCACCCATGCCCATCTTCGAATACGCCTGCAAGAGCTGCGGCAACGAGTTCGAGACGCTGGTGCGCTCGGGGAGCGCCCCCGACTGCCCGAGCTGCAGCTCGACGGATCTCGACAAGAAGCTGTCGGTGTTCGCCACGGCGGCGCCGGCCGCAGAGTCGGCCCCCTCCGCGGCGGGTGCTTGCGGGACCTGCGGCCATCCGGGCGGTCCGGGGGCCTGCGCTTTCAACTGAACCGAACGCCGCAACACGATCCGCGCGGAGAGGTCATGAGCGAACCTTTGGTACTGGAAATCTTCTCGGACTACGTCTGACCCTGGTGCTATCTCAGTACCGTGCGTATTGAGCGGCTCAAGGAGGAGCACGGCGTCCGGATCAAGTGGATCCATTTTCCGCTGCACCCGGACACGCCGCAGGAAGGGCGCAGCCTGGAAGACCTGTTCGCCGGGCGCGGCTACGACATTCCGAAGATGCAGGCGCAGATGCGCGCGCGCATGGAGGCCGAAGGCCTGCCTTACGGCACGCGCACCATGACCTACAACAGCCGGCTCGCGCAGGAGCTCGGCGCCTGGGCCGACACCCAGCCCGGCGGCGAGGCGATCCACGATGCGCTGTTCCGCGCCTACTTCGTCGACGCGCGCAACATCGGCGATCCCGAGGTGCTGGTCGAGATCGCGCGATCGGTCGGTCTCGACGCCGACAAGGCGCGCGAAGTGCTCGAGAAACGCACCCACAAGGCCGCGGTCGATGCCGACTGGGACAAATCGCGCCAGTACGGCGTCACCGGCGTGCCGACCTTCGTCGCCGGCAACCGCGGCGTGGTCGGCGCGCAGCCCTACGAGACGCTCGAGGATCTGATCAGGCAGGCGCGCGGCTGAAGGCCGGCGCACGTCACGTTCCGGCCGCCTCGGGGCGTTCGCATGCGCCTGGCGTACCATGCGCGCCACGCCGCCGCCCGGCCGCGGCAACCCCGCGCCGGAGCGACGGTCGCAACCCGGGTCCCGGCCGCTTCCCCGAAGCGCGCGAGCGCAGGAGAAAAGCATGTTCAAGTCGTTCTTCGCCAACCGGCGCTGGCTGCTCTGGTCGATCGCCGGCGGCATCGCGATCCTCGCCGTCACCTGGTTCAAGGTGCGCCTCGATGTGCGCATCAACGAATGGTTCGGCGACTTCTACGACACGCTGCAGAAGGCGCTCGCCAAGCCGGGCGCGATCGAGTTTTCCGACTTCCTCGCCAAGTGCCTCACTTTCGCCGGGATCGCGGGCACCTACATCACGGTGGCGGTGATCCTCGAATTCTTCATCCGCCACTACGTATTCCGCTGGCGCACGGCGATGAACGACTACTACATGCTGCACTGGGGCGAGCTGCGCCACATCGAGGGCGCGGCGCAGCGCGTGCAGGAGGACACGATGCGCTTCGCGCGCATCGTCGAGGGGCTCGGCGTCGCCTTCATGCGCTCCGTGATGACGCTGATCGCCTTCCTGCCGCTGCTGTGGGGACTGTCGAAGAACGTCACCGAGCTGCCCTGGATCGGGGCGATCGACTACTCCCTGGTCTGGCTCGCGATCGTTTCGGCTGCGGCGGGGACGGTGCTGCTCGCTCTCGCCGGCATCAAGCTGCCGGGGCTCGAGTTCAACAACCAGAAGGTCGAGGCCGCCTACCGCAAGGAGCTGGTCTACGGCGAGGACCACGACGATCGCGCCGAGCCGGAGAGCGTGCGCCAGCTGTTCGACAACGTGCGGCGCAACTACTTTCGCCTCTACAAGCACTACCTGTACTTCGACATCGCGAAGTGGTCGTACCTGCAGTTCTCGGTGATCGTGCCCTACATCATGATGGGCCCGACCATCGTCGCGGGCGTGATCACGCTCGGCACGCTGCAGCAGATCCTGCGCGCCTTCGACCGCGTGGAAAACTCGTTCCAGTTCCTGGTCAACAGCTGGGGCACGATCATCGAGCTGATCTCGATCTACAAGCGGCTGCGCGCGTTCGAGGCGACGATCAAGGGCAGCAGCCTTGCGCCGGCGATCGCACCGGCGCCGGGCAGCGCACTGTGATGTCCGTTCAGCTGCCCGGCCTGGCGAGCACGTAGTCGATCGTAAACAGGTCGAGAAACACGTCGCGCCAGCCCTTGCCCGAAGCGGTGAGCAGCGTGCGCAGCGGCGTGCCTTCCTCTCCCGCTCCGATCGCGCACTCTACGAGCAGCAGCCAGCGCTGCTCGCCCGGGCCGCCGCCGTAGATCTTGCGCTCCGAGGTCTGGATGCCCGAGATCTCCGGGTCGATCTCGAACAGGCGCGTGCGCGCGACGCCCGCCTGCGGCGCGACGCGCTCCACCAGGCCCGCATCCGCCGCGTCGGCGTTGAAGCGCACCGACACCATGCACGGCGCGCCGAACAGGTCGCTCTTGCCCTGCACCGCGAGCCGCCGGTAGATGTTGCGCGCCGGCTCGCGGAAATGCGGCAGCGATTCGCGCGTCCAGGCGGTGGGCGCGTTCAGCCGCGCGAGGTAGTCCGCGCCGCCGAGCACCGCCGGCTCGCTCGTCTCGTACATCATGAGGAAGAAGTTGTTCGTGCCGTGGCCGAGGTAGCGCTGCCCGGCGAGAAAGCCGGGGATCGACACGCGCTCGGGCATGTGCTCGCTGTTGTGCCAGCGGCGGAAACGCTCGAGATAGCTCTCCTCGATGCGTGCCCAGAACGCCATCAGCCCGCTGCCTTCCTGCATCACCATCCCCTGTTCCTTTCTCAGAATCCGCCGTCGCGCACTTCGAAGTGCGTCGGCTTGCCGTGGATCGGCATGTCGCGTGCGACCCAGTCCGCAGTCCAGTCGATCATCCTGCCGAGCGGCACGATCGGGTAGCCGAACAGCCGCTGCGCTTCGAGCGAGCTGTTGACCCAGGCATCGGGCGCCTCCGTGCCCTCGAGCAGCGGCTCTACGCCGAAACGCTCGCCGAAGGCCTGCGCCAGCATGCGCACGCTCGCGAGCTCGGGCCCGCCGATGTTGAGCGGGCTCGCGGGCGTCGTGCAATGCAGCAGCGCGCGCAGGATCTGGGAACTGGAATCGCCCTGCCAGATCACGTTCGCGTGCCCGGTGGCGAGCGGCACCGGCTCGCGGTTCTTCACCCAGCGCGCGATGTCGTGCAGCACGCCGTAGCGCATGTCGATCGCGTAGTTCAACCGCATCAGCCGCACCGGCGTTCCATACAACTGGCTGTGGTACTGGAACATGCGCTCGCGCCCGACGCAGGAGTTTGCGTAGTCGCCGAGCGGCCTGGGCTCGACGCGCTCGTCCCAGCCGCCGCTCGCCACCGGGCCGAAGGGATAGACGCACAGCGTGGAGAACACGACGATGCGCGAGGCGCGGTAGCGCTCCGCCACGAGCGCCGGCACCTTGACGTTCATCGCCCAGGCGAAGCCGCGCTCGGCGTCGGTGCCGAACTTCTTGCCCGCCATGTAGACGACGTTCGCGACATCCGGCAGCCGGGCGAGCTGCTCGCGCGCGAGCAGGTCGCAGGCCACGGTTTCGACGCCTGCGGCCTCGAGCCGGCGCTTCACCTCGGCGTCGCTGAAGCGCGCGACGCCGATCACGCGCTTGCGCGGCGCGGCGCGCTTGGCCAGGCGCGCGAGTGTGGGGCCGACCTTGCCGCCCACGCCGAGCACGATGATGTCGCCCTGAAGGCGCGCCAGGTCGTCGATCAGCGCCTGGCTCGGGCGCGACAGCAGCTCCTCGAGCGCGTCTACGTCGGCGATGCGCCCGGGCAGGTTCTCGAACTTCAGCACGTCCACGCGGCAGCCCTCCTCGTTAGGCCGGGGCGACGCTATCGGCCAATGACGATGCTGTCAAACGACGGATGAAAGCGTTTCGCTTCCTATAATGGCGCGCCATGCAGCTCTCCATCTATCACCATGCCAAGGGCGTGCGTACGGAGGGCGGCATGCAGATCGTCTACGATCTCGGCGAAAACGTGATGCACTACGGCTCTGCGAAGATCGGCGGCCCGGCGCTGCGCTGGGCGATCGAGAAGAGCTCTGGCGTAGACGCCCTGCTCACGGTCCGGCTGTCGCTCGATCGCAGCATGAAGTGGCTGCTGCGCTGCGACCGGGTCGACTTTCCGCCCGGCGGCATCGCCTACCGGCACACGCATCCCGGTCCCGGGATCCGCTGCCTGCTCTTCGGTCGCATCACGATCGAGACCGCGGGGCGTTCCGCCAGCCACGGCCCGCTCGGCGCATGGTACGAAAGCGGCGCCGAGCCGGTGCGCGCGGTCGCCTCGCCCGAGGAAGCCACCGCCTTTGCGCGCGTCATGCTGCTGCCGCGCGAATGGCGCGGCCTGCGCAGCATCCGCTACGTCGATCCGGCGGATGGGGAGCGGCCGAAGCTGCAGCAGGCGAAGGTGTACTTCGACGTCGACGTAGAGCTCTGACTCACTGCGCCAGCCCGGCCTTGCGCAGGCCCTCTGCGAACTGGTCCAGGGGCGCCCGGTCCTCGTAGGGCAGGATGCGCAGCGTGTGCTCGAACCGGTAGTCCGGGTTGATCTCCATCAGCTCGCCCCAAACCCGGCGGGCCTCTTCGGCGCGGCCGGTGTGGCCCAAGAGCGAAGCGAGATAGGCGCGCGTCACGTCCGACTTCGGCATGAGGATCAAGCGGCGCTTGAATGACGCCTCCGCCTCTTGGTAGCGGCCGAGTGCGAACTGGGCCCGTCCGAGCGCATGGATCCAGATGTGGAACTCCGGGTCGAGGCGCAGCGCCTGCTCGAACGAGGCGATCGCCTCCTCGTGCCTGCCCAGGAAATGCAGCACGTTGCCGAGCCCGCCGTGCGCCTGAGCGAAATTGGGGTCGAGTCCGATGGCGCGCCGCGCCAGGGATTCCGCCTCGTTCAGCCTGCGCACCCACATCAGCGTGATGGCGTAGGCATTGCACGAAAGCGCATCCGAATCGTCCGCCGCATAGGCCTTGTGCGCCAGCGCCAGCGACCGCTCGAGCGCCTCGGGACCCACGTTATTCCACCCGTTCAGGTACTCGGTCGCGGCGGTAATGGCGAGGTAGGCGTAGATCTGCGTCATCTCCGGGTCAGAATCGAGTGCTCGTTGCAGCAGCGCGCGCGCCTCGACCAGCCCGTCCGAAGTGAACTGCAGCAGGCAGCTGCGCGCGCGCAGCATGTAGTCATAGGCCTCGGTGTTGACCTTGCCGCGCGGCCGCTGGAGTGCCGGCAAGCCGCCGGCGAGGTTCACCTTGAGCGCCTCCACGATCTTCTGCGTCACCTCGTCCTGCAGCGCGAAGATGTCCTCCAGGTCGCGGTCGAAGCGCTCGGCCCAGACATGGCCGCCGCTTTCCGCGTCGATCAGCTGCACGTTGATGCGCACCTTCATGCCCGCCTTGCGCACGCTGCCTTCGAGCACGTGGCGCACGCCGAACTTGCGGCCGACCTCCTTGACGTCCACGTGCTGCTTCTTGTACGTGAACGACGAGTTGCGCGCGATGACGAACAGGCCCGAGATCTTCGAGACGTCGGTGATGATGTCCTCGGTGATGCCGTCGGCGAAGTACTCCTGCTCCGGATCGCCCGACATGTTGGTGAACGGCAGCACCGCGAGCGAAGGCTTGTCCGGCGGGCGCAGCGCGGGCCCCGATGGCGGCGGTGCCGCCGCGGAGACGGGCGCCTTTTGACCTGCGAGCGCGACCCGGAACGCGCGCACCGGATAGGCGATGTTCTTCACCTGCTGCTCGCCCTGGTCGACGAAGCCCGCGCTCACCTTGCCGCGCACCGCGCCGTGCACCGCGTCGGACACCGTGATGCCGCCGGGCTCGGCAAGGCTCTCCAGCCGCGCGGCGATGTTCACCCCGTCGCCGTACACCGTGCCGTCCGCTTTCTCGATCACGTCGCCCATGTGAACGCCGATGCGGAAACGCATGCGCCGATCTTCGGGCGTTGCACTCGCCGACGCCGCGAGCGCCTGCTGCACCCCGAGCGAGGCGCTCACCGCGCCGGCTGCGGTCTCGAACACCGCCAGCACCGAGTCGCCCGCCATGTCGATCACGCGGCCGGCGTTGGCTTCGACCTGCGCGCGGAAGACGGCGCGCGATGCGTCGAGCGCGGCAACCGTCGCGCGCTCGTCCAGCGCCATCAGGCGCGAGTAGCCCGCCACGTCCGCAGCCAGAATCGCTGCCAGTCGTTGCCTGATTTCCTGCCCGCTCACGTCTTCGGCCTCTTCATGCACCGTCCTGCCCGTGGATGTTACTCTGCGCGGGCCCGGCGGGGCCGCGGGTGCTGTCGCCGTGTCCGGACGTGCAGATCGAATCATCGTTACCGGTCGAGCGCGGCAGTTTTTCACGGCATACGAGCGCCGCGTCTTGCAGACTACGCCATACTGCAACGTGCGACGACGATCCTCGATCCGGCCGAAGCGCCGAAGCCGCAAGAAAGGAGTGCTCCCATGCAAAAGCCCTTCAAGACAACCGTCATCGCCGCGGCCGTGCTCGGCGCCCTCGCGCTTTCCGGCTGCGCCGGCATGAGCCAGACGGAAAAGGACACCGCCACGGGCGCCGGGATCGGCGCGGCGGCCGGCGCGGTGATCGGCGCGATGGCGGGCGGCCACGCGGCCAAGGGTGCCGCGATCGGGGCGGCCGTAGGTGCGGCCGGCGGCTACATCTGGTCGAAGAACATGCGCGAGCAGCAGGCCTCGATGGAAGAGGCGACCCAGGGCACCGGGGTCGAGGTCTCGAGGACGACCGACAACCGGCTCAAGCTGGAGATCCCGAGCGACGTGTCCTTCGACGTCGGCAAGTCCGACATCAAGCCCGGCCTGCGCCCGGTGCTGGACAAGTTCGCGCAGAACCTGACCCGCTATCCGGAGACCAACGTGCACATCATCGGCCACACCGACAGCACCGGAGGCGCTTCGATCAACAACCCGCTGTCTTTCAACCGGGCGGCCAGCACGCGCGACTACCTGGCCGCGCGCGGCGTGGCGGCGAGCCGCGTCACGATCGACGGGCACGGCGCGCGCGAGCCGATCGCCGACAACGGCACTGTGCAGGGACGCGCGAAGAACCGGCGGGTCGAGATCTACGTAGGCGAGCCGGCGTCGAAGAGTTGATCCAGCGCTGCGCCGGGCCGGCGCCGCTGCGGATGACGGATCCGCGCGAGCGCATGCGATCTTGGATCTGCCCCGGCGCGGTGGTATGGTCGGCCGCATGGACATGGCGACACCGGAAGTCGAACGCGCGCCGGCGAAGACCGAGCACTTCGACGTGCTGATCGTCGGCGCCGGAATCTCCGGCGTCGACGCCGCCTACCATCTCAGCAAGCAGTGCCCGGGCAAGCGCTTCGTCGTGCTCGAGTCGAAGGACAGTTTCGGCGGCACCTGGATCACGCACCGCTTTCCCGGGATCCGCTCCGACAGCGACCTGTACACCTTCGGCTACCGCTTCAAGCCCTGGACCGGAGCGCCGATCGCCACGGCGGAAAAAATCCTCAAGTACATGGGCGAGGTGATCGAGGAAAACGGCCTCGCCCATCACATCCGCTACCGGCATCGCATTTCCACGGCCGGCTGGTCGAGCAAGGACCGGCGCTGGACGATCGACGCGCTGCGCGGCGACGCGGGCGAACCCACGCGCTTCACGGCGAGCTTTCTGTGGATGTGCCAGGGCTACTACCGCCATGACGAGGGCTATACGCCGCAGTGGCCGGGCATGGCGCGTTTCAAGGGCCCGATCGTGCATCCGCAAACCTGGCCCGAGGGGCTCGACGTCGCCGGCAAGCGCGTGGTCGTGATCGGCTCGGGCGCGACCGCGGCGACGCTCATTCCCGCACTCGCCGGAAAGTGCGCGCACGTCACGATGCTGCAGCGCTCGCCGACCTTCTTCATCACCGGGCGCAACGCGAACGAGCTCGCCGACACGCTGCGCGAGCTCGAGATCCCCGAGGAATGGATTCACGAGATCGTGCGCCGCAAGATCCTCAAGGACCAGGCGACCTTCACTCGGCGCTGCTTCGACGAGCCCGAAACAGTAAGGGCGGAAATGCTCGAGGTGGTGCGCAAGTTTCTCGGGCCCGAATTCGACCTCGACAAGCATTTCAACCCGCGCTACCGGCCCTGGCGCCAGCGCGTCGCCTTCATTCCCGACGGCGACCTGTTCAAGGCGATCAGGGAAGGCACGGCGTCGGTGGCGACCGACGAAATCGAGACCTTTACCGAGACCGGTATCCGTCTCAAGTCGGGCGAGACGCTGGAGGCCGACATCATCGTCACCGCAACCGGGTTCAACCTCAGCGTGCTCGGCGACATCGCGTTCTCGATCGACGGCCAACCGCTCAAGTTCTCCGACACCGTCGGCTGGCGCGCCATGATGTTCACCGGCGTGCCGAACATGGCATGGGTGTTCGGCTACTTCCGCGCGAGCTGGACGCTGCGCGCCGACATCGTCGCCGACTTCGTCTGCCGGCTGCTCAAGCACATGGAAGCGCGCGGCGCCGCCGTGGTCACCCCGCAGCTGCGCGCCGAAGAGCGCGAGATGAAACGCCTGCCCTGGGTCGAGGCCGACAACTTCAACCCGGGCTACATCCTGCGCGGCCTCGAGCTGATGCCCAGGCAGGGCGAGCGCATGCCCTGGCGCCACACGCAGGACTACTGGGGCGACAAGGACGATCTGCCGCGCGCCGACCTGGAGGACGGCACGCTGGTCTACGGCTAGGCCCGCCGTCGCGCCCCCAATTCCGTGACAACCCGCCGATCGGGCATCGATCTCGCGAGTTTGCGTGATCGACGGTGGTTTTCGGCGGCCACGCAAACTCCCGGGACAAATCGGCCTCCGCGTTCCTGAACGGGCGGGCGTAGAACGCGAGCGCCCGTTTGTCCCGTGTTTTTGAACGCCCGCCGAACAAGCGCCGGCGAGCATTCAAAAACACGAGATCGATATCCGATTGCGAATGCAATCGGTGCGCAGGGACCTTCTGTCTCGAGCCTTTCGCTACCGCGCCACCCCGATCGGCGGCGGCGCGAGCCGGATGATGCGGTCGAGCACCTGCTCGTATTCCTTCTCGGTCTCGACGCCGGTGAGCGGGTCGCGGTTCTCCGCCCAGGCGCGGTTGATGTCGTCCCAGTCCTGCGCGTTCAGCACGCGGCGCGCGATCGGCATGACGCCGTCCTCCTCCTTGCGCATGTGCTGGCGGTAGCCGGCGACGAACTGCTCGACCGCGGCCGCGAAGCGCTCGAATTCCCTGGCGCCGCCTTCCTCGTAGCGCAGCAGGTCCTGCTCGAGGTCGCGGATCGTGTGCGCGCCGCTGTCGTGCTCCCGGCGCAGCTCGTCCAGGATCGCGTCGGCCTCCGAGGTCTTGCGCCGCACCGCGGCGAAGAGATACTGCTCCTCCTTGGGGTGGTGCATGCGCTCGGGGAAGACGTCGAGGTAGTAGAGCATCGCGCGGAACACCGCCGGGTTGACCTTGGTGCCGTGCGCGCGCTGCTCGCGCACCAGGTATTCCATCGCGTGCAGCACGACGGCGATCGACCGGTGCTCGTTCCAGAGCGCGTCCAGCAGGGTGGGGTTCATTTGACGCCTTCTCGCTCAGGCCCAATGATGCCCTTCGCGGCGCGAATCCGCAAAGTGCGAGCGGCAAACTTTGTGAAAGGCAGGCGTTCATGCTGAACGTGGCGGTCGTGGGGCTCGGCTGGTGGGGCCGGATCATCGTCGGACTGCTGCGCGGCAATGCGCGGCTGCGCGTCGTCGCGGGCGTCGATCCGGACAGCGGGGGCTGCGCCGGATTCGCGCGCGAGCAGGGCATCGCGCTGCGTCCGCGCCTCGAGGACGCGCTCGCCGATCCCGCGCTCGAGGCGGTGGTGCTGTGCACGCCGCACTCGCTGCACTGCGCTCAGATCGTCGCGGCGGCAAAAGCGGGCAAGCACGTGTTCTGCGAAAAGCCGCTCGCGCTCTCGCGGGCCGACGTGCTGGAAGCTGTCGCCGCCTGCAACTCGAACCGCGTCGCGCTCGCCGTGGGCCACGAGCGCCGCTTCGAGCCGCCGATCCGGGAGCTGTTCCGCCTGCTGCGCGCGGGCGAGATCGGCACGCCGCTGCAGGTGGAAGCCAACTTCAGCCAGGACAAGTTCCTCGGCATCGATCCGCGGAACTGGCGCCTTTCGCCTGCCGAAGCGCCCGCCGGCCCGCTCACCGCGACCGGCATCCACCTGCTCGATCTATCGGTCGGCGTGTTCGGCGAGGCCGAGAGCGCCTGCGCGAGCGTGCGCCAGCTCGGCAGCGCGCTCGTAAACGGCGACACGCTGGCCGTGCTTCTCAGCTTCCGCAGCGGCGGCCACGCGCTCCTGAGCGCGATGCTCGCCACGCCCTTCGCAGGCCGCTTTGCGCTTTACGGCAGCCACGGCTGGATCGAAGTGCGTGACAAGACCCACCCGGAGGCGCCCGAAGGCTGGGAGTTCATCGTCTGCCGGCGCGGCGGGCGCCCCGAACGGCGCGAGTTTCCGCCCGCGCCGGCGGTGCTCGCCAACCTGGAGGCGTTCGCCGAGGCGGCGCGCGGCGGCGCGCCCTACCCGGTGCCGCAGTCGCAGATGATCGCCAACATCTGCGCGCTCGAAGCGGTGGTGCGCTCCACGCGCAGCGGTGCAGTGGAGCCGGTGGAGGGGGTAGGACCCGTGGCGCCGAGCAACCTCGAGATCAGATCGCGCCCAAATCGGTGATCGCGTCGACCACCATGCTCGAGCCGACTGCAATCAGCAGGATATCGGAGGCGACGCGCACGTACTTGTGGTCCACGGGCGGCGCAGGCAGGCGGATGACCAGCTCGCGCGGCACCGGATACCAGACGACGTCGCGCGGCAGCGGATAGCCGTAGCGCCACTTCTTCGCCTGTCCCGGCGGCAGGCAGCCGTTGTTCTTCTTGGCGAGCCCCGGCGGGCAGCCTTTGCCCTTCTTGAACTCTTCGTGATAGTAGCCGCGCACGACGTCGCGGTCGTGGTCGCCGAAATGCTTACCCTTGCTCTGCCACGCCACGCGGTCGCCGCCGTGCTTGTCGTCGTCGGACTTTTTCGCCTTCTGCGACTTGCCGTTGCCGTTGCCGGCCCAGGACGGCTTCTCGGCAAAGGCCGGAGCGGCATAGCCGAGGCCGAGCGCGCCGGCAACGGCCAGCGCCGCCAGAGTCTGCAGCCTGAAAATCCTGCGCACCATGTTCGATCTCCTACCCGACGCGCATGCGTCGCATGACAATGCGCCTACTCTGCGCCGTCGTGCAGGCCCGTCAGTAGCGAATAATGCACGCCCGTCCCGCGATCGATCGGGGCCGGAGGGACAAATTTCACGTCGGCAGGTCGGCCGCAGTCACTTCCGCACGCCGTCCGGCGGCTTCCGCCGCGGCGAAGTTCAGCTCGACCTTGACGCCGTTCGGATCGAACAGGAAGAGCTGGTAGAGCGCCTCGTTGTCGACCTGGCGCTCGTTGAACTCGACCCCCGCCGCCTTCAGGCGCGCGAGCATCTCGTCCAGGCCGCTGCAGCGGAAGGCGACGTGGTCGATCACGCCGCTGCCGCGCAGGTCCTTCGACTGCTGTCCGAGATAGCGCTTGCGCGCCTCGGACACCCCCGCGCCGCCCTCGCAGACGTGGATCACATCCTGCTGGCCGAGGTAGAGCCACTTCACCGGAAAGCGGAACTCGGGCGACGGGCCGATGCGAAAGCCGAGCACGCGCACGTACCAGTCGCAGGTGCGCTCGATGTCGTCGGTCTGGATCAGGAAGTGCTCGAGATGGCTGATCGGCATGACGGATCTCCCCGCCCGGCTGCGTCACTGCGGCGATGATAACCGAGGCGCCTGCGCTGCGAGCGGCGCGCGCTGTCGGCGCTGCGCACGCCAGTCCCAGGGCGCCACCGGCTCAGCCTCGGCCCACAGCCCGCGCCGACCGGAGCGCGCGCTGCGCTCGGCCTGCGCGTAGGCTGTGCGCTCCCCGGACGCCTGCTCGGGCGCGTAGCGCAGGTAATGCCAGGCGAGCCCTGCCTCGATCTGCGCGAGACCCGCGTCGCGTCCGTCGCGCAGCACGCGCCCCACGATGCGTCCGTAGCGGTCGCGCTTCGTGTACTCGACGAGCACCTCCGCGCCGAACACCAGCGCCGAGAGGCTGCGCTTGGCCACCGCGCCGAATGCCTGCTTCGATTCCGGCGCGTCGATTCCGGCGAGGCGGATGCGCTCGCTTTTGCGCGCGGCGGTCAACACGGTGATGGTGTCGCCGTCAGCGACCGAGACCACGCGGCCGCGCAGCGTCTCCGCCTGCGCGGGCGCTGCGAGCAGCGCGCCGAGCGCCACGCATGCGGCAAGCAGGACGACAAAGTGCGGGAACGGCCCGCGCCGGGCGACTTTATTGATCTTGTTCTCGCGACCCGGGCGGAACCCGGCGATGCTGCGTGCATCTTACACCGCGGGCCGCGCGCTCGGTGCTCGGGTATGCTCGCGCCTTCGCCTGCCGCGGGCACCGTCATCGGGGAGAATTGCATGAGCGTCGTCGTCAACCACGCCAAGCGTCAACTGCGCGCGGGCAAGATCGCCGTAGGCCTCGGGCTGCGCCAGGCGCGCACCGTGGACACCGCGCAGATCCTGAAGACCGCCGGCTTCGACTGGATGTTCATCGACTGCGAGCACAGCTCGATGGAGCTCGACACCGCGGCGCAGATTGCGGCTGCGTCGCTCGCCGTGGGGATCACGCCGATCGTGCGCGTGCCCGGCACCGAGCATCATCACGCCACGCGCATGCTCGACAACGGCGCGCAGGGGGTCGTGGTGCCGCACGTGGACAGCGCCGAGATGGCGAAGCGGGTTGCCGACTACTGCCGTTTCCCGCCGCTCGGCCACCGCTCGATGGGCGGCGGGCTGCAGCAGCTCGGCTTCGCGCCGATGCCGGTCGGCGATGCGGCGCGCATCGTGAACGAGGAGACGCTCGTGGTGGTGATGATCGAATCGCCGCAGGGCGTCGCGAACGCCGAGGCGATCGCGGCCACGCCGGGCATCGACGCGCTGCTGATCGGCACCAACGACCTGTGCATGGAGCTGGGCATCCCCGGAAAATTCGACGACCCGAAGGTAAGCGATGCCTACGCCAAGGTCATTGCCGCCTGCAAGAAGCACGGCAAGTACGCCGGCATGGGCGGGCTCTACAGCGCCGAGTACTTCGAGCGGTTCATCGGCATGGGCGTACAGCTCGTGCTCTCCGGCTCGGATTTCTCGATGCTGATGAAAGCCGCTTCGGCCCAGGCGAGCCTGGTGCGCAAGTTCGAGACAAAAAGCTAGAAAAGATAAAAACGGGGTCAGACCCCTGTGGATAAGTCGGCAAATCTGGGGTC
>Ga0210102_1000200_pt1 | contig 17257 bp, 17 predicted proteins | sample RushOxbow_ThreeS_4_FD_185563 | JGI IMG/M metagenome (GOLD analysis project Ga0210102, IMG submission 185563) | Wetland microbial communities from San Francisco Bay, California, USA, that impact long-term carbon sequestration -... | ecosystem: Environmental > Aquatic > Marine > Wetlands ...
GGGATTTGCCCGCTCACGCCGCTGGAGCAGGCGCTCCGGAGCCGGGCCGGCCAGGCGGGCTATCGCGGGGGCTTCGTCGAGCACTACCTGCTGCCGATACTCTATCCGGCGGGGCTCAGCCGCGACGTGCAGCTGGTGCTGGGTGGCCTCGTGATCGTGGTCAACCTCACGGTGTATGCCCTCGCGCTCCGGCGCCGGCGTTCCAGTCCTCCTCGAAGCGCTCCAACAGCCGCATCGCGCCGAGCCGGGTGAACCCGGCGAACGCCTCCACCCGCCGGACCTCCGCCCGGTCCGCGTCGCCCAGGACCCGCCATGCCTGCGCCGCGATCGCGGCGCACTCCGCCTGGAGCAGTGCCGCGCCAAGCTCCTGGGCCGTCCCCCGCGCGGTTTCCGCCTCCTCCGCGGCCAGGCGGTATCGTCCCTGCCGCAGCGCGGCGAGCGCGCGAACTCGCCGCACCTCGGCCACCCCGATGACGTCCCCACCCCGCTCCGCCAGCGCGGCCGCACGGTCGAGCTCGGGGTAGGCCAGCGACGCGTCCCCCTGCTCGATCCGGAGCTCCGCCCTCCCGGTGGCGGTGAGCGCCATCAGGGCCGGCTCCGCCACGAATTCGGCGTGCCGCACGGCCTGCTGCGCCGCCTTCTCGGCCTCGTGGAGCTGGGCCATCTGGCGGTAGGTGAGCCCGAGGTTGTGATAGGTCTCCGCCGTCCCCCGGCGGTCGCCCAGCCGTTGGTAGCTGAGCAGCGCGCCGCGGTAGAGCCCGACCGCCTCGTCGGGGCGCCCGCGGAGGTGGAGCACCGACGCCAGGTTGTTGCAGGCGCGGGCCGAGACCAGGCTGTCCTCCAGGTGGCTGGCCAGGCGCAGCGCCTCCGCGAGGTACTCTTCGGCGTCGGCCAGGTCGCCGCGTTCGAAGGCGAGGACGCCGAGCAGATTCAGCGCCCGCATCTTCCCGTCGAGATCGCCCCGGACCCCGAATCGACCGAGCGCCTGCTCCGCCAGCTCGACGCCGTCGCCGAACGCCCCCAGCCGGGTCGCCGCGGTGGCGGCCAGCAGCCGCGCGTCCGCGGGCGGCTCCACCGGACCGCCCATCTCCCGGCGGTACCAGTCGAGGGCCTCGCGGAAGCGACCGCTCCGCACCAGCTCCCGGAGCTGGTGGGTCGTGTCGTCGGCGAAGGGGAGGGCGGCCATGGGCGGTTGCCTCAGTACGCCAGGGCGTAGCGGCTGAAGCCCAGGAGGTCGGCCTCGGCCTCCTCCAGGTCCTTCACCACGGCGGTGCCCACCCGGACGAAGGGATCGCCGGGCGACTCCTGCCGCCAGATCGCCATGGTGTTCTCGATCGTATCGTCCTCTCCGTCGACCGCACCGTCGTCGTTGAGGTCGCCGCCGGCCTGGTCGTAATGGATCTTGAGCTCGGCCGGATCGGCCGGGTCGAAGGTTAGTCCGGTGGGCTCCATCTCGAAGAGCATCTGGGCCGGGTCAACCACCAGCACGGTGATCAGGATCGAGTCGCCCTCGGCGAACGGAGTGCCGTCCGGACGGGCCCGGAGCGACGGCGCGTCCACCCGGAGGCGCAGGTATTCCTCGCCTGCGCCGCCCTCCGCGTCCTGGAAGAAGATCCGGGTCTCCCGGTCCTCTCCCCGGACCGCGTAGAAGCTCGCCTCCGGGTTGAAGAGGGGCGGGCTCTCGGACGAGAGCCGCACGATGGTCAGCTCGGCCGGGGGCCTGGAGTCGTTCGGCCCGCTCGAGTCGGAGCACCCCGGGAGAGCGGCGAGCAGCGTGGCGACCAGCAGGGTCCGGGTATGCATGGCGTTCTTTCCTGTCAGGGCCCGGGAACGGGCGTCAGTCCAACCGTCCATCGAGGAGCCGCTGAAGCCTCGGCCGTGAAATGCCCAGCCGCCGCGCCGCCTCGCTCTTGTTGCCGCCGGTGTATTCCAGCATCGCGCGGGCCGCGGCCCGCACGACCTCCTGCAAGGGTGCCGGGAACGGGAGCACGGAGCCGGAATCCACCTGGGGGCGGGCCGGCTCGAGCGGCTCGATGCGGAGCGTGCCCGGCGGCGAGAGGACGACCGCGCGCTCGACCACGTTGCGCAGCTCCCGCACGTTCCCCGGCCAGCGGTACGCGCGAAGCCCCGCCCGCACCTCCGGCTCCAGCCCCGGCACCGGCAGGTCGTATCCTCGCGCAATCCGCTCCACGAACACCCCCGCCAGCAGCTCGACGTCGCCCTCCCGCTCCCGGAGAGGCGGGAGCACCAGGACCACCACGTTGAGCCGATAGTAGAGGTCCTCCCGGAACTCGCCCTGCCGGACCGCCTCGCCCAGGTCCACGTGGGTGGCGGCCAGGACCCGCACGTCCACGGTCCGGGTCTGCTGTCCCCCCACCCGGCGGATGGTGCGCGACTCCAGCGCCCGGAGGAGCTTGGGCTGGAGCTCGAGCGGCAGGGTGGCCACCTCGTCGAGGAACAAGGTGCCGCCGTGCGCCATTTCGAAGAGCCCCGGCTTGGCCGCGACTGCGCCGGTGAAGGCCCCGCGCTCGTGGCCGAACAGCTCGCTCTCCAGCAGGTTGGCCGGGATCGCGGCGCAGTTGACCTCGACGAAGGGCTGGTCGGCGCGCGGACTCGAGTAGTGGAGCGCCCGCGCAAGCAGCTCCTTGCCGGTCCCCGTCTCGCCGCCGATCAGCACGGTGAGATCGCGGTGGGCCGCGACCCTGGCCGCCTGCTCCAGGGTCCGCTGCAGCGCCGGACTGCCGCCGAGGATCGCCTGGAACCCGCTTGACTGCCGCTCGCCTTCGGCGAACCGGCCCGCTTCCACCCGGCCTTCCGTCCGGCGTGCCTCCCGCTCCAACCGGCGGCGGAGCAGGTCGAGGTCGGACGGCAGAGCGAAGTAGTCCGCGGCACCGTTCTGGAGTGCCGCGGCGGCGATGCGATGATCGCCGGCCGCGCCCACGAGAAAGCGGGGCTCCGCCGAACGGCTGTCTACCAGGAGATCGACCCCGGCGCTCTCCTCACCCCCGGCGAGAATCAGGGTCGTGTCGGCCTGAGGCCACGGCTCCCCCGGACCGGGACGGCCCTCGACGGCGGTTCCACCCAGCTCTGCTACCAGCTGGCGGACGGTCGCCTGAAAACTGTCCGACAGCACCACGAAGCCCACCCGCCACTCGGCCTTGGCCATCACGATTCCCGGACGTGCGCCGAAGACACCGAGACCTCCCCGGCCCGCACGGGCGAGCCGGGAAGGCAACGGGTTCGGCGCTGCTCAGAGCGTGGCGACCGCACCGTCCAGGCCGCCGTGATCGTCGGACCCGTCATGATCCTCGTCCTCGAAGGTCTCCAGCGAGCGCTTCACGTTCTCGTTGACCAGGCCCTCGTTCGGGCCGCCCTTGTTGGCCGACTGCGGATCCACCAGGGCCCCGTCGAGCGCCCGGAACCAGGTGCCGAGGTCCACCAGGATCGTCAGGTCGGCCGCGCCGTTCGCACCCACGACCAGCGGCGGATTGAGCGCGAACTCCATCTCGACGTCGAGAGCGCTGGTGTACCCGAAGGGAGTGCCGTTATACGTCCCTTCGGCGCGGATGCTCACCCCGTCGAAGGCCGGGTTGGCCGCGATGAACGCCGCGTCGTCGGAGCTCTCCGGCTTGTGAATCTCGAACTGCACCTTGTCGTAGGTCCCGGCGGGAACTACGGTGCTCAGGGTGCGCGAGGCACCGGCCAAGCCGAGCGGCAGATCGGCCAGCATGGGTCCGACTTCGATCTCGGCGCAGTCGTCGTCGCCCGAGGTCGGAAGATCGCAGGCGTTTTCCGCCGCCTCGTTCTCCATCTCGATCTCGCGGATCACCAGCTGGACCCGGGTCAGCACCAGGGTGTTCCCGGCCCCGTCGGTGTACGTCTCGGGCGCGGTGGCCGCCGACAAGGAAACCCCTTTCGCCGCGAGCGCGGCGACGGGATGGGTGGCCAGGCTCAGGGTCACCTGGGGATCGCTGGTCGGGCCGCTGCCGGAGTCGCTGCACGCGGCGACCGCCACGAGGCCGGCGGCGCAAAGAGCGTGGCGGTACGTCATGGGGCGCATCGGGGTCTCCTTGTAGGTGGTCCGAGATTCGAACTCGCCGGGGAGAAGGGCAACCGATGTGCCGCTCGCCGTTGCAGCTTTAACCTAATTGCGCGCTTGACCTTATGGATTTCTTCAGGGTTTGGGACGCGTCCGGCCTGGAACGTTTCATTATAGCCTGTCACGCCCTGTTGCACCGCCGGGAGCCGGTGGGGAGACCGCGGGGCGTCTACATTATCTATCTCCAGCACACCGAAATCGTCGTCTTCCCCTGGCTCCGACACCGACAGCACTGCGCCGAGGTTCGAGTGCGAGCGTTGCGACGCGGATTGACCCTGACTCTGTCTGGGGGCCTCCTGGCATGCGGCGGAGAGACTGCGTCCTGCCCCCGCTGCGACACCATCGTCATCGCGGCGGTGAGCGAGCCTCCGACCCTCTTGCCGCCGCTGGTGACGGAGACCGTCGGGCGGGACATCGGCGATCAGGTCTTCGAGCGGCTGGCCGACCTGCGCGCGGGCGGCGCCTCGATCGATTCGGCGGCCTACCGGCCGGCCCTGGCGGAGAGCTGGGTTCGGGTGGACTCGGTGACTTGGCGATTCCGGCTCCGGCCCGGCGCGCGGTGGCAGGACGGCCGGGCGGTCACCTCGGAAGACGTGCGCTTCTCGTTCGAAGCGTTCAGCGACAGCACGATCGGATCGGCGGCCGAGTCGTACCTCGCCGGACGGGTGAGCGTGGTGCCGCAGGACTCGGCGACGTTCCTCGTCCGGTTCACCCAGCCGTCGCCGGAGCAGCTCTACGACGCCACCTACCACGTCCGCATCATCCCGGCGCACATCTGGTCGGCAGCTCCCAAGGACTCCTGGGGGATGGACACGACGCTGGGCCACCTGGTGGGGAGCGGTCCCTACCGGGTGGAGCAGTGGCGCCGGGGCGAGTTCCTGATCCTGGCCGCCGGCAGCTCAGCCCGCCCGTCCCCCGGCATCCGGCGGGTGATCTGGCGCTTCACCACGGATCCCGATGCCGCGCTCAACCTGGCGTTGAGCCACGAGGCTGACCTGCTGGAGACCGCCGGCGGCCCCGATCGCGCCCGCCGGGCCGGTGCCGACACCGCGCTCCGGATCGTTCCCTATCCTTCGGCCGCCTACGGCTTCCTGGGATTCAACCAGGCCGCCGCCGGGGGCCGCGGCTCGCACCCCATCCTCAGCGACCGGGCGACCCGCCGCGCTCTTGCCCAGGCAATCGATCGCGCGACGCTGGCGCGTTCGGTATTCGGCCCCGAGACGAAGGCGCCTCCGGGGCCGATGTCCCAGCTGCTCTGGATCTGGAATGACAGCATCGCGACACTGTCGTACGATCCAGGGACGGCTCGGGGGTCCCTCGAACGGCTGGGATGGAAGGTAGGTGCGGATGGCGTACGTCGGCGCGGCGGCCAGCGACTCGCTTTCGACATTCTGGTGCCGAGCACGAGTCCGGCGCGGCGACAGCTCGCGGTCGGGATCCAGGAGATGTGGCGCGTCGCGGGGGCGGGGGTAACGGTCACGGGCGTGGACTTCCCGGTGTTTCAGGAGCGACTGGCCCGGGGGCGGTTCGACGCCTACATCGGGGCGTGGCTGGACGAGCCCAGCCCGCGAGGGCTCGCCGACCAGTGGACCCGGCAGGGGTGGGAGGCGATAAACTATGGGCACTACGCCAACCCCCGGTTCGATTCGCTGTTCACCCTGGCGAGTCGGGAGGATGACGTGGCCCGGGCGGCGGCGCTTTATCGCCAGGCCATCGAGGTGCTCAATGCGGACGCGCCGGCCCTGTTCCTCTACGCGCCGGCCAACGTGGCGGTGGTGTCTCGGCGGGTGCGGGGACTCGAGATCAATCCCTACGGCTGGCTGAGCGGGCTTCGGGGGTGGCGGGTAGCGGAGTGAAGCGTCGGATCGCGACTCAGGCGGACCGGCGCTTCGGTCTGGCGCCACGCTTGGGCCGCTGCTCCAGCAGGGCCGGCTGGAAGAGGTACTCCGGGTCGGTCGCTCCGGCGGCCACGCCGGCCTCGTCCCGCGGCTGGCGGTACACATACTGCTGACCCCGGAAGTTCCGCAACACCACCTCGTCGTCGGTCATGCTGATGACGTATTCCGGCAGGAGCGGGATCTTGCCCCCGCCACCCGGAGCGTCGATCACGAAGTGCGGGTTCGCCAGGCCGCTGGTCCAGCCGCGCAGCGCCTCCATGATCCGGATCCCGGTCTGCACGCTGGTCCGGAAGTGCTCCGCCCCCGCCACCTGGTCGGCCATGTAGATGTAATAGGGCCGCACCCGGGCCATGAGCAGCCGCTGCATCAGCTCCTTCATCACCTCGGGGTCGTCGTTCACTCCCTTGAGCAGCACCGTCTGGCAGCCGAGCGGGATGCCGGCATCGGCCAGCATGCCGAGCGCATTCACCGCGGCGGGCGTGAGCTCGTCGGGGTGATTGAAATGGGTGTTGATGAAGAGCGGGTGGAACCGCTTGAGCGTGGCACACAGCTCGGGCGTGATCCGCTCCGGCAGGTGGCAGGGGATGCGGCTCCCGATCCGGATGATCTGGAGGTGCGGGATGGCCCGGAGCCGGGTGAGGATCGCCTCCAGCCGCCGGTCGTTGAGCAGCAGCGGGTCGCCGCCCGACATGATCACGTCGCGGATCTCGGTGTGCTGCTCGAGGTACTGGAAGGCGCTCTCGAACTGCGACATCGGGATCTTCTCCGGGTCGCCCACCTTGCGCCGGCGGGTGCAGAACCGGCAATAGGTGGCGCAGACCGGGGAGACCAGGAAGAGCGCCCGGTCGGGGTAGCGGTGGGTGATATTGGGGACCGGGCTGTCGCCGTCCTCGTTGAGCGAGTCCACGATCCCGTCCACCACCTCCAGCTCCTCGACGCTGGGAACGTACTGGCGCCAGATCGGGTCGTCGGGTGACTTGATCAGGTCTACCATGGCCGGGCTGATGCGGAACTCGAAGTTCTCCGCCGCCTGGCGCAGACGGTCCAGGTCGGGGAAATGCTCGGGGCCGAACTTGGCCGCGAGCGCCTCGAGCGAGGAGATCGAGTTCTTCCTGAGAACTTCCTGCCAGGTCTCCATGCGCCGCTACCCGGTAATGAGGGATTTCACGTAGACGACCTGATCATCGCCCGGAGCATAGAATTCCGGGATGACCGCGGCGACACGGTAGCCGCGGGCCTCGTAAAACGCGCGGGTGGGCCGGTAGTCGGGGCGTCCGGCGGTCTCCACGACGACCAACCGGGCCACCCCTGATAGCCGCCGCTCCATCTCGTCGATCAGCGCGGTGCCGATGCCGGCGCCGTGGAGCGCCGGATCGACCGCCATCCAGTAGAGATCGAAGGTGCCGAGGGTACAGGGCGTTGGGCCCCAGCAGATCCAGCCGGCCAGGGCGCCCTCGATCTCGGCGCCGAGGGCCAGGTAGTCGGGGGAGCCGGTGACCGCGCCGTCGAAGACCTCGAGGGCCACGGGCACCTCGTCGGCGCGGAAGACCCCGACCGCACGGGTGATTTCCTCGATGCGGCCGCGGTCGGCCGGGGAGAGGTGTCGAAGGACCGGCGCGGTGAGGGTGCCGCTCACGCGGCAGACACCCCGCTCACGAGGGCGGCCGCGGCGCTGCTGCTCTGGGAGCGCATCAGGGCCTCGTCCACGACCTGCATGACGAGGTCGTCGTAGCTCCAGCCGAACGCCCGGCCCATGCGGGCGAGCCCGGCATTGCTGGAGAGGTCGGGACAGGGGTTCACCTCGAGCACGTAGGGCTGGCCCTCTTCGTTGAGCCGGAGGTCCACCCGCCCGTAACCCTCCCCGCCCGAGACGTACTGCCAGGCGGCGCGCGCCACCTCGCCGATCCGCTTGGCCAGCTCGGCCTCGATCTCGGCCGGGCAGACCGGGACGGTGCCCTCGTCCTCCGGGCTCCCCGGGATCCACTTGGCCGCGTAGCCCACGATGGGCCAGGTACCCTCGGGCATGCCGTCGAACCGGATCTCGGCCATCGGCAGCATCCGCTTGCCCACGAACCCGACGTTGAACTCCCGCCCGGCGACGTACTCCTGGACCAGCACCTCCTCGAACTGCTCCAGCATGAGGGCGACCCGCTTCTTGAGCGCCCGCTTGGAGGTGCAGACGGCCCCGTTATCGATCCCGACGCTGGCGTCCTCGGCCGACGGCTTGACGATGGCCGGCAGGGGAAACTCGGGCGGCACCTTGTTGGCCTGGGCCAGGGCGAAGGCCGGCACCGGCAGCCCGGCGGCCGCCAGCAGCGTGTTGGCCACGTGCTTCCGGTGGGCCAGGGTGACGGGCCAGTGGCGGCAGCCGGTGAAGGGCACGCCGATGAGCTCGAGGGTTCCCACGACGTAGTCCTCGAACCGGGCGTGCCCGTTGATCCCCTCGCAGAGGTTGAAGACCAGCTCGGCCCGGCGAACCCGGGAGATCCAGCGGAAGTCGCCCAGGCGAACCGGCAGGAGCTCGACCTCGTGGCCCCGGCGGCGGAGGACGTCCCGGATCTCGTGGACGTTCCCCACCACCGCGGCGACGTCCTGCGGGCTCCATTCGTCGCTGCCGGCGTCGTAGAGAATCGCGACTCGCATCAGGCCACCTCCGCCAGGAGTGAACGGCCGCTGATCCGGCGCCACGCGATGTCGGCGACGGTGCGGATGAGGTCGTCGTAGCTCATCCCGGCCGCTCGGGCGGCCTTGGGGAAGCAGGAGTTGTCGCGCGGGTCGGGCAGAATACCCGGCAGCGGGTTCAACTCGACGACCATCGGGCGACCGGCGGCATCACACCGGATGTCGATGCGGCACCAGTCGCGGCATTCCAGGGCGTGGTAGGCACCCAGTGCGGCGGTGCGAACCCGCCGGGCCAGCTCCTCGGGGATGCGGGCCGGACAATCGAAGATATGCAGGGGGTGGCTCGGCGAGTCCCACAGCCACTTGGCCTCGTACCCGTAAATCGGCGGCGCGCCCTTGGGCAGCGTATCAAAGTCCATGCCGACGATCGGCAGGCAGCGCGCCTCCGCGCCGTTGCCCAGCACCGCCACCGTGAACTCCGGCCCGGGGAGATAGGTCTCGATCAGCACCGGCTCGGCGTAGGTGGCCAGCAGCCTGGAGACCTGGCGGACCAGCTGGCTGCGGTGCTTGCAGACGCTCCGGGTAGTCACGCCTTTGCCCGAGCCCTCGAACGCCGGCTTGACGAACAGCGGGAAGGGGAGATCCACCGCCCGGGCGTCGGCCGGACCGCGGGCCAGGGCGAACGGGGCCGTGGGCACGCCGTGATAGCTGAGGATCTCCTTGGCCCGGCGCTTGTCGAGCGCCAGCCCGAGGGTGAGCGGGTCGGACGCGTGATAGGGGACCCCGAGGAACTCGCAGACGGCCGGGACGTGCCCCTCGCGATTGGGGCCGTAGAGCCCCTCGGCGATGTTGAAGACGAAGTCGGGCCGGATGAGCGCGAGCCGGGCGGGGAAGCTCTCGTCGGCCTCGAGCCGGTAGACCTGGCCGACGGTGGAGAGCGCGGCCTCCACCGCGTCGATGGTGGCGGGCTCATCCCACTCGGCGTAGAGGTCGGGCTGAGGGAGATCATCCCGCAGCGCCCGCAAGCTGGATTCGTCGGAGGGAGAGGGGGAGGAGGGATCCGCCCCGGCTGGGTTAGCCGGCGCCTCGGGTTTGAGATTAAAGGCGAGTCCGATCCGAACTGCCAAAGGCGCCCTCTACAAAAAAGGCCGTCCGCGAGAGACGAGCCAGGACGAGTTGGGTACTTCGACGAACCCAAAGTAAGAAAAAATCTTCGGGGGCACAATAGGAAAAGCGGTGAAAGGTGAAAGGTGAAAGGTGAAGCGGGGCTCGTCTCGGGCTCCGCGGGTCGGCGCTGCCTCCCCTTTCACCTTTCACCTTTCACTCTTCACCGCCTCTCATACCTTGTGGAACCCGACTCTCCCCGCCTCGGTCCCGTCCTCCGCCCGAAAGATCTCGAAGTCCGCGAAGAGCGCCGGCGCCTCCCGCTGGAGCACGCGCAGGCAGGCGACGGCCATCCGGCGGATCTCCAGCTCGGCCCCCTCGCCCAGCCGGAGCTCCAGCATCGTCCGCCAGGCGCGGACGTTCGCGCTGGCGACGATCTTCACCTCGGTCGCGTTGGGTAGCACGCTCCGTGCCGCCTCGCGGGCCATCTTGCGCCGATGGACCTTGTCCCCCACCGAGGCGAACCGCGCCATCAGCCGCTCCACCGCGGCCACGTACGCCGCCTGGGCCGCCTCGACCTGGTGGGTCCACTCCGCCTCGAGGGCCGGATCGCCCTGGATGGCGGGCGGCATCACGAACGCCGCGTGAGACTCGTCCACGTAGCGCTGGGAGAGTTGGGAGTAGCCCCAGCCCGCCCGGTGCCGCACCAGCTCGTGGCTACAGGAGCGGGAGATTCCCTCGATCAGGACCACGTAGGTGCTGTGCTCGAAAACCGAGCCGTGCCCCTGCTTGAGGATGTTGCCGAGGTAGTCTGCCGTGGTCCGACCCGCCGGATTGTGCTGGCTCATGTAGCACAGCCGGCCGGCGAACTCGGCCAGCCGCTCCCCGTCGGTGGAGTCTCCCTGCCACTGCACCGGGAGATGGGCCGGCTCCAGGAACTGGGGCCGGGCGATGAGGGTGACGCGGGGCTGGCGGAGAATGTCCATAAGGTCTCGGGGAGTCGGTGGGTCTGGGTTGTCGCTATCCGCTTTCCGCTATCCGTCGTCGGATAGCGGATAGCGGATGGCGGATAGCGGATAGCCGATAGCCCTTCACCCCGCCAATTCCAGCCGGCATCTGGCATACCCGCCGGTCCGCTCGATCTCGCGGAGCGCCCGGGCGATGTCGTCGGGGAGCGGCGCGGCCCCGGCGCCGGCCTTGAGTCGGCTGATGGCCGGCTCGCCGGACGGAAGGATAACGCCCGGAGCCAGGATCCCGAGTGGGTCGAACAGATCCTTGAGCCGGCGGAAGAGCGCCACGATCTCTTCTCCGTAGATCCGGCCGAGCAGGCCGGCACGGAGCCGGCCGTCCCCGTGCTCGCCGGCGGGAGTCCCGCCCAGCCGCGCCAGGGCGGTGGTGACCTCGTCCAGCACCTGCGCGACCGCCTCCTCCCATCCCAGCCGCCCTACCTCGGGAAGGAGGTTCACGTGGACGTGGCCGTCACCGGCGTGGCCGAAGATCACCGCCGGGATGCCGCGAGATGCAGCAGCATGCCGCACTGCGCGAATGTAGTCCCCCATCCGGGCCACCGGGACGCAGCCGTCCTCCACCACCTGGAGCGACCGCCGCTGCTCCGGCAACCCGGCGAGGATCGGGCTCGCGGCATGGCGGAGCGCCCAGAGACGAGCCGCCGCGGAGGCCGACCGCGCCACCTCGACCCCGGCGGCCACCGGGCGAACCGCCTCGGCCGCGGCCTGCACGGCCGCATGGAGCGGCGCCGGGTCGTTTCGCTCCAGCTCCACCAGGAGGATCGCCTCCGCCCGTCCGAGTCCCTCGCCGGCCTCGGTGTGAGCCACCAGCTCGAGAAAGGTGCGGTCGAGCAGCTCGATCGCAGACGGCTCCGACCCGTGCAGGGCCGCGACCACCTTCACCAGGTCGTCGAGCGAGCGCAGCTCGATCCGGAGACCGGCGCGGTGGGCGGGCGTCGGGTCCAGCGCCCAGTCCACCCGGGTCACCAGTCCCAGCGTCCCCTCCGCGCCGACCACGAGGTCGAGGAGATCGCCCGAGACGAGCCAGGCATCGAGGGCGTAGCCCGACGAGTTCTTCCTGGTGCGGGGAAATCGCGCGCCGACGAGCGGGGCCGCGGCCCGGATCGCCGGGGCCAGCTCCCGCTCGAATCGACGCACCGTCTCGGCTCCGGGGTCGCCGCTGCCGCCGCCGCGCCGCAGCTCCAGCGTCTCGCCCGCCGCGGTGACCAGCTCCACCCCGCGCACCCACTGGCGGACGCTGCCGTAGCGGACCGAGCGGGCGCCGGCCGCGTTGGTGGAGACCATCCCGCCAACGGTGGCCCAGCGGCCGCTGGAGGGATCCGGAGGCAGCCGCAGATCGTAGGGATCGGCGGCGGCGTTGAGCTCGGCGAGCGTGACGTCGGCACTGGTGACGGCTAGGCGCTCGTCGGGCCGGACCTCCAGCCTCCGCTCCAGCCGGGTCAGGTCCACCACCACCCCGTCGCCCACGTTGCCGCCGCCCATCGCGCTCCCGGCGCCGCGCGGCACCAGGGGCGTCCGGTGCGCGGCGGCCCAGTGGAGGAGCGAGACGACGTCCTGGCGGTCCAGGGGAAGGCAGACGGCGGCGGGGACGATCCGGTAGATCCCGGCCGCTTCGCTGTACGCGGCGCGGGCCCTGATGTCGGTGCGATAGACGCCCCGGATCGGTGGGGGAGGCAGCATCGGGGGAAGCTTAGTATTTTGCGGCCATGTCGGACACCCCACGCGCCCAGCTCATCCACATCGACGTGGATCGGCGGCTGGGGCACGAGTGGGACGAGTGGGACGGCCGCCCCCTCCCCAACCGCGGCGACTACGACTCGGCGCCGGGGCTCTTCTTCTTGTGGTCGGCCGTGGCCCTGCTGCTGGCGGGCGCGCTCGTGGGGCTCGCGCTCTTTCTGCTCGGTCCCCGCCTTGGCGCGCTGCACCATGCGCTGCCCCGGATCCTCTGGGTGACGCTCGCAGCGGCCGGCGCCGTCCTGGCGCTGTGGTGGGCCCTCCTCTTCATCTCCTATGGCACCGGCCGGGTCCTGCTCCCCGAGCGGCTGGCCGAGCGCGGGCCCTTCCTCCGGCTCATGCGACTGACTTCGCAGATGGCCCAGCGGTTCGGGCGGCGCGACTGGGTGGAAAACGCCGCAGTGAAGGTCTACAACGGGCTGGCGCTGCTGCGGGGCCGGAAGGTGGGAACCGGAGAGCTGCTCCTGCTCATCCCCCGCTGTCTCTCCCGGGAGACGCTGGACGGCGTGCTGGGAATCGCCGGCAAGTACGGCGTGCCGGTCTTCGTCGCGACCCGGGGCCAGCTGGCGCGGCGGGTCATCCGCGAGCGCCGTCCGCGCGCGGTGGTGGCGGTGGCCTGCGAGCGCGATATGGTCAGCGGGCTGCATGACGTGGCGGGAAAGGTGCCGGTGCTGGGGCTCACCATGACCCTGCCCGCGGGCCCCTGCAAGGACGCCGGTCTCGACCTGGGCCGGCTGGAGGAGTGGGTGAGGGCGTACGTGGTCTGAGGGGACAGCGCAAAAGGTGAAAAGTGAAAGGTGAAGGGTGAAAGGTGAAAGGGATGCCGGCCCGGCACCCCCTTTCACCTTTCACCTTTCGCTCTTTACGCTCTTCACTCTTCACGCTCTTCCGGCTCCGCCTCCTCCGGCGGCGGCGGGCCGCCCCAGCGCTTGAGCAGTGCCGCCAGCTCGGCCTCCATTTTCACCGCCGTGGGATGGGTCCGGGGCACCTGCCGCTCCAGCTCCCGCTCCGGAAGCGAGGGATCGGCGAGCGGCCGGTAGAGCGTCTCTACCGTGAGCAGCGAGTTGCCGGGGCGGGCGGGATCGGCCCAGGCCCTGATCCGGACCACGCCGGTCCCCAGCGGGCGCCGCTGGGTAGGACGCCCCGTGGCGGTGTCGAACCAGCGACTCTCGATGTAGCCGTCGCGCAGACGCACCTGCGCCAGCGGGATCGAATCGGCGGTCATCGCCTCGGCCAGCCGCCGAACGGCCTCCTGCGGCACCAGCCGGATCTCGGTGGTGGCCGCCTCAGGATAGGGCTGGATCCCGGGCCGGGTGGTATCGGGGCGGCAGCCGGCGGCGAGGAGGGCCAGGGCGAGCGGGCGCAGGCGCACCGTCTAGTGCTCGTGCGCCGGGATGTCGGGCGGGTGGGTGTGCGGAGCCGCGCCGGGCGGATCCACGTGCCCACCCGGAGCACGCGCCACGGTCGAATCCCCCGCACTCACGGCAGCATCGTGCTCGTGCGGCTCGTCCGCGTCGTCGTGGTCGGCGTCCCCCTGCTCCTCCCCCGCCTCGTGGTGATGGCCGGCCGCGCGCTGCCCGATCTCGTCCTGGAGGACCTCGGTCGGGATCCCGGCGGCATGCTCGAACATCAGCTTGCCGCCGTAGACGCCGGTGGCGGTGACCATGCCCGCGCCGGCGAGCCCCAGCACCACGGCCAGTGTCCGTTCCATCCCGCCCATCCGCCGCTCCCGCACTATCCGCCAGAGGGCCAGAACGGCGAAGATGCCCGCCGTGATCAGCGCCAGCTCCTCGTGGGTCTCCATGATCCGGTGCACCGCGTCGCCGTGGGCGATGTGGTCCTCCGCCTCGAGCCCGGTGAGCACCGCGGCCCCGGCCCCCAGGGTGCCGAGCAGCAGCGTCCAGAACGAGGTGACCCGGAAGGCCTCCCGGCTGGTGGCGGCGGCGAGCAGGTCGAAGAGCACCGCTCCCACCAGGAGGGCGGCCGGCAGATCGTTGAGGGCCGCATGCAGGCGGGGCCAGTCGTAACCGAACATCGAGTCTCCTCAGAGGCCGAGATCGCTGGGGCGGGGCGGATCGAAGCTGTAATCATAAAACCCCCGGCCCGATTTCCGGCCGTGGAGGCCGGCCGTGACCATCCGCTGGAGCATGGGTGGCGGGGCATAGCGGGGCTCGCGATACTCGTCGAACATGATCTCCGCGATCCGGGCGGTGGTATCCAGCCCGACGAAGTCGAGCAGGGTGAACGGGCCCATGGGATGTCCGCATCCGAGCTGCATCCCCCGGTCGATGTCGCCGATGGAGCCGACTCCCCGCTCCAGCGCCCGCACCGCGTCGAGCAGGAAGGGGACCAGGAGGAGATTGACGATGAACCCGGACCGGTCCCGCGAGACGATCGGCTCCTTCCCCATCCGCCGCGCGGCGTCCAGCACGGTCTCGAAGGTGCCGGTGGACGTGGTGATCGCCCGCACCACCTCTACCAGCGGCATGAGTGGCACCGGGTTGAAGAAGTGCATCCCGGCGAAGCGATCCGGCCGCTTGGTGGCGGTCGCCATGCCGGTGATCGTGAGACTGGACGTGTTGGAGGCGAAGATGGTGACGGCAGGGCAGAGCCGGTCCAGTTCGCGCCACAGGCCGAGCTTCAGGTCGAGATCCTCGGTGACCGCCTCGATCACCAGGTCGCAATCCCCCAGCGCGGCAAGGTCGGTGGTGAAGGAAAGGCGGCCCAGGGCCGCCTCCCGGACCGCGGGTTCCAGCTTGTGCTTCTCCACCAGCTTGTCCAGGGACTTCCGGATCCCGGTCCGACCCTTTTCCAGCAGGGGCTCGGCCACGTCGCGCACGATGGTGGAGAACCCCGCCGAGGCCGCCACCTGGGCGATGCCGCTGCCCATGAGACCGCAGCCGAGGACCCCGACTCTGGTGATGGGTGACATGAATCTCCTTTCCGGCGGGGCGACGGGGCAGCGGGGCGGCGGGAAATGCCCGCTGCCTCACTGCCCCGCTGTCCTGCCGCTCCCTAGCGCCTTCCTCAACTCCTCCGCCAGCACTTCCAGCAGCCGGGGCGGGCGGGGCGGCGGCAGCCGGCCGGCCCGCGACGGCGCCTGCTCGAGATGATCGAGCGCCCGCTCGAGACCGAGCCGGATCCGCTCGACCACGGGTCCGTAGCGCCGCAGAGTCAGGTAACCCAGGCCGAGCCCGATGGGCACCGGCAGCAACGCCGGCACCATGAAGGCGCCGAGCGCCACGAGCACGCCGCTCACGGCCGCCCCGGAGCCAGCCAGGGCGGCGCTGCCGGCGACCGACTCCGTGCGGGCCTTGCGCGCGGTGGCCGTGAGCGCCACGTGCATGAACCCCGGCTCGAGATCCAGCACGGTCGCGGCCACGGTCTCCGCCCGGGCGAGCATCATCGGTTGCTTGCTGCCGCCCGCGGCCGCGGTGGCCCGGCGGATCGTGGCCTGAATGCCGCCGATCGGCTCCCAGGTGATCCGCCCCGGCTGCTGTCGCTGCACGCAGAAGAGCTCCCGCTCCTCGAGCCACCCGACCAGCGCATGCTCGATCGCCTCGGCCTCACCGCGCACCACCCGCTGGGCCGCGATCTCACCGGGACCGACGGCACGATCCAGAACGCCGCCGGGAGAAGCGGAGACCAGCCGGGTGCGTTCCTCCAGCAACGCCTGCTGGAGGTAACGCCCGGGAATCCCCACCTCCTTCCCGAGCGCCAGCACCTCGTCGGGTGTCAGGCTCTCGCCGATGTCCCGCTCCGAGGTCTGGAGCTCGGCCGCCCGCTGGATGATCCGCTCCAGCGCGGCCCGATCGATCCGGGCCGGCGTACCGTCAGTCATGCTATTCCTTGGGGGGCGTATGCGCGGCGGCGGCGCTCAGCCGCAGCTGGGACATCAGAGTGGACAGCTCGGCTGCGGGAAGCGCGCGCTGCCCCGCGTCGGCCTCGCCGGCGCTCTCGGGCGTCCGCGGGGAAGTGGCCTGGAGGAAGGGACGGAACAGCTCGATCGGGATGGGAAAGATGGTGGTGGAGTTGTTCTCCGCCGCGATCTCGGTGACCGTCTGGAGGTAGCGCAGCTGGAGGGCGCTGGGCTCGGTGGCGAGGGTCCGGGCCGCCTGGGCCAGGGTCTCGGATGCCTGCAGCTCGCCCTGGGCGGCGATGACCTTGGCCCGCCGCTCCCGCTCCGCCTCCGCCTGGCGCGCCATCGCCCGCTTCATCTGGTCCGGCAGATCCACGTCTTTCACCTCGACGGCGGAGACCTCGATGCCCCAGGGATCGGTGCGCTCGTCGATGATCTTCTTGAGCACGCCGTTGATCTTCTCCCGGTCGGAGAGGAGCTCATCCAGCTCCACCTCGCCCAGGACCGATCGCAGGGTGGTCTGCGCCAGCTGGCTGGTGGCGTAGAGGTAGTCCTCGATCTCGATCACCGCCTTGGCCGGGTCGCTCACCCGCATGTACAGGACGGCGTTGACCTTGACCGAGACGTTGTCGCGGGTGATCACGTCCTGCGGCGTGATGTCGAGCGCGACGATCCGGAGGGAGACGCGCCTCTGTCCGGCGAACAGGGCAGGAAGGAAGATCAGTCCCGGCCCCTTGGTGCCCCAGTAGCGGCCCAGGAAGAAGGTGACCCCGCGCTCGTACTGGCGCAGGACTCGAAGACTCAGGAACGAGTAGACCACGGCGACCGCGAGGGCGCCTACCAGGAGATCCATGGGGTGCCTCCCAAGGGGGGAACGGCGGTAGGGCGGTACGGCGGTACGAGAGTCGGGGGC
>Ga0210102_1000201_pt1 | contig 17194 bp, 17 predicted proteins | sample RushOxbow_ThreeS_4_FD_185563 | JGI IMG/M metagenome (GOLD analysis project Ga0210102, IMG submission 185563) | Wetland microbial communities from San Francisco Bay, California, USA, that impact long-term carbon sequestration -... | ecosystem: Environmental > Aquatic > Marine > Wetlands ...
ATGAAGGCGGCGGCGGCGAAGACCGGGCTTGAAATCGAGTGGCGGGAATTGCCGATCGGCAAGAGAGGGCACGAGCTCCACGGCCACACCATGCCGCAGCCGACGGTCGCGGCGCTCGAGAAGATGGACGGCTTTCTGTGCGGGCCGATCGGTCACGCCGCCTATCCGCGCAACGATCCGACCTGGATCATGCCGCCGCTCAGGAAGCGCCTGGACCTCTACGCAAGCATCAAGCCGGTCAAGTCGTACCCCAATATCCCATCCGTCCACAAGAATGTGGACATCGTATTCCTGCGCGAGGTGACGGAAGGCATGCAATCCTCCGACACGGTCGTCGCGGGCGCCGGAGAATTCCGTCCCAATGACGACATCACCATTGCCTCGCGCGTGATTACCCGCGCGGGCTCGAGACGCGTCGCGCGCGAGGCGTTCGAGATCGCGCGCACGCGCTCCCGGAAGAAGGTTACTTCGGTGCACAAGGAGCCGGTCTACCGGCTCGCCTGCGGCATGTTCGCCGAGGAGTGCCGCAAGCTGGCGAAGGAATATCCCGATGTGAAGCTCGACGAGGTGCTGGTGGACGGATTTGCGATGAAGCTCGTCATGAATCCCCAGCAGTTCGACGTCGTGGTCACCACCAACCAATTCGGCGACATCCTGACCGACGAAGGGGCGGGCGTCGTCGGCGGCCTGGGGCTGGCTCCGGGGCTCTGCGTGGGCGAGCGCCTTGCGATGTCGCAGGCGACGCACGGCTCGGCGCCGGACATCGCCGGCAGGAACATCGCCAATCCCTACGCGCTGATCATGTCGGGAAAGATGCTGCTGGAGTGGCTCGGCAGAAAGCGCAACGAGCCGAAGGCGGCGCAGGCGGCGAAGCTCATCGATGCGGCGATGGACAAGGTCATGGCCGAAGCGACGCACCTCACCGCCGACTTGGGCGGCAAAGCGGCCACTACCGAGATGGGCAGCGCGATCGCTTCCGCTATCTAGCGCGCCGAAGCCGGCGAAGGTCTCCGACCGGGCGGGCGCGTGGCGTCACCACGCGGCAATGAGGTGGGGGCCCGCAATCAAGCCCCATACCACGGCCATCAGCACGAGCGCTACGAACACCGCCGCGCTGCCGATGTCCTTGGCGCGCTTCGAGAGCGAATTGTGCTCGAACGAGATGCGATCGATCGCGGCCTCGACGCTGGTGTTGAGCAGCTCGACGATGATGACGAGCAGCACTGTGGCGATGAGCAGCGCCCTCTCGGCGGCGGTCGCGGGCAGTAAGAGCGCCACCGGCACGAGAATCGCGGCGAGGAGGATTTCCTGGCGGAAGGCGCTTTCGTGCCGCCACGCATCGGAGAGCCCCGCGCACGAAGTGAAGAACGCGTGGACGATCCGGATGATTCCGGTCTTGCCCTTGAACGGGTTCTCCGCCCGCTGCTGCGGTGGATCGTTCGTTCGTGACTTGCCTTCAGGTCGTTCCTGCAAGAGCCGCCTCCCCGCGGCGCGCCGGGACGAGGTTCGAATGGAATTGCCGCGAGCTGTTCTCCCACGAGTATCTTACGGCGTATTGCCGCACCTTGTCGCGGTCGAGCGCCAGCGCGGCCCGCGCCGCGGCCCCGAGGTCATCGTCGAGCACCCCCGCCGCAGGATCCTTCACGACGTCGACGGGACCGCGCACCGGGAAGGCGGCGACCGGGGTGCCGCACGCCATGGCCTCGGCCAGCACGAGCCCGAAGGTACGAGCTTCGTGCCCGGCAGGTCGAGCTCGAGGAACGCGGGCAGGTTCTTTTCGACCGCGATGCGGCCCACGTAGAGGAACAGGGGGCGCCGCAGCCACGCGTAGGTCCATACCAGGTAGAGATCGCGGCTCTCGGTATGGCGCAGGAAGTCGAGCAGCTGCGTCGCCTGGCAGCCGGGTGTGCCGAGGTGCACGTCGGAGATGAATATGGCGCGGAACCGCAGCGTCGGCATTCCTTCGTCGTCGTCGTTGCGGGCCGGGAAGTCTGATTTCTCCGGGAAGTCCGTATTTCGAAGTGAAGTCGCAGCTTTCATGCGCAAGCGATTGTCGCTGCTGAACAAGTCAATGGCGTTGCAGGTTTGTTACGATATTCTGACAATTGGCGAAAGCGGATAATGCGAGTCCAGGTTGCGATCATCGGCGCCGGCCCTGCGGGGCTGCTTCTCGGCCAGCTCCTGCACCGCGCCGGCATCGACGCGGTGATCCTCGAGCAGCGCCCGGCTGAGTACGTGCTGGGGCGCATTCGCGCAGGCGTGCTCGAGGAAGGCACGGTGGAGCTGCTGACGCGGGCCAACGTCGGGGCGCGCCTTCGCGCCGAGGCGCTGGTGCACCCCGGCGTCGGCATCGCCTTCGGCGGCGCGCGCCTCAGCATCGACCTCCACGCGCTGACCGGCAAGAGCATGTACGTCTATGGCCAGACCGAAATCACGCGTGACCTGATGGAAGCGCGCGCCGCGGCGGGCGCGAGGACGATCTACGAGGCCGAGGGCGTGAGCGTTCACGGTTTCGACGGGTCGCGGCCGACGGTGCGCTGGGTGAAGGACGGCAAGCCGCACGAGCTCGAATGCGAGTTCATCGCCGGCTGCGACGGCTATCACGGCGTGTGCCGCGCGAGCGTGCCCGGGGCCGCGATCCGCACCTACGAGCGCGAGTACCCGTTCGGCTGGCTCGGGATCCTCTCGGACACGCCGCCGGTGGATAGGGAGATTTTCTATGCAAGCCACGAGCGCGGCTTCGCGCTGTGCAGCATGCGCAGCACGACGCGGAGCCGCTGCTACGTCCAGGTGCCGCTTACCGACCGGGTGGAGGACTGGCCCGATGAGCGGTTCTGGGGCGAGTTGCGCCGTCGCATCGACCCGGACGCCGCGGCGAGGATCGTGACCGGCCCCTCCATCGAGAAGAGCATCGCGCCGCTCCGGAGCTTCGTTGCGGAGCCGATGCGCTTCGGGCGGCTGTTCCTTGCGGGAGACGCGGCACACATCGTGCCGCCGACGGGCGCCAAGGGCTTGAACCTCGCCGCGAGCGATGTGCATTACCTTTCGGCAGGATTGATCGATTGGTACCGCTCCGGGAGGCAAGACGAGCTCGACGCCTATTCGAGGCGCGCGCTCTCGCGCATCTGGAACGCCGAGCGCTTCTCGTGGTGGATGACGCGGCTGCTGCATCGTTTCCCGGAGGAGGGCGACTTCCTGTGGAAGATGCAGCAGGCCGAGCTCGATCACCTGAGGAGCTCGCACGCGGCGCAGACGGCACTTGCCGAGAACTACGTCGGGCTGCCGTACTAGAATTGCCGGCTCATCGCAACCTTGCCGCGTTCCGTCGATTCGATTACGCTGCGCGGCAAATGAAGTCCCGACCCGTCTCTTCCGCCTCGACGAATTCAGAAGCCCGGGCCGATGCCGTTCCGGGGCGCCCGCCCGGCCCGCGGGGCCTCCCGTTCATCGGGTGCCTGCTGCCGTTCCTGCGCAATCCGATGGCCTTCCTGGCGAAGGTGGCCCAGGAGTACGGCGGCATCGCGCGCGTCCCGATCCGAAAGAACGTTTTCTATCTCGTCTCCGATCCGGACATGCTGCGCGAAATATTCATCACGCACCGGCAGAGCTACCGGAAGAACATCCGTTATCACCACGCCCAGGCCCTGATCGGGCAGGGGCTGCTTCTGAGCGAGGGCGATGAATGGCGCTACCAGCGTCAGATCACGCAGCCGGCATTCCACCCGGGGTACATCAATGCTCAAGTGAGCTGGATGCGCGAGGTCACGCAGAAGTATCTCGATCGTTGGGAGACGGTGGCCGAGAGCGGGGCGGCCATCGATGTCGAGCTCGAATTCGCCCGGCTTGCCCAGCTGCTCGCCGGCTACTACAGCCTGGGACCCGGCTTCGCGGAGATCGCCACGCGGTTTTGCGATACCGCCGCCGCCATCAAGGCGAATTGGCCGGTGGCGCCGCGCAGCGTGCTGGATCTGTTGAAGCCCAAGCCGAAGGCGCAACTGAAGCGCTTCCATGAAACGCTCGCCGAGCTCGACGACTGCCTCTATGGCTACCTTACGGAGCATCGCAAGTCGGGTTTCGAGGACTGCGGCATCCTGTCGTTCCTCGTGAAAGCGGGGCGCCGGGATGGCCAGCCGTTCAGCGACCGGGAATTACGCGATCAGCTGTTTACGCTTTTTTTCGCGGGCCACGAGACGTCGGCGACGGCCCTGTGCTGGATCCATTATTTTCTCGCCCGGCACGCCGACGTCCGGCAACGCTTCCAGCGCGAGGTCGACTCGGTGCTTGGAGGCCGCATGCCGGCGCCCGAGGACCTGGACAAGCTCGAGTACACCGAGCAGGTCGTGCAGGAATCGCTGCGCGTGTATTCGCCGATCCACGCCATCTCGCGGGTGGCGCTGGTGGATAACACGGTGGGGGGCTATCGGGTGCCTGCCGGCACGACGATCTATATCTCGCTGTATGCGACGCATCGGCTGCCGAAATACTGGCCGGATCCCGAGCGATTCGATCCCGAGCGCTTCACGCACGAGCAATGCGAAGCCCGGTCGAAGTTTGCGTACATTCCGTTCGCCGCCGGCCACAGGAACTGCATCGGTGGCGTGCAGGCGATCATCGAGCTCAAGATGGTCCTCGCGCAGATCGCGCAGCGCTACGTGCTCGACCTCGTGCCGGGGCAGAGCATCGAGCCGGCGCCGGGAACCACGATGTATCCCCGCTACGGCATGAAAATGACGCTGCGCCGCGCGGCGGCGCGTCAATGACCCGACTTGATGGAAGTCGTTACTCGGGCTTGATTCCAGCCAGCTTCACCACGGCGCCCCATTTCTTCAGCTCCGCCTTCAGATAGGCGGTGAACTCCTCGGGGCTCGACGGGGTGGGGACGGTGCCGTCCGCCAGCATCCGGTCGATCACGTCCTTCTGGTTGAGTGTCGCGACGATCTCCTTGTTCAGGCGCATGACGATGTTGCGGGGCAGGTTGGCGGGACCGATCATGCCGGCCCAGGCGTAGGCCTCGTACCCGGGCAGACCCGACTCGGATATGGTCGGAAACTCCGGCAGCGATGGAACGCGCTGAGCGTTGCCGACGCCCAGCGCCCGGACGCGGCCGGCTCGCACGTGCCCGAGTATCGGCGGAATGCTGGCGTAGAGTATGTTGCCTTCGCCGGACACGACGGACACGACGGCGGGCGCCATTCCCTTGTATGGGATGTGCAGGATCTTCGCTTTTGCCATTGCATTGAACAGCTCGCCGGCGAGGTGCGACGAGTTTCCGGAACCGGGCGATGCGTAGGAAACCTCGCCCGGCCTTGCCCGGGCGAGCGCGATCAGCTCCTTCACGTTCTTCACCGGCAGCGACGGGTGGGAGACCAGCAGCAGGGGGTAGTTCACCATGTTGGCGATCTGCGTGAAGTCCGTCAGCGTGTCGTGCGGCAGCTTCTTGTAGATGAAGGGGTTCACCGCGAGCGGGCCGGCGGAAGCTGCCGCAAGGGTGTATCCGTCCGGTGACGCGGCCTTCAGAGCCTCCAGGCCGAGGATGGCGTTGGCGCCAGGGCGGTTGTCGATGACGACCTGCACCCGGAGGCGCTCGGAGAGGCCCTTGCCGACAATGCGCCCGATGTAGTCCACGCCCCCGCCGGCAGGGAACGGGACGATGATCCGGATCGGCTTGGCGGGATAGGCCTGGGGCGACGCGGTCGCCGGCCACACGGCCGTCACGGCGAGCGCGAGCCATTTGATGAATTCGGTGCTTCTCATCAGTTCCTCCCGTTGCATTGATTCCCGCCAGTATACGTCCTATGCATCTTCCCGATAGCGGAAGCGTGTGCCGGCGGGGAAACGCAGTCCAAACACTTCCTCCAGAACGGACAGAAGCTCGTCGTCGCCGGCAAGCTCGCGACGCGTGACGGTCCCGCCGCGGTCGAGGAAGAGCTCGCGGTTGCGGAGACGGTAGCGTACTTCGGGCGTCGGCAGCTGCACGGTAAGCGTGCGCACGAATCTCGATTCCGGGTGCGTCGCGGTGTAGTGGTTTGCGGGCTCGAAATCGACCGCGAGCTGGGGCTCGAGCGAAAACGCGTAGAGGTCCGTCCAGGCGCCATCCCGCAGCGACTGCAGCGTCCATTCTCCGTTCGCTTCGACCGCGCGGTAGGTCCAGCCGAACTGCCGCGCTTCCCGGCCGCTGACGAACGGCACCGGCAGCAGCAGCCCTTCGAGACCGAAGCCGACGTCCGCGAGCCACGTGGCGCCCGCGACGTCGACCCGCAGCAGGATGTGGGTGCGCGGGAGCTTGCGCCCGCTCGGGTAGATCACCCGAGCGGCGAGATGAGTCACGCTGAACCCCAGGCGCTGCAGCACGGCGGAAAACAGGAGATTCTGCTCGAAGCAGTATCCCCCGCGCCCGCCCGTCACGAGCTTCGCCTGCAGGCTGGCGAGGTCGAGCGCGATCGGGCGCCCGAGCAGGATGTCGAGATTCTCGAACGGAATGTGCGTCGCGTGCGCGAGATGAATCTCCTCCAGCACCGCAGGGACCGGTTGCAGGCTGCCGGAATAGCCGATGCGTTGCAGGTAGGCCCCGGCGTCGAGCGCTTCGGGGCCGCCCACGCGTTGCGTTACCTCGGCGATGCGTTCCATAATCCAATCATAAACGAGCACGGGACGGCCCGAATGGCGGTGCCCGCGGCCGGGCAGGGGGTCAGGGGTGAGGGGCGGGGAAAACAGGCTGGAAGCGAAAACGTCCGCGATCGCAATCTGCATTGTCATCGCGCTTGCCGCCGTGTCGGCCGAAACCGCGGCGGCAGAGAAAGGGCCCCCGAAGCCCGCCGCGCGGAAGGTCGAGCGGCTCGCCTGCCGGCTTGGCACGGAGGACAGCCACGCGCGCATCGCGGTGGAGGTGCTGAACGGGCGGGTCAACCGTTTTGCCTATTACAGCAAGTGGAAGCCGCGAACCTGCTCGATGGAGATCGCGCGGGGCGATGCGTTCAGCAAATGGTTCGATCTGGGATCGACGACGGCCATCCTCCTGCTGGAGGAAATGGGAAGCTTCTGGATCGACCACGGGCACGGCCGCTTCCATTTCACGTTCAGCGACGTTGACCGCGCGCGCTACTGTGGAATGGACGGCAAGATCAACGGCTACCTCACCATCCGGCACGCCAATCCGAAGTGCGAGCTCTACGGCCTGATGGAGCCGGGCTCCCTCGACGATTAGCAACAGAGGCGGCAGAAGGGCACGGGCGGTGCTCGCGCGCCAACAATTACCTCGCCCGCTTCATCAGTCAGTCCCGCCTCAGGCGGTGGCCTTCTCGCGGTACCGGTCGTAGGTGACGCCACCCGCGAAGAGCGAAGCGGCCTCGCTGTCGCTGTAGCCGAGGCTCCTCAGCACTTCGGCGCTGTGCTGTCCGAGCCACGGGGCGGGCGTGCGCGAGCGCGCGAGCTCGGCGCTTGCCTTGACCGGGTTGCCGATGATCTTCATGCGCCCGATCCTCGGGTGGTCGATCTCGGCCACCATGCCGCGCGCCTTCGCGTGCTCGTTCTCGAACGCCTGCACGTAGCCGAAAACCGGCCCCCCCGGCACTCCCGCGGCGTCGAGCTTTTTCACCCAGTGCGCGGTCGGTTGTGTCGCAAAGACTTTCTCGATCTCGTCCTGAAGCGCGTCAATGTTCTTCAGGCGCGCGGAGCGCGCCTTGAAGCGCGCGTCTTGCATCAGTCCCGGGCGCTCCAGCACTTCGGTGCAGAACGCCGTCCAAAGTTTATCGCTGTTGGCGCCGACCGTGACGTAGGCGTCCTGCGTGCGGTAGGCCTGGTACGGTGTGGAGCGCCGGTGGCGCGTGCCGGTCGCAGTCGGAATCTCGCCGCCGCCGTAATAGGCGCCGAACTCCCAGAACGTCCACGCCATCCCCGCCTCCAGCAGCGAGGTCTCGAGGTAGACGCCTTCGCCGGTCTTCAGCCGCTTGATGTAGGCGCCGAGGATGGAGTAGAGCGCGGTCGTGCCGGCGGCAATGTCGTTCATCGCGATGCCGACTTTGGCGGGCCGCCCCCCCGCCTCTCCGGTCATGGTCATGATGCCGCTCATCCCCTGGGCGATGATGTCGAAGCCACCCTTGCCGCTGTAGGGACCGGTCTGGCCGAAGCCGGATATGGATGCGTAGATAATGTCCGGATTGACCGCCTGGATCGCCGGGTAATCTATGCCGAGGTTGCGGGTGACGCCGGGCCGATAGTTCTCGACCACGATGTCGGCGTCGCGCGCGAGCTTCATGAAGACGTCCTTGCCGCGGGTGTCCTTGAGGTTGAGGGCGAGGCTCTTCTTGTTGCGGTTCAGCACCGCGAAGCAGTAGCTCTCCCCGTTGACCTTGGGGTCGAACTGCCGCGAGGCGTCGCCGTCGGGAAAAGTCTCGATCTTGGTGACTTCTGCCCCCATGTCGGCGAGCATCAGCGTGCAGTACGGGCCCGCCATTACCGCGGTGAAATCCAGGACTTTGACGCCGTCGAGGGGCAGTGCCATGAGTTCTCCCGATGCGCAGGCCCGGGGCAACCCCGGCTCGACACCGGCATCCGATGTGTGGTGGAATTGTAACGTGGAACATCAACGACAACGAAGGAGGATTCCATGAAACGGTATTTGAGCGTTGCAGTGCCGGTCGTTATTGCTGCGTTGTTTGCGCCGATGCTGGCGTTGGCTCAGGCGTATCCCACGAAACCGGTTCGGGTCATCATCGTGTTCCCGCCGGGCGGCTCCAACGACGTCACCGGCCGAATCGTGTTTACCAAGATGAACGAAATCGTCGGGCAGAACTTCGTGATCGAGAACCGCGGCGGCGCAGCCGGCACGATTGGCGCCGCGGTCGTGGCGCAGAGCCCGGGCGACGGCTACACCCTGATGGTGCAGTCGGCGACGCACATCGCCAACGCGCATCTGTACAAGAAGCTTCCCTACGACACGCTCGGCGATTTCATCGGGGTCACGACGCTCGCGCGCCAGGTGGGGATCATGGTCGTGCATCCCTCGCTCCCGGCAAAATCGGTCAAGGAGTTCATCGCGTTGGCGAAAAAGCGTCCGAACGAGATCATCTACGGCTCCGCCGGCAACGGCAGCTACGTTCACCTGGCGTATGCGCTCCTGCAGTCCATGGCCGGGATCAAGATGATTCACGTGCCGTACAAGGGCGGCGGCCCCTCCACCATCGCGCTCATTTCCGGGGAGACCCAGGTCACGATCGCCACGATCGGATCCGTCTTCCCGCACCTGAAGGCGAAGCGCGTAAGGCCGCTCGGGGTGACTTCCGAGAAGCGCTCGGCACAGTTTCCGGACGTGCCGGCGATCGCGGAGACTGTTCCGGGTTACGAATTCACCGCCTGGGTAGCCTGCTTCGCGCCGAAGGGCACGCCGAAAGCGATCATCGACAAGCTCAACGCCGATTTGAGGAAAGCGCTCGCCGATCCCGGGGTCGCCTCGAAGCTCACCGCCCAGACGCTCGATCCGATGCCGATGACGCCCGATGAGTTTGCTGCACGGCTCAAGTCCGATTACGTCAAGTACGAGAAGCTGGTGAAGATTTCGGGGGCCAGGATCGACTAGGGAACGGCGACCCGGGACGGGCAGGCTTCGCGAAGATGACGCGCTCAGCGAAGCCTTGAAGCTATACCCTCGACCAGCTCGTTGAGGGTCGCAAAGACGCGCACGCCGGCAGCCTCGAGCGCCGCCCGCTTCGCCTCAAAGGCGCCGTGGCTGCCGTGCACCAGCGCGCCGGCATGGCCCATCGCGACGCCTTCCGGCGCGCTGCGGCCGGCAAGCAAAGCGAATACCGGCTTGGTGAAGCGCTTCGCCGTTAACGCTTGGGCGAGCTCTTCCTCATCGGTGCCGCCGATCTCCCCGATGACGAGCAGCGCCCCGGTTCGCGCATCGTCCGCGTAGAAGGGCACGAGGTCGGCAAAGCGCGTGCCCTTCACCGGGTCGCCGCCGACCCCGACCCACACCGAGGTCCCGACGCCGCGCCGCGCGAGCCGGTAGCCGGCTTCGTATGAAAGCGTCCCGGACCTGGACATGAGCCCGAGCGGGCCGGGCGTGAGTGAATCATCCGGCAGAAAGCCGAGCTTGGCCTCTCCCGGCACCGCCATGCCGGGGGTGGATGCGCCAACCCAGAGCGTCCCCGATTCCCGGCAGAGCCTCCAGGCCTTGAGCGCATCGTGCACCGGCATGCCCTCGGTCGGCGTGACGAGGTAGCGGATGCCGGCGGCGACGGCGTCGCGCATGGCTGCCAGCAGCTGCATCGCCCCCACCAGCAGCACGCTCGCGCGCGCGCCGGTTTTTGCCACCGCCGCGGCGCAGTCGGCGAAGACCGGCACGCCGTTCACTTCCCGTGTCTTTCCCCCGGGCGACACGCCGCCAACGATTTTCGTGCCGTACTGCCGCATGAGGCCGCTGTGCAGCCGGCCCGCGCGGCCGGTGATCCCCTGGACGATCACCGGAGTGGTTCTGTCGATGCGCGGGTTGATCACTTCCTGAGATGCGCGCGCACGGCCGCAAGGGCGTCGTCAAGATCGACAAACAACGGGATTTCCGCCGCCGCAAGCACCTCGCGCGCGGTGGACAGGCCAAAGCCTACCAGCCGCGCGACGACCGGCACCTTCAGCTGCGGCGCTGCGCCAATCGCCTCGACCAGCAGCCGCGCGAATTCGCCGAGATCGGTGATGCCGGCAAAGATGTTGACCAGCAGCACCCTGACGTTTTTCCCTTCGCCGATCCACTTGAGCACTTGCGCAAGCCGCCGGGTCTCGCCACGGAGCAATCCGGTCCGGATGTCGAGAAAGTTGTACGGCTTCAGTCCCGCCGCGCGCAGCTCGTCGATCAGCATCATCGAGAGCCCTGCGCCGGTCGTGAGCAGACCGATTTCCCCATCCGGGTCGACCACGACGTAATCGAAACCGTGCTCGTGCTTGCGCGCCACATCCGGATAGGCGGCGACGCGGTCCTTCACCAGGGATTCCAGTGCCTTCTGGCGCGGCAGCGCGTTGTCGTCGGTGATAACCCTGGCGTCGCCCGCGAGCCAGCGGCCCCCGTCGAGCACGAACAGGGGGTTCACCTCGATCAGGAGCGCTTCCAGTTCCAGAAACGCATGCGCCAGCCGCTCCCCGGCGTCCCGCACCGCCGGGCCGATGTCTGCCGGAAGTCTTAGTGCGAGCCGGTGCACGCATCCCGTGAGTGACCGTGCCTCGGGCTCGGCGATCTCCTCTTGGATGAGATCGCGGGGAGCCTGCTCGATATCCATGCCTCCGCTTGCGGAGAGCATGACGCGCACGCCGCCGGCGGCCGCATCGAGCAGGAAGCCGATATACGCCTCGTGCGCGGCCTCGATCCGCTGCTCGACCCGCACGGACTCGACCGCCCGCCCCTTGAGCGTCGTGCCGAGTAGCGCGCGCGCGTGCTCGCTGACTTCCCGGGGCGTCGCCGCATTCCGGATGAGGCCGGCTTTGCCGCGCCCGCCGGCGGCGATCTGTCCCTTGACCATCCATGGCCCGGGGGGCAGGGTGGTCGTGTTTATGGCGTCGGCGTTTTCAACGAGGCTTCCCGCCGGCACGGGAATTCCGCGCGCGGCGAGAAGCTCCTTTGCGTCATGTTCCAGCAGGTACATTTATTGAGGCACCCGATTCGGTGCTAACCACCCCGGCCTCACGTCCGCGCGTCCCGCTCAGTAGCCCAGCTGGCGATCGATCAGGTTCTTCAGCCGTTTGCCGGCGAGAAACCGCTCGAAGTTCTCGAACCAGAAATCGAGCAGCCGGTCGACGTAGCGCGGGTCGTCGCAGCTCACGTGGGGCGTGATGATGAGGTTGGGGGTATCCCACAGCGGCGAGTCGGCGGGAAGCGGCTCCGGCTGGAACACGTCGAGCACGGCGCCGGCGAGCGTGCCTTGCGCGAGCTTCTCGCGCAGCGCGTCATAGTCCACGACCGGCGAGCGGCCGATGTTGACGAGGGCGGCCTCGGGCTTCAGGAGATCGAGGCGCCTGCGGTCGAGGAGGTTCCGCGTCTGCGGCGTAAGCGGTGCCGTGACGATGACGAAGTCGGCCATGGGCAGCACGCGATCGATGCGGCTGACCGGGTAGGCGGCGTCGGCCGGGCGCGCGGCCTTGCCGCTGCGGGTGACGGCGATCACCTTCGCGCCAAGCTTCTTCGCCGCGCGGCCCGCACCTTGTCCGAGGTCGCCGAAGCCGATGACGACGGCCGTCTTGCCCGCGACCGGAGTGGTATAGGCGGGCTGCCAGGCGTGGTTGCGCTGGGCCGCAATCATCTGCGGCAGCCGGGCGTTGAGGAGCGAGATCGCCATGGCGCACGAGTCCTCCGCCTTGGAACCGTGCGCGCCGCGGTTGTTGGTGAGTGCGATATCCGCGGGCAGCCAGTCGAGCGGCACCAGGCCGTCGATGCCCGCGCCGGTGGTCTGGATCCACTTCAGCCGCGGCGCGCGGCTGCGGAGCCCGTCCCTGGGGGGGTTGGAGTTGATCATCACGTCGGCGGTCTTGAGCGCCTCGCCGATGATGTCGCCGTCCCAGCCGATGGTGACGCGGAGCCGCTTCGCAGCCGCCCGATGTCGCGTGGCGGCTTCCCGCCAGCGTTCCTCGGTAAGGTGAAAGAGGGCAGGGCGCTTGCGGAAGCTTTCCAGGTGCAGGTGCAGGATGTCTTTTCTACTCGTCACCGGATTTCGGCGGCTTCGCTGCGAATGCCGAACCACGCACGCACATGCGGCCGCGCGCGTCCTGCCACAGCTTCTCCTCCGCGTGCAGCCGTCCCATCGCGCGCGTTATCGCCTGAAATTCGTAGTCGGCGAAGTGCTCGGCGATTTCCTGGTAGTACTTCGGCTCGGCATCGATCAGCTTGAGGATCCTGCCCGCGAGCTGCGCGGCGACCCGGTCGTCATGGCCGGCGGATTTCGGTGCGGCGTCGGCCTTGCCTTTGACGTAGTCGGCGATCTTCGCGCGGTCCGCGTAGGCGTAGGCGATGCGCTCGAAGCGCTCGCGCGGAATGCCCTCGCCGATGGTGGCATCGATGCCCACCTTGGCCCCGGTCGGCACCACCCCCGGCGGCGTCACGGGAAGACTGGGGTCGAGAGGCTTGGCGCGCGCGCCGGGGATGATGATGACGTCCTTGTCGCCCTGCACGCGCGTTGCGATCGCCCACTCGACGTCGGTCGCATCGAAGACATCGATGTCGTCGTCCACCACCACCACGTGCTTGATGTCCTGAGCGGTCAGGGCGGCGAGGAGCGCGTTCTTGCCTTCGCCGGCCTGCTTGCGGATCGAGACGATGGCGTGCCAGAAGCCGCAGCCGCCGAGCGTCACGTTGATGTCCTTGACTTGCACCCCGGCGTTCTTGAGCGCCCGGCGGATCGCGGTGTAGCGGGTGGGAGCGGCGAGCCAAGTGTTCTCCCACGGCATGTGGAGCGCGTAGTAGAGCGCGTCCTTGCGCCGGGTGATGGCTTTCACTCTCACCAGCGGATTCCAGTGCAGTCCGCCCATCAGCCGCGTGAACTCGGCGAAGCGGCCCTCGGGCTGGGTCCATCCGGTCGGGAGAATTTCGGCCTCGAGCACGATCTCGGCGTCTGCAAGGCACGGCATGTCGATCGTCTCGCACATCGCGAGCTCCACGGGCGCGCCGCGGATGCCGCCCGCGATCGCCATCTCGTCCACGCCAAGCGGCGCGCGGAAGCCGGAGCCCATGACTTCGAACGGATGGGTGCCGATGGAGATCGAGATGGGGCAGGGCCGCCCCGCCTCGGTGGCGCGCTGTGCGAATAATCGCATGTTGTTCGGCGTGACAATGTCGATTCCGGTCAGGTTCCGCTCCTTCAGCATGAAGCGGTACATGCCGGAGTTGAAGCCGTATTCCGGGTCCTTGGCGATCACCACGCCGGCGGTGATCATCGGCGCGCCGTCGTAGATCGAGGACATCGGGATTGGCAGGCGGAAGAGATCGACATTGCCATCTGTTTCGATGATCTCCTTGTGGCGGGCGGTCTCGACGTATCTGGGCGGAATCGGATGGTCGATGCCCTGCTGCAGGCGGTGCTCGATTTCCGGGTAGCTCGTGCAGCCCATGGAAAGCACCGCGCGGTCGCGCGAGCGGATGATGCCGGAGACGACCGGCATGTCGTAGCCGAGGACGTTGTGAAAGAGGAGCGCGGTTTCCGACTGGTCCACGAGCGTGGCGATGTGCCGGATGTCCACCGGCTGGCTGATGTCCGTCAACTCCTTCTCCGCGCGCAGCCGGTCGAGGAACTGCCGGAAATTCTCCTGCCGGACGTCGGGTTTTTCCATCTTCATTGTGCGGGCGGTTCCTTCATTCCTTGCCAGCGCTTGATGCGGTTGTGCTCGACGCCGAACAAGTCGAGCACGCGGCCCACCGTATGGTTCACCAGGTCGTCCACGGTCTTTGCCTGGCTGTAGAAGGCGGGCACCGGGGGAAAGACGACCCCGCCCATCTCGGTCACCTGCACCATGTTGCGCAGGTGCGCAAGGTTGAGCGGTGCCTCGCGGACGATCAACACCAGGCGCCGGCGCTCCTTGAGGATCACGTCCGCCGCACGCGACACGAGATTGTCGGAAAATCCCAGCGCCACGGCGGCGAGCGTCTTCATCGAGCACGGCGCGATCACCATGCCGTGGGTGACAAAGGAGCCGCTCGAGATCGAGGCGGCGACGTCGCGCACGTTGTGCACCACGTCGGCGAGCTTCGCGAGGTCCTTGCGTGTCAACTTGTGGTCGTACCAGGCGTTCAGCGCACCGGCGTCGGAGACAATCAAATGCGTCTCCCAGCCGCCGATCGCGCGCAGCGTCTCGAGGATGCGCACGCCGTAGATCGACCCGGTCGCGCCGGTCATCGCGACGATCAGGCGCTTCTTCCGGGCCCGGGACTGACTTTTCGCGGCGTTCATGGGCAATGAAGCCTATCAGAATTCACGCCTTTGGCGGAGCGGTGAAATACGTGCCGCGGCCGCTTGCGACCAGCACGCCTTCCTTGTCGTAGAGGTGCGCCTCGGCGGTGGAGTACTGGCTGCCCATGCGCACGACGCGAGCCTTCGCCGTGAGGTCGCCGGGCATTGCGGCCTTGTGGTAATCCACGCGAATATCTATGGTGGGCACCGGTCGCCCGAGCTGTGCAGCGATGGCATAGTCCGCGGCAACGTCGATGATCGCGGCGAGTATTCCACCGTGCGTGTAACGGCGCTCGAGATTCACCACCCACTCCTCGCGCCACGCCGCCTTGATCTCGACCCCGTCGGTGTCAGCCTTCAGCACGGTGAAGTTGAGCCACTTGTTGAACGGCCCGCGGGTGATCAGCCCTTGGAGCTTCTCGATTCCGACCGGTTGTTCGCTCATGCTTGTTCTTTCCTCACTCATCAGCCATTACTCATCACCTTGGCGGCGCCCTGGGCAACCCACCGCCGCAACCGGTCCCGGTCGATCTTGTTAGTGCCTGCCAGCGGCAATTCCTTGATGAGAAAGACGCGCCGCGGGTGCTGGTAGGCCGGGCCATTGGCGAGTGCGAACTGCTTGAGCTCGTCCTCCGTGACCTTCGCGCCGGCGCGCGGCACGACGAAGGCGTAGGGCACCTGACCCTTCAGTTCGTGGTCGAATGGCATGACCAGCGCCTGGTGCACGGCGGGATGGCGTTGGAGCAACGCCTCGACTTCGCCCGGATAGATGTTTTCGCCGCCCGAGACAAACATGTCGTCGGTGCGGCCAACGAAAAAGTAAAAGCCGTCAGCGTCGCGGCGGCAGACGTCGCCTGTGTAATACCAGCCGTCGCGCAGCCGCTTTGTGGTTTCGTCGCGTAGATTGTGATAGCCGAGGAGGTTGCCTGGATTTCTCAGCACGAGCTCGCCCTCATCCGGGCCGGGCCCGCCGACCAGTTTCGCCTCGGTGCCGGGGTAGGGCACTCCGAGCGAGCCGGGCGGGCGCAGCTTGCCTTCCGGGTGCGGACCGAGCGGCACCGGCCCACCTTCGGTCACGCCGTAGACGACCAGCGGCTCGGCGTTCGGGAAAGTAGCGCGCAGCTCCTGGATTAGCTGCGGCGAGGACGGTGCCGAGCCCATCATGATCGTGCGCACCGATGACTTGTCGATTCCCGCCAACCGGTCCTTGCGCTTGAGCATCATCGCCATCATGGTGGGGACGCCGGAGATAACGGTGCACCGGTGGCGGGCGATCACGTCGATGTAGTGCTCGATGTCGAATTGCGGCAGCAGCGGGAGCGTTGCGCCGGCGGTAAGGCCCTGCTTGATCGCGTTCAAAGCATTCTTGTGATAGAGCGGCGCGGCGACCAGGATCACGTCCTTCTCCGTCGTGCCGCGAGTGTGCGCGAGGATGCGCCGGCTCCAGTTCTGGCCGTAATGGGTGAGCAGCACGCCTTTGGGCCGGCCAGTCGAGCCGGACGTGTAGGGCTGGATCGCGATTGAATCCGGCGCGGGCTCGAATGCCGTGAACGCTCCGGGGTCGACGAACTGCTCGAATTCCCGCCCGAATTCCACGACGCGAATCCCCGCCGGGATCAGCCGCTTCGCATGGCGATCCGTGAACACTACCCGCACACCTGCGTCGTTGAGGATGTAGGCAACGGAGTCGGCGGCGAGCTTCACGTTGACTGGCACCGGCACGATGCCCGCGCGCATCGCTCCCAACAGCGTGCTCACGAACTCCACACGATTGAGCGAGAGAATGCCGACGCGGTCGCCGGGTTTCAGGCCGGCTCGCGTGAGGCCTCGCGCGACGGCGTTGCAGCCGGCATCGAGCTCGCGATAGCTCACCGGCCGCGGCTGCTTCGGGTCGCGCAATTCGATGATCGCCGCGTGGTCGGACTGCGCACGCTCTGCGAACAACAGCCCGAGGTTTCCGGGGTAGCCGCGAGGCTCCGGTCCTGGAACGGCCATCGTCGTCACTGCCTCACTATCGTCAAGGCTTGACAATGACCTTGCCGAATACTTCGCGGCTTTCGATCAACCGCAGCCCCTCGACCGCGCGCTCAAGGGGCAGCACCTTGTCGATCACGGGCTTCATCTTGCCGGCGGCGATCAGGCCCATGAGCGCCTGCAGGTTGTCGTCGTAGAAGCTGTTCGAGCCGATCACCTGCAGCTCGAAGCTCCAGATGTAGCGCAGGTCTTCCTTAGGGTCGTAGCCGGCGGTCGCGCCGCATACCAGGATCTTGCCGCCG
>Ga0210102_1000202_pt1 | contig 17142 bp, 11 predicted proteins | sample RushOxbow_ThreeS_4_FD_185563 | JGI IMG/M metagenome (GOLD analysis project Ga0210102, IMG submission 185563) | Wetland microbial communities from San Francisco Bay, California, USA, that impact long-term carbon sequestration -... | ecosystem: Environmental > Aquatic > Marine > Wetlands ...
ATCGACTTCCTGGAGCCCGACGGATCCGTGGCCTTCCGCATCCACTACCAGGATTCGGCGAGCAACCCGCCACTCGGCTTTCCGCCGACGCTCGAAGGCGATGACCGGAAAAACGTCGATGTCGCGATCGTATGCGCGGCATCCTTCTCGCAGGTTCAGGGCTATCCCGGAGCCATCTTGCAGACCCTCGATGCGAGGTACGTCATCATCGGTCACTGGGAGGACTTCTTCAGCTCGCAGCAGAAGCCGCCGAGCCCCGTACGCATGACCGATGTCGCGGAATTCGTCGCGCGCACGCAGCGCGCGCTGCCCGAACACGCCCGTTGGGTGCTTCCCGAGCCCCATGCACGGCTTCGAATCGACCCATGTGCGCATTGAGCGCCACGCTCGAAATCGGGGGAAGTCCTGCGGACCTGTTCGTTGTCGATATTCGTCTTCGCTGTTTTCATTGGGATTTTCCGCTCACCAGAGGCCGCAGATGGCTATTGAGACCGGAGCGCACCGATGCCCTCGCTCGTGCGAGCCGCGATCTCCTCGGTGACGCGTCCGAACCGGTCCGCGAGCGGGACGATCGCCAACGCAGACGCGATGTAGATCCAGAGCGGTTGCTCGGGCGCCACGTGTTCGAGTACGGCCGCGATCGGGACGAGCGCGAGCAGCCAGTGCATCCCGGTATAATCCACATCCGGAGCTTTGCATGGAATTGATCGGTTCGAACTCGCCCGACCCGCTGATCACCGCGCTGCGTTTCGCGGCCGCGCTCGGACTCGGCGTGATGCTCGGGCTCGAGCGCGAACGTAGGAAGACCGAGTGGGGCTTCGCAGGTGTACGTACCTTCGGCCTGCTCGGGCTCGCGGGGGGAGTCGCGGGCTTCGTGGAATCGAATCTCGCGCTGCCATGGCTCGCGCTCGCAATCTTCGCTGCGATGGCCGGCATCGTGATCGCCTCCTACGTGATGACCGCGCAGCACGGCGAGGTCGGCATCACGACCGAGGTCTCTGCGCTGCTCTCGTTTCTGCTCGGCTTTCTATGTCTGCAAGGTTACGTGTTGGGGGCGGCCGCGCTCGCTGTCGCGAGCGGCGCCGTGCTCGCGCTCAAGGAGTGGCTCCACCAGCTGGCGCGCCGCATCGAGGTCGCCGACGTCGAGGCGACGCTCAAGTTCGCGATCGTGAGCATCATCATCCTGCCGCTCGTTCCGGATCAGAGCTACGGACCAGCGCCGCTCGACGTCATCAATCCGTACAATATCTGGCTGATGGTGGTGCTGATCTCGGGACTCAATTTCGCGAGCTATCTGCTGGTCAAGATCGTCGGCGCAGAGCACGGAATCGGGCTCACCGGACTGCTCGGGGGGCTCGTCTCGAGCACCGCGGTGACGCTCGGATTCTCGCAGCGCAGCCGAAACGAGCCGACCCAGATGCCCGCGCTCGCGCTCGGGATCCTGGTGGCGTGGACGGTGATGTTCTTCCGCGTCGTGGTGCTCGTCGCCGCGGTGAATCGCGATCTCGCGCCGCAGATCGGTGTCGCGATGGCGGCCTTCGCGCTGCCGAGCCTCGCGATCTGCGTGCTGTTCTGGAGACGGCAGCGCTCGGCACAGACAGCGACTGTCAGCGCGGGCGCGAATCCGTTCGAGCTCGGACAGGCGATCCGGTTCGGGCTGCTGTTCGGTGTGATCACGTTCGCGGCGAAGGCCGCGAACGTGTATCTCGGCGACACCGGGCTCTACCTGGCGGGCGCAATCGCAGGATTGACCGACGTGGACGCGATCGCGCTTTCCATGGCGCAGCTCGCGCGCGGTGATCTCGCAAGCGCGGACGCGGCCTCGCGGACAATCGTCATCGCCGTCGCCGCGAACACGCTGTTCAAGGCCGGCATGGTGATCCTTTTCAGCGCGCCCGGCCTGCGGCGGTCCATCGGCGCCGCAACGGCAGTGATTCTCCTGGCGGCCGGTCTCGCGATCTGGTGGATCTGAGTCCCGCAAGGGTACGGTTCTCTCCGCTGGATGTCGCTTCGTGCGCATCTCACCTCGCGCGACCCGGTCGATACCCTAACATTGCGACCCGACCCACATGTGGGGTTCGGTCAGAGGGAAGTCCATGAACGTAGAACGATCACCCGACGTGACCCGCACACTCCTTCAGGTGCTTGGCATCGCGTTGATGCTGGCGACCTGCGCCTGGATTCTCCGGCCGTTCCTGCTCGCGGGGGGCTGGGCGACGACGATCGTGGTCGCCACGTGGCCGTTGTTGCTCAAACTGGAGCGAGCATTGGGGGGCCGACGCGCGCCGGCGGTTTCGGCCATGACCCTGGCGTTGCTGGTGATCTTGATTCTGCCGCTGTCGGCCGGCATTGTCGGCGCCGTCGAGAATGCGGACCGGATCGGTGCCTGGCTGAAGTCGATGACCACCATCTCCATTCCGCCACCGCCGGCGTGGCTCGAGGGAGCGCCCCTCATCGGACCGCACCTCGGGGCTCGGTGGGAGATCGTGGCCAAGGCGAGCCCCGAGGAGGTCGCTGCAAAGCTCGCGCCGCACGCACGCTCGCTGCTCGAGTGGTTCCTCTCGCAGGTCGGCGGAATCGGTCGCATGGTGATCCAGTTCCTGCTCACCGTTCTGATCGCGGGCGTGCTGTACGCGACCGGTGAGACCGCGGCTGCAGGCGTGAAGCGCATCGCGGCTCGCCTCGCCGGTGAGCCCGGCAATCGCGCCGTCACGCTTGCGGGCGACGCGATCCGCGCGGTCGCGATCGGTGTCATCCTGACCGCGATCGCCCAGTCCGCTCTCGGCGGCATCGGCCTCGCGATCTCCGGCATTCCTTTCGCGGGCGTGCTCACGCTGCTGATGTTCTTCCTCTGCGTCTGCATGATCGGACCGGTTCCGATCCTTCTTTGCGCGATCATCTGGCTCTTCTGGCGGGGCGACCCCGTCTGGGGATCCGTCCTGCTCGTCTGGACGATTCCCGTAGGGCTACTGGACAACTTCCTGCGACCGTTTCTGATCCGGCGCGGTGCCGACATCTCGATGCTGCTCATCCTCCCCGGCGTCGTCGGCGGCCTGATCGCTTTCGGCATCATCGGGCTCTTCGTCGGGCCGATGATGCTGGCGGTGGCTCACGCGCTGCTCTCCGAGTGGGTGAGGCAGGACGCGAACGCGGCGATCGATTCCAAAGCGTGACTCGGATCCTCGTTCTTCCTGCTCCGGCGCGTGGGCTATTCTGCCGGCATCGGCTTCATGCCCGCATCGGCGATTCCGTGGGCGCTGCGCGTGCCTGGGATGCGGATGTCGTCGACCAGATCTTGAATGTCCTGGGGAGGGGCTTTGGTCGTCAATGCGACCAGTACGCCCACCGCCAGCGCCAACCACATGAAGACGAAGCCAATTCCCTCGGGAGAAACCCCGAAGAAGTGTTGCTCCGCCGTGCCGCCACCGAATTTGAAGAAATAGATGTAACCGAAGGTCGTCGACAGCCCCGTGAGCATCGCGGCGATCGCGCCCTCTTTGTTCATCCGCCGCCAGAAGATCCCGAGAAAAATCACGGGAAAGAGGGACGCGGCGGCGAGTCCGAACGCGAAAGCAACCACCTGTGCGACGAAGCCGAGCTTCGACGCGAACAGGCCGAGCAAGCCCGCAGCGACGACGGCGCCCGCCGCAGAGATTCGCGCGACGAGCAGTTCGGTGCGGTCGTCCATCTGCCGGAAGAGCGTACGGCGGCAGAGATCGTGGCTGACCGAGGAAGAGATCACCATCAAGAGCCCCGCCGCCGTCGAGAGTGCAGCCGCGAGACCTCCCGCGACCACGAGTCCGATCACCCAGCCGGGCAATTGTGCGATCTCGGGATTGGCGAGCACGAAGATGTCCCGATTGGCGATCACCTCGTTCTCCAACCCGTCCGGGGCGTTGCGGCCGCGTATCTGCATTCGACCATCCCCGTTCTTGTCTTCGAACGAGACCAGCCCGGTCTTCTCCCATGACTTGAACCAGGTGGGCACCGGCATTCCTCCGGATGCTTCGACCGCAGCAGCGCCCGCCCCGTAGTCGGCGTCGGACAGGTACGTCGCCTCGTTGACGGTTTCGATGAAGTTCAGGCGCGCAAACGCACCGACAGCGGGTGCGGTCGTGTAGAGGATCGCGATGAATACCAGCGCCCAACCCGCTGAGGACCGCGCCGCGCCTGCGTTGGATACGGTGAAGAAGCGAATGATCACGTGCGGGAGTCCGGCTGTGCCGAACATCAGCGCAGCCGTGATGCAGAAGACGTCCGCCATCGGTTTTTCGGTTCGGGTGTAAGCCGAAAAGCCGAGGTTCTGCACGACCGTGTCGAGCTTCGCGAGCATCGAGATGTCGGCCCCTTCGACATTCGATACGAAGCCGATCTGCGGAATCGGTGTTCCGGTGATGATCAGCGAAATGAAGATTGCGGGCACCGTGTAGGCAAAGATCAGAACACAGTACTGCGCGACCTGCGTGTAGGTGATGCCCTTCATGCCGCCGAGTACCGCGTAGACGAAGACGATTATCATTCCGATCACGATGCCGAGTTCGAACGGAATGCCGAGAAAACCCGAGAAGGCAACTCCGACGCCCTTCATCTGCCCAGCGATGTAGGTAAACGACACGAACAGTGCGCAGGCCACCGCGACGAGTCGTGCGAACACCGAGTAATAGCGATCTCCGACGAAGTCGGGCACGGTAAACTTGCCGAACTCGCGCAGATAGGGTGCGAGCAGCAGGGCGAGAAGCACGTACCCCCCCGTCCAGCCCATCAGGTACACCGAACCGCCATAGCCGAGAAAAGCGATCAGTCCGGCCATCGACAGAAACGAAGCCGCGGACATCCAGTCTGCGGCAGTCGCCATACCGTTGACGATCGGGTGGACGTGGTGCCCTGCCACGTAGAAATCATCGGTCGAGCCCGCGCGCGAGCGGATCGCGATCCCGATGTAGATCGCGAACGTGGCCGCGACCCAGGTGTAGCTCCAGAAGGTCTGATCCATCGCGTTAGCGTTCCTGTCCGATCTGGTACTTGCGTTCCAATCGGTTCATTGCAGCGCAGTAGACGAAGATCAGCGCGACGAAGACATAGATCGAACCCTGTTGGGAAAACCAGAAACCGAGCGGGGCGCCCCCGATGAAGAACCGGTCGAGGAAATCCCGAAACAGGATGCCCGCGCCATAAGAGGCGATGAACCAGACGACGAGGAGCGAAACCGTCAGGCGAAGGTTCGCAGACCAGTACGCCCTGGTGTCTGCTGCCGGATTCGTGTGTGACATGCCCATTCTCCGCAGTTGGTCATCGGCTGCGTGTTCTCGAGATCCGTCCGGCTTGATTCCATTGGATATTCCCGCATTGCGGACTTTCTTCATCCGCGGATGATATCCCCGATCGAACCCTGATTTCAGCCTCGCCCACAGCCACTCTCTCGATCGGAATTGCCTTCCGATGCGAGCGCTTGCCAACTTCTCGATCGCTCGTTTCCACAGCGCTCACCCTGTTCCGAGGTCGCGAGAAAGGCATCGTCGAACTGGCGCGAGGCCGCCCGATGGGAAAGCTTCTCGTCGTCGGTCAGCGTATCCGAAGCGCGGACGAATGTTGAGAACAGACCGTAGGAGCTACGCATGAAGCCGATCGTCGACGCAACGAGCACTCCCCTTTCCTCGATCTTCGGGAGTGGGTTTCTCATCATCGTGCCGATCCTCGCGGGAGCAGTGGGATCCTACTCTGTGCTCGCGATGGCAGCGGTCTGCGCGCTCGCGTACGCGGTGGGAAGCGTGATCCGATTCAACATCCGGCACGCGGAGCCCGTTCTCGCGGAAACGCCCGGCGAGGCCACGCTGTCTTTCGAGCGGTCGGCGGATCTCGCACTCGTGCTCGCCTACGTGATCTCCGTCTGCCTCTACGTGCATATCCTGTCCGCGTTCGTTCTGGGCGGCTTCCACGCGGACAGCGAACTCAACGAGAACCTGCTCACCACTGCGGTCATCGGGTCGATCGTGGCGATCGGCGTCACCAAGGGACTGAAGATGCTCGATGTCCTGGAGGAATGGGCTCTCTATCTGACACTCCTGATCATCGTACTGCTCGTGTTCGGCCTGGCACACTACGACTGGATGGCCTGGCGCTCCGCCGCCGGCATCACTCTGGCCAGCGCACTCGAACACACTCCGTGGGAAGTGGTGACGATCGTGGCTGGCACCCTGATCGTCGTGCAGGGATTCGAGACGACACGCTATCTGGGCGCCAGCTTCGATTCCGACATTCGCGTGCGCGCATCTCGCTGGTCGCAGATCATCTCGACGGCCGTCTATCTCGTCTTCGTCGCGCTCGCCCTGCCCGTCGTACACACGTTGAACGGTCATTACGACGACAACAGCCTGATCGCGATCGTCGGCGTCGCCGCGAGCATGCTCGCGCTGCCGCTGATCTTCGCTGCGGCCTTGAGCCAGTTCTCGGCCGCCGTCGCGGACACCCTCGCGGCGACCGGCAGCATGCAGGAAACCACCCACGGCCACCTGAAATCCAGATTCGGCTGCATCCTGGTCGGGTTCGGCGCGATCGCGCTGACCTGGTCTGCAAGCACCCTGGAAATCGTCGCGCTCGCCTCGCGGGCATTCGCGTTCTATTACTTCTTGCAGTGTCTGGTGGCGATCAGTGTAAGCAAGTCGATCGTGCAGCGGCTGGGAGCCGCGATGGTGGCTGTCGCGCTCGGCTTCATCGCCGTCTTTGCGGTTCCCGCGAGCTGACTCGGGTTGTTCGCAAGCACGACGACAGCTGCGCGCCGCGAACGGAATCGATAGCCGATTGATCTGACGCCGAGCGAGCGACGTTGCGCTCGCAGGTGCGCGCAGGCTGCTACCGTCGGGGGCAGGGCCATCGGTTCGGTGGCAAGTCTGCTCATATCGCGCCGATTCCTCCCTGGGAAACGCGGAGCGCGCGGCCTCGAGCGGGTGACCAGCGAGGTCGCGCGTTGGCTCGGCGCTCTCGATCCGGCCGCGCGCGAGAGCACACGGCAGAAGGCCCCGTCGTTGGCGCGGGGGTGGCGCCTACGGCTCGTGCATCCAATCGTCGTTCGAGAGCTGCCAGCCGCCGCCGAGCGCGCGGTAGAGGTTCACCACCGTGACGAGTTCGTCGCGCTGGAGCTGAGAGAGCGCGAGCTCCGCCGGATAGAGCTGCTGCTGCGCTTCGAGCACCTCGAAGTAGCTCGCGAGCCCCGAGTTGTAGCGGACGAGCGAGAGCTGCACGGATTCTTGATAGGCATCGACGGCGCGCTCCTGCGCGGCGCGGGCCTCGGCCAGCTTGGTCTGGGCGGTGAGCGCATTGGAGACCTCCGCGAACGCCGTGAGGACGGTCTGCTCGTACTGCGCGACGGTCTGCTCCCAGCCCGCCACCTGGGAGCGGTACTGCTCGATCAATGCGAAGCCCTGGAAGAGCGGGCCCGCCGCATTGCCCGCGACGTTCCAGATGCTGAAGTTGTTTTTCACGATGTCGGACAGTTGCGTGCTCTGGCCACCGTAGAGGGCCGTGAGACCGATGCGCGGGAAGAAGTTGGCGACGGCCACGCCCACCTCCGCGTTGGCGCTCGCGATCACGTGCTCGGCCTCGAGCACGTCTGGCCGTCGCTCGAGCAGCGAGGAGGGGAGCCCCGGCGGCACCGCGGGAGGCGCCGGATGCTCGGTGAGCGCCCTTCCGCGCGGGATGGGTCCCGGGTTGCGGCCGAGCAGCACGCTGATCGCGTTTTCCTGGGTCACGATGCGGTTTTCGAGATCTGGGATCTGCGCGAGTGTGGTGGCCAGCGCCGCTTCGGCGCGCGCGACCTGCAGTCGGTTGCCTACGCCGCCCTGGAAGCGACGCGTGAACAGGTCGAGGGTTTCCTGGAACGACTCCGCGGTGTCGCGTGCGATCTCGAGTTCGCGGTCGAGTTCGATCAGCGAAAGATAGGACTGGGCCACCCCGGTTGCGAGCGAGAGCATCACGCCGCGCCGGAAGGACTCGGTCGCGAGCAGCGCTTCGCGGGCGGCTTCGCTCGAACGGCGAATGCGACCCCAGACGTCGATCTCCCAGGCCAACGACAACACACCAAAGAAGAGGTTGTAATCCTCGTTGCGCTGGCCCTTGAACTCGGGTTGCCCCTGCCGCCCCGCGCTGCCCTGGTAGCCGGCCTGGGGATAGAACGGAGACTGCGCGACGCCCAGCTGGGCGCGCGCCTGCTCGACGCGGTAGGTGGCGGTCACGAGGTCGTAGTTCGCCTTCAAAGCGTCGACGATGAGCTGCTGGAGCACCGTGTCTTCGAACACCTCCCACCAGGGAAGATCCGCGAGCGAGGCCGCCTCGGTCGGACCCACGTGATTGCGAAAGTCCTCGGGCGACGCGACCGGCGGGCGCACGTAATCCGGTCCGACCGCGCAGGCCGAGGCCAGTGCGGCGGCGAGCAGTGCCGCGGCGAAGCGTTCGCCGCGCATCAAGTGCCACCGTGGGGCGCCTTCGGCGCTGCGAGGTCGGGGACCGCTGGCGCGTGCGCCTGGGCACCCGAAAGCCGCTCGATGACCACGAACAAGACCGGCACCAGGAAGATCGCGATACACGTCGCGGCGAGCATGCCCGTGATCACCGTCGTCCCGATGCTCTGACGCGACACCGCTCCGGAACCCGACGCGATCCAGAGCGGCACGCAGCCGAGGATGAACGCGAAGCTCGTCATCAGGATCGGGCGCAGCCGTGTCTTGGCGCCAGTCAGCGCGGCGTCGACCACGGACTTCCCGCCCTTGCGCTCGAGAACCGCAAACTCGACGATCAGGATCGCGTTCTTCGCCACCAGGCCAATCAGCATGATCAGGCCGATCTGGGCGAAGATGTCGTTGTCGAGACCGCGCAGCCAGATGCCGAGGAATGCTCCGAATACGGCGACCGGCGTCGTGAGCAGTACGCTCCAGGGCAGCGACCAGCTCTCGTAGAGCGCTGCGAGGATCAGGAACACGAACACAAGCGAGAGCGCAAAGACGCCCGCACTGCCTCCCGCGTGTTGTTCCTGATACGACATGTTCGTCCACGCGTAGCTCATCTCGGCGGGCAGGATTTCCGCCGCCACCTGCTCGACGGCGGCCATCGCCTGCCCGGAGCTGTAGCCCGGCGCGGGATTCCCGAGCACCTCGACGCTGCGGTAGAGGTTGTAGCGGTTGGTGAACGCGGGCCCGAGCGACGGCTCGACGCGAACGAGCGTCGAGAGCGGGACCATCTGCTGGTCGCGGTTGCGCACGTAGAAGCCACCGATGTCCTCCGCATCGACTCGAAATTCCGGCTCGGCCTGGAGGAAGACCTTCCAGATCCGGCCGAAGCGGTTGAACTGGTTCACGTACGCAGAGCCGAGCAGGGCCTGGAGCGTCGAGTACACGTCGGTCGCGTCTACGCCGAGCTTGTAGACCTTGTCGGCGTTCACGTCGGCGAAGAGCTGGGGGACGTCGGGTCGGAACATGGTGACGACGCCGCGCAGCTCGGGTCGTTTGTTGGCCGCCTCGATGAAGCGCTGCGCGTTCCGCGCGAGGTACTCGATGTCACCGCCCGTGCGGTCCTGGAGCATCACGTCGAAGCCACCCGCGTTGCCGACACCCGGGATCGAAGGTGGCGGAAACGTGAAGGCCATGGCGCCGGGCAGTTCGTTCAGCCGCGCGTTGAGTTCGGCCGAAATGACGTCGGCCGTCCGCGACCCGCGCTCGTGCCACGGATCGAGCTGCAGGAAGTAGAAGCCCGCGTAGCTCTGGGAGATGTTAGAGAGCAGGCTGTAGCCGACTATCGTCGTGTAGCTCTGTACGCCCTCGGTCTCGGCGAGGATCTGTTCGATCTGTCGGGCTACCACGTCGGTGCGCTGCAGAGACGCCGCATCCGGCAGCTGAAGCTGCATGAAGAGGTAACCCTGGTCCTCGCTCGGCACGAACGAGGTTGGCAGCGCCCGGCCAACGCTGACTGCGATCAGCGCGAGGCCGCCGAGCAGGATCAGGCTCCGCGTCGAGCGGCGAATTGCCGCGTGCGACACGTTCACGTAGCGCTCGGTGACCCGGTCGAAGAAGCGGTTGAATGCGCCGAAAGCGCGCCCGACGATGCCCGGCGCCGCCTGCTTCGGCCGCAGCAGCAGCACGCACAGCGCGGGCGAGAGGGACAGCGCGTTGAAGGCCGAGATCAACACCGAGATCGCGATCGTGATCGCGAACTGCTGATACAGCCGCCCCGTGATGCCCGTCATGAAACCGGCGGGGATGAAGACGGCCGCGAGGATGAGCGCGATGCCGATCACGGGGCCCGACACCTCCTCCATCGCCTTGATGGTGGCATCGCGCGGCGAGAGCCCGTGCTCGATCCCCACTTCGACGGCTTCCACCACCACGATCGCATCGTCGACGACGAGACCGATCGCGAGCACCAGCCCGAGCAGCGACAAGGTGTTGATCGAGAAGCCCAGCATCGGGAACACGATGAAGGCACCGATCAGCGACACGGGAACGGCGATCAGCGGAATCAAGGTCGCGCGCCAACCCTGGAGGAACAGGAACACGACGATGATCACGAGCACGAGCGCCTCGACGAGCGTGTGCAAGATCTCGTTGATTCCCTCACTCACGGGAAGTGTGGTGTCGAGCGCGATCGCGTAGTCGAGGCCAGTCGGGAATCGCGTCGCCAGCTCTGCCATCTGCGCCTTGATCATTCCCGCGGTCGCGAGCGCGTTCGAGCCCGGTGCCTGGTAGACGCAGATCACCGTAGCCGGTTTGCCCTGGTAGCGTCCCTTCTGCAGGTAGGTCTGGGAGCCGAGTTCGATGCGCGCGACGTCGCTCAGACGCACGAAGGAGCCGTCCGGGTTCGCACGAACGATGATGTCACCGAACTGTTCCGCGTCGATCAGGCGACCCTGGGCGGTGACGGTGTAGGTGAACTCCTGGCCCTTCGGCGCCGGCTCACCGCCGATCTGTCCGGCCGGGTTCACGACGTTCTGCGCTTCGATTGCATTCATCAGGTCGGTGACCGTCAATTGGAGCTTCGCGAGCGTGTCCGGGCGCACCCAGACGCGCATCGCGTAGTCGGCCGTACCGAAGAGCAGCACCTGTCCCACGCCGGGGACGCGAGCGAGGTCGTTGTTGATGTTGATCGTGGCGTAGTTGCCGAGGAAGTTGGCGTCGTAGGTGCCGTCCGGTGAGTAGAGCGGGATCACCAGCAGCGGCAGGCCGACCGTTTGTTGCACGGTCGTACCGAACTGGATGACCGAGGACGGCAGCTGGGAGTTCGCCTGCGAGAGTCGGTTCTGGGCGAAGACCTGATCGAGGTTGACGTCGGTGCCGACGTCGAAGCTCACCTGCAGCGTCAGCGTGCCGTCGCTGCCGTTGATCGACTTCAGGTAGATCATGCCCTGAACGCCGTTGACCTGCTGTTCGATCGGCGTCGCGACGGACTGCTCCACGGTGAGCGCGTCCGCACCCGTGTAGGTGGTCTTGATCTGGATGATCGGAGGCACGATGTCCGGGTACTGCGCGATCGGCAGGCGCCCGATCATCACGATGCCGCCGATCACCGTCAGGATCGCGATCACGATCGCCATGACCGGTCGGTCGATGAAGAAACGGGCCATCGGCTACTTCGAACCCTCGGCGGCACCGGAGGCGGAAGACTTGGAAGCCTTCGAAGACTCGGGAGCGGTTGCGGGCGACTTGGGAGCGGCGGCGGCGGTCACCGGCACCGGCTTCACGAGCATCCCGTCGCGGATCTTCTGGATGCCTTCGACGACGACGCGATCACCCGCTTGGAGCCCCTCACTCACCACGTAGTCGCTGCCCTTCGTGGGCCCCAGCTTCACGTTGCGAAAGTTCACCGTGTCGTCCGCGCCGATCACGGCCACCTGGCTGACGCCCTGGAGATCGCGCACGGCGCGCTGCGGAATCACCAACGCATCGGGAAGCTCATCCGTGACCGCGCGGATCTTCGCGAACTGTCCGGGCCGGAGCACGTTGTCTGGGTTGGGGAACACACCCTGCATCTCGATCGTCCCGGTCGTCGCTGCCACGGCGAGGCCGGCCACAAGAAAGTGACCCGCATGGCGATAGCGGCTGCCGTTCGCGAGGATCATCTCGATCGGCCGCGGATTGCGGCCTGTTGTCTCGACTTCCCGGACGCGCTGCTCGAAGCGCAGGTAGTCGATCTCGCTGACCTGCACGTTGACCTTGATCGGATCCAGCTGGGAGACGCTCGTGAGTAGCGTGGTGGAGCCCACGAGATCACCGAGCTGCGCGGTTGCGATGCCTGCGACGCCGTCGATCGGCGACTCGACCCGCGTCCACGCGAGCTCGAGACGCGCGTTCTCGACGTCGGCTCGCGCCGAGTCCACCTGCGCGGCGTTTGCGGCGCGCGCCTGGATCGCGTCGTCGAGCTCCTGCTGGCTCACGGCTCCCTGCGCGGCGAGCGGCGTGTAGCGCTCCACGTCCTGCTCGCTCTTGGCGAGGGCCGCCTGCGCGCGTCTGAGTTGGCCGGTCGCCTGGTCGAGGGCTGCCCGGTATTGGCGCGGATCGATCTCGAACAGCAAGTCTCCCGCCTTCACGACCCCGCCATCCCGGTAGGCCTGCTTCAGCAGATAACCTTGCACCTTCGGGTAGATCTTGGCGTTCACGAAGCCGGTCGTCGTACCGACCCATTCGCCGTAGATCGAGACGTCCTTCTTCTCGACCGGTACGAATACGACCTCGGGCGCGGTGGCAGTGTCCGCGCCCTCCTTTTTTCCGCAGCCCGGGGCGATCGCTGCAACGAGCGCAACGATTACAAGCGGCGACAGGCGATACGACAATGGATGGCTCCTACCAGATCGTTACGCGTCGTTGTACGTCGTCAAACTTTCTGGGACCGCAAGGGCATTTTTCGTAGCGAGCGTCCCGAGTCTTGTTTGCGGTTGGCGGACGAATCCTGCGGATTCGCTTGCGAGGCCGGAAGACCCGAGCAGCGAACCTGCCTCCCAGGCCGCATTGCGTAGATTCTCTTTTTTCCTGCGTTGCAATGTCAAGCGGTTGATCCGTGCTCGATGCGTTGAGATCTCTCGCTGACGGCCGTGGTGCACGTCATCCGGCGTCGCGTTGCCGATGGCTCTGTGCCGGCGCTCCTGGTTCTAATAGTCCACGCAGCGACCCAGCGCTCGCGCGAGTTCCCAGGAGTCGTAGTGATTTTCGGACCTGTGCGTTCTCGATATTCGTCATCACTGATTTCATTGGGTTTTCCGCCCGGCCCTCGCTCTCCATCCTCGATTGATACACCGGCTGGATCCCTGGATTCAGACTCGTTGCGGGCCATGCTCCCGCGACTCTGGCCGCGTTGGAAGGGTCCGCTTGTACGTGTTCGCCCGGAGACCGTCGTTCGATGACATCGACAGGGTTTCCGCCACGACGGGCGATCGATATCGACTCCCGCCCCCGGCCGTCCCCCGATCTCTGAGGAAGCAGGAGATCGGATCATACGAATGGCCACCGAGAATCGATGGCGAGCGCGGAAGATCCAGGCCGAGCTGTCAAAGCTCGGCATCGATGTGAGTCTGGCAGCCGCCGCACGCTACGTACCGAAGACAAGGCCCGACCCGACCCAACAGCTTCGAGATCAATCCAGAGCGGAGCGCATTCCGGAGCCAATGGCAGAACGCGACGGCCGAGCGTGTGGTGGGTTCCGTACGTCGCGTACTTCTCGATCACGTGATCGCCTTGAACGAAGACCACTCGAGACGGCTACTGCGCGACTACGTCGAGCACGACGACGCGGAGCGAAATCCACGCCTCGATCGGCGACGCACCGGTCAGACCCCGCGCCGCGGGCTTCGTCGAAATCCCTTCGATGGGCGGCGTTGCGCGCGGATTCGCGCTGGGGTTTCATTGCGGGCGCGAACGTGCTGACGCCGGTGATCGGAGGGTTCGCGCGTTCCCCGCCCACCCTGGAGGGATGGCCCGTGACGACTCAAATGTTCATCGGTGGTACCTGGACGGACGGAAACGCGAAGCAGACCCGTCGGGTGACCAGCCCCGCGACCGGCGATCTGCTCGGCGAGGTACCCATCTCCACCGCGTCCGACGTCGACGCCGCGGTCGCAGCGGCCAAGAAGGCACAGCGCGCGCTCGAAGCGATGACCGTCTGGGAGCGCTCGGCGCTCTGTCATCGCGTCGCGGATCTACTCGAATCGCGAATCGACGAACTCGCGCGCGAACTCACGCTCGAACAGGGCAAGCCGCTCGCGACCGAGGCGCGCGAGGAAGTTCATCACGCGGCGGGAAACTTCAGGCTCTTCGCCGAAGAGGGGATTCGGCTCGACACCGAGGTCATTCCGAGCGAATCCCGCGGCAAGATGGTGTTCACCTTGCGCAAGCCGATCGGGATCTACGCGCTGATCACGCCGTGGAACTTCCCATTGCTGATCCCCGCCGAGCTCGCAGCTCCCGCGCTCGTGACCGGCAGCGCGGTGATCCTGAAGCCGAGCGAATTCACGCCGCTGATCGCGGTCCGGTTGGTCGAGATCTGCGAAGAGGCCGGATTTCCGCCGGGCTCCGTCAATCTCGTATTCGGAGAGCGTGAAACCGGAGAAGCGCTCGTGACGCATCCGGGCGTCACCGGCATCGCATTCGTCGGCAGCGCGGCGACCGGTGACGCGATCGTGCGCGCGGCCGGCATGAAGCGAACGCTGATCGAAGCGAGTGGCAACGGACCCCAGATCATTCTCGAAGACGCCAACATCGAAGCGGCGGCGGCGGCCGCCGTCCGCGGCGCGGCGTATACGGCGGGGCAGGTCTGCGTGGCGACCGAGCGCGTGCTCGTGCACCGCGCGGTGCACGACGCGTTCGTCGAACGCGTCGTCAAGGACGCGCGCGAAGTGGTGCTCGGCGATCCTCTGGATCCCAAGACGACGATGGGCCCGCTAAACAACGAGCCGACGGCCGCGAAGATGGATCGGCACGTCGGCGACTCGCTGAAGAAGGGCGGAAAACTGCTGCTGGGCGGCGAGCGCGCCTCGGGCTACCCGACCCAGCTCTACTATCCGATGACCGTCGTCGATGCCGTCGGCAGCAACCAGTTGCTCTTTCGCGAGGAGTCCTTCGGCCCCGTGTTGCCCATCACGACGTTCGCGACCGACGACGAGGCGATTGCGCTCGCGAACGACAGCGATCTCGGACTGCAGGCCGCCGTCTTCACCTCGAGCTTGAAGCGCGCGTTTCGGTACATCCACGAAATTCGCGCCGGAAACCTGCAGATCAACGAATCGACCTGCTATTTCGAGACGCGGCCGCCGTTTGGCGGTGCGGCCGGGACGAAGACGGGCTGGGGTCGACTCCAGATTCGGGATTTCACGGATCTGCGCACCATCATGCTCGACTACGAGAACACACGCGACTGATTGCCTGTCTGTCCTCAGTGTTCATCCGCGACCTCGGATATGCTGATTGTCGTCGAGAAGCCTGCCGATCAGGCGGCCTCGCGCTTCAGCGCGCGGCGACGTTACACGATCAACACCCGGGCGGATCTCTTCGGACGCATCACCGAACGCCACCGAGATGTGAGCATCGAATTGTCTACGCAGAGGTCGATATCACGTGTCGACGCGGTCCAGGTTCATCACCTTGACCCATGCCGAAACAAAATCACGTACAAATTTCTTCTGTGCATCGTCGGCCGCATAGACTTCCGCGATCGCGCGTAGCTCGGAGTTTGATCCGAAGATGAGGTCTACCGAGGTGGCCGTCCATTTGAGCTTGCCCTTGCCGCGATCACGCCCGTCATACACGCCTTCGGATTCATGCGACTTCGACCATTGTGTGGACATATCGAGCAGGTTGACGAAGAAATCATTGCTCAGCGTCCCTGGTCGATCGGTCAACACACCATGTGCGGTTTGTCCGACATTTGCATTGAGGGAACGAATGCCACCGACCAGAACGGTCATTTCGGGAACGGTCAGCGTCAGCATGTCCGCGCGATCGACGAGCATTTCCACCGGCGATCGAAGGTTTCCGTTACCGAAGTAGTTGCGAAACCCATCGGCCCGCGGTTCGAGTACGGCAAACGACTTCACATCCGTCTGCGCTTGCGAAGCATCCGTGCGGCCGGGCTTGAAGGGAACCTGTACGTCGTGCCCGGCCTGCTTTGCGGCCTGTTCGATGGCTGCGGATCCACCCAGAACGATCAGATCGGCGAGCGATACCTTCCTGTCACCCGTTTGCGCGCGGTTGAACTCCTTCTGGATGCCGCCCAGGCGTTTCAGCACTTTCCCTAGCTCATCCGGATCGTTGGCCTCCCAGTCCTTTTGCGGTGCGAGGCGAATGCGAGCCCCGTTCGCCCCACCGCGCATGTCGGTGCCCCGGAAGGAGGAGGCTGACGCCCAGGCGGTCCTCACGAGTTCAGGTACCGTCAGGCCCGACGCAATGATCCCGGACTTCAGCTGCTCAATATCATTGTCGTTGATCAACTCATGGTCGACGGCGGGAACGGGATCCTGCCAGATCAGCTCCTCGTCGGGAACCTCGGCGCCGAGATAGCGTCCACGCGGTCCCATATCGCGGTGCGTCAGCTTGAACCAGGCCTTGGCGAAGGCGAGCTCGAGTTCTTCCGGGTTCTCGAGGAAGCGTTGCGAAATCTTCCGGTAGCTCGGGTCGAACTTGAGCGACAGGTCCGTCGTCAACATGACAGGCGCGTGCCGCTTCGACGGATCGTGAGCATCCGGCACGAGGTTCGCTGCGCTTTCATCGTCTGGAATCCACTGGGTCGCACCAGCGGGGCTCTTCGTTTTCACCCAATCGAAGGCGAACAGGTTTTGCAGGTAGTTGTTGCTCCAGTTGACCGGTGTGACGGTCCATGCGCCTTCCAGACCACTGGTGATCGTATCGCCGGCATTGCCCTTGCCACACTTGTTCTTCCAGCCGAGACCTTGCTGTTCGATGGGCGCGGCGGCGGGATCGGGACCCACACAGTCGGGCGTGACGGCGCCATGGTTCTTGCCGAAGGTGTGCCCGCCGGCGATGAGCGCAACGGTTTCTTCATCGTTCATCGCCATGCGACCGAACGTCTCGCGAATATCCTTGGCGGCTGCGAGTGGATCCGGGTTGCCGTTCGGTCCTTCCGGGTTCACGTAGATCAGGCCCATCTGCACGGCGG